>Ga0233421_10000815_pt1 | contig 12178 bp, 9 predicted proteins | sample Watercolumn_Mata_3_FD_182725 | JGI IMG/M metagenome (GOLD analysis project Ga0233421, IMG submission 182725) | Freshwater microbial communities from Lake Matano, South Sulawesi, Indonesia - Watercolumn_Matano_2014_107_MG | ecosystem: Environmental > Aquatic > Freshwater > Lake | place... | reverse complement strand
ATCAGAGATAATGTAAACCCGATGCCTATAGTCCGCCTCTGTTTCCATGGGTCATCCCCGGGATCGGACCCCTCAGGTCCCAAAAGCGTTACTCTCAAGAGTTGCTTCTTTCCCTCAGGTTCCGTGCCTTCATCGGCATAGGTAATATCCGCCGTTTCCGCCGGATATTGCACCTGATTGGTGGGCGTGCTCTGTCTCTGGAGAGACATGAAACGTCCGTCAAAAAATACCGCAACGGGTCCGGGATCACACACCTTGACGGGAAATCCCAGAACCTTAAGTAAGGCAATTTCATCAGGTTCAACTTTCTGAATACACCCCCTGAGAAAGGGAGTAGCAATAGAAAGATATATTGCCAGTGAAATCACCAAAAATAAAACTTTCTCCCAGGTGTTTTTTCCCATTTGGGAAAAGTCAATGGTGAATACATAACCCACCAGAGACAAACCTCCTGTGAGAAAAATTACGAACATCAAACCAACAAACGCCCAATACAATCGGGCATACATCGGCGATTTTTTCTCCCACCTTTCCACATACTCCCTGTCAGCTTTTGACAGCGGATGGTCGTTGTTTTCATCGCCATCCTTTGTTAAAACGGAGGGGGACATTGAGGACACAACGTGCCCCATCGCCCATATGATCAACCCGACAATAAGGGCAATCAAAATTGTGGCAACGACCGAAAAAATAATTTTTGTCATTTTTTTTAATTTTTAATTTTTAATTTTAAGAGAACAGTAATTGTTATTAGTATACACAAAATGCTTGACAAGTCAATAGTTTATATGTGGCGTGTGAGAAACAGTTCGTCGTTAACTATAAACTAAACTGTAAACGATTCACAATAAAAAGATATTGAACTATAAACGATGAATTAAAAAACGAAAAAGACGATGGGACGGAAAGTGAAAAATGAACACGCACGGCGGGCTCTGAGCCCGCCGTGCGTGTCGTATATATCTGAGAACAAAATTTTGGTTCGTCGATCGCGCTGACAACCGACAACTCACAACTGACAACTCGTCCGTCAGTCGTTTCTGACAACTGGCAACTGACAGCTCGTTTGCTATACTATACATATGTTACAAAACATCTCTTTCTTTGGCAGATACGTTCTCTGGCACTACACACGCGCGTTTACCGAACTCGCACAGACGGGCGCCAATCTCCTCTGGTTCATCGGGCATTTTTTCTCGCTCGGCACACTGGTCCGCACATTCTTCGCCCCTTGGAAACGTATGGCAGAATCATATCCATCCATTATTGATATCGGCCAATTTTTCGAAACGCTAATCGTCAATACACTTATGCGCGCGGTGGGTATTATCATGCGCTCGTTTCTCCTTGTCATCGGGATCATAACCCTGCTTGCGGGAACATTGTGTTATATTCTCGCCTTTATTGTCTGGATATTGCTTCCTCTCCTTCTCATTCTGTCTGTTTCATACGGAATTACGCTTCTCTTCTTATAACAATATGGCGACACTCTCTCTACACAATATTCGTTCAAGTGATTTGTATCCGCTCGTTATTCTTGAGCGAGCGCTGTCGGGCACACGACGACGCGCATTATATAAACAAGCAACATTGGTGTCATTGCTTTTCTTTATTGTTGCAATCGGTCTCCGAAGCACGGCGACCGGCAACAAACTCCTCGGGCTGTCTCTTCTCACCGGCGCCATCGCTCTCACTACGTTCTGTCTCGAACTGTTCTTTCGTTCATTATATTTTCGCAAGAGAAACATCTCCTTTTCAGAGCAAGCAGACAACACATGGAGTCTTGAAGTGCTCATGATTGTTGAACGTGCCGAACGTAACGATACTGTTCGTCCATTTTTCGTATCAGAAGCGGGTAAAACGATTACCGCTCGTCTGGGGATCACACGAAACGCTCTCAACACCTTCTTGCATGAACGAGGAAATGTTCCCGTTGTATTTAACGCCCCCGATTTCACTGGTACATGGCGCACTTTCGGTGCGTTCGCCGAAGATTTGTACACCTCAGACAAAGCGCTCGCCGCGTTCCTTGCACAACAATCTATCACCAAAGAACTCTTTCGTGGAGCGGCGACATGGTACGTCGATGATCGCGCGCGCGCCCTTGAAGCACTCCACTGGTGGACCAAAGAACGACTTGGTGCCATACGCGGTATTGGTGCGGATTGGCAGTACGGAAAAACATATCTTCTCAGCAACTACGCTACGCCGGTTTCACCACGTGAAGCGACAGACACCGCAACGCTCACGCTCTTGTCACGTATGTCCGCAACGCTTTCAAAATCAAAAGAATCAAACCTTCTCCTTGTTGGTGTATATGACACACACACGATTCTTAAAGAATTCCAGAGTTTTCTTTCATCGGAATCCACACCGGAAACACTCCGTGGCAAGAAACTTATTCTTTTGGATGGTAATCTTCTCATTGCAAAAACGGGGGATAAAGCAACTCTGGAACAAACACTGCGTCTCGTATTATCTGAAGCGCGAGCGGCGGGCAATGTCATTTTTGTTATTGAACACTTGTCGTCTTTCATTGCGTCCGCCCACACTATCGGCACCGATGTTCCTTCGGTACTTGACCCCTTCCTTGCCGATACCTCCATGCCGATCATCGCAACCGCAAGTATCAAGGGATACCGTAGTATCTTATCTTCTGAAGACGCGTTCGCACGGCGTTTTGATACACTTGAAATGAAAGACGCCGATCCTTCTGCTCTTGCGTCACTTCTTACTCGCGATGCCACACTCCTTGAGTCCCAACATGGTGTATTCTTTACCTATCCTGCGGTGTATGAAGCGGTGCGCGCGGCAGACCGTTACTTTTCAGGAAACAATACAACAGACACCGCAACCGACATCCTCGCCGAAGCCGCCGCGCGCGCGGCGTCCTCGTCTGATCGCGTTATTGGACCTGCGCTTATTCTTGCACTTGTCTCCGAAAAAACGGATATTCCGACCGGCGTGATAGAGGAAAAAGAAAAGGATACACTCATCAACCTCGAGTCAAAACTCAAAGAACATGTGGTAGGGCAGACAGACGCACTTGTCGCGATTGCGCGCGCGATTCGACGCGCGCGCGCCGGCGTTGGTGCCGCATCCAAACCGGTCGGTTCATTTCTCTTTTTCGGTCCGACCGGTGTCGGCAAAACTGAAACGGCAAAAGCACTTGCGCGTATCATGTTTGGCGGAGAACGTGCACTCATGCGCCTTGATATGTCCGAATACCAGACAGGAGACGCGCTTTCGCGTCTCATCGGTTTCTCAAACGGCGAGTCGGGCATCCTTGCAAATATGATCCGCGAAACACCCTACGGCGTTCTCCTCCTTGATGAGTTTGAGAAGACAAACAAAGACGTGCACGATTTGTTCTTACAGATTCTTGATGAAGGATACTTTACCGATGTGCGCGGTGAACGTGTGAACGCGCGCAACATCCTTTTCATCGCCACATCAAATGCCGGTTCCGACACGATTTGGAAACTGACTGAAGAGGGGAAAGATTTGGCGCACGAGCGTGATAAGTTTGTTGCATCCATTATCGCTTCCGGCATCTTCCGCCCCGAATTTCTCAATCGTTTCACTGATCTTATTTTGTTTCATCCGCTTACGCCGGATGAACTGCGCGCCATTGCCGGTATCATGTTACACAGTCTTTCCGAACGACTCCGCATTGAAAAAAATCTCACCGTCTCATTTGGTGACGACATGATTGCGCATGTCGCCCAAAACGGATACGATCCCGGATTCGGCGCGCGTCCAATGAGACGTTTCATTGAGGAACATGTTGAACAGTATGTTGCCGACGGCATTATTAAAGGAACAATCACTCAGGGAGCGACCATCACACTGACACCCGCGATGCTCGGAGAGGCAACATCTGAACACACCATGCTCTCAGCACAACAAATGTCACCGACACTCACACAACCGGCCGTTACCCCCTCCCCGGATACCGTACCTACGCCGAATGCGCACCCGATGGGAGATATTCCCACCATACAACCAACCATTTGACAGGAAAATTGGGTATGCTATACCACAAATCTCCTGTTCTTTTCTTCTTTTGCCGGCACAAATGACCGGCAAAAAATTAAAAAAATAGAAAATGATTTTTTTAAAGCCCCCTTTTATTGGGGACTTCTTTTCATCTTAATTTCACAAACCCGCAACACACCTCTATGATTATCCACATATTTGTTGTTGACTTTTGTGTGCTGTGTGAGAACATATAAATAATGTTCTTTATTTTGGTACCTTGTGCTCTTTTTCAAGGGGTGGTACACACCAAGTGATTGGGATTTCAATCCCGTATCCGATGTCGACTCGGCCGAGTCACAAAAACATTTTTTACCTTCATCGGTACGTGGTACGCCTTCTATTGAAATATCAGTCCTCTTGATTTCCATCGCACCCTCCGGCAAAAGACCTCCTTCAGGAGGTCTTTATTTTTTTACATATGAATATATCTCGTTTCTCACAAAAAATTCAGTATCGGAACATTGTCTGCTATACTGATGTCCCATGAACCACCTCACTTCACTCAACCCCGCGCAACGTGCCGCCGCGGAGCACACCACGGGACCACTTCTTATCGTCGCGGGCGCCGGTGCCGGAAAAACAAAAACACTCACACATCGCATTCTCAACCTCATCAAATCAGGCGTCGCTCCCGAACAAATCCTCGCCATCACCTTCACCAACAAAGCAGCACGTGAAATGGCTGATCGTGTACGTGCGCTCCTTGGAGAAGAAGCCTCCGTGCGTCATGGCGCGCGAGCGGGGGAGCCCTTTGTCGCGACGTTTCACTCGCTCGGCGCATACATCCTCCGCACCGAACATGAAGCGACCGGCAGAGGCACTCACTTTTCCATATTGGATGACGATGACACCAACCGGCTTCTCAAACAAGCGATTGTCATGCAACAACTTGATCCCAAACAATTTGAACCCCGTCGTCTCAAAAACGCCATCTCCCGCGAGAAAGGAGAGCTCCTGACAGCGGAACGCTATGCCGAACGTGTCGGCAATGAATATTTTCCTCGCATCGTCTCGGGTGTGTGGAAAGAATACGAACGACTTTTGGCACAAGAAAAAGCATTTGATTTTGATGACCTCATTCTCCAAACAACACTTCTCCTCGCGGAACATCCCGACATCCGCGCCAAATACCAAAACAAGTGGACACATATTCATATTGATGAATACCAGGACACCAACGTTGCCCAATACAAACTCTCAAAGATCCTTGCCGGGGACCGCTCCAACATCTGCGTCGTTGGTGATACCGATCAGAGTATTTATGGCTGGCGTGGCGCGGACTTTCGCAATATGATGACATTTGAAGAAGATTACCCTGAAGCAACCGTCGTGCTCCTTGAAGAAAACTACCGTTCCACCGAACACATTCTCTCAGCCGCAAACGACATCATCAAGAAAAATAAGGTGCGCAAAGACAAGACGCTCTTCACCAACAAAAAAGGAGGTGAGAAAATATCCATTGTCGCGACACTGGATGAAAAGGGTGAGGCGCGTTTCATCGCGGAAAAGTGTCGCGGTCTCATGCGCCAAGGTGTCTCCCCAAAGGAAATCGCAGTTCTCTATCGTGCCAACTTTCAGTCCCGTGCACTTGAAGAAGGGTTCCTCGCACACAACATTCCGTATCAAGTGCTCGGGGTAAAATTCTTTAATCGCATGGAGGTCAAACACGTCCTTGCATACATCCGCGCAGCACTCAATCCCGAAGCGACCGCCGATATCGCGCGTATTCTCAATGTTCCCGCACGCGGTTTGGGCAAAACAACGCTCGCCAAAATCCTCGGCGGTTTTGAGTATTCGCTTCCGGAAAAGACACGAGAAAAAGTTGCCGCGTTTCGCCTAATACTTGAAGACATCGCCCGCACGACACAGACCGAAGCCCCATCTTCTCTCATCCGCTACACCATCAAGCGAAGCGGACTGGAAGACATGTTCAAAGCCGAACGTGAAGAAGGGGAAGAGCGACTGGAGAACGCATACGAACTTGTCGCGCTCGCGACCAAATATGATGCGTTACCGATAGGCGAGGGTATCGTCACGCTTCTCTCGGATGCCGCGCTTGCATCCGACCAAGACTCACTCGGCACGCACACCAAAAAAGAGACAGACGCGGTACGTCTCATGACGGTACACGCATCCAAGGGATTGGAATTTCCGTACGTCTTTATCACCGGCATGGAACAAGACCTCTTTCCGCATCGCGGTTTTGACGGACCTATTCGTAATCCAGAACACGAAGAAGAAGAGCGACGACTATTCTATGTCGCAGTAACGCGGGCGGAGAAAAAAGTGTGGCTGACGTATGCACACATGCGCACCGTCTTCGGGTCAAAGAATGTGAACACGCCGTCGGAGTTTCTGATGGATTTGAATGAGGAATATGTTGAGGAAGAACATCATGATGAGCATAACACAGATGAGGACGGTGCGGATTGGGAAGACCACACACAGGGAAAAACGATTGAGTATTTGTGAGAAAAGCTACATAGACGTGAGAACTGTCCAACTAAAATAAAAAACGCTGCAACAACTGCACAGCGCTTTTATTCGACAACGACATCCAATAATCGAAAATCACTCGCCCACCTCACGCATACCCAAAATCATCCCTTTCGGAATAAGAAAATACTTTGGGTTACCTGTTTCTGGATACGGTTTCCGTTCAGGAAGTTTAATCGATGTCGAATCGACAACAAGAACATGTTCGTCTGTCTCTTTTAGAACAGTGCCCATCGTCTCCATATCAGTACATCCCGCCGGGATGTTCCCAAGGTGATAAAATACTGCATCTTTCCATGTAATAACTGTTTGTTTCATATACCAGTGTCTAACTTATTCGAATACACACCAATATCAAACATGCGAACAATCGTGCTTTTTGGAATCAGAAATCCATCAATCGGTTCAGATATGTTATTCTCACCATACATATTTACGGCGACATTAACATACTCGTCGGTCTCCTCAATAAGAGCCCCAAACGTATGCTGGAGGGGAGGAAAAACATCAAGGGAGGATTCTTTGTCGGTATACCCGGCATCAAACCATTCAATTGCAACGATGCGCTGACTCATGTGCGCATTGTAACGAAACAAAAAGGAACATACAATGCGCATGCCCCTTGTCCGTCCAGTTTCCTGACGTTTTATTTTTTACATGAACCGGAATCTTTGTCCGAGCCCTTTTCTGCTTTCTCCGCTTTATATGCAGCAGTTCGGGCAACTCTCCAGATTTCTGAGCATCATCACGCGCCACATGCCATGCGTGTGACACTTCTGATGTGCTGCTACCTGTGTCTTTTGCCGCGTCTACTTTGTCATATCCACCTACGGTGGCCTCCTTTGTTTATTTGTTATGGTATGTTTATATATAATGGTTGAGGTAACCATAAAAAATCATATAAAAAAGATAATTTTACAAGAATAACGCTCCGATTCATAAAAAACCTGATATAACATTTTATATTCTCAATATTGATAGAGTTGCAACACAATAATTTTTATGCCGATTACACCAAAAAAATCACTCGGGCAGAACTTTCTCACTTCCGACAAGGTGATTGCCGATATCGCGAAGGCGGCGCGCGCCGGGGCGGGGGATACCATACTTGAGATTGGACCGGGAACAGGAGCACTCACTCGCGCGCTTCTTGATACCGGCGCGCGTGTCGTCGCCGTTGAAAAAGATGACCGTCTCATTTCAGAACTGTCTATAACGTTCGCCGATGACATTGCAAACGGCCGTCTTGAACTCGTTCATGGTGACGCCCTTGAGATTGATTTGTCAGCACATGGGCTTGTACCCGAGGCATATATTCTCGCCGCAAACATCCCGTATTACATCACCGGGCTCATTATTCGGCGCTATTTCTCTCGCGCACACCTCCCCAAACGCGCTGTTCTCCTCGTGCAAAAAGAAGTCGCCAAACGCATCATCGCCAAAAATGGCAAAGAAAGCATTCTCTCCATCGCCATAAAAACATTCGGTACACCGCGCATTGTGCGTATCGTCCCGCGGGGCATGTTCACCCCATCGCCCAAGGTTGATTCCGCCGTTCTCGTCGTGGACAATCTCACCGACCCATTCACATCCGATGCTGACGAGACCGAATACTTTGAAATCGTCCGCAAAGGATTCACACACAAACGCAAACTCCTCGCATCCAACCTCGCATGTGGACAAGACACCCTCACAGCGTGTACCATAGATACCAAAGCTCGCGCGGAAAATCTTTCCGTCGCCGACTGGCACTCCCTATGCACATCCACACACCTTTAGGAGCATTTGTCCTCATCATTGCGACAGGAGTTGCCATCGCTACAATCATCTCATCATCGGTATCCGCGAGAGATATGTGGCTTTTACAAGAAACAGTTTCCGTTGCCTCATCGGGATACGAGCATACATTTGTGCATATTGGACACACTGTCATTGTCGCCGACATTGCCGACACAGAAAAAAAACGCGCAACAGGATTATCTTTCAAAAAAACGATTTCTCCTGACGGTGGCATGTTGTTTATCTTCCCCCACGAAGAACGCTATGGCATCTGGATGAAAGACATGTCATTCCCCATTGATATCTTATGGATCTCAAAAAATTTTCACGTTGTCGATATAAATACAAACGTTTCTCCGGACACATATCCCGAAACATACTATCCATCCGTTCCCATTCTTTATGCACTGGAAACATCGGCGGGCTTTGTATCAAAACACAACATCACCATCGGCGACACTCTCTCATGGTAACGCGTGAGACGACGCTCATTCACGCAATATCTACTTGATGCGTCATATACACATACACGTATTGTGAAGGGAGACATGTGCGGTATAATATCCACATGCACACCGAACAAATCACTCGCTATCTACCGAGTAAGCATTTTGTCATAACGGTGCTTCTTTTTGTTATTATTTGGGGAGGATATTACACCTATAATCATCTCTTATCCCCTCAGCGAGCAGGGGGGACGTCTTTATCCTCCATGAATACATCGTCCTCCGTTCCCGAAAGGTACGATCAATATGCCGACAATGATGAGGACGGCCTCGCCAACTGGGAAGAAGCTATGTGGGGAACAAATCCCGACAATTCTGATACAGACGGTGACGGAACATCGGACGCGATTGAGTTCGTCGCAGAGAGAAACCCTCTCGTAAATGCCGCCAATGACTCTCTCACCAATTATCCCGCGATTCCCTCACTGAAAAGCGCGGAAACCGGATATGCAACTCGCACGTCTGGCATCGCCCAAGCGTTCGCAAGTCAACTATACGCACTCGGACTATCCAAAAATGATACCGCGGGGAGCGGATCAATTGCACTTAACAATATTTTGAAAAACGAACTCGTCCAAGGCAAACTTTCCGACACGTACACAGCAGACGCCGTAATAACAACCAACGATACCATTGATGCGTACCGTGTATATGGAAACACACTCGGCACATTAGTTGCCACATATAAAACGCAAGGGGAACCGCGCGCTTCCAACGCAATCATCAATGATGCCTTCATTCGCCAAGACTTGATCGCTCTTACCGCACTCGCGCCCTACGCGCAATATTTACAAGACAACGGAGCATCACTTGTTGCGTTACCCGTTCCCAAAGGATTTCTCACTCAACATGTTAATCTCGTTAATGGAATGATAAACATGGGAAAAGCGTTGGACATACTCACAAAATCAGCAGGCGATCCTTTTATGGCGCTTCTCGGACTTAGTGAATACACCACATCATATACACGTTTCTACGACGCGCTGCTTGCGTTTTCTGTTGAGTGCGATAAACAAAAAACAACGTTTGGTTTGGATGACCCGGGAAACATATTTATACAACAATAATAACCCTAGCATAAAAAAATATTTCTTCATTATCTATGTATTCCTCAATATTAACACGCACTGTTGCATCACTATTCATACTCTTGACGATTGTGTCAGGGACAGCGTCTTTCCCTGTAACCACACATGCCATCTCTGTTACTGTTATCGCGGATCTTCCGCGCGACCCCAAAGAACTGTGGTTGGATGCTCTCGCGTGGATGGTGGCGAAGATTCTTGTGGGAACAATCATCCAAGAACTTCGCGGTTTTATCAATACAGGGCATTTCGGTGACCCATTGGCAATCATCAATTCACGAGCATTTTTTAGTAGACTTGCTCAAGGCACAACGCTCGCATTTATGAAAGAAATCAGTGATACCGATATTTACCCGCCTATTAAACAATTAATTCTCAGAAACCTTGCGCAAGGATATCTGCCAGCGACAAACCAAATGGTAAGCACTATACAAAAAACACTAATTTCACCCGACAATTTCACCAATGACTTCTATCAAGGCGGTTGGGTCGGTTATATGACGCTCCTTGAACCGCGCAACAACATCTACGGTCAAATGTACATGGCGAAAAAAATAGAGGGGAAAAAGATTGCTGCAAATACGAGCGAAGTGCAAACTGACTTATCTCAAAGCGGGGGTCTCCTTTCACTTCCAGGGAAATGTCTTGAATATGCGGGGACATACGACATCGACACGCAGACACAAAACACTACATACATTGACTCGTTTGATTACAGTGGAACCGCTGCACCAGGAACAGGTGCGACATGTATCAGATGGGAACGTCTCACTCCGGGTCAATTTATCGCTCACACACTTTCCAATGCTCTCGGAAGTCCAGTTGACAGTCTCAACAATGCCGACGAAATATCAGAACTTCTTGCAGCAGCAGTCCAAACACTTGTAAACGAGATTATTATGAAAGGTCTGAATATTATTCAGGATACTGTGAATGATACAATCAACGGTACGGGTAATGATACGACAAGCGGTGTTCTTGAGGGAGGGTCTTCGGGAATATCTTCGTCCGAAACAATATCATCAGATACCGCCACTCTCATAAAAGCGCTCAACAATGAAATTGTCACCGTAACAGACACTCTCTCTCTTAGAGATTCCATTGTTGCCGCGAACAATACAGCGACAACAACCATTGGTACAATCAACACATTGCTTGCAAATTCAGTATTTATGGCACCGGGAACGCGCGACTCGCTCCTTGCGTACCATAAACAACTTGTTAACGCACAAACATCTCTCACCACATCCATTGCGGCAATTGATGCAACAGGTATTACCAACACCTATCTCTCGGCACTTAATACTCTCAAAACAAAAGTTGCAAACACCACAACGCTGTCGGCAATCTTCTCGTTATATCAAGAATACTCAAATCTTACCGAGCCGATCAAAACAATAGATGCAACACAACTTCTCGCTCAAAAAGACGATCTTCTTGTTCTGGTAAACACCATTACTACCATCACCACCGCCGTGAACCAAATCAAAGAACAACAAGCAACAGCGGGATAAAAGATTACAGCGAACGCATAAAACAATAAACGATCAATTATAAATAATAAAGGCGAACAACGGTGTGGCGGGCATAGCCCGCCACACCGTTGTTGTATTTGCCTGAGAACAGCCGTTTCCGTCGTTTCTGACAACCGACAACGAACAACTCGCCATTCATTCTGAGAACAATCGTCTCGTTTCTACGAACTAAGAATCCTCTGTAGAGAGGATGAAACGCACACGAAAGTTGTTCTTTTCCCAACATTCACGCACTTGACAACATTCAATTAGTGCATATACTAAAAATTGTTCTCTAAATCGCCTCCCTACCCCTGAACGAGGACACCGCCAATAATGTCCTATGATACTCAAAAGGAGTACGAAAGCCAATAATCTTCCTCAGTCGATCATTCAAGAAGGCGTGGATAGCATCCAATTCTTCTTGAGTGACGGACGTCGTTGTCTTGTTTCTTTGAAACAAAACACCTCATCCATCTGTTGGTGTTTTCCGCCAGTCCCTTTTCCCAAGAGTGGTACGGATGTGTAACATAAATACATGTGTGAAGCAACGATTCAATCGTCTTCCACCACACAAACGCAATATCCTTATCCGTGGTAATACTGTTGACAGAGATACCTAGGGAAGACGTCAGAAAGCGCACCCAGTATTGTGGTGCGTTTTTTGTTGGGAAGACGCATGGTAGTTGCATATCTGGTTGCTCTGTCGACGACGACAAGGAGCACCCATGAACTTTGTTTAAACACCATGAAGTCC
>Ga0233421_10000813_pt1 | contig 12194 bp, 12 predicted proteins | sample Watercolumn_Mata_3_FD_182725 | JGI IMG/M metagenome (GOLD analysis project Ga0233421, IMG submission 182725) | Freshwater microbial communities from Lake Matano, South Sulawesi, Indonesia - Watercolumn_Matano_2014_107_MG | ecosystem: Environmental > Aquatic > Freshwater > Lake | place... | reverse complement strand
AAATAGTGATAAAATTAGAGCGAAGAAAAAACCGATAAAAAGTTTTTTCAACATTGCTATAAGTCTAAAATTATTTGTTTATAGATGTCAATAGATAACAATATATCCGTTGTTGTCCCAACCTATAATTGTGAAAAAAATTTTCGCAAATGCCTTGCGAGTATAAAATGGGCGAGCGAAATTATTGTCGTGGATATGGGTTCAGTTGATAAGACGCTAAACTTAGCAAAAAAATACAATGCGAAAATTTATCTTCAGAGAAAACCAAAAGATGGAAATTTTGATTGGAACAGACTTTATGGCATGAATAAAGCAAAAAATGATTGGATATTAAAACTTGATTCTGACGAAGAACTGTCAGAAGCTTTACAAAAAGAGCTGATAAAATTCTCAAAATGTCAGAGCGATGGTGTCGATGGTATGTATGTGCGAAACAGAATATATTTCCTTGGGAAGCAAATTTGTCATGGACCTGTCAAATCTGATTCTATGGAATTAAGGTTGGTCAGAAAAGGTAGGTGGACTTATTCGCCGACGCGGTATCATCAGCAGATCTTAGTAGAAGGAAGAACTGTCACGTCCACCAACTACTACAAGCACTATAACTACCGATCAATTAATGAATTTCTAGAGAAAACAAATAAATACACGGAGCTTGACTCTGAAAAATTAAAGACCTCATACAGATGTTCACTTTTAAGAGTAATATTTAGTTTCCCAGCATCTTTTGTTAAGTTTTATGTTTTTCAAAGGGGATTTTTAGATGGTAGAACAGGAGTTATTATTTGTTGGTTATACTCACTTTATTATTTTATCGAAAAGATTAAAATCTTAGAAAAACAACGAATGTTATGAAAATAGCAGTAGTGAGGGGGGATTTTTTGAGTGGGTGGGAGATGCCCATATTTGAGCCGTGGTTGAAACGGCACGAGGTAACTTTGTTTCTGGGGAAGAAATTGGTGGGCAATAAATTTGAAATCCCCAAAGGTTTTAAAGTAGAGCGATTATTTTCTCCAGTAGATCTAAACTTTGGCCAAGTTCGCCGACTGCTGATGGCAATTCTTAACCGTCTATTTATTGATGCTCATGTATTGTTCGGATTGGAAGAAGGACTAAAAGGATACGATGTAGTTTATATTGCCGAAACTTTTTATAAATTTTGCTGGCAAGCGGTGCAAGCCAAAAAGAAAGGTTATGTCAAAGCGGTAGTGGCCCATATTGGCGAAAATATTTTATTTAATAATGAGGGCATTTGGGGACGGAAAAAATTAAAACAAGAAGTGATTGCGGGAGTGGACAAATTTATTTGTATTACGAATCGGGCTAAAAAGGTGTTAATCAAAGAGGGGGCAGACCCTAAAAAAATTATTCGGTTGACCCAAGGGATAGATTTAGAAAGATTTAGAAAGTCTCATGAGGCTCATGAAACTAATGGGATAAATGGAAAAATAAGGCTATTGACAGTGAGTAGATTGGTGCCGGAGAAGGGGATAAAAGAGATGGTGGAAATAACGACCCGCCTTCGCCAAGACTACGGTGGGCAAGTAGAATTTATTGTGGTAGGGAATGGTCCTGAAGAAAGATGGCTAAATAAAAAATGGATTACTCATATTCCCAAAGTGCCTCACGAGAAAATGCCCACTATTTATAATGGGGCGGATATTTATTTACACTTCCCCGTTGGTTCAAAAACTTGGTTGGAACAATGGGGTTTTGTTATAGCCGAAAGTATGGCCTGCGGATTACCGGTGGTAGCTCTTGATCGGGGAAGTGTGCGAGAAGTGGTGGGTAAGGGGGGAATGGTGGTAAAAAACGAAAAGGAATTTTCTGGGAGGATCAGGGAATTGATCGGGGATATCAGGGAACGAAAAAAGTGGAGTAAAATTGCGGCGGAATTTGCCAAAAAAAATTATGATGTTAAAAAGTACTCTAAAGAGGTAGAGGAGGTGTTGGCAGAGTGTCAAAAATAGCGGTGGTGATTGTGGAGTATGAAGCAAAAAAGCAGGTTAGCAGGTTAGTAAGACAGTTAAGGAAGATGGGCCCGCCTCCGTCCGCCATCGGGCGAGACTACGGCGAGGTAAAAGAGATAATTGTAATTGATAACAATAAAAATAATGTGGGGTTTGCGGCGGGGGTAAATAAGGGGATTAAAAAAGCATTGAAAAATGGGGCGGAGAAGATATTGATAATAAACCCGGATATAAGATTGGGCGGGTTAGAGAGGTTGGAGAGGTTGGGGGATGTGGAGGGGGCGGTGTTAAAATTTAGACGCGGGAGTGAAACAGTTTATGATTTTGGGGGAAAGGTGAATTGGTGGTTGGGGCGATGCACCCATTTGGAAATTTCGCAAGGCCTCCCCTTGCTAAGCAAGGAGAGGCCTTTTAAAGCGGATTACGTATCAGGGGCGTTTATGGTAGTGGACCGAAAAGTTTTTGAAAAGATTGGGTTGTTTGACGAGAGATTTTTCTTGTATTTTGAAGATGTGGATTTTTGTTTGCGGGCCAAAGAGGCGGGATTTAAAGTGACCGTTAACCCCAAAATTATTATTGAACACCAAATTGAAGAACACCGGTTTAGTTACGATGATTTTAAGTTTAATCTAGCCTTGAAAAGCAATCGGAAATTTATTTTCAAGTGGATAAACCCAATTTTTTGGCCGGTAGCGACGGGTTATTTGGGTTGCTTGAGAATCTTAAGAAACTTAAGAAAAATGAGAAATGATTTTAGATAAGACCGACGGGTTACTTATTACTTGGATTTTGAATTGGGGGATTTTTCACCCCTTTGATTTTAATGCCAATATTTTTTATCCCTTCAAAAATGCTTTGGCCTTTTCCGATTTGCAGTGGACCTTGGCGTTAATAACCGCGCCGTTTGTTAAAATCTTTGGGGAACCACTTTTGGCTTACAATTTAAGTATTTTCTTCGGATTAGTTTTAACCCCAATTTCTGTTTATCTTTTTTTAAAACATTTAACCAAAGAAACAAAGGTTTCTCTTTTGGGAGCCGTTATTTTTTCGTTTTGTCCAATGAGGTTAGGGTATTTGGCTCACCCGCAACTTTTAAATTTTTGGCCGGTGGTGTTGGCCACTATGTTTTTATGGCAAAAAAGATATTTGCTTTATATTTTTTGCTTTTTACTTTCTGCTTTAACAACACCGCTGTTTATGTATTTTTTGCTATTTATTGGGGGGATACGAATGGTTGGGGGGTATGAGGGAAATGAGGGGAATGAGGGAATAAAAAAAATAATATTTGTTTTAGCGATGGCCAGTTTATTTACCGTGCCGTTTTTGTGGCCGTATTGGGAAGTATCAAGAACTTTTAATTATGTTCGGCCGATTACCGACGCGATTCATTTTTCCCTGCAATTTCCGGATTTATTTAATTTAAGACCGGAGGGGACAAAAGCGTATTTAGGGGTAGGGATGATGGTTTTCCTAATATGGGGGGTATGGGGGGAATGGGGGATATGGCACAAAATAACGATGGGGAGTTTTATTATGGCGTTGGGGCCGGCGCTACACATTTTTACTAATACTATTCATATTGGACCAATTCCCGCCATACCCTTACCTTATACAATTTTTTATTATTTAGTCCCGGGATTTTCGGGCTTAAGAACCCCCTCCCGCTGGATTATTTTAGCGGCGTTTGCGGGGACGGTAGCCGCGGCGATGGGTTTAAAAAATAAAATCACCAAGAAAATATTTGTCTTATTGGTCGTATTAGTCTTATTAGAGATGCCGTGGAACACGAAGTTTTATGAAGTGTTAAAAGTGAAGGATTTTCCGGCGGAACAAACGTGGCTTAAAAATAATTATCTCGGTGCGCCGATAATTTATTTTCCAATTTACGGCTGGTGGGACCAACCACAAGTAGAACGAGAAACAAAGCGAATGTATTATTCTACTATCCATTGGCATCCGATGTATAATGGCTATTCCGGATTTTCCCCAAAAGTTTGGGAGGACAGTGTCCGCTGGTTACAAAAAAGTTTTCCATCAGTGGAGACAGTTAAATTTTTGAAAGAAAAGGGGGTAAGGTTGGTTATAATAGATCGGGGATATCAGGGAGATCGGGGATATCAGGGGCTAAACTACGTTACGGAATTTGAAGACGTCATAATTTATGAAATATTCTGAAATTACTTTAAAAACAGATTATCCGATTACGGATTTTGCGGCCGAGAGAAATAAACTTTTGGATCAAGCCAAAACAAAATGGGTGTTATTTGTGGATGGTGATGAGGAAGTAAGCGAGGAACTACGAATGGAGATTGAGGGAATTAAGGGAGATGGGGGATGTGAGGGATATAAAATAAGGCGAAGAGATTTTTTCTTTAGAAAATGGTTAGAACATGGGGAGACGGGAAATATCAAACTCCTTCGATTAGGCAAAAAGGGGGCGGGAAGGTGGAAAAGAAGGGTGCATGAGGTGTGGGAAATGAGGCCCGCCTCCGCTGGGGCTTCGGCGAGGCAAGGAGAGTTAAGGGGAGAACTACGACACTATCCACACAAGAATGTTAGTGAGTTTATAAGAAAAATAAATTATTATACGGATTTAGACGCGAAAGAATTAGGCCCGCTGTCGCTAAAGCTTTGGCGGGTAAAGGTTTTTGGATACTGGGAATTGGCAAAACCAATTGGGAAATTTATTCAGAATTATTTTTTGCGGTTAGGATTTTTAGACGGGATGGCGGGGTTTGTTCACGCCTTTATGATGAGCCTCCAATCGTTAGTTGTTAGGGTGAAACAATATGATCTTTCTAAAACTCTTTGAACCTTTAGGAAATGATTTTGTCGTCTACTACGAAGCGGCTAAAATGTTTTTAGCGGGACTTAATCCGTACACCGGTTTGATCACCCGGACTTTTCCGCTAAATTATCCACCGATAATTTCCTTATTTGTTTGGCCGTTGGGGATTGGTCCAATTAGTCTAATTAGTCCAATTTGGAATATTTTGTCGGTGGGGGCGTTGTTGGGAAGCATCTGGGTGGTGTTGGGGTGGACGAGACGAAGAAGTTGGGGAAAATATATTTTATTAATTGGTTTGTTCACTCTTCCCTTTTTTCCCACAAAATTTAATGTGGGGATGGGACAGATAAATAATTTTATTTTGCTCTTTTGCGTTTTAGGAATTCGTTGGCCGTTTTTTTTGGCGTTGGCTACGGGCATGAAATTTGCTCCAGCGGTTTTTGTTCTTTACTACTTAATAACTAAAGATTGGGGGAGAATAAAAAAGTTTTTTCTGTATTTAGCCGGATTGCAAATTCTTTCGTTTATTTTTGTTCCCTTAGATTGGCAAATAATTTACTGGACAAAAGTTTTGCCGTTGTCATTTACCGACGCGGTTAAAGATTGGTATTACAACCAATCGCTATATGGGTTTTTGGCAAGGAGTTTAAATAGCGAGTTAATAACTAAAATTTGCTTTTATGGATTGGCAATAGGAATGGTAGGAATAACAATAATGAGGGGAATGAGGGAGATAAGGGAGATGGGCCTGCCTGCCGGCAAGGCAGGAGAAACGGGGAGACGAAGGGTGCTGGCGGGAGTAGCTTGTCTTTACCTTCTTGTTCACCCAATGGCGATACAGCATTATTTTGGGTTGGCAATTATTCCTCTTATTTTGTTAGGTTTAAATAAGTGGACGGCGATTGCTTATTTGTTAATTGCCGCCAATATTAAACAACCGGATTTAGTTCCGAAAAGTTTTAATTTTATTTTGTCGCACCAGTTTTTTGGGGTGTTAATTTTGTGGGTCGTGGCGGTGTGGGGAAAAGAAACAATCAGGGTGATCGGGGGAATCTGGGTGATTGGGGTAACGATGAGCTATTTGTTAACATTATTATGTCGCGGAAAATTCTGTTTTTAATTTTATTGGGGGCGGTTTTGGTAAATCTTCTAGGAGCATTTGGTCCAGAGTTGGGTTTTGACGCGTTGTGGTATCACCTCACAATCCCAAAAATTTATTTAATGTGGGCAAAGATTGATTTTATCCCCGGAGGATTAATGTATTACTCGGCCATGCCAAGGTTCGGGGAAATGGTATATTTAGGGAGTTTAGGGTGGTTGGGAGAGATCGGCCCACATTTGATTAATTGGGGGGCGGGGATTGGGGCGGCGATTTTAACTTACAAAATTGCTAGGAAGGTAGGGCTTTCTGCTTTCTACTCTTTACTTTCTGCTCTAGTATTTTACGCTACTCCCCTAGTGGGTTGGCAATCGGGGAGCGCGTATGTGGATATCATTCGCACTTTCTTTGAGGCTTTAGCGTTTTGGTTTTTTATTCAAAAAAAGCCAATCGCAACAGGGGTCGCGGTGGGGCTGGCAATTTCGACAAAAACACTAGGATTAGGAAGTTTGGGGATTTTGGGGGTGTTGGGGGTAGGGGGGGGGAGGGGGATTAGGGGGACGTTAAAAATGCTAATAACAGCGATAGGTATAAGTGGGCCGTGGTTTTGGTGGGCGTATGCAAAAACCGGTTTTCCGTTTTATCCTATTGGAGCGGGGATTTTAGATGAAACACACAGATTAGGGGGGTTGGGGGGATTTGGGATGGTTAGGGGAATTGAGGGACTGATGCAGGATTTAACTTCGCCAATTTATTTAATAGTTTTGCCGTTTATTTTTTTAGTTTGGAGAAAATTAAATAAACAAGTTTTGTTTTATAGCTTGTTAACTTTTATTGTCTGGTGGCTGACCCCGCCCACGGGCGGTGGAAGGTTTTTGTTACCGTATTTACCGGTGATGGCGGTAGGGGGGGCACAGATAATGAGGGAAATGGGGGAAATGAGGGGAATAGGGGGGATCAGGGGGCTGATGATAGGAACGACCATAATAGTTGCTGTGGTAAGTATAGGATACCGGTTTGCGGCAAATGCTAAGATACTCCCCTATTTAGCCAGGGAACAAACAAAAACCGAATATTTATGCCAACATTTAGATTTTTCGACCAGAGTGTTTGTGGATTGTGACGGTTCTTGGGCTAAAAAAGTTAAACCGGAGCAAACGGTTTTAGTCAAAGGTTTTCATAATTTGTACTATGTCAGCTTCCCTTTTATCCACGAAACCTGGTATAAAGGAGAAAAAGTTGATTATATTTTAGATTACGACGAATGGAAAAAATCGCGGCCATAATACTATTTTTAGTTTTCCCGTTTGGGCAATTGTTGAGGTTTGATTTAGGAGATGGAATAACGGTACACATGAATGATTTGGTCGTGGGGGGAATGGGACTTGTGGGGCTTATGAGATTTATGAGAATAAGAGATGAGCTAAAAAAACCCTTAGTCGTTTGGGTTTTAATAGCGGGATTTTCGCTGGCTTTGAATTTTCACTTGGTCGGACTACTTTATTTAATTCGTTGGGTAGCTTATGCGGGATTGTATTTTTTCTTTAAAGATTTTAAGGAAAAAGATTTTTTAAAAAAAGGTCTGCAGTTAGCTATTCTTGCGGTGGCAGTGGTTGGCTTGGGTCAGTATTTATTTTTGCCGGATACGACCTTTTTGGCGGCCAGTAATTGGGATGACCACTCATTTCGATTGCTGTCAACTTTTCTGGACCCGGGATTTGCGGGGATAATTTTAGTGTTGGGAATTTTGGGGGGGTTAGGGGGTTTTGGGGGTTTAGGAATAACATACTCAGCAATGATGATGGCATATTCGCGGGCGTCGTATTTGGCTTATTTGGTCGGGATAACAGCGGTCTCGTTTTACAGAAAATCTTGGAAATTGTTTGCGGTAGCGGTAATGATTTTTGTTTTAACGGTTTCTTTATTGCCTAAAAGTTACGGGGAAAGTACGAATTTAAAAAGGGAAAATTCTTTTTGGGCCAGAGTTCACAATTGGCAACAAGCAGTGGATATTTGGCAAAAAAACCCAATTTTGGGAGTGGGCTTTGGAAATTACCAGTATTATTCTGGAGCAAATATCGAGTCGCACGCAAAAGCGGGGTCGGATTCATCTATTTTAACCGTTTTGGCGACCACGGGAGGGTTGGGATTGTTGGGGTATTTAGGGGTAATGAGGGGAATGTGGGTTATGGGGAGAAAAAATTTAATTTTTAAAGCAGGGTTTTTAGCGATTTTTGTTCACAGCTGGTTTAATAATACCCTGTTTTATCCGTGGGCAATGGAATGGCTGTGGCTTACTTTAGCGGCTAGTAACGAGTAGCTCTTTTTTGGTTTCGTTTTTAGCTAAGTCGGTGGCCGTTATAGTTATTTTATTTTCTCCGGAATTTAAGTTTAAAGAATAAGAGAATTTACCGTCTTTATCTACAATAGTCAACCGGTCATTAACAGTGATAGCGTTGCCCGGGTCAGTTTGACCGGTAACAGTGGTAAGTGAGCCGTTGACGGTTTCTTTATCCTTGGGAGTAGTAATTTCCAGTTTGGGTTTGCCGGAAAGAAAAGTTACTTGATAAGTATCAGAGGTGGCACTCTTTTGGCCAGATTCGGAAATAGCCATGGCCGTAAAGGTGTTAATTCCTTTTTCTAAATCTGCCTCTAGTTTAAAAACGCCGTCGTCAGCGCTGATAACAGTTTCTAATGGGCGATTGTTTCGGAAAATTTCTACGGAAATTTTAGGATCAGCGATGCCATGGATTTTTATCGTGGCACTGCTGGTAGCCTCATAGTCAATGGAAAAACTGGGAATTGTGGGGGCAATTTTATTTTCAGTGGTGGCGGAATCATTTTTGTGGCGCAAATTATTAATTGTTCCGGTAAGAGCAAAAAGAAACGGTAGACCGACAGTAAAAATAATTACTGTGGCCAAAACAGAACCTCCCAACATTAAGACAATTTTCTGTTGAGATTTTTTTTCAAACCGATTTTGCCAACGACTGTACATGGAGCCGAAAGACAGAATCGGACTGTCGACCTACTGTTTACGAAACAGCCGCTCTACCACTGAGCTATTTCGGCAAGTGAGCTAATCTACGAATTAGCTCGGACTTACTTTTTCAAAGGAAAAACAAGTCTGCTGTATTCTATCAAAGACCACAATGAAACAAAAGTTTTGGCGCAAGGAAAAGGGGTTAAAGGGGAAAATGAATTGCGCCAAAAAAGAAAAAGAATTTGTATTACTGACTAATTGGTGGCCCCGCTGCGGCGGGGCCTGTTATCTTTACGGCTCGCTACCGCTCGCCGCTCCCAAATTCAAGTTCACAAAAAGAAGCTGGAAAAATTTTCGTAACAAGGAAAGGGGAAATTTATAGTTTTGCTTGCCCCACCCCGCCCAGCGCGCAAAACACTTTTTAACTCCCCGGAAGGAATCGGCCGAAATGGTGGAAATCGGCCGATTCCAGTTTGAACTTGTTTTGGTTCGAGCTTGAGCTTGTCAGCTCAAGAAATCTGGTCAGTCAAAGCGGTTATTGAAGCTATTTTATATCTTTATCTTGACCAGATTTGGGGAGATTTTAGCCTTGGCTTAACTCAAAAACACTTTACTCAAGTACAAGGCTAACATGGTAAAAGAGTAAAGTGGTGGACTGCCCACCCACCCCACAAATATGGTGGCGGCACCCCATTCATCGCGCGCTGGGCGCCCTAGGGGGCGCCTGCGGTCACGGCTTTCTTTTCTTTTATTTCCTACTACGCGTCCCTCGTCCCCCGCCCCGGGCGGGGGACTTACCTTTTGTTTTTTCTTTTAGGCCCGCGCGTTCTGGGGTTCTCTCTTCCCCCTTCCCCCGATAGCGATCGGGGGCTTTCCCCCGAGTCCGCGCATCTCGGGAGAACCCCCGCCTTAAATCTTACCCCTAGTATTTCCTCTTCTTCTTTGGCTCACGCCACACCCCTTAATGTAAAAATTATTTTAGTGGCGTTCGCGAGGACAACCATAGGCGCCGGCCGTGGAGTCGTCCGTCGCGTTAGGAGAAAAAGCTATTTTTAGTTTATCTTCCCTCGAAAGTTTTCCTGACGCTTTTTCTCCTTTTTAGCCTTGTGCTTGGGAAGGACGGCGGGGGGAGAGAAGCCCCGCCCGAGGCGGGGCAAGCCGCCACCAAAAAAAACAAAACCACAAAAAATGCTAAACTAAATTCATGGCTGGTGATCAAACCACTTCTGATCCAATTCCTCCAGTAGAAACTTCGCCCGAACCCCAGCCTGTTACTCCAGAAATTTCCCCAAATCCCCCAATTCCCTCAAATCCCTCAAGTCCTTCCGATCCTTCTGTTCCTTCCGAACCAGTTCCTATCCCAGAGCCGGTTGCTACACCAGAGCCAGAGTCCAAGCCCTCGTCTCAAGTTAACATTCCAGACTTATCCTTTCCGTTTTGTGGTTCTGTCCCTCCAAGTTTATCTTTTAACCAAATCCCAGATAACGAACAGATCAAACAAAAATTTACCGAGTGGGGCATTGTTGGCCACAACGGGCTAGATTTTCCTTTTTCTGAAGGCACGGAAATTTTAACTTGTGATGGTGGGAAAGTTATTCAAGCCGGAGACAGTGGTGATTATGGTGTTTGCGTCACTGTCCAACACTCTTGGGGCCAATCTGTTTATGCCCATCTCAAAGAAACTAAAGTTACTGTTGACCAAGAAGTTAAAGCCAGTGATTTAATTGGTCTCTCTGGTCAAACAGGTTCCGCTTTTGGCCCTCACTTACACTTTGCTATTAAACCCAACAATCCAAACGAATCCAACGGCTACCTCGGTTTTATTGACCCCGCGCCTTATTTAAAAAATACTGTTTCTTCTCCGGCTCCTTCTATTCCTTCTGATCCCCCTATTCCTTCCGTTCCTCCTATCTCTACCGAGCCGGAAATTAAAATTGAACCTTCCCCTGAAATTCCCCAAGTTCCCGAAACCCCTGAAGTCCCAGAATCCCCCGAACCTCCCCAAAACTCCCAAACCACCCAAGTTTCTCCATCACCCTCACAACCCCCATCTCCCCCAGAGCCTACTATCATTAGTGGTCCTGAAGAACTCCAATCCCAAGTTGATCAAAAACTTGCAGTTGAGTTAGAATCCCGCCGTCAGAAAGCCAATGAGGCCAGAAGACAAAACCGTGAGGAGCATTTAGCGGCCATTGAAAAGTTTTTAAGCCAAAAGCCGGAAATTACTAATCAGGATGTTCGTGATTTAGTTCATGTGTCTCAAACAACGGCGACCGAGTATTTATCGACGCTGGTTAAAAGTGGTAGGATTAAAGCAGAAGGCAAAGGCAAAGCCACAGTGTATAAAAATATTTTTGGTTAAGTTTTTTTAAAAGCGGTGAAGTATGGATAACAATCAAAATATCCAAAAAGATAAAGATTTGCTCATTAAAACCTTCCGGGAATTAGAAACCCGTCATGAACTGGCTGATTTTCTAGAAGATTTACTCACGGAAGACGAATTTGCTGATTTTAGTCAAAGAATTAAAATTGCTAAATCAATTCTTGAGGGTAAAACTTACGAGGAAATTGCCGAAAAAGTTGATGCCAGCACCGCTACCATTTCCAAAGTTGGTCAGGCTATTAAATACGGCAAAGGCGCGTTTCAGAAATTATTTAGTGCTAATCCTAAGCAACCTAAGTAAGGCAAGTAACCTAAAACCGAGGAGGTGAGTTTATGGACCCAAATTTTAATTTTAATCTGGCCGCTCTACAATTTTTAGCTGGGGGAATGGGTGGGTTAGTTCGTGGCTTGGTTGGCATTTACAAATCTTACGCGGCTAATCCTACTAATTTTAAATTTGACCTAAAATATTTTGCCATCTCAATTTTTATCTCGGTGATCACTGGTCAAATGGCCGGAGTAATCTTTAACGGCGAGTGGCGATCATCTTTACTGGCGGGATACGCTGGTAGTGATTTCCTAGAGAGTTTATACAAAATCAAATTTTCTAGTCTGGCAAAAGGTTAGTCTTGTAGCGTTGTAAAGCATTATGGTGTCAGCTTCGGTCCAAAAATAAAAGTGCCTCTTGACTTCCTGCCTTTACATCTACTAATCTAGTTGCATGAGTAATGACTCGCCCACGGAATTGAGACCCGTCCCTGATGTTGCTTTGGAGTTTAACGCGTCACGCCCCCCCCAGGAACTTAAAATTGAAGTAGCAAAGGCCAGTGTCACTTCGGCCAGAGCTTCATATGAACGGCAAATGCATAACACTTGGGAAACGGCTAGCGGGGCGGCTATGGCCTTGGGGCGAGAAGTGGCTGCCAGGCAAAAGGACGAGGATGCTAAAAGTGAGGCCCTCTTTAGTGCGG
>Ga0233421_10000810_pt1 | contig 12216 bp, 13 predicted proteins | sample Watercolumn_Mata_3_FD_182725 | JGI IMG/M metagenome (GOLD analysis project Ga0233421, IMG submission 182725) | Freshwater microbial communities from Lake Matano, South Sulawesi, Indonesia - Watercolumn_Matano_2014_107_MG | ecosystem: Environmental > Aquatic > Freshwater > Lake | place... | reverse complement strand
TAGCGGTTTTGCCGGTGATGGCCACGCGCAAAGCCATGAAATAATCCCCAACTTTAGTATTGTTTTGAGTGCAAAATTCCCGGGCCTTTTCTTCCAAAATTTTCCCGTCAAAACTTGTTTGTAAAACGGAAATGGCGTGGGTAACAATGGCGCCTTGTTTCTGTTTTTGGGCGCCGCACAGAGGGCTCTGCCCGGCGGGTCGGGAGAAAAAGTAGTCAGTTAGAGCGTCAAAATCTTTTAAAGTTACCAGCCGGTCACGGACTAAAGGCAAATATTTTTTAATATCCTCGCACTTGGTAAAGTTTTTAACTTTGTTTGCCAGTTCTTCGTCACTTAACTTTTTAATATATTGCTGGTTAAACCAGTTTAATTTGTCTGGTACATACCGAGGGTTAGACTTTTGAAACCCGTCTTCGCGAAAATTTTGGACAAATTCTTCCAGAGTAAACATTTCCCGGTTGTCTTTCGGCGCCCAACCTAGCAAAATGATGAAGTTTAACAAAGCTTCCGGCAAGTAGCCATCAGCTAAAAACTGTTCTACCGAAACATTGCCCTTTCTTTTGGAAAGTTTTCCGCCTTCGGGGGATTGAATATCCGTCAAATGACCAATTTCCGGAATCTCATACTCCAAAAATTTATAAATTAACAGGTGAATCGGGGTGCTGGGCATCCAATCGTAGCCGCGAAGAACATGAGAAATTTTCATCTCATGATCATCAACCACTACCGCCAGATGATAAGTGGGGAAGCCGTAAGATTTTAAAATTATAGGTTCAAAAACATCATTAGTGTTCCATTTGATTTCCTGTTTAAAAACAAAATCACGATACGAAACAATTTCGTCTTTGGGGATTTTGAGTTTAATGGCCCCTTCAAAATGATAAGCGTTTCCTTGAGAAACAAGTTTTTCTGCTACCTCTTTATAAAGTTTTAATCTTTCTGATTGAGTATAAGATTCATCCCATTTTAAGCCAAAAATTTCCAGAGTTTTTTTTAAGGAATCAGCCGAGCCGGGGATATTTCTTTTTTGGTCGGTGTCCTCAATGCGCAAAATAAAATCACCCTTGTTGTGTTTGGCTAAAGCGTAAGCATACGCGGCCGTTCTTAACCCGCCAATATGGAGATAGCCGGTTGGCGAGGGGGCGAAACGAGTTCGGACTTTCATATAAATGAATTCTATCATAGAATATATTTGATCTGCCCATGGCAACACTAACTGAAACTGCATATATTACCCGGAAAGGAGTCAATCTCCTGATAATTGTGGTGATGGCCGCGGCCATTTTGCGGTTTGTTTTAACTAGTGCTACTGGCCTTTGGGAAAAAATTTTTCCGCCCCCACCCCCACCCCCCACTCAGGCCTTTGGCAAATTACCAATGCCGGCGGCGGTTAACAACATTGCCACCCCGTCGTCAGCCATTACTTATACCATTGAAACGCCCGACGGAACACTACCCACTGTCCCTTACACTTTGCGAGTTTATTTTATGCCTAAAAGCACTGCCTCGTTTAGCGCCTTTGACCGGATGAAAAAAATTGCTAGCCGGTTGGGTTTTAACGACGCGCCCTTACGAATAGCCAACACCACTTGGCGTTTTATGGATAACAGAAATCCTTTGCGAACATTAGATATTGACGAAGTGAGTTTAAATTTTCGGGTAGTTTACAATTTTATTTCCGATCAAACCTTGTTTAACGATAAAAATTTCACTTCGGCGGAAAATGTAGCCAGCGAGGCACGGAGTTACTTTGAGGGGTTAGAAATTCTCCCCATGGATTTTACCGGCGGGCAACCAATTGTTTCTTATTACAAATTTGACGCTGGAACTTTGGTCATGGCACCCGCCCCTGCCGGAGCAGATGCGGCCGGAGTAACTTTGACACGAACAGATTTAAATTCCGGTATGGAAACTTTGAGTAAAATTCCCGTGGTTTCGCCGGATTACAAACAGGGGTTAGTTTCGCTGGTTTTGGCTGGGACCAGAGATTCCAACAAAAGAATTTTAGAAGCGCGGTTTTTGGCTTCGGAAATTGACAAGGAAAATTGGGCTACTTATCCGCCTATAAAAGCTGAAGAAGCCCTAGAAAAATTAAAAAACAATCGGGCAATTTTTGCCAGCCTGCCCCAAAATTTAGGGGGAAATATTACTTTGCGCAAAATTTATTTAGCCTATCTTGATCCTTACCCAGCCCAAAGCTTTTTACAGCCGGTTATGGTTTTTAGTGACGAACGAGGATTTGTGGCTTATGTTCCTCTTATTCAATAGAAGTAATAGTGTAAACTAATTTTCCCACGGGAGCCTCTACCTCCGCTTTTTCGCCAACTTTTTTGCCCATCAAGGCCTTTCCTAATGGAGAATTGCCGGAAATTTTTTTCTCGGCAGGTTTTGCTTCCCAATCACCCACAATGGAAAAAGTTTGTTTTTGACCACCGACGGTGACGGTTACCTTGCACCCAACATTTACCGCTCCCCCCAAAGAGCAATTTGTTTTGGAAACCAGAGTGGCCTTGGACAAAATTCCTTCTAATTCCTCAATTCTGCCTTCTAAAAACTCCTGCTCTTGTTTGCCAAATTGGTAAGCGCTGTTTTCGGATAAATCCCCGTCTTCCCGGGCCTTAGAAACCCGCGAAATGACGGCCGGAAGCTTAACATTTTTAAGCTCGTCCAGCTCTTTTTTAAGAGACTCTAACCCGTCAGCCGTGACTAAAACATTGGTGTTTTTCATAAGAATCTAATTAAAAAATGCCTCCGTGGAGGCGATTACTAAAGTGGCTAATTTAGCGTAGCCGTGGTATTATAGAGAAGCAGAAAAATTTGTCAAGAGGCGCGTTCGTCTAGTGGCCTAGGACAGTTGATTCTCATTCAACAAATCATGGGTTCAAATCCCATACGCGCTACCATATTTTCCCTCCTTGCAATTTTTCACGGGAATGATCTATTCTAAATGTAATGGCCCGGATTTTACCTCTCCTGCTACTAGTTTTTGCGCTTTACCTTGGAATAAACCATTTTTGGCCTAAAAACGAGTTAGCTTCTCAAAAAGCGGTGGATGAAGTAATGGCGGCTACCGGCGAATTTGACCCCAACGCCCTTCTTGGCATTTGGAATAATAAAAGTATCCGTGTACCCAACAAGGATTTGTTAGCCGCCGTGACCGATACCACCTTGCAAAATGTTTTAGGCGTTACCGCCAATGATAACAAGTGGATTGAAGTAGATTTAAATAACCAAATACTTTACGCCCATGACGGTAATTTAGTGGTGATGAGTTTTCCCATTAGTACCGGCCTTCCTTGGACACCAACGGTTACTGGCGAATTTCGTATTTGGGCTAAAGTTCGGTCACAAAGAATGAGCGGGGGAAGTGTGGAGGCGGGGAATTATTATGATTTGCCAAATGTTCCCTTTGTGCAATATTTTTATCAAGGTTATGGTCTACACGGGGCCTATTGGCACAATGATTTTGGCCATCCGCGGTCTCATGGATGTGTCAACATTTCTATCAACGATGCGGCCAAGCTATTTTATTGGACGGAGCCGGTGATTGGCGACCAGCACTTTCTTCGTTCCGATACCAAAAATCCTAACGGAACTAAAGTTATTGTTCATGGTACAACCCCTACGCAGTTGAACTAAAATTTGGTAAGATTAAGTCATGGCCAAACCCCTTGAGGAAATTCGTAAAGCCCGAATAGAGAAAATCCGAGAATTAAAAAAACTGGGAATTAATCCTTACCCTTCAAAATTTTTCCAAACGAAAATCTCTTGTCAAGAAGCTTTGAATAAATTGGGAAAAGGAGTCTCTGTTGCTGGCAGATTAATTAGCCTTCGAGAACATGGCAAAATGACCTTTGCCACCCTAAAGGACGAGTCGGGAAAAATTCAAATTTGGTTTCAAAAAAATAATTTAGGCGAGAAATATCAGTTATTAAAATTGCTAGATACCGGAGATTTTTTGGGTGTTTTTGGCAAAATCGTTAAAACCAGTACGGGAGAAATTACTGTTGATGTTTTGACTTTTGAGCTTTTATCCAAAGCAATTAGACCAATTCCAGACGAGTGGTATGGCCTTAAAGATGAAGAGACTCGTTACCGGCAACGGTATTTGGATTTATTGTTAAACGAGGATCTCAGAGAACTATTTCGAAAAAAAGCTGTTTTTTGGAATGCCATGCGCGAGTTTTTGCAAGCAAAAGGTTTTTTGGAGGTGGAAACGCCGGTTTTAGAAACCACAGCTGGGGGGGCGGACGCCAACCCCTTCGTTACTCGTCATGAGGCTTTAGATACGGATTTATACTTACGAATTTCTATGGGAGAGTTGTGGCAAAAACGGTTAATGGTAGCCGGTTTTGAGAAAACTTTTGAAATTGGGCGGCAATTTCGCAATGAGGGATTAAGCCGTGAACACCTTCAAGATTATACCCAGATGGAGTTTTATTGGGCCTATGCAAATTTCGAGGACTCAATGGCTTTGGTGGAAGAAATGTATAAACAGGTGATTAAAAAGACTTTTGGAACTCTGCAATTTAAGATAAACGGATTTGATGTCGATTTGTCGAACAAATGGGAAAGAATTGATTATGTAGATACCATTAGAAAATATACTAAAAAAGATGTGACAAAAATAAAAGATCCGCGCGAAACTGACGAAAATTGGAAGGAAGTTCGTAAAAAAGTCGCTGGGCCAGTTTTTTTAACTGGACAACCTGTTTTAGTCTCTCCCTTGGCTAAGCGCCAAGAAAAAAATCCTGATTTTGTGGAGCGGTACCAAATAATTATCGCTGGTTCAGAATTAGGAAATGGCTACTCGGAGTTAAATGATCCTCTGGATCAGGCAGAAAGATTCAAAAAACAACAGGAGGCAAGGGATAAAGGAGACAAAGAAGCACAAATGGAAGACACAGATTTTATAACTGCCCTAGAATATGGTATGCCACCAGTCACTGGATTTGGGGTTTCAGAAAGATTATTCGCCTTTCTTTGTAATTTACCGATTCGAGAAACAGTTTTATTCCCTTTGTTGAGACCAGAAAAATGAGAAATATAAAATTTTCACCGGCGTTTATCGGGTTTTTACAAACCGCGGGGTTTTTATCCTACCTTGCTTTATTTGCCGCGCTAATTATTAATGGCAATAATATTTTCGGGCCGGTAAATAAAACTATTTTAGGTCCCATGCTGACCTTTTCGCTCTTTACTTTTTCTGCCATTATTTGCGCCTCAGTCATGTTAGCCTACCCATTTTATATTTTTTGGGAGAAAAAAGATTTCAAAAAAGCCGCTCTCATTGTTGCTAATTCAGTTTTTTGGTTACTTTTATTTATAATTGGGGCAATCGTATGCTTGATATTAAAGTAATTCGGGACAATCCGGAAAAAGTAAAACAAAATATCTTAAACCGCAAAGCGGACCCTAAAAAGGCGGATGTGGATAAATTGCTTCTTCTCGACGCCCGTAAAACTAAACTTCAGCGAGAAATTGAAGATATGCGGGCCGCCAGAAATAAGTTCGCTGACGAAATGAAAAATGAAAAATCTCGAACTTCCGAAAGGATTGAGGAAGGACGGAAGATTAAAGAAACCATTGATATTGCCGAAACAGAGTTTGCCGAAGTAGAAAAACAGTGGCAAGAAATAATGGACTGGATGCCAAATTTATTGTCTTCAGACACCCCTGTTGGGTTGGATGAAAATGACAACATTGAAGTTAAAGCGTGGTCTCCGCAAGAAAAATATTTTCGCAAAGATCAATTAGGGGTGAAAGATTTTTCCAAACAGTGGATGCCAACACATTCTTTTGTTGGGGCGGATCATGTGGAATTGGGAAAAAAATTAGATATTATTGATGTGGAACAAAGTGGGTTGATTTCTGGTAGCCGTTTTTACTATTTAAAAAACGAAGCGGCCTTGATCCAATTCGCGATTTTTGAACTCCTAAAAAAGAAGTTACTTGAAGAAGGTTTTACCCCAATGGTTGTTCCGTTACTGGTTAAGAGTAGGACTTTGTATGGAACTTCTCATTTTCCCGGAGACGCAGACCAAGTTTATAAGATTGAAAATCAGAATGTGGAGGAAGGCAGCGAACTTTATTTAGTTGGATCATCAGAACCACCGCTTTTTGCTTACTACATGGACAAAACCCTCAATTATAAAGATTTACCGCAAAAGTTTTTTGCGGTGACTTCTTGTTTTCGGTCAGAAGTTGGGTCTTGGGGAAAAGATGTGCGGGGGATAAAACGAGTCCACCAATTTGACAAACTAGAAATGGATGCTCTGACTACCGTTGAGGGTTCGGCAAAAATGCAAGAATATTTGTTATCTATCAACGAATGGATTCTCCAACAATTAGGACTCCCTTATCATGTAATCAGCATGTGTAGCGGAGACGCAGGGTATTTTGCCACTTACAAAAAATATGATTTTGAAGTTTGGTTGCCGGTTCAAAAAACATTTATAGAAATGGGCAGTAATACTGACGCTTGGGAATTTCAAGCCAGAAGATTTAACACTAAATATGTTGATGAAAAGGGGGAGAAACAATTTGTCCACAATGTAAACGACACAGGGATAACGGGTCCGAGAACTGTGATAGCTATCTTAGAAAATTATCAAAACTCTGACGGATCAGTAACTGTCCCCAAAGTTTTACAAGAATATGTGGGTAAAAAAATAATTACTCCTTGACAACTCCATAAATTTATTTCATCGTAAAATACATGAATAAAAAATCGGAAATTTCAGCGGGGTTAGTTGTTAGTGTCAGCAACCATTTAAAAAAACTAGCGAAAAAATCGTCGTCTGTTAGACGGCAGTTTTATCCTTCGCCAGAAGAAAAAGATTTTTCGCCCAGCTCTTTTGTTGACCCACTTTTAGAAGAAGAAAACGAAAAAGTTAAAGGTTTGGTTCACAAGTATTCCAGTCGAGCGTTAATTCTTTTGACCATGTCCTGCGCCGCCTATTGCCGGTTTTGTACCAGACGCAGGATTGTTAGTGATGTTTGCGGCGGGTTGGTCACGCGATCAGATATTTTCCAAATGGAAAACTATCTTCTTGCCCACCGGGAAATAAACGAAGTCATATTTTCCGGAGGCGACCCCCTAACTGCTCCAGAACTTTTAAAATACGCCCTTGAAAAATTTTCTAAATTACCCCAAATTAAAATTATTAGAATCCATACTCGTATCCCAGTTTCTAATCCCGCATTACTAACCGCTAGCACTCTAACCGCTATCCGCTCACTTAAACAGCCTGTTTATGTTTCTGTTCATTTTGAACATCCTGATGAATTAACCAAAGAAACAGTAGCGGCAGTTAAAAAACTACGGATGGCCGGGGCTATTCTTTTATCCCAGTCGGTATTTTTAAAAGGGGTAAATGATAATTACGAAATTCTTTATACTTTGTTTACTAAAATTTCGGAAATTGGGATTCGTCCCTACTATATTTACCGGTGCGATCCAGTACGGGGGGCAGAGCATTTTATTGTCCCTTTTGAAAAAGAAATTGCCATTATGACGAAACTAAGAATCAATTTATCCGGAATAGCTTGCCCAAATTATGTTATTGATACCCCAGACGGGTCCGGTAAAGTACCGGTACCATTGAGTTTTTGGGAATTTAAAAAAGATAGTTTTAAAGACTATTTGAACAAAAAAATTAATTTACTCTCTTGACAAACTTTCGATAGTATTATTTATTCACTGTAATGAAACAGTGCCATTCGAAAGTTACTGTTTTGTACAACGAAATTACTTCCTTACAATGTAAAGATGATCAGGCAATTTTGTCTGAACAAGGGGCTAAGGAAGACGCAAAAATTATTGCTAAAGCTCTTGTTTCTGACGGTTATCGAGCAGCCATTTTCAAACTAACGCAAGACAACCTTCGAGACTTAAGCAAAGTAAAAACAAATTTGTTTTTTAATCTTTGCGATGGTATTGGTAACCTTTCCAAAACAGAACATAAAGTTCCGGAAATTTTAGACCAGATGAATTTGCCTTATACCGGAGCCAATGCTTCGTCGTTAATTTTGACGACCAATAAGGTTTTGACTAAAAAAATTTTTGAGCAAGAAGCCATTCCCACTCCGGCCTACGCTGTTTTTGAAGCTGTCCCTGATAGTTTACCAAAAGGTTTAGCTTTTCCTCTATTTGTTAAGCCAGTAGCCGAAGACTGTAGTCTGGGAATTGACGCCAATTCGTTTGTAGAAAATCTTTCGGATTTAAAAAGAAAAGTTCGTTATCTTCTAGAAAAATATCAACAACCAGTTTTAGCCGAAGAGTATATTGCCGGACGAGAACTAAATGTCACGGTGATTGGTAACGGTAAAGAGGCGCGAGTGTTACCCATTTCTGAAATTATTTTTGGGAAATTCTATGTAGGGAAGAAAAAATTTGTAGATTTTAAAGCTAAGTGGCTAGAAAATTCTTTGTTTTACCGCAACACGATTGGCGTCTGTCCGGCTAAAATTAGCAAGTCCCTGGCCAACAAGATTGAAAGGCTAAGCCTCAAGGCGTATTTTGCTTGTGGGGGAAGGGATTATGCCCGAATTGATATGCGCTTAAGCCGAGAAAATGTGCCATATTTTTTAGAAGTAAATTTAAATTGTGACATTTCCCCGGGAATGGGGGCTTCACGATCAGCCAAAGCTGGAGGATTAAGTTACCCGCAATTTATTGGCAAATTAGCTCTTTTTGCTTCTAAACGGTACGAAAACTTCTAAAAAATGAAAATCACCGTTGTTTATAACGAAGTAAAAATTAAGACTTACGGTAAACCGGAGGATTTATTAGCAGATGTAGACACGGTAAAAACAGCTGAAGAAATTGCTTTAGCCCTTTCTAGTTTGGGTTACGAAACGGAATTATTTAAGGTTGATGAAGAATCCGTCCGAAGTCTTACCAAAAGTTATCCCACCGACCTTTTTTTTAATAATGCTTTTGGCATTGGCAGTACAGCTAAAAGCGAGGCGGATTTGACCGGTATTTTGGAGAAAACCAGCAAACCCTTTTCTGGAGCAACTTCTAAAAATATAGTTTTAACCACCGATAAAATTGCTACCAAAAAGATTTTAGCCGCAGCCATGTTACCAGTTCCGGGAAATTCAAAATTTCCTTTAATTATTAAGCCGGCCGGCGAAGATTGCAGTTTGGGAATTTCTCAAGCTTCGGTAGTTAACAACAAGATGGAATTAAAAAAACAAAAAAAGTTATTGGAAAAAACCTACGCCGAAGAAGTTTTAATTGAAGAGTTTATTGATGGGCGAGAACTAAATGTCACGATATTGGGAAATCAGGTTTTACCCATTTCCGAAATTATTTTTGGGAAAAGTTTTAAAAGTAAATATAAAATTGTGGATTTTGCGGCCAAATGGGAAGAAGAGACAGACGAGTTTAAAGAAACCGTTGGCGTTTGCCCCGCAAAATTGAGTGAAGGGTTAAGAAGAAAGATTGAAGAAATTGCCTTAAAAGCTTTTATGGTTACTAATTGCCGAGACTTTGCGCGGGTGGATATGAGATTGGACAAAAATAATCAACCGTACATTTTGGAAGTTAATGCCAACCCGGGAATTGGCCCAAACGATGGAGTCGTGCGCTCTGCCAAGGCCGCGGGGCACTCTTATCTTAGTTTTTTACAAAAAATTGTCTCTTTGGCTCTTTTGCGGTAAAATGGGCTCGTGGCCAAACTTTTATCCCCTCCGGCTTTAGTTTTTGGTGACACCATTGCCCTAGTGGCCCCATCGGAGCCAATAACCAAGATTGAATTAAGAAGAATTACCCAATTTTTAGAGAAAAGGGGCTACAAAGTAAAGCCGGGGAAAAATATTCTTAATAAACAAGGAGATTATGCCGCCGGAAGCCCCGAAGAACGGGCCAAAGATATTAACGAAGCTTTTTTGGATCCGGAAGTAAAAGCCATTTTTACGGCGGTCGGGGGAATGGTGGCCTCGCAAATCTTAGAGTTATTAGATTGGGAGAAAATCAAGGCCAACCCAAAAATATTTACTGGTTATTCGGATGCCACTACTTTGCAATTGGCTATCCTAGCTAAGACTGGATTGCGGTCATTTCACTCGCCCAACGCCCTTTCTTTACCGGACTTAAAAGAAAAAGAATATACCATGACAAACTTTTGGCGGATGATGACGACTCCTGGAACTGGGCCAATCAAACCTCAATCCACATGGCTGACCGTTCGTGCTGGTACCGGGTCGGGAATTTTGTTTGGAGGCAATCTTTCTTGTTTATGTAAATTGCTGGGGACGAAATGGGACCCGTTGGTTTGTTTGGATAGTTTGTTTGGCAAAGAAACAAAATTTTTGTTTTTTTGGGAAGAAGATTATGAACAGTTTAGCGAAATCATGCGTAATTTGTGGCAGGTAAGAAACACTGGTTTCTTTGAGCGGGTTTCGGGGATGATGGTGGGGAAATTAACGGCTGTGGCAGAAAAGGATTATAAAGATTTTCCTCCAAAAAAACAATTAATTCTTCAAGCCTGCGACGGATATGACTTCCCGATTTTTTATGGTGTGGATTTTGGCCACGAGGTTCCCAAGGCTACATTTCCGATTGGTTTGCCCGCAAAAATGGACACAGCGATTGGTCTTCTAGAAATTTTAGAAAATGCTTGATTGGTTTATTCCTCAAACAGTGGAAGTTATCACTTCAAAATTTAATGGAGAAATTAAGATCAAAAAGATCTCTGGGGAATATGTTGTCTGGGCTGGAGGGTTTGAACAATCGGGTTTTTTGGTAGAAAGACTTTGGGAAAAAGCTCTTGGTAACCTGCCTGCCGGCAAGGCAGGTGTAGCAATGGAGCAATGCAACAATGCTCTCGTGTTAGGTCTTGGTTGCGGCTCAATTCTTAAACCTCTTCAAAAAAAGTTCCCCAAAACAAAAATCACTGGCGTAGAAATTGATCCGGTGATGATTAATTTGGGGAAAAAATATTTTAAATTGGACAAGGTTAAAAACTTAAAAATTGTTTGTTCTGACGCCAAAGTGTTTTTACAAAAAACGAAACAAAAATTCGACTTAATTTTAGTAGACGCGTATTTAGGGGAAAAGAGAGTAAATTTTAACAATTTAAAAAAGTTTCTTAATAAAAACGGGGTAATTTTGGTGAATAAGTTGGAGAATTTGAAAAATGAGACTCTAACAATTAGATAGATTATAATTTTCCACCCTGGTCTTTCCTGATCGCGGCCGTAATAATTTTTCCTTCTATTGCGGTCCTTCTCCCTTTTCTAGTTAAGGCAACTTCAATTGTAGATCCTACAATTCCATGCCGAGAGTGACTCCTGCGAACATTTTCAATTTGCGATCTAAGGCGTTCATCTTGAGTAGCGAAGGCTAAGCGGATAATGTCATCTGACGAGCCGCCAGTTGCATAATCCGCTGTTTCTCCGATTTTTCGAGCAATAAGCTCGAGTCTGATTGCGGAAGAATGTCTTGATTCTGGTTTTGGCGCCGGTTTCGTAAAACGACTCATTGGCTAAATTATACCTCGGTGAGTCAATGTTGTTTTTTTTGGCGGTGTAGCTCGTAAAGATATTCCCAATATTGTTGCCGGTTTTCCCCTTCTTGAAGTTCTTTTTCTACTTTTGGATCCAATTTAATTTTACGGGCCGCTTTCACTTTAGCCACAATTTGAGGGATTATTTCGGCCGTCCATTCTTGGTGAAGAACATCATTTAGCACGCCGGCTTGCTCAAGTTGAGCCAGAAACCTTTTTGTTTTAGTGATTAATTTAACTTTTTGTTCTAGTTCTGTTGGTTTGAGACGTTTTTGCTTAGGGGTCATTTCCCAGTGGAATCTCTTCCTAAGAAAAGCGTTTTCTTGAGAACTATTAGCCGCTTCAAAAATGCCTTTAGTAAAATCCTCTAAACCTTGTTTTGGTTTTTCTGGTTTACCCAGGATGGGCTTGACTTTATATTTGTCCGGGTTAAACAAATTTGGTTGGGATTTATTTTCCCTCACAAGTGTTAAAATAAAGGGCAATGCTTAATATCTTTAAGGGATTATTAAACACCAACGACCGAGAAGTCAAGAAATTATTACCAGTGGTGGCAGAAGTGGAAAAATTCGAGAAGGTAATTAAAAAACTTAAAAAAGAAGATTTTACTAAACAGACGGAACGATTAAAGAAAAAATTGGCTAGCGGGGACAACCTAAACGATTTATTGCCCGAAGCCTTTGCATTAGTTCGTGAAGCT
>Ga0233421_10000804_pt1 | contig 12295 bp, 8 predicted proteins | sample Watercolumn_Mata_3_FD_182725 | JGI IMG/M metagenome (GOLD analysis project Ga0233421, IMG submission 182725) | Freshwater microbial communities from Lake Matano, South Sulawesi, Indonesia - Watercolumn_Matano_2014_107_MG | ecosystem: Environmental > Aquatic > Freshwater > Lake | place... | reverse complement strand
TGCTCGTCGAATTGCTCCCCTGATGTCTTGTTGATGATCTCGATCACGCCTATCGGTTTATTCTTATGCATCAGCGGCGCGGCGACCATCGCAGCAGTGTGAAAACGGAGTGCTTCGTCAATCCGATTGAGATGACGCGGGTCCATACTGGTGTCGTGGACGATCACCGGCTGCCCGCGGGAGAACACCCAGCCGGCGATTCCTTCATCGCTGCGGATGCGTTTTTGCCGCAGCGCCTTGCCGCCGCCGCCCTGCACCACCTGAAAGACCAATTCCTTCGTTACGTCGTCGTACAGGAGGAGTGAGCCGGCGGTGGCTTTCATCACGTCCACGGCGCTGGACAGGATGAGCGCAAGCAGACGATTGAGCTGCAGTTCGGAAGAAAAAACCAGGGCGACTTGTTGCAACGCCTCGAGCGCGGCGATGCGTTGTTCCAGGTGGGCGACTTGGGATGGTGTTTCTTCAGTTGAATCGGATTGCGAGGGCAGGGCTTGAGTCATCAGACGAATGCTCGGATAGAGGGAAGGGCAGACCAGGGCTAGTCGCTCCGGATCATGCTCTTAGCCGCTTGCGCGGGTTGGGTGCGAGTCGTTGGCGGATCGCAGGAATCTGGCTGCGTGCCGCTTCTTCGCCTCGCTTGATAATTTCGTTCACCTTGTCGTACTCCAACGTTCCGTAGCGGGCGATATCCGGCTGAATCAAGATATCCACCGGGCCCATCCGCGATTTGATGATCTCGCTCTCCATGATTTCCATCGCGCCGCTGAGAATTCCAATCACGTTGGGCAGTTTCCCCTCGCGCTTGAGTTCGCGGCGATGGAGGCGGTCCTCCAAACTGGGGATCACGTTACTTGCCAGAATGATGCTGATGCCCTTGTCTGCCAGCAGTTGGGTTGGCACGGGATTGACCGAACCGCCGTCGATCAGATAGCGCCCCGCGACCTGCGCGGGTTCAAACACGCCGATCACACTCATGCTGGCGCGCGCTGCGTCTGCGACGGGACCGCGATCAAATACGATTTCCTCGCCCGAGATCAGGTCCGTGGCAATAATATACAATGGGATATTCAATTGGTCAAATGTCTTGTCCATTACCCACCGGCGCAGATATTTCGAGACCCCATCGCCTTTGATCAAGCCCGTGCGCGGCGGCAGCCGAAAGTCCCAGTAGCGAAAGCCGCTGACAAAGTTATATTGCTTCTGGACATACACGGCGAACTCGGTCATTTCTTTGATTGTTCTGCCCGCGGCGTACATTGCGCCGAACACCGCGCCTGCGCTCGTCCCCGCCAGCATGTCAATCGGGATACCTTCCTCTTCCAGTACTTTGAGCACGCCGATGTGTGCCATCCCGCGCGCATTTCCCGACGAAAGCGCCAAGCCAATCAACCGCTGCGAGATGCGCCGCGCCAGGCGCTGAATCGCCTTGGATTCTGCGTCGACGCGCCAATAACCTTTTGGCGCCACGGTCTTTAGCCAGCCCGGTTCTCTGCCGCCGACTTGCACCGTCACGTCCGCGAGTTCGATCGCTTTGAGTGTCAATGGCGTCTCATACGGCGCGACGGCGAGCAACACCCAATAGTACTGTTCCACTAGTTGGCTGAGCCGATCGGCGAGCATCTCGGGTTCCAGGATGTCGCCGCCGCGCACAAGCGCCACATTGGCTTGCCGCAGCGAGGTAGGATCGAGACTGATATTCGCCAAGCCGCCCAGGTCGAGAACGCAAACTGTTTCGCCGGTGACCTGGGCGAGATTGCGGGCGAGCGTCGGAGTTGCCGCGCCCAGCGCTGCCACGATATTAAACTCTTCACGCAAGAAGGGCGAGAGATTCGATCGCGTCAGCCGCCGTCCCAGTTCTTGCGACATCATCAACGCGATCTGGGGGTGGATCTCCAACAATTCGTCAAAATCGTTCTTGCGGAGTACTAACAGGTCGGCGTCAATCACGACGCGGGCGGTGGCGGACCGGCGCTCACCCAGTAAGAGCGCCATCTCACCGAAAAAGTTGCCGGGACCCAGATAGCCAAAGATCTTTTCCTGAACGCCGCGCTCGGCGACGACTTTGACCTGCCCGGTTTCGATGACGTACATGCAATCACCTGGCTCGTCTTCCAGGAAGACCGCCGAGCCCTTGTGATAATGCTCGCGTTGCAGACGCCGCGAGATCGCTTCCAGGACACTGTCGTCCAGTCCCCCGAAAAAGGGAATATTGCGTAGACTGTGGTGTTTCATAGACTAGCCATGCATCCTCGCGCGGGTGGTCTGTGACTCCGCGCCGTTCAGGAGCAACCGGTCAAGATTGCAGTCGCTCCAGTTCCGCGTGCACGCGCGCGCGTTCCGCTTCTGCGCCAAGTTGCGCAAAGACGCCCAAGACCTGTTCGAGGGTCGCCCGCGCTTGGGCGCGTTCTCCATTGTCGCGTTGGAGCAACGCGAGTTGATAGTGGGTCTTGGCGAGCTCGAAGCGGTTTTGGGACGCGCTCAGCACGGCGAGGCTGCGCTGGAGGTGCTCTTGCGCTGTCGCACGCGCATTTTGCTGATGCGCGATCTTGGCAAGAGTGCGCAGGGCGTTGCCCTCGTAGAGCCGTCTGCCCATTTCGGACGCGATCGCGACGGATTGTTCCGCGGAGGTCTGCGCGGCGTCCAATTTCCCCAGCCCCAGGTACGCTTCGCCAAGCAGCCACTGTGTTTCCGCGAGTCGTTCCTTCGAGCCCATCGCGGTGGCAAGGTCGAGGCCGCGCGTTAGATAGGTCACTGCCGTCGCGCACTCATTTTGCAGAATGCGGATGTGCGCCAGGTTGATCAAAGCTAGGCAGATGAGACTGCTGTGTTTTATTTTCTCCGCGATCTGCAATGCCTGTTCGCCGGACGCGATGGCGCGGGCGTAATCTCCTTTCTCCCGATAGAGCTCGCAAAGGTTGCTGTTGAGCCGCGCGATGCCCTCAATATCGCCTATTTTTCGTTTGATGTCAAGTGAACGTTCCAGATGTTCGCGGGCGCGCCTCCATTCTCCCTGCTCCCATTCCATCACGCTCATGGTTGTCAGCGATAAACTGACCCCCTGCAGGTCGCCGATTCGTTCGCGCAGCCGCAGTCCTTTCTCCGCATACGCGCTCGCTTGTTCCCATTCGCCCTTGCGCTTGAACAGCGCGACCAGGCGGTTATACACGGAAGCGATCTCGTTGTAGTATTCCGTCCCCTCGACGATCTGCAGTGTGCGCATTGCCCATTCAAATGCCTGATCGAATTCGCCGAGGCGATAGCGCACCCAGCCAACGTCGTTGAATATGCGGATGCGCTCCACCGATCGGGGCTCTGGGTCAGGTTCAATCTCTTTCAATGCATTTTCCAGCCACCGCAGGGCTTCGGCGTAATCGCCGCGCCGTTCGCACACGCGGCCAATCGAACGCATGATCTCCGCGCGCATGCGCGCGGTTTCGACCGATTTGCCAGCCGCGCGTACTATTTCGAGTGCGATGAGGTACGAGGTGGTCGCGTTCGCGTAATCCCCAGAGAAGGTTTGCACCGACCCCAAGCCGGTATAGGTATCAATCTGTTGCTGTGTGGTTGGGTGGGTCTTGGTCAAAAATCCGGCTGCGCGCTGATAGTGCTGCAATGCCAGCGCGTTCGCAAAGCGATCGGCGGCGTGTTTACCCGCGCGAATGGCAGAGGGTAGTGCACGATCCAGGTCTTGGCTCTCGGCGTAATGAAACGCAAGTTCTTCGAGATGATCGTCCAGACGGTCACGGAACAGCGATTCGATGCTCGCGGCGATCTTGTGGTGGAGGTGTTCACGCCGGCGCAGGAGCAAACTGTGGTACACCGTTTCCTGGATCAAAACATGGTTGAACCGATAATGCGTATCGCCGTTTTGCGAAACGCAGGTAAGGAGTTGGCGTTCTTCCAACTCTTGCACGTCACTCCGCAGATCGCGTGTCCCTTCGGCGACCTTTTCCAGCAGGCGGTACGCCAAGTCGCGCCCGATGACCGAGGCGCATTGAAGCGTTTGGCGCGCTTCCTCGCTCAAATGATCAACACGCGTCATAATCAGTCCCTGCAATGTCGTCGGCACTTGAAGATTTTCGATGTCGGCGTCGGGAGTCATTTCCCAATGTTGCGCGCCGCGCCGGATGACGCCGCGGTCAATCAACATGCGAATGATTTCTTCGAGATAGAACGGATTACCTTCGGCGCGTTCCGGGATCAGCCGGCGCAGCGTCTCCGGCAATGCGTGAATCGTCAACAGGAGATCAACCAGCGCGACGCTGTCCGCCGGCGAAAGCGGAGAAAGCGAAATATGCGCAAAGTGCGAAGCGTACATTTCACTGCCGAGTTCCTGCAATTTGGACGCCGCCGCGCCCTCCGCCGGACGCGAATTGCAGTAAATCAATAGGGGCGAGTTTTCGACACTGCTCAACAGAAATATCAGCAAATCGAGTGAGATGCTGTCGAGCCAATGCGCGTCTTCGAGAATCAACACCAAAGGATTCTCGCGCGCCAGCGCAGTCAGGAGTTCGCGGATCGCGATGAAGGTCTGTTGCTGCAATTGCGGAGGTGTCAGGTGGCGAATGCGGGTCGCCATCTCTTGCCCAGTTACGCGAATCGAAAGTATTTGCTCGAGATACGGGATGACCTGCAGAGATGCATCCGCGGGCACAAGGTTTTGGACTAGCCGTTCGACCTTTTCGCGCGCGATTTCTTCCGGATCATCACCGGTGATTCCAAAGAACGACTTGAGGATTTGCAGAAAGATGCCATAGGCGGGCTGACCGTAGGCAAGGCACGCGCCTTCGAGCAAAGTTACCCGCTTGGCGGCGAGGTAGCCTTTCAGTTCGCTCGTCAGGCGCGATTTGCCGATCCCGGCTTGACCCGTGACCAGGATGATGCGCCCGTGCCGCTGAGTCACGAGATTGTCCACCGCTCCGCAGACGCGCTTGAATTCCGCCGCGCGTCCAACCATCGGCGCGCTCAAACCGGGGATGCCGCGCACGCGCCCGGCGACCTGGCGCGGCGCAAGGACTTGGAAGATTTCCACCGGCTCAACGCGATTTTTGACGCGGATCACTCCGAGTTCGCGAAATTCGAAGAGTGGCTGAGTTGCTTCGTACACCGCGCGACTGACGAGAATCGTGCCAGGTTCAGCCACACCCTGCAGGCGCGAGGCGACGTTTACCGTATCGCCGAGCGCGGTGTATTCCATTCGCAAATCGGAACCGATACTGCCGACAACGACGGTGCCGGTGTGCAAGCCGATGCGCACGCGCAGGGCAATACCCAGCCGAGGTTCGAGATCGGCATTGATGCGTCTCAGCGCGTCTTGCATACCGAGCGCGGCGCGGACGGCGCGCGCCGGATCATCTTCGTGCGCGATGGGCGCGCCAAAGAGCGCCATGACGCCGTCGCCCAGGACTTTGTCAATCGTTCCTTCGTGGCGGTAGATCTCGGCGGCGAATGCTTTGAGGGTATTGTCAATAAACTCGAACACCTGTTCAGGATCGAGTTTTTCGGCGATTGCGGTAAATCCGCTGATGTCGGAGAAGAGGACGCTGACCTGGCGACGTTCGCCTTCGATCTGTTTGCCGATGCTGGAGATTTTTTGTGCGAGGGCGTCGGGGATTGGCGCGGCGCTATGGGCGCGTGATTCGGGCGGCGCAACACGCGCGGACGCCATGTCTAGTTTGGTGCCGCAATTTCCACAGAACTTGAAATTCGCGGGATTCTCGAATCGGCAGTGCGGACAGATCTGCGCGAGTGGTGAGGCACACTGACTGCACACATTCACTCCGGGTGGACTATCGCGACCGCACTTGGGACATCGGTTGGTCATACGCCTTGCGCCAGATTATCAGGTTGCTCCGACACGCAGGATTTCTCAGTGAGATTATACTACAGGTTACTTGAAATAGGAAAAGGCAACCCCCGGAGCGAGGGTTGCCTCTTGTGGCGATCCGTCATTTCTGCGCCCAGGGCTACCGGACGAATAAGACAAAGTTAAGGTTGCCGTGACCATTGTTGCGTTTGGTCTGGGATTGGGCGCCGTAGGAGGCGGTCACCGTTGGTTTGCTGGCTCTATCCCCGTCAACCCACACGCGCATCCAATGACCTTCACCGCGCTCTCTGACCACCGTGATCAACGGTACAGCGGGACCGGGTGTCGTGCAGCCCCCTTGCTGTTGATTCCCGTACCGTGCGTTCTCGGGAACAGTTACTCTGACCGCGGCGGGTTTCGCGGCGACAACGAGCAACCACTTGCCTTCGACGCAGAGTTTCGGATCTTCGTCGTCCATCGAGGCGCCGACGATGGGGAGGGCTACCGCGAAGAGCAATGCGACGAGGGGGAGCACAACCAATAGTTTTTTCATCTTATCCTCTCTTTCTCAAAATGCGAGTTGTGTCCCAAGCCAACCGATCATCACGGGGAAATCAAAAGCCCGTCTCTGTGTCCGCATCGCGGAATAGACGGGCTTGGCAACATCCATTCCACTTCGGCGGCTAGGCAATCATAGCGTCTCACGCTCACGCTTTAGACCCTTAGCTTTGCGTCCCCGTCTTTCAACGGGTTTGCCTTTTTCGGATGGTCTCCGGGTAGCGCTCTTAATTTCCGCTGTTATCGTAGCATAGGTACTCCAGTCTCACAATAGTACAATAGTACCATTGATTAGGGCGTGTCTACTGCGCGTACCCCGGAGGTACGGCGACATTGTGCTTTCTTCCTTCTTGATTCCCCTGGCACTGGTGGGATGGCAGGTTGGCAGGTTGGACAAAAATGCGTGCCGCGCTGGCTGACGACCATTTTCCGGATCGGCGTACCGCATCGCCGGCAGGGACGTTCTTCTTGATCGAACGCGCGCAGACTGTCGGTAAAGCCGCCGCGCATGCCATTGACACGCTTGTACATTACGTCAATGCTCGTCCCGCCGACGGCAATCGCGCGCGCCAAAACCTGACGAATCGCGTGATAGAGGCGTCCGCGTTCGGCGCGCGTCAGCGTTTCGACTTGGCGAAGCGGGTGCAAGCGCGCGTACCAAAGCGATTCATCTGCGTAAATGTTTCCGATGCCAGCGAGAAAAGTTTGGTCGAGGAGAAGGGGTTTCAAGTTGCCGCGGCGTTTCCCGATGCGTGAGTGGAACTCGCGGACGGGAATCTCCAGCGGTTCGGGACCAAGTCTACTGACAATTGGTGCAGGATCGGCGACCAGCCACATCCGTCCGAATTTGCGTGTGTCGCGGAAGCGCAGTTCATCTCCGTTGTCGAGTTGCACACAGACGTGCACGTGCTTGTCGCGCGGGGTGGCGCGCGCGTCGAGGTGAAAGCCGCCGGTCATCCGGAGGTGAACCAGCAGGTACAGAGGGGCGTTCATTTGAATGCCCTTGCGGCGCAAATGAAAGATCAGGAACTTGCCGCGCCGTGTGATCGCGGTGATTGTGTGCCTGCGCATCTGGCGCGTGAATTTGCGTACGCTCGGCGCGGCAATGCTACGTGTCCAGCGGACGGACACGCTGACAATTGTGCGCCCAATCAGGTGCGGACGCAAATCGCGCACGATGGTCTCGACTTCGGGGAGTTCGGGCATCGGGTTGCCCTATCTATCGAGCCAGACCTCGCGCAAGGAGAGCAGCGAGCCGTTCGACGCGGGCGTAAACGCTTTGACATACGATTGCATCACGCGATATTCATAGCCGGAGTATAACCAAATCCAGGGGGCGGCTTCGGTGAGCTTCTTTTGGATCTGGTCGTAGATTGGTTTGCGCTTGTCCGGATCCGTCGTCGTGCGTCCCAGCTCGAAGAGTCTGTCGAGTTCGGGATCGCGGTAGTTGGCGATGCGATTGATATTGCCAGTGCTTTGCCAGTACGGCGCCAGCATCACGTCAGGATCGGGATAGCCGTTGGGCGCGGCGAGGGCGGCGTCGAAATCCGCTTTGTACCAGCGATCGTTGAAAACACCTGGCTCGAGGATTTCCAGATCCGTCTCAACCCCGGCTTTGCGCAATTGGACTTGGATATTTTGTGCTTCCGCCGTGAGAATGGGATCGTCGTTGGGCAACGTTAACCTGAAGCGCAGACCGGCGGCGCGGCCAGCATCGGTCAACAATTGCCGTGCCTTTTCCCAATTCCTTTGGTAACAAAACAGGTCAGACAGGTTCGCGCGGTAGAACGGCGGAGTTGCAGGCCCCGTGAGTTCTCCCTCGCCCAATGCGGCAAGATCCACGATTTCCTGACGGTCGAGCGCGCAGGCAATGGCTTGGCGCACGCGCACATCGCTGAAGGCGCGGCGGCTGGAATTCAACATCAAGGCATGGTAGGAGAGCGCGGGCGCGCGCGCAATCGGCAGCGGATTGATGCCTGCGCCCGCGCGCACGGCGACGCGCAGATCGCTAATCATGCCGAAATCTATGGTCTTGGCGCGCAGCCCCGCCAGGATTGCCATATCGTCGGCGGCGCTCCGAAACTCGACGCCGTCGAGGCGCGGCAAGCCCGGCATCCAATAATCTTGGTTGGCGGCAAGTGTCAGAGTCCGCCCCGGATCCCAACGGGTCAATTTGAACATGCCGGTCCCGCCAGATTCTTTGTTAAACGCGCTGCCGCTCGTTACAAATCGTCTCGAGACGATAGCCGCGTTCGGCTGCGCCATTGCCGCGAGGACCGCCGCGTTCACGCGTTTGAAGCGGATCGTCACCGTGCTCGCGTCAGTCACCTCAACTTTGTCAATCTCGGTGAAGAACGCGCGCATGGGCGCAAGGGTCTTGTCGTCCAGGATTCGCTCGAAGGAGTATTTGACATCGTCCGCCGTGAGTGGGTCCCCGTTGTGGAATCTCACGTTCTTGCGAAGGGAGACGGTGAGTGCCTTGCTATCGTCGGACCACCTCCACGCTTCGGCAAGGTTCGGCGCGATTTTCAGGTCTTTGTCGAATGTGAAGAGCGGTTCGTAAAGCAGCTCAAGCGCCCGCAGCGAGGCGGATGTGCTTTGCTTGTGCGGGTCGAGTCCGGTCACATCATCCGCGCGCGCGATGGTCATCTGGTTGCCGCGCCTGGGCGTCGCGGTCGGCGCAGGCGTCACGGTGATTGGCACGCGCACCTCTACGGGCACGGTTTCTTTGACGATCACCGGAACAGTTTCTCTGACGACGACTGGAGTGGCTGCCGGCGTGGGGGTGCAAGCGATGAGGGTTATCCCGAAAAGTAAACAAACCGTCGTGCGATTCATATTCGCTCCGCGGTGGGAGAATTCACAGTTGAAAAAGACTTCCGAAGTTTGCACAAACTTCGGAAGTCTGGAGGGTCTAGTACTGCCCGCTGCGTCGTTCGCCGCGACCACCGCCCCCACGGCGGCCACCACCTCCGCGCGGACCGCCGCCTCCGGGACCGCGGTCCTCGCGGGGTCGCGCCATGCTCACTTTGAGTGGGCGTCCACCCATGTCGTGATTGTTGAGCATCTGGATTGCTTTTTCGGCATCGGCTTGCGTGGTCATTTCGACAAAGCCGAATCCTTTCGACCGCCCGGTCGCGCGGTCGGTAATCAACGCAACCTCTTTGACTTCACCGGCTTGGGCAAACAAACTGCGCAGGTCTTCTTCGGTGACGTTGTAAGGAAGATTGCCGACGTACAACTTGGATTCCATTCTCTTCTTCTCCTTGGAGTCGGAAAAATGCCCGCACCGGTTGGGGCGATTTGTTCCGTGAAATGGGAATTCTCCGGTTGTTAGTGTAACACGAAATTCCCAGTTCGTCAAACGGGGCAACGAATGAAAATGAATAAACGGATGACGGCAAGGCGGATTAGGGTAACTCCCAGGGACATGGTATAATTGCAGCGAGATGGAACCGACGACGAAAGCAGACCGGTCGGGTTTGCCAAACCCGGCAGGTCAAACCCCGTGTTTTTTCGTCCGCAATGTACCGGTCCACGGTGATTTGATTCTCGCGCCGATGGATGGGTATTCTGATTTGCCGTTTCGTACGCTCTGCGCCGAATTCGGCTCGGCGATGTCGTATACTGAGTTTGTCAGTGTGGATGGGCTGTCCCGACGCGGCGAACTTGACGAGATCACCCGGCGCAAACTCCAATTCGATCCGCGTGAGCATCCCAGGGTCATTCAGATCTACGGGCACGATGAAGAGCATCTCGTCGCCAGCGCGCGCCGCTTGCAGGAAAGGGGGATTGACATCATTGACGTGAATCTGGGTTGCTATGTCCGCAAAATCGCCGAGCGCGGCGCAGGCGCGGGAATGATGCGCGATCCGGGGAAGATTGCGCGGTTGTTTGCACGGCTGGCGCGCGAACTGGTCGTGCCGGTGACGGCAAAGATTCGGCTGGGCTGGGACGAACGGACGCGCAACTACCTGGAGGTCGCCCGCACTTTGGAGGAAAACGGTGCGAGTCTGATCGCCGTGCACGCGCGCACCAAGGCGCAAGGTTACGCCGGCGTCGCGGACTGGAACGCGATCGCAGAAATCAAGCAAGCGGTGAAAATCACGGTGCTGGGCAACGGCGACGTGAAAACAGTCGCGGATATCGCACGCATCAAGGCGCAAACTGGATGCGACGGTGTGATGATCGGGCGCGCGGCGGTCGGCAACCCCTGGATCTTCGCGCGCCAGGACCGGGATCAGATTGCGCCAGCGGATAAAGTCGCGCTGCTGCGCCGCCATCTCACGCGCCATCTCGAATTCTACGGCACACCCACCGGACTGATTCTCTTCCGCAAGCATGCCTACCGGTACGTGCAAGGCGGACACGGAGCGGCGGCGTTACGCCACGCGTTGATGTTGTGCGATCAAGTGACTGCGTTTGAGCGATTATTGGACGGTTACGTCGCGTCGTCGAAAACGAGCGCAAACTAAAGCAAGTGAAAGAACACCACGTAGCCGACCACCACCGCGATTGCTGCGAGCAGAACCAGGATGAGACTGCCCATCACCAGGCAAGCGCAGTTGTTGCACCCGCGGCTTGACGCTTGCGTTGTGGGAGGAGGCAGGATGGGGGTTTGTGCAGGAACTTGGACGACAATTGCTTGAGGCGTTGCACCAGTTTGCGCCAGGGGCGGATGGCTTTCGACCCAGGTTTCGCCCTGCCGGACGTACCACCTGCCGCTGTCAACTCCCATCGTCCACCAACGTCCTTGCGCATCCTGCAACATCATCTCTCTGAGCGTGGCTTCGAGTTGTGCGCGCGTGATCCGTCCTGCCGCGAGTTGTCGGCGCAAGCGAAAGTACTCGGCTTCGGCGTTTCCAAATCGTTCCGCCGAGGGGCTTGTCCTGAGCGGAGTCGAAGGATCGCTTTGAATCGCTGCGGCGAAAGCCGGCGCCGGCGCGATTGGTTGCCCGCTCGGTGTCGGTGCTGGTGTGGGCGGTCGCTTGAGAAACAGTTGGCGGGCGAGCAGGGTTGTATTATCGCCGACCGCGATGCCGAGACCGAACATTAGCGTCATCATGCCTGCCGCGTGCAGCGTGCCGTTGCCGGTCGCGGACAAAACATTCGTCAGAACATACGCCAATCCCCAAAAGATCAAATAGCCGACGCTGCGCTTGCCGACGATGATGGGTCCGCGATAGCGCAGCCGCGTCATTTGCCCCTCCATTCCGCCGATCAGAAAACCCCCGACGATCAATAATGCGGCGACGAGCCAATTGATTTGTGTGCGCGTGAGTGTGGCGTAGGCGAACGCTGCCAGCGTGGTGACGCCGATGACGATGAGCGGCGCGATTTTCGGAACGTAGACTTCCTCGCCCATTTTGCGGACGGTTAGCAGGAGCATCAATATTGCGAAACCGGTGGGCACAAAAGGGGCAACGGTTTGCAGTAGTTCAAGTGACATGTCTATGGCTCCTTTTCTGCCTGTTTGTCCGGAAATTCTTTGAGCAACTGCGCCAGATCGTTTTGTGCGGTTTCCAGTTCTGCGCCCGCTTGCTGCCACGCGCGCTGCGCTGCCGCAAAATCGCCGCCCCGATCAATCACCTGCTTGAGTGCGTTCCCTGCCTCTTGATGTGCGCGCGTTTTTTCCGCGACGAGTTTCCGCAAGCGTTTCTTTTCCTCTTCCACGCGGCGACGTTTTTCCACGCTGCCGACCTGCGCCACCAGTTTGTCGGCGACTGTACCTCCGGCATCGGGGAGGGATTCGACGGCTTTATCGCCAATCGCGTCCAGCAACCCGCCAGCAGGAGTTGCCCCTTGAGCCGTCGCGCTTGCGGATGCGCTTGTCAAGCTAGGACTTGGCACTTCCGGAAATATGCTTGGCCGCGCTATGCCCGCGCCCCCTCCGGCGGTTCCGGTTGCAGTACCGAGACCGGTCTGCTCTGG
>Ga0233421_10000796_pt1 | contig 12359 bp, 12 predicted proteins | sample Watercolumn_Mata_3_FD_182725 | JGI IMG/M metagenome (GOLD analysis project Ga0233421, IMG submission 182725) | Freshwater microbial communities from Lake Matano, South Sulawesi, Indonesia - Watercolumn_Matano_2014_107_MG | ecosystem: Environmental > Aquatic > Freshwater > Lake | place... | reverse complement strand
TCAAGGCTTATTTTTAATATAACACATTATTTCATAATACAATAACGCTTTTCTGTCACACACTAATTACGTTATTCGTTGAGGTTGTCCGGGAATGAACGAAATATTCCGTCAGCACCGCACACCATTCGTTTGCAGTCACCACAACACAAGCGCCGGTCTGTGCTCCCGACAATCGGTCTAACGGATGTTCATAACAGAACGTACTCCTTCCGAAAAACCATGCATGACAGGACATTTCAGACTCCATAACTATATATGAGACAGGGCAGAAAACGTTAAGTTTATCTTTTTTTTTGGACTAATCAATACTATTTACTTAATTTAACGCTAACCATAACCACACCTGTTCTTTCTTATGTTATCCAGTTGCCCCTTTCAAGGTGGCAACTGACCGCATACGGCGGTCAAATTTTGTCTTAAACACGCATCACACAACCTAACGGAGAACACACGATGAAAAAAATGCTGTCACTTGCTGCGATGTTCGCAGTGCTGGCATACGCATCCCCTGCTTCGGCTGAACTGAAACTGAGCGGAGATGCATCAGTCCGTATGAGAGGTCAGTTCCAGGACGAGGAAATCAATGACAACAAGGTTTTTGAGGAGGACGAAGTCAATTATGCTTACAGGCTCCGTCTGAAAGCTGCCGCCGACCTCGGCAATGGTTATTACTTCAAGTCTGTACTGACCTCTGACAATGCTGCTGGCGGATGGAATACTGTTACCGGAGGCGAAGAGGCAAAAGTCAACATCTCTCAGCTCTATTTCGGCCGCAACATGGAGAACTGCCATTATGCAATGGGCCGTCTGCCGCTGAACTCGGTCAACAACCCGATCTTCGATATCACGCTCTATCCGTTTGCACCGGTTGATACATCGGTTGCAACCTTCAATATGGATCGCGTCTTCGGTCTCAACTATGGCGCCAAGATCGGATCCGGTGAAGCTAATGCCACGCTTGTCATTCTTGACAACATCAGCCGCGGCGACACTCCCCTGGAAGGCGATGGCATCTTCAATGACGGCTATGCCCTGCACCTCTCATACAAAGACAAAATCGGTGATGTCACTGTAGAGCCCCAGGCAATCATCACCCTTACCAATTTTAACAGCGTCACGCCGAACACCTTTGGTGCGAACCTCTCTTTCCCGGCTGGCAGCGCCAAGATCGGTCTCAGCGGATTCTACACCGCCTGTGACGACACCGTTCCGAATACCACCACTGATGTCGACTACAGTGGTTACCTCTTCAGAATCAAAGGTGAAGTGGGCAACTTCATGGCCTGGATTGACCTGAACCAGACCGAAGATAACGTCACTTCAGAAGAAGTTGACAACCTCTTCATCTGGGCTCAGTACAATTTCAAGATTCATGAGTCCGCTGCCGGTACTTTCAGCCTCACACCGATCGTCCGCTACTGGGCACAAGGTGCTGAACCGGGTGGCATCAAGGACGATTACAGCAGGCTCCGCACCGAGCTTGTTGCAACCGTCACCTTCTGAGGTTGAACCCTATTTTTCAAAAAAAGCCGCAGCATGCTGCGGCTTTTTTCTTCTTCGGAAAAAGGTGAAAGGCCAGAGGTGATAACAATTGTTGCAAGAGATTCATACAGATTTATTATATTTCAGATATACTGTTACACCTTGCTTGCAACAGATTTTATTCGAAACGATGTACACGGAGGCACTGTCTCCGCTTCTCGCGATATAACAAGATTCTGAACGTTTCCTCTGACCGTAACGTCTGTGCCACATTCCTGTTCTTTTCGCCATACTGTACTCTCCGGCGAGATTTTTCATACCAATATCGTTAGAAAACCAGATTCCTGGCAGAAGTATCCCTGAGGATATAATTTCCTGCATGTCAACCTGGACAATAGATATTTTGTATATTGTGTATATTTTCCCCTTAGTTCAATCAACAAAAACCAACTGACTGGCTATGATTACCATTAAAAAGATCATCTGCCCGGTTGACTTTTCCGGCCTTTCCAGAAAAGCTTTGCAGTATGCAAACGAATTTGCAAAGCTTTCGGATGCCAAAGTCTTCCTGGTAGGCGTCGTGGAAAACGACCCGACGATGAATTACTCACACGGCCTCGAAAAAGAGGGTTCTGATGAGGAGCAGAAGCTCGCCGCGCTCATCGATGAAGAACAGATGGCTGGCATCGTGGCTGACTACGCTATCTATGAGGGATTCCCTGAAGAGTGCATCCTCGATTACGCCAAGCGCCAGGAAGCAGACATCATCATCATGGGTTCTCATGGACGCAAGGGTCTGAAGCGCATGGTTCTCGGCAGCGTGGCCGAACATGTCGTCAGACGCGCCCCCTGCCCGGTGCTCGTGGTTAAGGAAAATGAACACGAATTCATCCAGTAACCCTGACCTGACCTGTCTGGTCAAAATATCTGAATCCAAAAGTTTTACGATTCTTTTTCATTAACCAAGGAGCATTTGTATGGCACAAAATTTCTCTGCCTCCCACACCGAAGAGGTTACCAGCACGAGAAGGGTCATTGCGGCCTCTTCCGTCGGCACCCTCATCGAGTGGTATGACTTCTACATCTTCGGTTCGCTTGCGAAGATCATCTCAGAACAGTTCTTCCCGAAAGACAATCCGACCGCAGCGTTGCTGGCTACCCTGGCTACTTTCGCCGCAGGTTTCGTTGTCCGTCCTTTCGGCGCTCTCTTCTTCGGCCGTCTCGGTGACATCATCGGACGAAAGTACACCTTCCTCGTAACGCTCGTCATTATGGGCGGCTCGACCTTCGTCATTGGTCTCATTCCCGGCTATGCCCAGATAGGCTTCTTCGCGCCGGCCATCGTCTTCGTATTGCGACTTTTACAAGGTCTTGCGCTCGGTGGTGAGTACGGCGGCGCTACTACCTACGTCGCCGAACACTCGCCCTCCAACCAGCGAGGTTACTGGACAAGCTACATTCAGACCACCGCAACTTTCGGTCTGTTCGTTTCGCTTGGCGTCATCCTGATCGTCCGCCAGTCTCTCGGACTCGAAAAGTTCAACGACTGGGGCTGGCGTGTACCGTTCCTGCTCTCGATCTTCCTGGTCGCCATTTCGGTCTTCATCCGTATGAAAATGTCCGAATCGCCGATGTTCTCCAAGCTGAAGAAAGAGGGCAAAACCTCCTCTAATCCGCTTGCCGAAAGCTTCAAGCAGAAAGACAACCTGAAGATGGTGCTCCTTGCCCTTCTCGGCGCTACCGCCGGTCAGGGTGTCGTGTGGTACACCGGTCAGTTCTATGCGCTCTCTTTCCTGCAGAACGCCTGCAACATCGAATTCGTGCAGAGCAACATCATCATCTCCGTCGCCCTGGTTGTCGGTACCCCTTTCTTCGTAGTCTTCGGTGCTCTCTCCGACAAAATCGGCAGAAAGCGGATCATGATGGCCGGCATGCTCATCGCAGTTCTCACCTACCAGCCGATCTACAAAATGATGTACGGCCTCGGCAGCGTGAAAAACAAGGTCGAAATCAAGGAAAAAACCGTCGTCGAACACAAAGCCGAGATCAAAGGCGCCGACTCTCTGAAAACAACCACAACCATGAAAGTTTTCGAAGACGGAACCACCTACAAGGAGGTTAAAAAAGAGAAGTTCCCGGTCGATCCGGCCAAAAAGGCTGCCCTGCCGAAGGACAAGCTGAAACCGGAAATCAAGAAGGAAACCACCCTCCCTCAGGACATTTTCGTCAAAATGATCGGCCTCGTCCTGATCCAGGTGATCTACGTGACAATGGTTTATGGACCGATCGCGGCCTTCCTCGTCGAGCTGTTCCCGACCAGAATCCGTTACACCTCGATGTCGCTACCCTATCACATCGGTAATGGCGTCTTCGGCGGTCTCGTACCGCTCATCTCGACCAGGCTCGTCGAAGCAACCCGTCCTGGACCGGACCTTCCTCCTGCAGATCCGCTCGCAGGTCTGATGTATCCGATTCTCGTGGCCGCAGTCTGCTTCGTGATCGGTACTGTCTACATCAAAAACAAGACGAATACGATCGATGTCGAATAAACTGGTAACTATCTAAACCGTAACATTATGTCAGCAATTCAGAAAATTTTGGGAATCGTGTGGGCCGCTCTCGGCGTCGGCATCATCCCGCTGGCTATCAAGCGGGCCATGACGGAGATCGCCGCTAAGCCCAGCGAAGAGAACTGGATATTCTGGTCCATCGTGCTCGTCGTGCTCATGCCGATCATCGCGTTCAGCCTCATCACCTTCGGTGTTTTCGCCATCAAGGGAGAATACCAGTCGGGCGACTGAACGGAATCAGAAAAACAAAACACAAATAAAGGCGCGGAACATTCCGCGCCTTTTTTGTTTGTGGAGAAAAAGTGGACGATGTGGACTTGGTGGACGATGTGGACAAAATATTGAATAAGAAGATTCCTGTGTATTTTGTGCAGCGTGCCATACTGGCTTCAACACTACCAACACTGAGCCTGCCGAAGTTATCATGAGTTCCGCTGACGAAAACACCCCATCCCTGACGCCGTTGCAGGAAAAACTGGCCACGCTGCCCAACTCACCCGGCGTGTATCGCTTCAGCAACGCCGCTGGCACAGTGATCTACGTCGGCAAGGCGCGAAATCTGCGCAACCGGGTGCGCTCCTACTTCAGCAGCCAGTCCAGGCTGTCGGGCAAAACCGCCGTGCTGGTTAGCCATATAGCCGCCCTCGACGTCATCATCACCTCTTCCGAAGTCGAAGCCCTGATTCTTGAAAACAACCTCATCAAGGAGCTGAAGCCTCGCTACAATGTCAGTCTGAAGGATGATAAAAGCTATCCGTACCTGGTCATCACCCACGAGCGCTTTCCTCGAATCTTTCTCACCCGCCAGGTGCGGCGCGACGGATCGCTCTATTTCGGCCCTTACACTGAAGCTTCGCAGCTTCGGCTCATTCTCGACCTGATCGGCTCGATCTTTCCGGTCAGAAGCTGTAAATTCCGTCTTACCGAGGAGGCAGTCGACTCAAAAAAGTACCGTGTGTGCCTCGATTACCATATCCACAAGTGCAAAGGCCCCTGCGAAGGATTGCAGTCCGAAGAGGAGTACCAGGCGATGATCCGGGAGATCGTCATGCTCCTGAAAGGAAAAACTTCGACGCTTCTTCGTGACCTCACCTCACAAATGCAGCAAAAGGCGATAGAGCTGAAATTCGAGGAGGCTTCCGCTCTGAAAGCACAGATCGAGGGGCTGAGACGTTATACCGAACGACAGAAAGTTGTAAGTACTGAACCGGTCGATCGTGATGTGTTCGCTGTGGCAACCGGTGATGATGACGCCTGCGGCGTAGTATTCCGCGTCCGCGAAGGCAAACTGATCGGTTCTCGCCACGTCTGGCTTACCAATACGGGAAATACCGCCCTGCCAAACCTGATCTCCTCCTTTATGGAGCACTACTACCTCGAAACTCCCGACATGATCCCTAAAGAGATCATGCTTCAGGCGGAGCTGCCCGAAGAGGAGATTGAAGCCCTGCGGCAACTCTTGTCATCGAGGAAGTGTGAACGCAGACCGATACGTTTCACGGTACCCCGAATCGGTGAAAAGGCCCAACTCATCGCGATGTGTCTCGATAACGCCCGGCATCATCTCCACGAGTTCATGGTACAAAAAACACTGCGGGGTGAACTTTCGAGGAAAGCACCGGCGCTTGAATCGCTCAGGCAGGTTCTTCATCTCGAAAAGCTTCCCGAACGGATTGAATGCTTTGACAACTCGCACATTCAGGGCACAGACTATGTCAGCGCCATGGTCATTTTCGTATCCGGAAAACCGAGGAAATCCGATTACCGGAAGTTCAGACTGAAAAGTTTCGAGGGTTCCGATGATTATGCAGCGATGCACGAAGCGGTCACCCGGCGCTACGGCGGCTCGCTTGCCGAAGAACTGCCCCTGCCCGACCTCGTGCTCATCGACGGCGGAAAGGGACAGGTGAACGTAGCATGGAAAGCCTTGCAGGAGCTTGGCATCGACCTTCCCGTAGCAGGTCTGGCCAAACGGCTCGAAGAAATATGGGTGCCAAATGAACGCGATCCACACAACCTGCCCAAAACCTCACCGGCTCTCAAACTTCTGCAACAGCTCCGGGACGAAGCGCACCGGTTTGCCATTAGCTACCACAGGAAGCTGAGAACAGACAGAACCATCCGTACCGGGCTGACCGAAATCGAAGGCGTGGGAGAAAAAACTGCGTGCAAGCTGCTGAATCATTTCGGATCGGTGGAATCGATCGCAAAAGCATCGCTCCAGGAGCTCGTCCCGGTAACCGGAAAAAATACTGCCGCAAGCATTTACAGGCATTTCAACGGAGAGGAGTCCATCGATGCCTGAAAGAATGGCCTCCCAGGGCACTTTTTTTAAAAAAAACTGCTATATTTTATAGTGAGTTATTATGATCGTGAAATTTGTGCGAAGAAACGTGTATGAGTCTGCTTGATTTTTTCGATGACGACCAGAACCATTCGGCAGAATACTTTCCGTATCGGCCGGAGTGGATGACTGACCCCGATTCGATCCACGATCCCGAAGAACTGCTTGAACTTATCGCCCAGCTCAATGAGGAGGGCCTTCACGAAAAAGCCCTGCTTGCTGCACGACGCCTTGAAGAACTCGCCCCGTTCAACGCTGAAACCTGGTTTCATCTTGGCAACAGCCTGACACTGAACGGTCTGTTCGAGGAAGCCCTCGAATCGTTCCGTCATGCGGTGATTCTCAGCCCGGCTGACAGCGAAATGACCCTGAATCTCGCCCTCGCTTATTTCAATACAGGAAAACTGGATGACTCCCTCGAAGAGATCAGCCGCATCATTATCGATTCGACAACTGAAAAAGATACCTGTTTCTATCGGGGGCTCATACTGCAAAGACTTGAACGTTTTGAAGAGGCTGAACAGGATTTCACAAGAGCCTTGCAGCTCGAACCGGAATTTGCGGAGGCATGGTATGAACTGGCCTACTCAAGTGACACTCTCGGCAAACTCGAAGAGAGCCTTACCGCTTACCGGAAAGCGATTGATCTCGATCCCTACAACATCAATGCCTGGTACAATCTCGGGCTTGTCCTGAGCAAACTCAAACGCTATCCGGAAGCTCTCGAAGCCTACGATATGTCGCTCGCCATTTCCGAGGATTTCAGCTCGGCATGGTACAACCGGGCCAACGTTCTCGCGATCACCGGCAAGATAGAAGAAGCTGCAGAAAGCTATTCGAAAACCCTCGAACTCGAGCCTGACGACATCAATGCGCTCTACAATCTCGGCATCGCCAGAGAGGAGCTCGAACAGTACAGCGAGGCCATCGCCTGCTACAAACGCTGTATTGAGCTGAACTCCGAATTTGCCGATGCCTGGTTCGCGCTCGCCTGCTGCCATGAAATCCTCGAGAACTACGACGCCTCGCTCGAGGCCATCGGCCACGCCCTTGCAGAGATGCCGGACTGCATCGAGTTTCTTCTGCTCAAGGCCGAAATCGAATACAATCTGGGTCGTCTCGATCACTCCATCAGTACCTATGAGACGATCATCCCCATGGAACCTGAAAGCCCGCAGATATGGCTCGACTATGCCATGGTTCTTCGTGACGCGGGAGCCATGGATGATTCGATCCGGGCGCTCGAAGAGTCCATCATGCTTCAGCCGCTTTCAGCAGATGCTCATTTCGAGATAGCTGCAACCTATTTTGCCATGGGCGACAACCAGAGCACCCTGAAGGCGCTCAGCAAGGCATTCAAGATCGATCCGGACAAAAAACAGCTCTTCCAGAGCACCTTCCCTGAACTGTATCAGCAGGATGCCGTGCGCAGGCTGCTCGGTATCTCCTGAACCACCAGCGAAACGAATATCGTGTCAAATTGTAAGTCAACAAAGGTTTTCGGGCTTATCGGCAAACATGTCGATTACTCATGGTCTCCCCTGATTCACAATACCGCTTTTAAAACGCTTGGCCTTCCATGCGTATACACTATCTTCAACATTCCCTCACCTGAACTGCTCGAAGAGGCTCTCAGGGGAAGCCTCGCTCTCGGCATTGCAGGATTCAACGTGACCATTCCTTTCAAGAAAACCGTCGTACCGCTGCTCGACGAGCTTTCTCCCGATGCCCGAACCATCGGTGCGGTAAATACGATCGTCAACGATAACGGACGGCTGAAGGGTTACAACACCGACATTGAAGGGTTTGCATCTCCGCTTCTTCCGTTTGCTGAGACGATCCGTAACAAACCGGTCTGTATCTTCGGCAGCGGAGGTGCAGCACTGGCTGCCCTCGAAGCCTTCAGACTCCAGTTCAGTCCCTCGGTTGTACTGCTGATGGTCAGAGATACGCAGAAAGCCGAAAAGATGCTCGAAGAGTATGAATATCGCGATCTGGTCATTCTTTGCCGCGACAGAGAGTCCAACCGCCCGTCATGCTGTAACTTGATTCGTGATTGCCGGGTGATCGTCAATGCCACGCCGGTTGGCACCGCCGGAAGGGCTGACACTATCCACAAAATCCTGACAAACGGGAATAAACTCCTGCATGAAGGCCAGATTGTCTACGACATGGTGTACAACCCGCTCGAAACGCCTCTGATCGAGCATGCGCGCTCAGTCGGCGCGATCACAATTCCAGGTATTGAAATGCTGATCGCACAGGCCACCCGTTCGTTCTCCATCTGGACTGGCCATGAGTTTCCTCTCGAAGCCGTCAGACATACCGTCATGACAGAAATCGCCAAAAATGTGGAATGATGCTGCGGTTTGAAAGCGGCCTGAATGGAGTTACATTTCCCTGGGCTTTATTGACCTTCTGACAAAGACAGACATTTCATGCCACTGTTTTATCTGATTGCCGTTCTTTCCGCAATCCTCGACAGGATCACCAAAATCCTCGCCATCCGTTTCCTGCGCGATACTGGCGATACCATCGTGATCGTACCAGACTGGCTGAAACTGGCCTATGCCGAAAACCTCGGCATCGCCTTCGGCGTCAGGGCGCTCCCACCTGCGGGCCTGATCATCCTGACTCTCGCCATCTCCGCAACAGTCGTCTGGTACGTCCATACATCGAAAAACAGAAGCCCCTTGTTTATCACAGCTTTCGCACTGATACTCGGAGGCGGGGCCGGCAACCTGATCGACCGGCTCATGCTCGGCCACGTCGTGGATTTCATCTGGTTCGACCTTTATCACGGGGCTCTCCTCGGTGTACCGCTCGATCTCTGGCCGATTTTCAACGTCGCCGACTCCTGCATCACTGTCGGTGCCTGCCTGCTCGTCCTGTTCCACGACAAGATATTCAATACGCCGGCATCATGACCGCCCCTCCAAGTGCCGATATCCACTGCCATCTTTCGTTTCCCGAATTCGACGCAGATCGCGACCTGGTGATCAGAAGACTCCGCGAGGCCGGCGTGGAACTGCTGATCGACCCCGGCACCGGTATCGGGACAAGCCGTCGTTCGATCGATCTTGCCAACAGGTACGATTTCATCCATGCCAACATCGGCCTGCACCCTCATGACGTGCGTTCAAGTCCGTCACCCGAACTGTTCGACGAGCTGGCCTCCCTGGCACGCTCACCAAAGGTGGTCGGTATCGGCGAAATCGGTCTCGATTATCACTGGCCTGACCATGAACCCGAACACCAGCAGGACGCGTTCCGCGAAATGCTCCGTATGGCAATAGCCCTTGATCTGCCGGTAGTCATCCACTGCCGTGATGCATGGCCAGACATGCTGAGAATATTGTCGGAAGAGCATTCATCCGTTCTTCGCGGTGCAATGCACTGTTTTTCCGGAGACCTTGAAACAGCTCGCCGATGTATCACCCTGGGCCTGAAAATTTCAATTCCCGGCACCATAACATACAAAAATTCACCGCTTCCCGATGTGGTAGCCTCAATCGGACTGGAAGACCTGCTTTCTGAAACCGATGCACCATATCTGGCTCCTGTGCCCATGCGCGGCAAGAGAAATGAACCTGCCTTAGTGGTGCACACGGTGCGCAAAATCGCCGATCACCGAAAGGAATCGTTCGAAGAGGTGGCGAAGGCTCTTGTGCACAATGCCGTCGCACTGTTCAGAGTGCAATGAACAGCAGCACCTTCCGATTTTGAAATTCATGGCAACTTGCTTAGGTTGAGCCTCAGACTGAACCAAGTCAGCAAGCGACACAAAACAGAAGCGTTCCGGCCCGGCAGCCGCACAACGGAACAGCTCTGATGATCTTGTTCAAGAAACGATAGCACCGAAACACATGAATACCACACAATATCAGAAAGAGCTTCCGGAACCGACGCTGTCCGACAGGATGCTTGAAATATCCATCAGGTACAAAAATCAGCTCACGATCCTTTTCATCCTGATCTGCCTTGCGGCGGGCGGAACACTCTTCTGGATACAGAAAACAAAAGCCGACGAGGCTGCGGCAGCACTTGCCATTGAAAAGATCACACCGTGGCTCGAAACAGGTGACATCAACAGGGCGGTCAACGGTGAAGGTTCGGTCAAGGGCCTCAGCACGATCATAAAAACCTGGGGTGGCACTTCTAACGGCAACATGGCACGACTCTATCTTGCCACCATTTATTTCAATGCCGGCAAGACCGACGAGGCGCTTGCTTTGTTCAACGCCTTCAGGAGCAGTAACAAAGACCTGAAAGCATCGGCCATAGCCGGGGCAGGTGCCTGCCATGACCAGAAAAAGGTTTATGCAGAAGCTGCGTCTGAATACGAAAAAGCTTCAGAAACCGCTGAAAACGAGGCCCTTAAAGCGATGTATCTCACCAGAGCCGCCGACAGCTACGCTTCAGCCGGCCAGACCGATAAAGCAGCAGGACTTCTCGACCGGGTGATCAGAACCTGGCCCGAAACATCGTCAGCCGGAATCGCCCAGCGAACGCTTTTGCGTCTGTCAGGCGAGGGCGTACCGGTACCACAGAACTGATTTCAATTTTCCGACACTCAACCGCACCATCATGCCAGAAAAATTCATCATCAGAACCAGCATGGGTGATATCACCATCTCGCTGTATGACGATACTCCCCTGCACCGTGACAACTTTATCAAGCTTGCCGGCGAGGAATATTACAACGGTATCCGCTTCCACCGCGTGATCGAAGGTTTCATGATCCAGTCCGGCGATCCGCTTTCGCGCCACGACGAAAAGCGCATGATGCATGGCACCGGTGGCCCCGACTACCGCGTTCCAGCGGAGATCAAGCATCCAAACAAAAAAGGCACACTCGCGGCGGCACGGGACAACAATCCTCAGAAAGCCTCCTCGGGAAGCCAGTTCTACATCAACCAGGCTGACAACGACTTCCTTGACGGTGAATATACCATATTCGGCTTCGTGGAGTCGGGTATCGATGTGGTGGATGCCATCGCCGCCGTGGATACCGACATGAGAGACAACCCCCTGAAGCCGGTCACCATCGAAACCATCACGCCGGTAACTGCCTGAAGAGCGCATGATGGAGAGTATCGCCTCGAACCTCGCCTCCGTCAGGGAACAGATCGCAGAGGCCTGCCGCAAGGCGGGCCGGTGCGAAGATGAGGTAACGCTCATCGCCGTCTCCAAGACCAAAAGTGCCTCTGCCGTTCGCGAGGCATGGGAGGCCAGTCAGCGTGAGTTCGGCGAGAGCTACGTTCAGGAGTTCCTCGAAAAGCTGGAAACGCCCGAGCTGTCTGGCCTGCCGCTTTCGTGGCACTTCATCGGCCACCTCCAGTCCAACAAGGTGCGGCAGATTGTCGGCAAATCGTCAATGATCCACGGCATCGACAAGGTCAGCACCGCCGAAGAGCTGTCCAGACGCGCCGCACAGCATAGTCTTACGGTTGATTATCTGCTCGAAGTGAACGTCTCGAGGGAAAGCACCAAGTACGGGCTCGATCCGTCGTCCGTGCTTCAGGCGGCAGATGAGTGCTTTGCCCTGCCGAACGTCCGCCTCCGCGGACTCATGACCATCGCAGCCCCCGATCCGGAAGAGGCCCGACGCGAATTCGCTGAACTGCGCCGGACACTTAAAAAGCTCAGAAGGCAGGCCCCCGATCCATCACAGCTCACCGAACTCTCGATGGGCATGAGCGGCGATTTCGAGGAAGCCATCTTCGAAGGCGCCACCATGATCCGCATCGGCACCGCAATTTTCGGGTGGCGGTGAGTGGGGAGAATTGTGGACTTGGTGGACTTGGTGGACTTGGTGGACAATGTAAGATAACCTGAATTATTCACAAGGGCAATAAAAAAAGGTAGCATAAAATACCGCAAATGCTTATATTAACGTTAGTTAGACAAGAAAATAAGCAGCGACATCCATGCACACCCTTTCAGAGAATATAGTCACC
>Ga0233421_10000793_pt1 | contig 12368 bp, 12 predicted proteins | sample Watercolumn_Mata_3_FD_182725 | JGI IMG/M metagenome (GOLD analysis project Ga0233421, IMG submission 182725) | Freshwater microbial communities from Lake Matano, South Sulawesi, Indonesia - Watercolumn_Matano_2014_107_MG | ecosystem: Environmental > Aquatic > Freshwater > Lake | place... | reverse complement strand
TACTGAAGCGCTTCGATTCAGCGATGCGCAATGCCACACGCAGTTCCCGGCGTGCTTCGTCCAGCAACTGGTCGGTCACCTCCACCTGGCTCCGCTGACGAAGGACTGCGTTGAGTTTCTTCAACTCTGCCAGTTCCGTGTGGCAATCGCTGCAGGTCTGTACATGCTCGTCAAGGCAGCGCTGCTCATCCTCTTCGAGGTCTCCATACAACGATAGGTGAAGCAGCTCTTGATAGTATTCGTGTTTCATTTCGTTGTCCCCGTCCACTCTTTGTTCTTAGATAAGGTCTTTCAGCGATCGCCGGATCTTCCGTGTAGCCGAGAAGAGGTATCGTTTTACAGTCCCCTCAGCAAGACCGGTCATCTCCGAGATTTCTCGTATCTTGTAGTCATCGTAATACTTCATCGTAAACACCATTCTCTGCTTCGGCGAGAGTGATTCAAGCGCTTTCGCCACGTGCACCGCAAGATCTGTTTTCTCCGCATGATGATCCGTCGCCGCGGAATCGCGCAACGCCCGCTCAGCCTGTCTGCCATGCTCGTCGTCGCTCTCATGCTCGAGCGACGTGTGTAGGTGACGTTTTCGTCTCGATCGGTGAGAGAGGCAGACATTGGTCGTGATCCGAAACAGCCAGGTGGAGAACTGACTGCGAAGCTGAAACCTTGGCAATGCTCGGAACACCCTCATGAATACTTCCTGGTAGATGTCCTTTGCATCCTCTGCACTCTGAACGTAGCGAGCGGCAATCGTGAGTACCTGCTTGTCGTATCGAAACACGAGTTGCTCGAATGCAGCCCTGTCTCCTCGCTTCGCACGCTGTATCAGATCCAGATCGACCATGCTCTCCTGAGACTTGAAATCGGGAACTTGCGACATTGGATTAGACCTCCCCTTCAGGAATTGGTTGTAGTGCAAACTTCCATCAATTCGATGGCATTTTCAAGGAGGCAGATTGGCTTGATATACTGTGGTTTTTGAGACAAAATGATTATACTTTGGCAATGAAACCTGATATGGTGGATCGTCCCCTCATAGACTCGGAGATTCCCAGAACCCGTTTTGCATGTGATCTGCAGCGGTGCAAAGGGGCCTGCTGTACGATGCCTGGCCACCGTGGAGCCCCACTTCTGGACGCCGAGTTGGAAGAAATTGAGATTGCCTATCACATCATTAGGCAATATTTGAGTTTTAAGCACAAAGATGTGATCGAGCAGCAGGGATGGAAACAGGGGCGTCCTGGTGACTACACGACGCAAGTGGTTGACCGAAAGGCGTGTGTTTTTGTCGTTTTTGAGAACGGCATCGCTAAGTGCGCATTTGAAAAAGCGTTTCTAAACCGCGAAATTCAATGGCGTAAGCCAATATCGTGCCACCTTTTTCCGATACGGGTCAGTCAACACCCCCCGGTTGCGTTGCGGTTTGAGTACATTGTTGAATGCAAGCCGGCGCTGGAACGGGGTCAGCGCGAGGAGATTCTCCTCTGGAGATTCCTTGAGACTCCGCTGGTCCGTGCCTTTGGCGCAGAATGGTACAGGGCGTTCGCCGACTATTGCAGCTCGCACACCTAGACAGAAAAGGCTCTCAACTGCTTTCGATTCGTGAAGCATGATTAATCTCTCACAGCAAATGCGGCTTGGCCTGAAGCTCACGCCGCAACAGGTTCAATACCTCAAGCTCCTCCAGCTGCCCACCATGGCGCTCGAGCAGCGGATCAAGACAGAGCTTGAGCTCAATCCTTTGCTCGAGACTGTCGAGGAATTGGAACAGGTGGCCGATCAGGTTGAACCGGAGGACCAGGCAACCGAGTCGCAGGAAGAGATCAAGGAAACCGGTGAATCGGATGATTCGTATTCGCTCGAGGATTATCTGAACGATGACCTGGCTGGGTACAAGAGCCCCGAGTCATACAGGAATCAAGACGAGGAAGAGGAGTACGAGCGGCCCATCGCATCCGCAATTCCAATGTCGGAGCGGCTCCTCAGCCAATATCGGCTGCAGGTAGAGAACGACACAGACTTCCTTATTGCTGAGGAAATCATCGGGAATGTCGATGAAGACGGATATCTGCGAAGAGAGCTCGAACTTGTTGTGCAGGATCTCAACCTCACCTTTGGCCTCGACATACCGCTCTCGCAGGCAGAACAAGTGCTCAAGAAACTCCAGCTACTCGAGCCCCCTGGCATCGCTGCCCGCAACCTGCAAGAGTGCCTGATCGCTCAGGTGAAGGTCGCCAAGACAGAGCCGACAATCAAAGAGCTCGCCCTGAAAGTACTACAGCTACACTTCGAGGACCTGAAGCTCAAGCGTTTCGAGAACCTGAGCACGAATCTCCGCGTCAGCATGGAGACTCTGAAGAAGGTCATCGAACTCATTCAACACCTCAACCCCAAACCTGGCGAAGGCGAATTCTCAGCCCAGGAAAACTACATCACGCCAGACTTCATTGTCGAGAACGATGACGGCGAGTTCATCATTTCTCTTCATGATCGCAATCTCCCGTCGCTTCGCATCAACAAGGCGTATCGTGACCTTGTCGCCCCAAAGGGGAAAAAGGCTTCGAAGGAGGCGAAAGAATTCATCAAGCAAAAGTTCGAAGCGGCCAAGTGGTTTATCGCCTCCATTCATCAGCGCCGCGAAACGCTTCTCAAAGTGATGAGAGCCATCGTCGAACGTCAGCGCCAGTGGTTTGAAGAAGGCGAAGTCTTGAAGCCGATGATTTACAAAGACATTGCAGAGGTTGTCGGGGTGGACATCTCCACGATCAGCCGCGTCGTCAACAGCAAATACGTCCAAACGGAATTTGGGGTCTATTCCCTGAAAGAATTCTTCACATCCGGACTGGAAACGGAATCGGGCGAAGATGTCTCAAATCAAATGATCAAGCAGCGAATCAAGGACATCATTTCGGCCGAAGACCCCAAGAAGCCCCTCAATGATGACAAAATCGCCGCGATGGTCGGCGGCGAAGGTGTCAGAATCGCCCGACGGACCGTGGCGAAGTACCGCGAGCAGATGGGCATTCCCATCGCGCGCTTGCGCAAAAAGATCTAACGCAAATCCCTGGAATCCTAATATGATTGAACCTCTTCACGCAACGACGATCCTCGGCGTTCGCCGGGAAGGACGTGTGGCGCTCGGCGGCGATGGTCAGGTTACGCTCGGCACAACGGTGATGAAACAACAGGCGAACAAGATCCGCAAACTTCACGGCGGCAACGTCATTGTGGGGTTCGCCGGCTCCGCGGCCGATGCGTTCAGCCTCCTGGACCGGTTCGAGGAGAAACTGGAACAGTATCAGGGTCAGCTCGTACGTGCAGCAGTCGAATTGGCCAAGCTCTGGAGAACGGACAAGTATCTCCGGCAGCTCGAGGCTCTCCTCGCCGCGATGGATGCCTCGCACTCACTCGTCATCTCCGGTACCGGAGAAGTCATCGAACCTGATGATGGCATCGTTGCCATCGGATCGGGCGGACCGTACGCTCTGGCTGCAGCACGAATGCTCCTCAAGCACACACAGATGCCCGCGCGGGATATCGTAAGGGAGTCTCTCACCACAGCCGGACACATCTGCATCTACACCAATACAAACATCGTCGTTGAAGAACTCTAAGATGTCCCTCTTACCTCATCTGCAAAACCAGGATCGCGTGCGCGAGCTTACACCTCGTGAAATTGTCCGCGAGTTGGACAAGTACATCATTGGACAAGGAAACGCGAAGAAATCGGTCGCGATCGCACTCCGAAACAGGTGGCGGCGACTTCACGCACCGGAACATCTGCGCGAAGAGATCATGCCGAACAATATCATCCTCATCGGCCCAACCGGTGTCGGCAAGACGGAAATCGCGCGCCGGCTCGCAAAGCTCGCAGATGCACCGTTTCTGAAAGTCGAGGCATCGAAGTTCACGGAGGTGGGGTACGTCGGTCGCGACGTTGAATCGATGATTCGCGATCTCACCGAGATTGCGGTCACCATGGTCAAAGCGGAGAAGACTGCTGAAGTCCAGGCGAAAGCGGCAGACCTGGCCGATGAACGGATCCTGGATGAGTTGATTCCCCCTCCCCCGCGGTCAGAGGCAGGAGGTCTTGGAGCAGGCCCGGCAGACTCTGAGAGCGAAAATCAGAAGACGCGCGACCGCCTTCGCGACATGCTTCGTTCCGGTCAGCTTGATCACCGGATTATTGAGATCGAAATGGCTGCTGCGCAAATCCCTCTGATGCAGGTCATGGGACCCGTAAGCCTGGAGGAAATGGGGATCAACATTCAAGACATGTTTGGCAACCTCTTCCCGAAGAAACAGAAGCAACGGAAATTGACTGTCGCCAAAGCCAGGGTCGTCCTCACGCAGGAAGAAGCCCACAAACTCATCGACATGGAAAAGGCAACGAAAGAAGCTCTCCACCGAGTTGAGAACTCCGGCATCGTCTTCATCGATGAAATCGACAAGATCGCCAGCAGCAAGGGGCAAACAAGCGGACCCGACGTTTCCCGTGAAGGCGTTCAGCGTGACCTGCTCCCGATCGTGGAAGGTTCGAGCGTGACGACCAAACACGGGATGGTAAAAACTGATCACATCCTGTTCATCGCCTCGGGCGCGTTCCATGTTGCGAAACCATCCGACCTCATTCCGGAACTTCAGGGCCGCTTCCCTATTCGGGTTGAGCTCCAGAGCCTCACGCAAGAGGATTTCGTGAAGATCCTGACGCTCCCGCAAAACGCGCTCATCACGCAGTACACGGCGATGCTAGAATCAGAAGGGGTGAAATTGGTATTCGACAAGGAGGCTGTGGAGGAAATCGCCAAGGTGGCGTTCGAGGTGAACGAACAAGTGGAGAATATCGGTGCCCGTCGGCTCCACACCATCCTCACGACGCTGCTCGAGGAGCCGCTGTTCGAAGCTCCTGACGGGCTGTCGACGAAATCGATCCGCGTCACGAAAAACCTTGTGACGGAGAAGCTCACATCAATCGTGAAAAACCGGGACCTGAGCCGCTACATCTTGTAGAAGAGCGGCTCCCCGCCGGACTAGTTGACCTTCTCCTCACCACCGGGAGGCTGGAATCCGAAGATCGGTCCGCCTGAAGTCTCCCCCACCAACTTGATCTCGCCGAATTTCTTTTCGTACCGCTCGATGTTGTCCCTCAGAGCAATAAGCAACATCCGTGCGTGCTGCGGAGTCATCACGATACGCGCATGAACTTTTGCCTTCGGAATTCCGGGGAGCACTCTCGTAAAGTCCATAACGAACTCCGCAGGCGAGTGCGTGATAATGGCGAGGTTGGAATAGATGCCTTCCGCTTCCTTTTCCCCCAGCTCAATATTGATCTGCTGAGGTTGGTTCTGATCATTCATCGCAATCCTCTATGGTCTCTTGAAAGAAAAGCCCATCGGCGAACCTGTCGATCCGCCGATGGGCACTGATACGCATTAAAGACCCGCGCCGAAAGGTACTACTTGCCGCCCTTCCGGATCTTGTCGGCCTGGTCAAATGACTTCAAGGCCTTGTCCTGCATTCCAAGACGGGCGTAAATCGTTCCCATCGTCTCCCACACATTCGGATCGTCCTTCTTGCACTCTGAGACTCGTTCCATAAAGGGGAGAGCTGCCTCGAACTTGGCTTTGTACGCTTCTGATTGCTCGTTCTTGTCTTCCGCTGCCCTGATCAGGTCGACGCCCCAGTTGTAGTAGGTGGCTGCAATGTCGAACAGAACATCGCAATCGTTTGGATCGATTGCGTTTGCCCGTTTGAACGAAGCGACCGCCTCGTCAAACCTGTTAATAGTGCGGTACAGCACACCAAGGATAAAATGGTTCGTCTTGCTGGCAGGATCAGCTGCCACTGCTTTCTCAAACTCGCGTACGGCTGGTTCGATTTTGTTCGACTCAACATACGCCTTCAGCAAGCGCTGAAGCGTCTCGTTGTCTTTCGGATCTGCGTTTCGTGCGGTTTCAAGCGCGTCAACAGATTTGAGGTAGAACTTGAGAGCTTCGCGCCACTCTGTCGAGTCAATCTCCACCTTGTAGCCTGGCGAGGCAAACTTCCGGTCCACAACCTTGTCGCCATCGATGGTGAACGTCGCCTGGTACGTCTTGTAGATCCAGTCTTCCTTTGTGGAATTCTTGGGACCCTTCTTCACTTCATCGGCGGGACCCAGGAGATCTTTGAGTTTGTCCTTTGAGTTGGTGCGCTTTGCCTCTTCCATGTTTTTCAACGTGCGAAGGGGCCCCGCGTTTGCAGTTTCAAACTTGTTCTTGAGTTCGTCGCCCTTGATGAGATAGATGGCGCCGGAACGCTTGATTGATTCAACGTCCTTTCCCATCTCCCACGCCTGATTGAACGCAATGAGGGCGCTATCGTAATCGAGTCTGTTGTTGTACACGTACCCGAGATATCGGAAGGTCAATGCTGTGTCGGGCCAGGAAGCAATCGAACGACGGAATGCCGCGATCGACTTGTCATAGTAGTGCGCAGAATCAGGGCTTGCGCGCTCCAGGAAATTCACGCCTGCGTTGAGGTTCTGTCCCCAGTGATTGTACCGTGTGGCATGAATTTCGCCCGCGTGCTTGGGAGAAATCTTGAGCGCCTCACTGAATGCCGCATTCATTCCGGCGAGATCACCCTGATCACCACGAAGACTGCCGAGGAAGAACCAGGCCTCTTCGTTCTGAGGGTTCTTTTTGACTTCAATTTCGAGCAGTCGCGCTGCCTCCTTGAAGTTCTTCTGTTGCATGTGCACTTTTGCGCCGGTGAACTCGGGTGATCCGCACTGGTACCCGAAGAACATGAACGACGCAACGGTCGCAGCAAGAATAAGTTTCGTTGCGTTATGTTTCATTGACCTGTCCCTTCTTGGATAGTGGTTGCGATGAAGTGAAACACGGCCCAGAAATGTACCAAAATCATTTGTCAGAAACAAGCATTTCACTTCTCCCACCAGCGAACTTTGGCTCCCGGTTCGCGGCACTTGGCCATGTTGCCCTGAGTTTTGTTTTTAGGAATTTTTTCATATGTTGAAGATATTTAATTTGTCAAGACCAGCACCGGATGACGAATTGCATCTTCTGCCGCATCATTGAACGATCAGCTCCAGCCGAGATCCTCTTCGAGAACGACAGCGTCATTTGCATTCTTGACAAGCAGCCGATTCACTTCGGCCACACACTGATCCTCCCAAAACAACACGGCGAAACATTCCTGGACCTCCCCCCATCGGATCATCGTGCGCTGATGGAAGCGACACAGCTGATCTGCTCCGCTCTGAAAAGGAGTCTGGGAATTGAGGATTTCAACATTTTCAGCAACAATGGCAAAGTGGCCGGACAATCTGTCTTTCATCTTCACTGGCACGTTACGCCAAGGTACGCCAACGACCATATTCGATTTGAACTATCTCTGAAAGACTATCCGGATGATGCAATGGCACTCTACGGTCAGCGCATCCGGGATCACATCAACAGCACTGTATGAATCTCCAGAGGAGCGAAACAACCGATGAGCCAGTATGCCAAGCTTATCCCGCCGACCGAGGGGCAAAAAATCACTGTCGCGAATGGCAAACTCAATGTGCCAGATCACCCAATCATTCCTTTCATTGAAGGGGACGGAACAGGTCCAGATATCTGGAGAGCATCACAGCGTGTCTTTGATGCAGCCGTTGTGAAAGCGTATGGTGGGAAGCGGAGCATTGTCTGGTTTGAGGTCTATGCTGGAGAAAAGGCGAACGAAGTGTACGGCCCGAACACCTGGCTTCATGACGATACCCTGGTCGCGATCAAGGAACACGTCGTGGCCATCAAAGGGCCCCTCACGACTCCGGTCGGCGGTGGCATTCGGTCCATCAACGTCAGCCTCCGGCAAATGCTCGATCTCTATGTGTGCCAGCGCCCGGTTCGGTACTTCCGCGGCGTCCCCTCACCTGTGAAGCAACCCGAGCTCGTTGACATGGTGGTCTTCCGCGAAAACACCGAGGACATCTACGCAGGCATCGAGTGGAAGGCCGGCACCCCGGAAGTAAAGAAGGTGGTCGATTGGCTTCAAACGGAAATGGGAGTGAAGAAGATCCGTTTCCCTCAGACCTCGAGCATTGGGATCAAGCCTGTTTCGCAGGAAGGATCGTTCCGTCTGATCAGGGCTGCAATTCAATACGCGATTGACAACAAACGCAAATCGGTGACCTTCGTCCACAAAGGGAACATCATGAAATTCACATAAGGTTGATTTCGTGAATGGGGCTACGAATTGGCGCAGAAGGAATTTGGCGGTCAGCTGCTCGACGGCGGACCGTGGCTCAAATTGCCCAATGGCATCATCATCAAAGATGTCATTGCGGACGCCTTCCTCCAGCAGATTCTCACGCGGCCTGCGGAGTATGATGTCATCGCAACGCTCAATCTCAATGGCGATTACATCTCGGACGCACTCGCGGCAGAGGTTGGTGGCATCGGCATCGCACCGGGCGGAAACGTTAACTATGAGAATGGCTTTGCCGTTTTCGAAGCGACTCACGGGACAGCTCCAAAATACGCAAATCTTGACAAGGTGAACCCCGGTTCTGTAATCTTGTCAGGCGAGATGATGTTCCGCTACATGGGCTGGACGGAAGCTGCCGATCTCATCATCAAAGGATTGGACAAGACCATTCAGTCGCGTGTCGTGACGTATGACTTTGCCAGACTGACCGAAGGGGCAAAAGAGGTGAAATGCTCAGAGTTCGGCAACGCCATCGTCTCAAACATGTAAGTCCTCAGAGCACCATGATGAAGGCATTCTGCAATTGCGGGATGCCTTTTTTGTTTCTCCTCCGCACTCATTGGGATTCTTGAAAGAGACCCCTTTTTTGAGTACCTTTTTGTTTCAAAGTCTTCCTTTTCGAGAAAGAAGAATTGCCGAATCAGCAGACATCCCAGCAATTGGACGTCGACAACGACGTTGCCGTGCAGGCACCGGCCAAGGTCATCCTGTTCAATGACGAAATCCATACGTTTGAGGAAGTCATTGCACAGCTCATGAAGGCACTCCGCTGCGATACTGCAACGGCGGAGGGTTTGACTTGGGAAGTACACTCAAAAGGCAAAGCCACTGTCTTCGAAGGGGCTATGAATAAGTGCGTCATGATCTCCGGCGTACTCGAAGAAATTGCACTTCACACACAAATTGAACTCTGACGCTGAGCTCCAGACTCCTATGACGTCGTCCGAAATCAGACAAAGTTTCTTCACCTTCTTTCAGGAACGCGGTCATTCAATCGTTCCAAGTTCTCCTGTCGTGCCATTTGACGATCCAACCCTGCTGTTTTCAAACGCGGGGATGAACCAGTTCAAGGACGTCTTTCTCGGGCAGGGGAAGCGGTCGTACACACGCGCTGCCGACACGCAAAAGTGCATCCGGGTCAGCGGAAAGCACAATGACCTGGAAGAAGTAGGTCGGGACACCTACCACCACACGTTCTTTGAGATGCTCGGGAACTGGTCATTCGGGGACTACTACAAGAGAGAAGCGATCCGGTGGGCGTGGGAGCTCCTGACACAGACGTGGGGACTGCCGAAGCACCGCCTGTGGGCAACAGTGTATAAGGATGACGACGAGGCCGAAGGCCTCTGGAAGAGCGAGACTGGCATCGATCCCTCCCATATCCTCAGGTTCGGCGAGAATGACAATTTCTGGGAAATGGGCGAAACAGGCCCTTGCGGCCCGTGCTCGGAGATCCATATCGACCGCACGCCCGGTGCGACCGCGACTGCTTCTTTGGTCAATGCAGGCGTGCCAGAAGTTATGGAAATCTGGAACCTGGTGTTCATCCAGTTTAACCGCGACGCCCAGGGCACTCTGCACCCCCTCCCGTCCAAACATGTCGACACAGGGATGGGATTTGAACGCATCTGCGCGGTCTTGCAGAACAAAGAATCCAACTACGACTCTGACGTCTTCACGCCCCTCATCCAGCGGATCGCAACACTCACGCGCTCTTCGTACGACGGCAGGCTCACAGGTATCACCGAGCAACAGCGCGAACTCGATACGGCGATGCGAGTCATCGCGGATCATATCCGAGCCCTGACGTTTGCAATTGCCGACAGCGCCATCCCTTCGAACGAAGGACGCGGCTATGTGCTCCGCCGGCTCCTCCGGCGGGCCGCACGATTCGGACGCACGCTCGGGATGAAGGATCCGTTCCTCTACCAACTCGTTCCGACACTCATCGACACGATGGGATCGGTGTTCCCCGAGATACGCGACAAAAAGGATCACATCCAGAAAACGATCCGTTCAGAAGAAGAGGCATTCAACGCAACGCTTGACCGCGGACTTGAAATCTTTGAACATTCGGTAAAGGACCTTGGAACCTCAAAGCTCTTTCCGGGAACGATCGCATTCAAGTTGTACGACACATACGGCTTCCCCCTCGACCTCACCGAGCTTCTCGCCACCGAGCGAGGTCTGAACGTCGATACCACCGAGTTCAACGATCGGATGGAAGAGCAACGAAAACGCTCACGCGCCGCCGATCTCGCCGTTCAGGGAGATGCCGAGCATGCTCCCTCCGCTGAATTCGCGCGCAGCAAGGAGGCCGCCCGGTCACTCGAGACGGGAATGCTTGAATCAAAGTTCTCCTTCGTCGGATACGAGCAGTTCAAGGCCGAAGGAATCGTCCTCTCCGCATCGGGAAACCTCCTCGTCCTCGACAAGACTCCGTTCTACGGAGAAGCCGGCGGTCAGATGGGTGACCAGGGCGAGCTCGTGCTTGCGGGACGCCATGTGAAGGTCCTCGATACACAGAAGAGCGGCAACGTAAACGTTCATATTCTGGACAGTCCGGCGAACGTGTCGGCCGGGTCCGCGGTTCAATCCGTTATCGACGTCGCCCGCCGTCAGTCCATCATGAAAAACCACACCGCGACGCACTTGTTGCATGCCGCATTGCGAAAAGTCCTTGGTACACACGTCCATCAGGCCGGATCTCTCGTCGCGCCGGATCACCTCCGTTTCGATTTCTCTCATTCCGCCCGTGTCACCGACGACGAACTGAAGGCCATCGAGGATCTCGTCAACGAGAAGATCAGCGAGGACATTCCCCTCACCCATCACCGAAATATCGCCTTCGAGGAGGCAAAGAAAATGGGTGCGTTGATGTTCTTCGGCGACAAGTACGGGGATCGAGTGAACGTCGTGGAGTTTGGGCCCTTCAGCAAGGAGTTTTGCGGGGGAACCCACATACCGAAAACAGGAGATATCGGTTATTTCAAGTTCCGATCTGAGGGAAGCGTGGCGAGCGGAGTTCGCCGGGTGGAAGCCGTGACGTCGTCTGCCGCAGCGGAGCTGCTTGCCCTCCAGGAACGATCGTCGGCTGAACGTTTGGAGTACGCTGTGTCGTTGGCCGGAGAAGTCCTTCAGCTCTCGAAGGAACTCTCAGCGATGAATCATCCCCTGGCAGCCGAATTACAAAAGGCCGCTACGCAATATGAATCCCGGTTCGCCGGCTTACGAGGCACTTCCCGGAAAGAACCTATCGCAGGCAACGAGCTGAGTCGATCGTTCGATGAACTCGCCCGCCGTGAAGCAGAAATCGAAAGCCTGGTTCTGGAGATAACCGAGAAGCGGAAGACCGTGGACCGGGAACTCGCGAAAGTGCGTCTCACCTCTCAGATGGGCAGCATGGATGCTCTCGTCGAGAAGGCGGAATCGCATGACGGACTGAAAATCGTCGCTACAGAGGTTGAAGTCCATTCCCAGGACGAGCTCAAATCTCTCGGCGATGCTCTCCGATCCAGACTCGGCCATGGTGTTGGCGTCCTGGCAGCAATCATGGATGGCAAGGTCGCCCTCGTGTGCGTGGTGACTGACGAAGCAATCAAGTCCCAGAAGCTCGAGGCAGGCAAAATTGTCGGCGCTGTGGCAAAACTGTTGGGCGGCGGGGGCGGCGGAAAACCGCATCTTGCGACCGCCGGGGCAAGAGATGTAGCCGGCCTTCGGGGTGCCCTGGCCTCTGTGAGTTCGATTGTCCGATCCTTCCAGGGAACAAGCGGAGGGAGCAAATGAAAACATATGAGCGTCTGATGGCAATCCGCAAAGAGCGGGGTGCCGGCTATTTTCTACTCCTCGATCCTGACAAGGTGAACGAGGGGCAGCTCCCCTCTTTCGTGCGGGAAGCGACAGAAGCCGGGGTCGACGCATTTTTGATTGGCGGGAGTCTCCTCCTGCGGAACGATTTCGATAAGCAGATCCAGACGGTTAAAAAGAACACGAGAGCTCCGGTTCTCATCTTTCCCGGAAGCTTGATGCAGGTTTCCAGCTATGCTGATGCCATTCTGTTCCTCGTGCTCATCAGCGGACGCAATCCGGAACATTTGATCGGAAACCAGGTTATC
>Ga0233421_10000790_pt1 | contig 12376 bp, 14 predicted proteins | sample Watercolumn_Mata_3_FD_182725 | JGI IMG/M metagenome (GOLD analysis project Ga0233421, IMG submission 182725) | Freshwater microbial communities from Lake Matano, South Sulawesi, Indonesia - Watercolumn_Matano_2014_107_MG | ecosystem: Environmental > Aquatic > Freshwater > Lake | place... | reverse complement strand
GTCCAAATGTATCTGCGTGAAATCGGCAAAGTCCCCCTTTTAAAAGCGGAGGAGGAAGTTTCGCTTGCCAAACGGATTGAAAAAGGAGATAAAGCGGCGCGGGAAAAATTGACCAGCGCTAATTTGCGATTGGTTGTTTCCATTGCCAAAAAATATGTTGGCCGCAGCCCTAATTTGACCCTTTTAGATTTAATTCAAGAAGGAAATATCGGACTTTTTAAAGCCGTTGAGAAATTTGACTATCATAAAGGCTATAAATTTTCAACCTACGCAACTTGGTGGATTCGACAGGCGATAACCCGCGCCTTGGCAGACCAAGCGCGGACAATCCGCATACCTGTTCATATGGTAGAGACTATTTCCAAATATACTCAGACAAAGAGGCGGCTTTTGCAGGATTTGGGCCGAGAACCGCTACCCGAAGAAATTGCCTCGGAAATGGGCTTAGAGATTGAAAAAATTCGGCAAATCCAAAAAATCTCACAGGAAACCGTTTCACTTGAAGCTCCAATAGGAGAGGATGACGAAGATTCAACCTTGGGTGAATTTATTGAGGACGAAAAAACAATCCTGCCTTCGCAGGTAGCGGCGCGCAAACTTTTACAAGACCAGCTTCGCGAAATTTTAGATGAACTTTCCCCGCGTGAACAAAAAATCCTGACAATGCGTTTTGGCCTATCTGATGGAATAACCCATACGCTTGAAGAAGTTGGCAAAGAATTCGGAGTTACCCGCGAACGTATCCGGCAAATTGAAGCCAAAGCTCTGGAAAAAATCAGAAAACACAAACATTTATTAAAATTGAAAGGGTATTAAAATAGTTAGTATATTTAAAAAAACAGGCCTTGTTTGGCCTGCTAATTGAACATATCTGCTGAAATTCCTTTTTTCTGCAAAAAAGTTTTCCATGTTTTTTTGCTTTGCGCGGGAAGCCCGAACCAGCTAATACGTTCAATCTCCATAAGAATAACATCGCCCTCCGCATCAATATAGTTTTTGAAAGGCGTATAAACATCAGGTCCGTTAATCCAAGCGATCGCTCTCTCAATCTCGTCCGAATTTTCTCGCCTCCACCTGCGCCGCGCTCTGTTATCCACGTGGGGAATCCTTTATCTTGAATTTAAAATAAGATAACAAACAATATTGGTTTTGTCAATTTTGTTCTAAAAAATTTGCGCTAAAAAAATCCGCCTTAATTTTAGAGGCGGATTTTTAATCGCGTAATTTATATTATGAAAGATGCTTGGAAACAAGCTTTGTCATTTCAAACATACTGACAGTGGCTTTTCCGCCAAACACTTTCTTCAGGTTTGCGTCGGCATTGATGTTGCGCTTATTGGCTTTGTCCTGAAGATCGTTCTTTTTGATATATACCCAAAGTTTTTTTACGACTTCGGATCGGGGCATCGGCCCGCTGCCAACTACGGCGGCTAATTCGCTGCTCACCTTCATTGGCTTCATAAAGGCTGAATTTTTTGCCATATGTTTATGTTTGTTCTTGCGAAGCCGCGCTGGGCGGGGCGAAGCAAGGTTTTATTATTTTATTACTTCTCGCCACAGGCGAGATGCCGATCCGCCGGATGGCGGAGAGGCAAAGTAAGAAGATGCCGCGGAGGTAAGCCCGCGGAGCTTCATATTTTTCGACAAGTCCATTGTAGCAAATCCAGCTTAATTTGCCAATAGGTTATTCCACACCTTGGTCAAAATCGCAAATTTTCCGCTCTTTTCTTAATATCAATCCCGTAATCCCACTAATCGCAAATATTAATCCCAATAATTGTCCGCCCGGGGTCTGCCCGTTCAAAGCCAAAAGGCGAAAGAATGCTTTTCTGCCTATTTATTCAAATATGTGACAGTCAGCTGCAAAATCGTAGCAAATGACACCCAAAGCAAATACGGAATATTGGCATACACTACCCAGCGCAAATGCGGCCAAACAGCAAGAAGCGCCCAAATAAGCGTGCATAAAACTAAGACAATATCTATTGCCGCCAAAAGATTATTTTTCAGACCGAATTGCAAAGGTGTAAAAGCAAAATTGAAAACGAGATTGAGCGCGAAAGGCAAAGCCACAATCCACGGCAGTTTGCCGGTCGCGGCTTTATAAAACACCGCGCCGAAAGTGGCGGCGATGATAGCGTAAAGCACTGTCCACACCGGACCAAAAAGCCAAGATGGCGGGGACCAAAAAGGTTTTATTAATTCCGCGTATTGTTGTGATTCATTTATAATTTTTATTTATGTCGCCTCCGCCTTCGCTAAAGCTACGGACGGACAGGCACGATGGTTTGATTAAAGTTTGATACCAGTTGTATGCGCTTGCCCGTCCGAAGTTTTCAAACGTAGGAGGGTTGTACATATGTTTTTATTTTTTAATTATATGCCGCCGAATTTGTGCCAGAGGTGAACCGGTCGTGCCAGCGAAGCTGGCACGCTCTTGCCACTAAGATTAATGTCTTTCATATAGAAATTATATCAAAATTTCAGGCGTCTGTTAAGGCCAGATATTTTTAGTCGGCAAAAAGTGAACAAAAAAAGTAAAAACACCAGCTTTCGCCGATGTTCATTCCATATGGCTCCGCGTGCTTGAGGTATTCCGAAACTGGTTTATCACAAATAGAAAATCAATTTTCATTCCAGATTTGACCCCGGCAGCTATTTAATTTTAGTTAGGGATTTTACTTTTTAACTCTTCGAGTATTTTCATCGCCTTTTTTAACTCTTGTGAAGAAAACTTTCCGTGATTCTTGTGATGGATACAATGCCTAATATGCGTCGGCAGGCTTTCAGCCGAATTATTTTTTCTGCAATTATATTTTTTAAGCCTTGGTCTCTGTGAGAATATCCAACCATCGACATTAGCCGAATTTTTGAATTTATTTTCAAATTTACCATATAGCTCATTAAATTTGATAACTGGATCAGTCTTGGGATACATAATTCTGTGAAAGTTTGGGTCGAATTTAATCAAACGTTCCAGCAAAATACTTTTTCTTAAATTTATCGTCTTTTGTTTATCTGCTCCCTGTGTTACGGCCGATTGATAGTTAATTAGCTGCGCGTCTTCTGCTTTAACACCCTTACTGACCTCCGCATTCAACTCTTTCATAAAAGTGGCGAAGAATTTTTGGAGTTTTGCTTGTATAGTGCATAATTCAATTCTATCTACGAGATCTGAAACAAGCAAATAAAACGAGACTAAGGTCGCACGATTTTTAAGATACGGGCACCTGTCGGGAAACATTACTTTCATTGCATCAAAAACCTTTTTTATCTTCGCTAGTTTTGACTTGACGATTAAACCAGCGCTTTGCAGATTTTCATTTCTTCTTATCATTTCTTCAAGATTGGGCATACTCAAATTGGCAACCCCGTTTATTTCCAAAAAAGTTAGCTGGGCACATACGGTAAAATAGGCGTATCTTTTATTCGCCAAAGTAACTTTTTTCTTAAAAAAAGGGTGGGTTGAAAATTTTTTTATTTTTTCCTTAATATCCCCAGATATCGCCATTAATCTTTCCCCAGAATTCAATGGAGAGCCACCTTGTAATCTCTTAAATAGCTCTGAAATCTCTTGCTCTGTATAATTTCTAGCTTCCTCTATTGGCAACTTATAATCATCAATTGCGTCTTGTTTGCTTTTGGCAAGGTCTTTGTAAAGCTTATTTCCGTCGGTGCCACTAAATTTCACATTCAACCTCAATTTATTTGACAAAAACATAAATAAAGCCGTAAGCCTTTGTTTTCCGTCTATACAAAGATAATCCTTATCCTCTTCTTCTACGGCCAAATACAATTTGGGCACACCCCAGCCTCTTAATACAGTGTCAATAAAGTATTGCTGTTTCTTTTCAGACCAAACTTTTTCTCTTTGAAAAGCCGGATTCAAATCTATGCTATTCCTGTATTTGAAAACCCTCCTGATTGGTTGTGGCTTAAATTTTGTTTTCATAAAATTTGTTTAACTTTATTTATGCAAAGTGGTAAATTTTTTTCTGTCTGATGTTCCCAAATTCTAATAACTTCCCAGCCGATTTTTTTATAATGGCGATTAACTTCTTTGTCTCGCTGTTTATTTCTCTCTATTTTTTCCGTCCAGTATTTCTTTCTTGTCGCCGGCAAGCGGCAATGTTTTTTGCACCCGTGCCAAAAACAAGAATCAACGAATATAACGGTTTTATGCTTTTTTAAAACTAAATCCGGCTTGCCAAAATACTTCGTCGGATTTTTGCTGTATCTAAACCCCGCTTTCCAAACAGCTTTTCTAAAATCAATCTCAATTCTGCTGTCTTTGCTTCTAACTTTGGACATTATTTCGCTTCTTTTCTTTTTGGAAATAGTGTCCGCCATATTAAATGTTAAAAAGTTCTACGGGATTGATTTTGAATTGAAGCATTTTTGAAGTATCCCGCCCTGCGTCCCCGCCTTTTCTTTGCATGCTGATTTTGCCTATTTTCAAACTGCCTTGCGATGTAATTCTCACATCGCCGTTTCCGAAAACATTCATCGCTTCGTTGATTGATTTTAGCGTCCATTTGCTTTCGTCGTTGACTCTCAAAATAACCAAAACCCAATCGGCGGAAAATTCGCCCCTGCCTTTCAGTAAATCGGACACTATCAGAATTTTGTTTTTCTTGAAAAAGCCGACAATTTTGTCTTGATCTCTTTTGTCCATTTCCGACAAAAGCATTCTTCGTTTGTCTTTTAATCCTTTCTTTGTCGGCTTTATCTCGCCCGTAAAAAGTTTTAGGATTTTTGTTATATCCTTGGGCATATCCCAAAGCTCAACATATTTATCAACCCACCTTTTGTCTATCTGATTAAATCCCTGCGGATTGCTGACAAGTTTTACCTGTAAATTTTGTAAATCCTCTTGAGATTTTAGCTTGATAACAATTCTAACTCTAACTTGTATGTCGGCCTTGTATTATCCGCGAACTTTTGACGCTTTGACATATTCAATATCGTTAATTTTATAGCCCATCGCTTTGAGCCATTTTTGAGCGACTTCGTCTTTGGTCCAATTATTGAATCGGCCAATAACGTCTTTTTCGTTTCTAAATCCGCCCTTGGCGGTTTGCGAGCCAAGTTAATTTGAAAAGATCTTCGCCGATTTTATGAAATTCAAACAATGCGTCCGCACCTTCTTTTTCAACACTAATCATATTTTCGTCTTTCAAGCAATCAACTGTAATCAATCGGTTTTTATCGCAAATGCCGATAATTTCTTGCAGCGTATAATTTTTATCTTTTGTAAAAATACCCATAATTAAACCTTCGTATTCCAACTTATTTGCACGACTTTATTTTCAATTCTATTAAAACTTAAATTTTTTATCGGGTCTTGATAAATTTGATGGAATGGCTTTTCCTTAAAATTTTTCACAACAAAAATAAAATATCGGTTTTTCAAAAAATCGGCGACTGCATGCTCTTTATTGGTTAAAGCAATATTGCCGCTTGACTCATTAAGTCCTTTTACTTCAACGCCAAAATATCGTTCCTTTTCTTCCGCCGTCAATTTAAAGTCAAAACCGCACCCGATTTTTGTCGTGTCTTCCAAGTTATAGCCATTAAAAATATCAACGCTTAAAAAATTATCCTTAAAATATTGTTCCGCCGCTTGTCCCGTGATAAGCCGTTTTGCAAACGAACTTTCTCTTTCACCCTCGCTTTTGGCAATTTCCTCCATTAACACATCTAAATCGTGGTCTTTGTAAATAATATCTTTAAGCAATGACGAAAAATTCACCAAATTCAAAGCGTGGAAAGTATCGTAAATATCTTTGCAGTATTTTCTAATTTCTCGTTTATGCCAACCCTGTCGTTCGTTTGGAAATAGCGGGTCAAATTCATCTCTGTAATTTTTTACTGACGCTGGCTGAACTCCCAATGCCAAACCGATAACATTAAACGCTTCTGTAAAATTATCAAATGGCCTTCCAATATCATTTCTTCTCTCAAGTAATTTCGCCAAGCCAAGCAAGGCACCTGACTCTAAACTAAGAAGCAGGGCATTCCAAGTAGCGGAGTTTTTCTCATATACATCGCTGTTTACTCTTTTATGTAAATATCCATTGAGCAAAAATTGTCTATACGTGAATAGAAAATCCCAAATTATATTTTCAAAATCAGTTTTATTAAACATATTTTTATTTCATCAAATCATCCCGCCTTCGCCGTTCGACTACGGACGGGCAGGCAAACGAAACGCCCAATGCGTCCGCGGTTTTGGTATTTAATTCTTTTTATTTTCGCCTTCGCTTTTCTTTGTAACTAACTATTTTCCCTCCGCGCCTTTATATTCAAAACTCTCGCCGATTTTCCAAACACCCTTCTCTCGAAACGCCGGAATGTTTTGGCGACGCGCGGCATTGGTAATAGCCGGCGCGGATTTGCCGTGCTTCTTGGTAAATTCGGAAAGCCGGATAATTTTGTCGCCCTTAAGATAGGTGATGCGCTTGTGCAGTGCCTCCATTAGTGCCAGTGAGACAATTTTTTCCATTGTCTTGGAATTTTTGTTGTCGCGGTAATCGCCGAAAGATTTGTAGTATTCTTTCTTTTCTCGGTCCCGAATTATAATTATTGGGAAACCAAGCCGTTGAAGCTGGAAGCAGATCAGAACGCGGCCAATACGGCCGTTGCCATCGCAGAACGGATGGATAGTTTCAAAATCCAAATGGAACTTGGCGATCTTATCCAAAAAATATGCCGAGAGATCGCTCGTGTATTCAGTAAGAATCGACTCTATCATTCTGTCAACTTGTTCCGGCGCAGGCGCGACATGCGTACCGACCCGGACATATTCTCCTTTTGCGCGAAAGCGGCCGGCAATCTTATCATCAATGCCGCCAATGAGCATCTGGTGCAAAAACAAAATGACTTCTTTGTTGACTTCTGTCTCTTTGGATTTATTTGGAATGTAGCCGATGACTCTGGCAAGATTTTTAGCCTCATACACTTCGCGTAAAGAAACGTCCCGGGCGACCTCCATATCCAAAAGGATTTTTTCAGTCTCCTTAAGAGTGAGCGTTGAGTTTTCAATAGCATTGGAGTTATAGACGCTCTCCGGCACTTCGGCCTCGTCTATCATCACCAAAAGCGAATCCTTGCCTTTGCGGAGGATATCGTATTCGGCTTTTAAGGCCTGAATTCTGTCTTTAATTGGTTTTGTTATAGCCATAAGTTTTGTTAATACTATGCTTTTATTGTAATCATTTACCTCTTGAAAGTCAATATTTAGTGAATATAGACAATAAAATGCGCTGTATTCACTAAATAATACGTAATACAGCCAATAAAACAAGTTTTTACATATCAGCATGGTGAGATAGAAAGGGCTATTTCTATATCAGCGCGCTGACAGAAATAGTTATAACTCCTTATGCGTAAAATGACAAAACTTAAAACAAGCCGGTTAGGACCGGTCAGAAATAAGTTTATAAAAAAGAGTTTTTTAGCGGCTTGCACTGAGCTTGCCGAAGTGCTCCGGCGGCAGGACTCGAACCTGCGACCAATTGGTTACATGTAATCCTAATGTTTCCATTAAGCATGGACTATATCATTACCATATGGTTCGGTTATGTTCACCACTTAGGTATCTCGGTATCTAGTCTCTACGGCGCCCCCGCCTTAGGCAGGGTTCCCACGGTATTGCCATGATCAGGATCAAGGTTGCACATTGAGCCTATCGAAGGTTTCACCGTTATCCCGAGATTTTTCAATCCGCTTTTCAACGGAAAGCTGCGTTAATTCTCACAGCCAACTGCTCTACCACTGAGCTACGCCGGAATATTTTAGTTTTTAAGATCGCTCGATTTTAAAAATTCTTTCCCATATCCCGATTTTAATCGTTTTTCTTCTATTCGGGCTTTTGCACGCGTTCCAATAAATTTTTTATATATTAATTTCCATGGCCGATATGGTTTTGTTGATTTTGTTTCTCCTTTATTATGTGATTTAACACGCCCCTCAACATATTTACTCATACCAACATAAATTCGACCATCTATTTGGCTTTTTATTGCATATACAAAATATTTTTTAATTATGTGCATACAATAGCAGCCAACTGCTCCCTGCCTGCCGGCAGGCAGGTACCACTGAGCTATCTGCCTATCGGTAGATAGACGCCGGAATAAATTAGTTTTTAGTTGTTAGTTTTAAGAACTATTTTTATTCTATCAAATTTGAAATAATTTGCAAGGATTTTTTGATTATCGTTGATCCGGCAGAAACCGCCATATGTGTGTTCATTACCTCTTTAATTTGACAATACGACTATCAATAGGCTTTTTTGTAAAAATTTTTCTAATTTATTGCTTAAATTTCTTTAATGTATTAAAATTAAAAATGATTGATAAAATAATTATGAATCCTGGAGTTATAAAAAATATTACGACAGCCCTTAAAAAATTTTGGCCGATTCTGGCTCTGATTATTGTTGCCGCTTTTGCGATTTATTATTCCTACGGCACCCGTTTTGTTTTGGAAGACCTAAATCGGGCATGGCAAAATAATTCCGATAAAACGGCGATTAACGAATTAAAAGAAATGGTCCAGCTCCAGCAGGAACAAATAAACAAGTTAGTTGAAGGATACGCTAAGTTAAGCGGACAAACCCCGGAAGAAATCAAGCGGGAAACAATCCGCGAAAAATCGCAAGAAGAGCAACTAACATCAGCTGTCGCGAAAATAGCGCCGTCTGTTGTTTCAATTGTCGTCTCAAAAGATGTTCCTCAATATACGGTTGAATATGTTAACCCGTTCGGCAATGACCCGTTTTTTAAGGATTTTAATATTCGCGTCCCGCAATACACCCAAAAAGGAACTAAAATTCAAAAGATAAGCGCGGGCACGGGGTTTTTGATAACATCCGACGGATATATTTTAACCAACCGCCATGTTATTGATTTCGAAAATGCATATTTAAGTGTTTTGCTTTCCAATGGCGAACAAAAATCAGGGCAAGTCGCCCATAAAAATAATCAAAACGACGTTGCTTTAATTAAAATTGATGGCACGGGTTATCCGATTGCTGAATTGGGCGACTCGGGAACATTGCGCTTAGGACAATCTCTTTTTGCCATTGGCAACGCTCTGGGCGAATATAATAATTCGGTTTCTGTTGGTATTGTTTCCGGTTTAAATCGGGAATTAAGCGCAGGCGGAACAACATATAAGAATATAATTCAGACAGACGCGGCGATTAATCCGGGAAATTCCGGTGGTCCGCTGGTTTCGTTAGACGGAAAAGTCATCGGAATAAACGTTGCCAAAATAGTCGGCTCGGATAATATCGGTTTTGCCATTCCGATTAATATCGCAAAGGACATTTTAAAATCATTGGGATTTAAACTTTAAAAAATAAAAACATGCAAACACATAAAAATATTTTTCTGCCAATAATATTTGTCTTAATTTTTACCGCCGGGCTTTGGTATTATTCTTCTTTTGTGAAAAAAGCAGATACCCAGCCGGCAGATAATAATATGCAGCAACAAAACGAACAAACAAACAGCCAGCCGGAACCGAAAAACGAATTAAAAATAGAAACAATAAAGCAGGGGAGCGGTGAACCGGCAAAAAACGGAGACAAATTAAAAATGCACTATGTCGGAACTCTGGAAAACGGAACAAAATTTGATTCCAGCCGCGATAGAAACACCCCTTTTGAGTTTACTCTCGGAACCGGACAAGTTATACAGGGTTGGGAACAGGGCATACTCGGAATGAAAACAGGAGAAATCAGAAAATTAATTATTCCATCCGAACTCGGCTATGGAGCCAGCGGCCAGGGTCCGATTCCGCCGAACTCAACTTTGATTTTTGAAGTGGAGTTATTGAGGATAAATTGACTCCTCAAGGTTGCCTTTTTTATGAAATAATGTATAATTGAACTAATATTTCAGCGAAAGGATGAAACGATGGATGAATTGATAAATAAGCTATATTTAGAAATCGAGACGCACATTAAAACATTGGAGAAAATTCAGCAGACAGAAAACGATATGCCCTTGCTGAATTCCTTATCTAAAGGCAGAATTTTAACAATTAAAGAGTTTTTTATCTGCAAGCTTGCCAGACAACTCTATGATTGTGTGGATTGCCCAGAGCCAAGGTGGAATACTGATCGGCAAACTGCCGAAAATTTTGTCAATGAGCGTTGCGACGCTAATTTGATAGAGCGTATGGCAAAACGCGACGTGACCCTGCGGGCATACGAGAGCCTTATTGCAGAGGAAGAAGGAAAAAACACCATCCAAAAAAACCTTCCGGCAGTCTGCGCGCAAATTTTGCATGCATCGCGTGAAGGAAACAAAAAATATCTGGAAATACTTCTATTATTAAAAAATCTGCCCGAGAAACAACTGGCAGAGATTTTAAAAGAAGCGGCAAAAAGCTCTGTCAAGATAGATTGCTATCTTGGCCGACTGGTTTGGGAAAATGGCTATCAAAGGATCAAAAGTTATCTGCCTCGTCCGCCTTACGGCAACATCCGTTTTCTATAATTATGCTTAATCCTGCGAATGACGCAGGATTTTTTATTTTCTTGCAAAATATTTATAAATTCTTAAAATAATGTTATAATAAAAAAATGTCCCAATATTATAATCCCCGCCGGACAAAAAATTTATTTGACCCGAATTCCAACGAACCGTTTCGCCTGAGCCGCTCCAAGCTGGATTTATTTTTAAATTGCCCGCGCTGTTTTTATTTTGACCGCCGCCTCGGTGTTTCCCAGCCGCCAGGTTTTCCTTTCAGCTTGAATTCCGCGGTTGACCGATTGCTGAAAAAAGAATTTGACATTCATCGCGCCGGCAAAACAAAACATCCGCTGATGAAAACTTATAAAGTTGACGCGGTTCCGTTTGAACATCCAAAAATGGGGGAGTGGCGCGATAATTTTAAAGGCATTCAATTTTATCACGAGCCGAGTAATTTTTATTTTTTCGGCGCGATTGACGATGTCTGGGTAAACTCAAAAAAAGAACTGCATATCGTTGATTATAAGGCGACATCAAAAGACGGCGAGGTTAATTTGGACGCGGAATGGCAAATCGGCTATAAAAGGCAAATGGAAATCTACCAGTGGCTTTTCCGGCAAAATAATTTTCAGGTTTCCAACATCGGCTATTTTGTATATTGCAACGGCGATACGGATAAAGAGGCCTTTGACGCTAAATTGGAGTTTGACGTTAAGGTTATTCCTTATGAAGGAAATGATTCGTGGGTTGAAAACGCGCTTGTTAACGCGGCAAAATGTTTGCGTTCGGAAAAAATCCCCGAAGCGTCAAAAGATTGCGATTATTGCCGATACGTTGAGGCAATAGGCGAAATAAAAAATATTTATTAGCATTTCTTCATAATCACCGCGAAAAGTTGACAAATACCACCATTGGTGGTATTTTAGATTTAACAAAATTTGCGAAATCTTTACAATAAAAAAAGAGGTGGCCCATGAACTGGTTAAGTTTTCTTTTTTACTGCGGTTTGGTTCTGGCTGTTTACAGCGTTTTAGCGATTCCGATTTTGATGGAACTTTCGTTGCGGACCCCGAAACGCGATACCGCGGGCCTGCTGCGGGTTAACCCCAAAAGCTGGACATTGGCAAATCTCTATCGATCTAATGCCTTTTTTGAGGAAAAGGACGGAAAATGGCCTAAAAACATTTGCCAGCTATACTGCGGTCTTTGGTGGGGAACATTGCTTACTGCAGTCGTCACCATGATTATTTTGTTGATTTGTTTACTTGGCTTTTTCTGCGGATATTTAGCAAGTTCCCGCCGACCGGGGGAAATATTTCACAATTTCGAACGTTGGGGCAAAGATGGAAAAAAGGCCTGGATTGCTCCGTGGAAATTTTTCCCTGCTGTTGCCTGGTTATCCCTTGCAATTTTTTGGCCAGATATATCAGTGGCTATTGTCGAAAAATTTACTGATTTTATCAACATCACGGCCGGTTCCGCATTTGCCTCCACAATAATTAAATACTACTTGCGTTATTTTCTCTACGCAGTATCTGCGATTATAATTATCGCGGCGTTAATTGCCCTGAAAAACATAATTGCGAAGAGCGAGTCCTGGGCCGCGACCAAAGATTTCCTAATATCAATCAAATATCGGCTCTGTATCCGGACCACGATTGATTAGGCCCGCAAGCCAAACGCCTTTCCCGCGCCGGCGGAAAACCTCCGGCGCTTTTTTAATGGAAAAAAATACTTGATTGTGATAGTATATAATGCAAGAAATAATCCGGAATAACACCCATAAGGGTGTTTAAAAAACTAATATGGCGGCCTTACCGCTGTCATTCCAATGCATCTAAAATACCCCATAAAAATCCACGAAAAGCTGAAAGGCAAAATTTAAATCA
>Ga0233421_10000785_pt1 | contig 12437 bp, 15 predicted proteins | sample Watercolumn_Mata_3_FD_182725 | JGI IMG/M metagenome (GOLD analysis project Ga0233421, IMG submission 182725) | Freshwater microbial communities from Lake Matano, South Sulawesi, Indonesia - Watercolumn_Matano_2014_107_MG | ecosystem: Environmental > Aquatic > Freshwater > Lake | place... | reverse complement strand
AAGAATTATCAGATATCGTGAATAAAAAGACGGAAATCAAGCTCACAGTGATAAAAAATCTTTCTATGGCCAAACAAATAAACAAATCAATAATTTCTCAAATGGAATAAAACTCAATTAGAAAAAACCCTCGCTATTATCGCCAAGAATATCAATACCAAGCCCACCACCACAAAACCCATGCCGTGGTCTAGACTGGGCACTGTCTCTGTCAGGTATCTTGCAAAGCCCACCAAGGCAAAGATGAAGCCGATGATTATGAGGAGGAATATTATTGCTCGCTTTATCGCGCGCTCTATGGCTTTCCTGATTCTCTCCTGGAAATCCTCCAGCATGCCTTCAAACTTGGACTTTAAATCAGAAAACAAACCCAGTTTTTCAAAAAACTCGAACATCATAATCACCTCTTACCGAACATGCGCTCCCACATCATCCCTGCAAAAAAGGCAATGGCCACTGCAAGAAGAGGATGCTTTCTTATGAAATTCTCGAAATCTTCAAGCTTCTCCCCTGCCTCTTCCTTGACCTCTTTAAACTTCTCATAGCCTTTCTCAAGCTTGGCTTCCCAGCCTGTTTTCTTAGAAGCAGTTCTTCTCTTAGCCATGACCTTCACCCCTTTTAAACTAGAGAAGAGATGAAACTTTATAAATTTAACTGTTTATAGAAATCGAAAATCTTCCGAACATTATGTTATCATTCGGTGACGAACAAATAAGTTTAAATATGAGTTCTTTTCCCTAGAGATTCTATGCGGCATCAACATCTGAAAGAAAGCGACCTGGTAAAGATCTGTGAAAGATGCAAGATGCCTCACGGCTCTGAGTTCAGGTCAGAATTCTCAGGCCACAAGCATTACCTTTGCGTGACCTGCCAGGAATGCGGCCACGACATGTGCTTTCTAACAGACGAGATGCGCTCTGGACATGACTTTGAAGAAAAAGTCATGAGAGATGAACGATTGGAGAGATGAAGCATTTATTCTTTATTCTAATTTAGATTTTAGTTGTAATAATCGGCTTCTCCATAACAATAATGCTGTGCTCCGCCTGGCTCACCATTCCATGCGCCTTGTCAGGCAAAGGAGGGTGCTCTCTCAACATCTCTAACTGAGCCAATTCTTTCAAGGCAAACCTTATCTTACCTATAGAATGCTTTTGCTGCAGCCATCTTGTGCAGAAAGGCAAACCCTGGTAATCTTGTATGTCCCTAAGGACTTCTCTTGTCATTCTGTTGCGAACAGGCCTGAAAGCTATAAGAGAGAATATGGTAGGATTAGAGCTTTCATAGATGGCTCCTTGGCCGTTGGTTGCAAAAGGCTCAATAGCGATGACCATGCCTTCTTTTAAAGCAGAAGAGTCTCCTGTGTCAAAATTAGGCACTGTAGGATAGGTATGTATGTCATAGTGCCCAAGGCCATGCCCGGAAAGGTTCTTTATAGGAGAGAAGCCTTTGCCCGAGATGACTTCTTGAATAGCCCTGCCGAGCTCTCCTAAAGTAACACCAGGCTTCACAAGCCTTAAAGCAGCTTCCAAAGCCTCTTCTGAGGCTTTTAAAAGCTCTTTATGGTCTCCTAAATCAACTGTTTTGGCAGTGTCTCCTATATAGCCGTCTATATGCACTCCAACGTCTAATTTGGCCATATCGCCTTGTTTAAAGGCTACAGGATCGTCTTGTTCAGGACAGAAATGAGCAGCAACATCGTTTATCGAGATTTGAGCTGGAAATGCCATCTGGCCGCCTAATTCGAGGATTTTAGCCTCTACCTTGTCGCATACGTCTACCACACGGACTCCTGGCTTTATAAGCCCACAGCCGTATTCTAGGGCTTGAGCAGCGATTTGGCCTGCTTTCTTGTATTTCTCTATCATCTCTTGTTCCATAGAGGAGAAGTATTTATAAGAAGTTTTTAAAGCTTTGCTTCTGGTTCTGTATAAAGCTTAAAGCCATAAGGACTGAAATGCCCCAAGCTTACCAGCAACCCAAGGTTAAGGAAACTGAACCCTCTTTCAGATAGGAAGCGCCGCATCTCTTCAAGGTCAAACCGAGGTATCTGGGCGGCGATGTTCATTCTCAAATATGATTGTAATCTTTCTTCATGGGGCGCAAGTTTATGGGTCAATATCATCCTTGTTTCTTCCAAGGCAGCCTGCGCTATTGGATAAATCTGGTCTACAGGAACATCTGTTAATGGCCTCACATCTGTCAATTCTTCAGGAGCTGGACGAATCTCTGAAACAGGCCGATTTATGGTGCCCAGAAAGAAATAGTTAAAATATTTTTTTCCCTTCGGATAATCGTCCACACCTCTCACTTCGACAATATCTGAGGCACATGCCATATCAGGCTCTTCTCCGTGGAACAGTTCTTCAAGACATTCTCTAACCCCGGCGGATCTTAAATATTCTAGCCCTCTTGCTTTGGCAATTCTTTCTATGACGCTGGGCTGCATTGAACCTCCCGGCTTTTCTATGCGGTGCGGCTCTCCTTGCACCACGCTTGCCGGCTCCAAATGTCCTCCTATAGCTCCATACAATCCTTTCTGCGGCTCTGTAGCCCGTTGCCCCAGATAGATTTTACCTTCTATTACTGGGATTAGAAAAGAAGCCCAAGTTTCTGGCCCGGAAATTTGAGGTTCACTCATTTTAACATTTGGGAAGTTCGAGAATGATTTAAAGGTTTGCATGACTTTTTGCTTCTTCCTCACTTCTTAATTTCTTTAATACGTCTTCAGAAGTTGTCAAAACACCGTCGACTCCATATCTGCCATATTCCTGTCCTTGATGTGCTAATCTTGCTATATCTTCATCACTGATTGGTCCTTTACTTAAAAAAACAGTAATATACGCATCCAGATACGCGTCCCTCGCCTCTTCCTTTTCAATTTCAACTCTAACATCAGCAATTTCTCTGTCGAGGTGAAACATCTCTCCAGTCGTCAAACGCGGCACGAAACCAAAATAGTTTGAAGAAGCATATTCCAATATCCTTGCGTACATGCCTGTGTATTGGCTGAGCTTTTCCATGACTATACTTACACCGTTCCGATCTTTAGCTAATTGTTTTTGATAATAGGCTGCGACCCCATAATACGCGCTCGCCCTTCCAAGCATCCTTTCTCTCGGAGAATGATCAAACCTGCCGAGGCTTATCCTGTCTTCCGGCTCTTCTCTGAAAACAGCTGCCCGCATCAAAAGGTCTTCAGCGTTTGCTTTGTATATTTCATATTTCTGTCTTGTAGTTGTTTCTGGCGCGTCAGCAAAGGTTTTAATCTCTAGATCACTGGCACGAACCAAGTCTTGAATTTTTCTTGTGTAATCAGGATCAACAAAGCCATTTAACAGGTTTGCAAGATAAACAGTGACGTCTTCATCGTAAATCTCTGAATTTGATTCTAGTCCTGTGTGGACTCTGGAATGCAGCAAGGTGTTCAGCATATAGAAATAACTTGTCCGAACTTCTTCTCCCACTATCAGTCCACTACGTCTCTTTTTTGCCTGTCTTGTGGCTCCTTTTTGTGCCATTTCAATCCCGAATTTATCTTTGTTTTATAAAATTTATGAATATTTATTTCAACGCGCTCAACAGCGTTGCAAGTATTAATAGTATGATTAGTATTGAAAAGAGCAATGCTCTTGGTGTTGAAAACGCCTGTTTATTTATGAAAGAGAACATGCAATATCACCTGTTTTCAGTAGATCAAAGCCACAACGACCCTTTGTATCTGGTCAAACCTTACCCTGCCTGGGTCGCTTGCAGGGTTGTTGTCGCCTTTCAAGACGAAAAAAGTGCCTTGTTCGTCTTCTCCTTTATAGACTACTCTGTGGATTATGATGCCGTCTGAATATTCTGATTCATAAGAAACAATGTCTCCTACATGAATGTCCTCCTCTGTCTGAGGCACTAACTGTATGGCGTTGGTGCCTGCATCCAAGACAGGGTCCATAGATCTGGTGGCTGCAAAATAAGACCACTGCGCATTTTGGATGTCAAGAACGATTCTGTCTTTATAGACGTGGATCTTGTCTTCAGATATCCTGTCAAAGGGAGAAATCCTATCTTTCGAGCCTACAAGAGGGTTTTCTATGTTTACTGGGTTTTCCGGAGCTATGCTTGCATAGATGGTGCTAGCAAAGAACCCCAATACAAAGATTCCGATAAGCATCAAGACCTTTCCAAACATTTTATCACTCCCAAATAGTGTTAAATGGGTAAGAAGTAGTATTTAAATGTTTCGGTTTTATAGCTACTTTTAAGTAGTTACAAATAGAAAGATTTATATACTCGAAAATACTAGATTGATTATGATGATGCGTGAACTGGGACTTAAAGAAGGAGAATACACTCCAAGAGATGCGTTGGTAAGAGATGTTGCTAGAAAGTTCCGAGAAAAAGATGTTGCTCCTTGGATGGCTGTAGATAAGTATATTTTAGGATTGGTGTCTTGCAAAACCAAGAAAGATGATGAATTCAGAAAAAGGACATCTTCACAGATAATGGAGTCAGGTTACGTAAATGGTTGCACAGATAGAGCTTTGGTGTTTTTGTCTTTAATTAGAGAATTAAGCATTCCTGCCTTATATGTTGAGGCTTTTGACCGGGGTTGGCTTGAATCCTCTCCTACAAAAACACAACAGGGTCACGTATTTGTTGAGATGTTGGTGGGTGGAGAACCAAGAGTTTATAATCCGACTCGCGGATTTACACGTAGCAATAGATTAGCTATTGGAGACAGAGATTATGTTGAAGTAAGTAAAGGAGTTGATTTCGGAGAAGTTTACCTCCTAGGTGAAGATGGGAAATATGCTGCTGAACCAACAAACCTACAGTCTCTTGATCGAGTGGTAAAGATGTTCAAAGCAAGATTTGAAATAAATTAATTTATCTTTTCTTCCCTTCCCTTCTCTTCAAGAACTCTCTTTGCTATTTTGATGAATTTCTCTTCGTTCTCTGTCTTTATGACAGCTCCTGCAGCATCTTTATGTCCGCCGGCTTCTCCGCCTGCTTCTTCCACGATATCACTGATTATCTTCTTCAGGTCGTTGTCATGATTTATTCCAGCGTATCTGAGGGAAACCTTGGTTGTTCCATCCACATTCTGTGCAAGACCCAAAATGAACGTGCCTGCTTTTATAGAATTAGAGTTAGACAATATAGAAGAAATCGTGCCTATCATGGTCGGCAAAACCTTGTCCTGGGCATTAATTATCATATAACCTTTGCCATTGACAATGAATTCTGAGTTTTTGTTCTCTTTGTACCACTTCATCGCATTGACTATCTCTTTCTTGTATTCTTTCAGGCTTTGCACTGCTTTCTCCTTCATCTTTTTGTCGCCCAAACAAACTCCTATTCCCAGAGATGCCTTGTCCATTCGGCCGCAGGCATTCAGTAATGTGGAAAACTCTCGAGCATCCCTGAACGGCTCTCCTTTCTCTTCATGAGGCAACTCATAGACGTGAGTAAATATATCTTCTGGCTCAGCATGCTCTGCTCTCTTCATCACGATGCCTGCTATCAGCTTCTTCTTCTCTTCTTCTGTCAGATCATCAAGCCTTTTCCAGTTGCCTTTATTATCCTGAGGCTCAATCCCGAGATTCTTCAAGAATTGTATGGATGCGCTTTCAGAGCCCGTAACATCTGGAATGACCAAGTCGTTGCTGTACTCTAACAGTTTATGCACTGGCCTTGTTTGCAGGCCAAAAAATCTTAATCCTTGCTTCTTCTTGATCTTGCCTTCTTCGATAGCTAATTGCAGCAATTCATCGTTCAATTTTGCGAAGCCTTTGCTCTCCTGCACGTCACCAATCGCTCCAATAACAGCTAAGTGCACAAGGTCTTTGTTTTTTGGGTTCAGCTCTTTGACAAATAGAAAGACGACTCCCGCTCCTGATATCTCTTTTGACCCATCTATGTCGAATAGCAGCGGGTTTATATGAGAGATGTTCTCTGCTGGCTGGCCTTGTATCTGGTGGTGGTCTAATATGAGCACTGTTTTGTCTTTAAAATACTTGTTTATATCTTTCAAGTTGCCGGAGCCCAAATCAGTGAAGATGTAGTATTTGTAGTTCTCTTGCGCCAATTCTTTTATGTTCTCTTCTTTGAGCTGCGGCACGATGGTTATGGAGTATTTCCTGTTTTCTTTGTTCAGGGCATGGGTGAGGAGAGAGCAGGCGCATATGCCGTCGCTGTCTAGGTGGCTTATCACTCTTAAAGTCTCTTTTTTATCCCATTGCTTGAACTCTTCTGCTTTTGCTCTTACCAAATCCTTGAACGCTTTATATTTCACTTTAGCTTATGTATAGTTTTATCTTTTCAGGGTCATACTTCCAATCTTGAGGCAATCTTCCGCTTTTCTTGTAATGCTTAACAAGGCGTCTTATCTTGGAGTCTGTCAACTGTAAGCCTCTCTTGGCAGGCATGTCGTTCTTGTTTTCTTCCAGATGCTTCTTTATCAAAACAGCTTTCCTTATCAAAGCCATGATGTCCTCTGGAATCTCTTCGAGCATATTCTTCTCTTTCAATATCAGGGTTATGCTCTTCTTGGTTATCAAGCTGGCATCCGGGATACCATACTCGTCTCTTAAATAAAGCCCTATTTGGGAGGGTTTCTTGCCTTCCTTGGCGTATTTCACTATCAAAAGCTCCACTTCTTTCGGCTTGTATTTGACCCAGGAGGGAACTGTTTTTTTGGCAGGCCTTTTGCTGCCTGATTTGCCTTTTGCTCTGCTATGCATTCTCGCCATGATATCACCTTATAAGTTTTTTTTTCAATTAGGAAACACTCAGAAGTTGTTTCCAGCATAAACAAGCCCTTTGAGGACCGGTTTATCTATCAAAAGAGAGAAAAAACAGGCCATTTATAAATATTTTCTTTTGCTTTAGATATTTTGCGAATTGTCTGAACAAACCACTAGACATTTCCGGAAAACATGCGTATTGGACAGGACATCTGGGCGTAGCGGTTATAAACCAGGTTGCATTTTATTCTTTTATGACAATAAAAGAACACTACACCAAGAAATGGGAAGTTTCCATTATGGAATTTCAGAATGACGAAGGAAAGAAGTATAAAGTGACCAAGAGAGTCCCAGAAATGAGTGTTTCTGACACTAAAATGTTCAGAAATAAGGATGAAGCTAAAAGACAATTTGAAGAATGGTTAGAATAAATCATTCATTTTTGACTTTAATAAATCGATCAATTCAGGCTGATTATAATGGTAAACATCAGGAATATCCAAGGAAAGGATGCGTTTTTGCATATACGCTTTAGGGAATCTCTTAGCGAGCTCGCTCCTGTGCGCATCCTCCATAACAATCACTGTATCCGCCCAATCAAGCTCTTTCTTAGCCACAGGTTTTCGGTTGTAAAGCCCTGCAGACTTGGTATTAAATCGTTCTTTAAACAGTTCTGCAGCGGTTTTGCTCCTGTGCTCTCCCTGATTGCACACAAACAAGACGTTCATGATAGCATAAAGAAGAACTATAATTTAAATCTTGCCTTTAAGAGGTGCTTGACTTGAAATTCATCAAGCTCAACAACACCATACTGGATTATAGAGAATACCTCAGAAAGATAGTCCTGCTCAAGAATTATTTACGAATTGCTCTCTCAGAGATACTTGACATGAACAACTTTGAAAGAATGGACAGAGAAGGACTGGTATTTTACAATAAGAATCTTGACCTGGAGTTAGAGATAAGCATAAGAAAGAAAGGAAAGGAAGAGTTTGTTTAAGAAAGAATAGCCCCGCCCGGATTCGAATTCCTCTAGCCCTGGCTTTGCAGTGGCTAACCGAGGTCCTCGGATGTCCCCAGCTCGTGCTGAGGTAGGACTCTTTGAGCTGCCAAAGTCCGAGATGATTGGTCCAAGAGTTTGACCGCTACACTACGGGGCTATCTGCTCTTAGGACCGATATCTAATTTATAAAGGTTTCTAACAACAAACTATATAAAACGAACAAGCTTTCTCCTCGTCATGATAATCCGTTCTCTGGAGCTCAAAAACATCAGGTCTTACTTAGATGACACCATAAGCTTTCCAGAGGGCAGCGTCTTGCTAAGCGGCGACATAGGAAGCGGAAAGACCACTATTCTTCTCGCCATAGAATTCGCCATATTCGGCATAATAAAAGGAACAGTATCTGGCTCTACTTTGTTGAGGCACGGCAAAAAAGAAGGCTACGTCAAATTGATTTTCGAGATAAAAGACAAAACCGTTGAAGTCATGAGAGTCCTGAAAAGACAAACTGCAGGAGTGCAGCAGAGCTCAGGCCACATAATCATCGACGGCATCAAGAAAGAAGGCACAGCCAACGAGTTAAAATCTCAAATCCTGCAATTGATAGGCTATCCTGACGAACTCTTGACCAAATCCAAATCTCTAATCTTCAGATTCACCGTCTACACGCCGCAGGAAGAGATGAAGCACATCCTCTATGAGAGCAAAGATGAAAGGCTTGACACTTTAAGAAAGATCTTCAACATAGACCGCTACAAGACCATAAGAGACAACACCTTCAATTATATGAGAGAATTGAAGCTCAAAAAATCCAACCTGGAAGGAAAGATATCTGACCTTGAAGAAAAGAAAGAGCTCTTGAAAAAAAGAAAGCAGGAGTTAAAAAGCATCGATGAAGAGCTAGAAAAATTAAGCGTAGAAGAAGAAAAAACAAGAAATATCGTCGACAAAAAGAAAAAAGAACTGCGAGAAATAGAGGAACAAATAAAAAAGTTCAATGAATTGAAAAAAGAATTGGCGCTCACAAAACAAAATCAAGCTCTTCTTGAAAAACTCGAGAAAAAAAATGTTCAGGAAACAGATATCTTGAAAAAAGAAATATCCTCTCTAAAAAAAGAACTGCGAGGCATAAAAGAGGTCAAAGATTTAGACGAACAAATAACAAATATAAAAAAAGAAATCGAAAAGATAGACGAAGAAATTGATAAAACGCAGGAGAAAGAAACAGAGCAAAAAGTTGCGCAACAAAACAGCGAGAAAATAAAAAAGAAAATCGTGGAGCTAGACAAATGCCCGACATGCGAGCAAAAAGTCGAAGAAGACCACAAGAAGAAAATCACAGAGAGAGAAAACGCCAGATTGGAAATAATAAAAAGAAATCTTGAAAAAATCCGAAAGATAAAAGAAACTCAAGAAAAAAAGAAACACATTTTGGAAGAAGAGCTTGAACGGCTTAGAGAAGAGAACAAAAAATCAAGCGTTTACAACGTCAAACTGCAAAATCTTAAAGAAAAAGAAGCGCAGTTTGTAGAATTAGAGGAGCAGAAGCAGGATTTTGCCAGCCAAACGCTCAAATTAGATATTAAACTAAAAGACACAGATGCTGAATTAGAAAAACACAAGGAAACTGAAACAGAATATGAAAAAGAAAAAAACGAATATGAAAAAATAAATGAGGAGCACAAAAAGATAAGCGTTTTATTGGCTTCTCAAAAAACAAGGAAAGAAGGATTTGAGAAGCAAAACGCAGAATTAGAGCAAGAAATAGACAAAAAAGAGCAGGACAAAAAAAGATTGGGCTTCCTCAACGAGTTATTGAACTGGCTGAACCAATACTTTATCAACGTCATAGCCATCATAGAAAAACAGATTCTGCTGAAAATCCATCAAGAGTTCTCTGCGTATTTCAAGGAATGGTTCGACGTATTGATGGAAGAAGGCACCTTGACAGTGAGATTAGACGAAGACTTCACGCCCATTATAGAGCAGAACGGCTACGAAACTTACTTGGAGAATCTATCCGGCGGAGAAAAAACATCTCTAGCGCTCGCTTACAGATTAGCCCTCAACAAAGTAATAAATGACTTCATCAGCACTATAAAGACCAAAGACCTTATCATACTTGACGAGCCCACAGACGGCTTCTCATCAGAGCAATTAGACAAATTGAGGGATGTTCTTGAGCAGCTAAACATAAAACAAACCATTATTGTAAGCCACGAGTCCAAGCTGGAAAGCTACGTCGACAACATTATCAGGATAGCGAAGCAGGAACACGTGAGCAGGGTTCTTTAAACGGCCGCGTTTAAAATCTTCGCTTTCGCTCAGTTGCCAGCTTCAAACTGCTCTCTTCTTTTATCTTATAATGCTGTGTCCCCGTAGGGGGCATCCCCCAACGACGCATTAAAAGCCACATTTTATTGCAGTTTGACCTTATGCTGGCAAACATTTTAAACGCATCTTCTTTAAGCATCAAATTTATAAACCCTTAAACTTTCTTTCTTTTCATGAAAACCGTCTTTTTAGAAGCGCGTTCTAAAGTAAAGGTGGATTTGCCAAAGGATTTGATAGATAAACTTCCAAGGACTATAATGCTATTTACCACCATACAATATGTTGGTTCTTTGAAACTTGTCAAGAAACAGCTTGAACAAAAAGGCAAAAAAGTAGTCTTAAAAAAACTTCAAAAATGTAAATATGACGGTCAAATTCTCGGCTGCAACATACAATCCTTTAAAGAAAAGTTCGACGCGTTCCTATACATCGGCGACGGCCTGTTCCATCCCAAAACATTACTATTGAAAAACAACAGACCAGTTTTCGTCTATAATCCATTATCAAGGAAATACTTTGAAATAAAAGAAAAAGAAGTTGAGCCGATGAAAAAGATGGTCAAGGGCGCAAAGCTCAAATTCTTGGCTTCAAACAATATAGGTGTGCTCATAAGCATGAAGCCAGGGCAATACAAGCTTAAAGAAGCCCTCAAGCTAAAGCAAAGATATAAAAACAAGAAGTTCTACTTCTTATTAACAGACATAATAGACTTCACACAACTTGAAAACTTTCCATTTATAGAGTGCTTCGTCAATACTGCTTGTCCGAGAATAAGTTTTGACGATGCACACATCATAACCAAGCCCATAATAAACATGGAGGATATAGAATGAGAATACTGTTATTATCAGATTTCCACAGCAACGAGCGCTTCGAACAGGTCTACGAATTCCTGAAAAGAGACAGGTTCTTGGATAAATGCAAGATCGACAGCATCATAGTCAACGGGAATATGCTAGGCATAACAGAGATGGCTCCCGGCTACGGCCACAAGTACAACCGAGAGACGTTTCTCTGGGACTTAGATAAAAGAAAAATTTTTTTTTATATAGCGCCGCAAACAACCAAGAGATTTGTCAAAGCCATAAATGATGAAGAGTTTGAAAAGAGCAGAAAACAATTATCCGACCTCATCTTGAGCTTTGCAGAGGAAAGATATTCGTGGGTGTTGAGTGCTTTAAGAAAATTAAGCAAATTAAGGCACACCTATTTCAACTTCGGCACTTTAGAATCGCCCCTGCATTTCTTTGTTGTAGACGAGCTGGCTTTGATATTGGGGCTTGCAAGTGGAGAATTAAGAGATAAAGTTGAGGAGGAAGAGCTCCAGGAAATTTTCAGCAGATTCAAGCAAAAATTAGAGCAGCTAAGCGCAGATGAGCACTTCACATACATAAGCTTAAAATCTTTTGAGAAGGAAGACGCCTTGTTCATAGGCATACCCGGAGTTGCGAATGACCTGGAGAACGAAGAAGATGCTTCTGTCCAGGAAAAACTCACTTCAGACATACTGGAAGAAGCAAGGGATAAGCTCCACGGCATCAAAGCAGCCATAATCTGCAACAATGTGCAAGGCATCACCACAACAGACCCTTTCCAATTTGCACCAGGATCAGAATCAGCGAGAGCCTTCATGGAACAGACCAAACAAGAACCTTTTGTGACGGTATTCATACAATCGCACAGGCATTTCATGACGACACATTTCTACAAGGAAAAAAACTGGCATTTCATTCTCAACAATTCAGCGGTCAACAACGGCCTTTTCAACATAATAGAGATAGAAGGCTCTGAAGTGAATTGCTGGGATGTGGATGCATCAACAGGCAGAGTGATTGGCCTTCAGGAATACGACAAGGACAAAACAGAATACAACACACCAGAAGAAAGACTGGCCTTGAATTACGCAATCCCGGAAGATATCATAGAAGAAAGGCAATTAAAGGGCTGCGAACATATGTGAGTTTATCTGCTGGCATCAGCCTGCCTTTCCAACTCTAATTTCTTGCTTATGGCCATAGAATTAGGGCTTAACATATACGCTGCCATGATCTCATCAGCGAGAGCATTAACAGCAGTCTTTTTTGAATTACGAGTTTTCTGATAAGCGCTTTGAGTCATCATCTTAAGCGCGAAATCAACCCTTCTCTGAGGCGCCATCTCCACAGCTTTAGGATATCTGGCTCCACCGTATTCTATAGTAATTATCTCTTCTCTAGGAGCGCTGTTTTCAACAGCACCTGCCAAAACCTCGACAGGGTTCTTCTTCATCTTGCTCTCTATTATCTTAAACGCCTGCTCAACGATCTTGGTGGCAGTGGCTGACTTCCCAGTGACAAGATAACTTGTTAATTTGTGCTTATTAG
>Ga0233421_10000782_pt1 | contig 12449 bp, 13 predicted proteins | sample Watercolumn_Mata_3_FD_182725 | JGI IMG/M metagenome (GOLD analysis project Ga0233421, IMG submission 182725) | Freshwater microbial communities from Lake Matano, South Sulawesi, Indonesia - Watercolumn_Matano_2014_107_MG | ecosystem: Environmental > Aquatic > Freshwater > Lake | place... | reverse complement strand
CACGTCCTCTTTCATCGGCGCAATTTCGTCAATGCGTTCCGCGAGGCGCACCATCAATTCATGATAATAGTCGGATGAGATGTGAATGAACTTGTCTGCCTGTACCTGAATCGCTTTGACGATCTCGGGATGGCAGTGTCCCGTCGAATTGACCGCGATCCCCGCGGCAAAGTCAATGTAGCGATTACCATCCACATCCCAAACCTCCGTCCCTTTGCCATGATCCATTACAAAGGGATAATCGCGCGCGTATGAGGGCGACAATACCTTGGCGTCGCGCTCAAGCAGCGCGCGCGCTTTGGGTCCGGGTGGAGTTACGACGATCCGTGCAGTTGACATGCTCTGTCATCCTTTCCAACGCTGGTGGAGCGTCTCCTTTCATCTAATCTCTTCCTGACCAATGGTCTATGCCAGACCGACGATGCGCCCACTCTTATCTACATCAATCCGCGTTCCCGCCGGTACGCGCGGCAGTGCAGGCATCATCGGCAAATCGCCGCAGAACGCGGTGCAAAATCCTGCGCCGACGAACGCACGCAGATCGCGAATCGGAATCTTGACCTGGCGCGGGCGACCTTCCGTACAGGATGCTTCGCGATTGCGTGATACGTCGCGCGAGAGCGCCAGATGCGTCTTTGCCATACAAATCGGCAGCGAGTCGAATCCAAGTTCGGTGTAGAGGGCAATCTTCTGTTCGGCTTCGGGAGAGTATTCCACGCCCTCGTCCACCAAGCCCATCGCCTGGGCGATCTATGTGACCGGTTTGATCTCCGCCGCTTGCGCGATTTCAAGATCAGATGGCATTGTGATCTGCCGTCGCTACAACCTCTTCTCGATGATGCTCGCTATTTCTTGCTTTGTACGTTCAGCGCTGGCACACAAGCTCGCTGCACGCGCGCGCCGATCCTGCACGAACGCCTGGTCTTGAATGCCGCTCAGATTGATCGTGACATTGAACGCCGCGCCGCGCAAGCCCGCCTCCGCCATCAATGCGCCGACGCCGCCATCACTTGCCGCGTTCTTGTTTCCTTTTTCCGCGACGACGCGCGCGAGTTCAAGCACTTGCGCGCAGATTTCTGCGACGCGCAGCGGCACGTCGGACGCGTGTTGAAGCGCGGCTTGAATCGCGCGCGCGCGTGCGGCTTTTTCAGCGCCGGTGCCCTGAGGTAACCTGTACGCGCTCATCACGCGCGTGTACGCGTCGGTGTCGGCTTGCATCAAATCAGCGAGTTCGCGCTGCAATGCTTCGGCGCGCGGCAAAATGGCTTGCATTTCGGCGCTGACGTTTTCGTAACCCTTTTTGCCAGTCGTCAAACGGCACACCATCGCGACGAGTGATGCAGCGAGCGCGCCGCTTAACGCCGCAACGCTACCACCCCCCGGTGCGGGTTCGGCAGACGCAAGTTCGTCGAGAAATATTTGAAGTGATTTTGCAGCAAACGTCATTGTTGACTCCCATTGAACTATCGCGTCATCACCTCATCACTTCAGAAGAATCGGGCTGTCAAGAACAAATCAATAATTTAATGGGCGTCCCTCAGGACGCTCTCAGATATGTGCTTTTCCCAGAATTTAATGGCGTATTCTATCCATCCTGCGGCATCCGTACCGATGCCGAGTCCGAAACCATGACCTACATTCCGATACTTGTGATACTCGACTTCTATTCCAGCGTTTCTCATGGCATCTACACGCCTGTCAACAGTGGATACATTAACGATTCCGTCATTTTCGCCTTGAACCACAAAAGACGGCGGGTCATTCTGGGTGAAGGACGAATGACCGGTATATGCCATGACTACAACGCGAGGTCTCGGAAGATCATAATTACCATATCCGGCAGGGCTGTATGAACCGATTTGGGCTGCCATTCTTGCCCCTGCTGAACTACCCCACACGGAGTAACCTTTCGTGCTTACGCCTAATGATTCAGCATTCTCAAAAATGTAAGATATCGCTGCCGCTAAATCTTCGCAGGCTCTTAGCTCACCTCCCACGCGGTATTGCAGGACGAAAGCATTATATCCTTTTTTGCTCAGTTCTATAGCGTGAGGGAAACCCTCATGAACAGAACCAACATAGGAAAAGCCACCGCCAGGAGACACAATGGCAAATGGGGCCCCCAACTTACCTCTGAAAAAGAAAAGGCCCGTATCTTCTTTAGCTGGATTTTCCAGCTTTTGCCGCTCGGTGTAGAAATTGTAGAATATGGTTTTGCCTTCGGCTACTTGGTCAATCATGGAATTGATTGTGTTCACTACAGCCTCCGGTTCTACTTGGCTGTGATACGGCAAAAGATACCCCACACGACTCAGTTGCATATTCCCGTCGTATGTACCATGGCTCAACGGCAGAATAAACTGACCAAAGCCTTTAAATGATGGATGGTTCACGACATCACGGATAGAACTATTGGTATTCATGTGCCCATTGTATTCAGATGTGGTTGCCTTAGAGTCTTCAGACGATGGCGTATTTGCAGTTTCATCATCAGTTGTTTTACTAGCGATCATCGTTAATACCATAACCATGATCAATAAACCGATAAAAGCATTTTTCATGAAAATCACCTTCTTTGCTATTTTGAGCTTGTCTATTTCACTATCGAACTATCTCCATTGCACTTTGACAACGCGCCGCTCGCCCTCAAAATCAATGTACGCGACCCGCTTGTTCGCGATACCGTACTCGAGGATTTTTTTCGTGAGGAGAACATCTTGCAGGCAGTACTTTTCGAGGCGCTCTTGAAACCACTCCCCCATCTCATTGACGCGTTCCGCGCCTTCGTTATCGCCGACGTTCGTGAGCGCAAGGGGCCATTTGTCGCGCAGGGTCACTGCCAGCCGATTCCATACGACGGCTTGTGGACCCGTTGCGAGTTTCGGTTTGCCGAGCGATCCTTCCGCGAGCGCAGCCAGTCCTACGCGATGCCCCAGGCGCGCTTCAAGATCGGCAAGCAAATCGAAGCTTTTCTGATCGAGGAGTTTTTTCAGTTCTTGCGGCGAATCAGGAATTCGCAGGGTGTCCGGGTCAAGCGGATCACGAATCGGGCGCTCGGACGACCAGGCGAGCACAGTATTGTCGAAATGAATGATATTGAAGCCGATAATGCGGTCGTGGATGAGTAAATGCTTGACGAGCAGCGCAGTATCGCGAAACGTCCGCGCATCGTGGCACTCGCAAAATGACACGCCCACCGACATCGTCAGCGCGCGAATTGCCGCGTCTTGATTGGGCGCGTTGGTGTCTATCAACTCTTTCGTCTCGACGTCGTAGAAAATGTCTGCCATCGCGTTCCTATTGTACACGACGCGACGGGATTTAGCAAGAGCGTCAGAATTCTAGAATTCTTGACAAAAGCGTATCTTGGATTACTATGACTGTGTCGAACATGGCTCGAGCATCCTTAAACGCATCCAGCGTGGGACGAAAATGGTCAGCTCGTCGGGCAGATATAAGACTTGCCCGACATTGCTGTAGGAATTCCTCATGGACTGGCGTTTACGAACATCCGGATGAAAGTTCTTGCGCCGGTCGGCGGACTGCCGACAGCCGCTGCATTTTCGGGAGAGCATCTATGGAAATCAACCTGACAGGCAAGACCGCGCTCGTCACTGGCGGAAACATTGGCATCGGTCGCGCGATTTCGCTCGCGCTGGCGCGGTGCGGGGCAAGTATCGCCATCACCTACTTTAGTCATGACGAAACCGCCGCGCAGACTGTTCGCGCGATAGGCAGCCGCTACCCACATCTCCACCTCGACGCAACGCACAGCGCGCATGTCAACCGGGTTTTCGCGCAAGCCGCCGAAAAACTGGGCGGACACATTGATATCCTCGTCAACAACGCCGGGCATCTCGTCGGGCGCGTGCCCATCGCAGAAATGTCCGACGAACATTGGCACACGGTCATCAACGTCAATCTGACGACGGCATTCTATTGCTCGCGCGCGGCGATTCCGTACATGAACACCGGCTGGGGACGCATCGTCAATATGTCGTCGCTCGCCGGACGGGATGGCGGAGGCGCAGGCGCCGTCGCGTACGCTACCGCAAAAGCCGGCGTTGCTGGTTTCACGCGCGGCTTGGCAAAAGAATGCGCCTCCAAAGGGATCACGGTGAACGCGCTCGCGCCAGGGTTCATTCAAGGAACGCCATTCCACACCACCTTCACCCAACCCGAAGTGCAACAGAGAATTACTGCCAGTATTCCGCTCGGGCGCGCGGGAACTCCCGAAGACGTCGCCGGCGCAGTGCTGTACCTGGTTTCTGATCTTGCCAGTTTTGTGACCGGTGAAGTCATCGAGATCAACGGCGGCGTGTGGTTTGGGTAAGTCGAATGGACCGTGTCACGCGTCAAGCTGCTCGCGGCTGCTCGCCCGCTGGTGACTGTTGACTGATGAATGACTCATATTCTTCCCTCGAACGCAAACTCCTTGCGCCAGCGCGGCGCGGCGCAGGCACGCTTGGTGCGCCACTCGTGCGCGTGCTTGCCGCGCTGCGTGTCTCGCCGAACACAGTCTCTTTTTCGCAAGTGATTCTGGGCGCGGTCGTCGTCGCGCTGATGCCGACACAGCCACGCGCCGCGTTTGCGCTCTTCGTCGTTGCGGTCGGGTTGGATGGCGTGGATGGCGCGCTCGCGCGCGCGACGAATCGTGTCACGCGTTTCGGCGCGCTGTTCGATCAGTACTGCGACCACTTACGCGAGGTGACCGTCATCGCGGGGCTGGCATGGCACGGCGCGCTCAATCCATTTCTGGCGAGCATTTACGGCGTAACTTATCCCGCCTTCAACCTCACTCTCTACTTGTGCAATCACTATCACGCGCCGCTGCCATTCGCGATCAAATCGTACCTCGTCGTATATCCCGCGCTGTTCGCGTACCTGTGGTTCGGCGTGAATTTTCTCGGCGCGACAGTCGCGCTTGCCATCGCGCTGATGGCGTTGGCAAGCGCGGTTGGACTCTGGCGGTTGCGGCAGGCGATGGACCCTGCGAAATAAGATCGCCGACGACGAGAGAAGCGAAAGGCGCAGAACCACCATCTGCAGTGTCCGCCGATTTCGCGAGTTTCGCGCTCCATACATTCTGCGCGTTTGGCTCGCGGCGGCAAGTGTGATATACTCAAAATAGGTTCATCACACCACCCAACCGGCAAATGGAATGTTCGAAATCGAATTCACCATTGAAGCGGAACGAGACCTCAAATGGTCTCGCAAAAGCGAGCCAAACGAAATCCTAGACGCGATTGATTCGCAATTGCGCTTCGAACCGACAGTCGAGGCACGCAATCGCAAACGCCTGCGCCCCAACCAAACTGCCGAGTGGGAAATGCGCGTTGGCAAGTTTCGAGTGTTTTACGACGCGGACACCACGGTAAGAATCATCCGCATTGAGGCGATTGGATTGAAAGTCGGCACCAAGGTTTTCTTTCGAGGCAAGGAGAAAGAATTGTGAAAGTAATTGTTATTCCGACACGAGCGAGAACACTTAATCGTCTGCTCAAGAAAGCCCGGCGACAGAATGTGATCCTCGAATCTTCTAATGGAGAACAATTCGTCTTGGCAAGGATCACGAATATGGAAGGGTTCGCTGTAGGCGCCGATGCCAATTTTGAGAACGAAGCAAAAATGACACGTCAAAACAAACGGCTGATGGAGTTTCTCGACGCGCGTGTAGCAAAAACCAAAGGGCAGAAAGGAATACCCATTGCCGAGGTTCGGCGGCGACTTGCCTCAGCATAGTCCTTTGACATCTTCCCCCTTTTGATTATCCTCTCTACCGATGCGTGACGAATCTCTTTTCTTCGACGAAGCAAAAATCTTTGCGGCAGCTGGAAATGGTGGTAACGGCTGCGTTAGTTTTCGCCGCGAAAAGTTCGTGCCGCACGGGGGACCCAACGGCGGTCACGGCGGCGACGGCGGCGATGTCGTTCTGGTCGTTAACCCGCACCTCAACACACTGTTGAATCTCCGTAAGCATCCGCAATGGAAAGCCGAACGCGGCGCGCACGGTCAGGGGAGCGACAAACATGGCAAGAACGGCAGTGACATTCTCGTGCCAGTTCCGCGCGGCACGATGGCGCGCGACGCGGCAACCGGCGGATTGATCGCGGATCTGGTAAATGCCGACGATCGCGCGATCATCGCGCGTGGCGGACGCGGCGGGCGCGGCAATTCCGCGTTCGCCAGTTCCACGAATCAAGCGCCGCGCTGGGCGGAGAAGGGCGAACCCGGCGAGGCGCGCACCGTCATCCTCGAACTCAAACTAATCGCCGATGTGGGGATCATCGGGCTGCCGAACGCAGGCAAATCTACGTTTCTCGCCTCAGTCACCGCCGCGCGACCCAAGATCGCGGATTATCCGTTCACGACGATTGTGCCGAACCTGGGGGTTGCCGTCGTGGACGATCGCGAAATCGTGCTTGCCGATATTCCCGGACTGATCGAAGGCGCGCATGCAGGCGCGGGATTGGGCGACAAATTCCTCCGCCACGTCGAACGGACGCGCGTCCTGATTCACCTGCTCGACGGATCGCTCGACGATTCGCTCGCCGCGTTCGACGCGATCAATCGCGAGTTGGAGCAGTACAGCGCGCGACTGCCAGAGAAACCACAGATCGTCGGCTTCAACAAGATGGATTTGCCCGACGCGCAGGCGCGTTGGCAAAAACTCCAGCCGCGCTTCGCCAAGCGCAAGATCCAGGCGTATGCCATCTCCAGCGCGACCGGTCAGGGCGTACGCGATCTGCTGCGCGCCGCCGCCCACCGACTCGCCGAAATACCGCGCGAATCCCCGCTTGCCGTCGAAGAAGAATTGCCAGTAATCCGCCCTGTCGAGGACGAAAACGCGTTCGCCGTCTCACGCGAGGGGAACACGTGGCGCATCCGCGGCAAGAAAGCCGAGCGCGTCGTCGCGATGACGAACTTTGATCAGGAGGAGGCGCTCCTCCGCCTGCACCGCGTCTTGAAAGGAATGGGCGTGACCGACGCACTGGGGCGAGCCGGGGTACGGGAGGGGGATCGCGTTCGCATTGGCGAGGTGGAACTCGAATGGCGGGAGTAGGCGTCCTTGGCGGGACGTTCGACCCACCCCACAACGGACATCTGTTGATCGCGCGCGAAGCATTCACGCAACTGAGATTAGCGCAAGTCCTGTTCGCGCCGACGCGTCAGCCGCCGCACAAAGACGCTGCCCAGCATACCCCCATCGAACACCGTTTGGAGATGGTACGCCTGGCAATCGCGCCGTATCCGCAATTCGTCTTGTCGCGCGTCGACGTTGATCGCGCAGGACCGACGTATACCGTTGACACACTGCGTTTACTGCGCGAACAGTTCGGCGGACGCGTCGAGCTCTATTTCATTATGGGGATGGATTCGCTCGCCAATCTTCCGACCTGGCACACTCCGGAGCAGTTGATTCGCGCATGCAAACTAGCCGTGTTCCGGCGTCCTGGGATCACGGCTAATCTGGATCAGCTAGAGCGGCAAGTTCCTGGCTTGCGCAAACGCGTGGTTTTCCTGCAATCGTCCGCACTTGCCGTTGCGGCAAGCGATTTGCAGCAGCGCGTGCGTGCGGGGCAGTCCATTGCGCGGATGGTGCCAAAAGCGGTAGCGCAGTACATCGCAGAGCATCAACTGTACCAGCATTCGTAGGGGCGCTTGACTGAACGTCCCTTCCCTACCGCACCTCAAATATCGCAATTGCTGCGCGCAAGTTGCTGCCCCAGCGGCTGGCGCGCAGCGCGCGATTCGCCCCCCCCAAGTAGATCTCGCGCGCAACTCGAATGTGTTCGCGCGCGCAGAAATCGGCAAAGTCGCGCACCGTGAGTGGACGCGCGCGCGGGGGCAGGAACCACGCCTGCGGCAAACCGGGCGCAAGCGGACTGCGCCCCGTCAGCAACAACCCCACACGGCAGCGCCAGTGCCCCCAGTTCGCAAAACTCACGATCGCGCGGCGCCCCACCCGCAGCATTTCACAAATGATAAAGGCTGGATTGTCGAGATACGGCAGGGTCTGGCTGAGAATCACCGTGTCGAAGGACTGATCGGGATAGTCGCGCAACCCTTCGTCGAGGTCGCCTTGGCGTACGCTCAAGCCCTTGCCCACGCAGGCAAGCACGTCCGGCTCGGACAACTCGATCCCGCGTCCGACGATTTGCCGCGCGTCGATCAAATAGCGCAGCAATGTTCCATCGCCGCAGCCCAGGTCGAGCACCCTTTCGCCAGGCTGGATCAGGTCGGCAATCGCAAACAGGTCTGCGCGCAGTGCATCGTTAGGATTGACCATTATTGCGCTAACTGAATGTCGTGACTCTGGCACTCCCTGGCACTCCCTGGCACTTGCGTTACCGCCAAGGCAAGTGTGCGTTACCGTCAGGGCAAGTGTGCGTTACCGCCAGGGCAAGTGTGCGCCGCGACGCGGTCGAGGAAATCCGAAATCAGGCGCGTCATCGTTTCCACTTCGAGCAGGAACGCGTCATGCCCCCAGGTAGATTGGAGGTTGCAGTAGGTCACGTCCGCGCCGATGGCGGTCAATGCGCTCACCATCTCTTTTGAGTGATACGCCGGGTACAACCAGTCCGACGTGAACGAGACGACCAGATACATAAGCGGCGCGCATTTCTCAAATGCCTTGGTCAAACTCCCGTTCCCGTTTGCCAAATCGAAATAGTCCATCGCCTTGGTGATGTAGAGGTACGAGTTGGCGTCGAAACGTTCGGTAAAGCGGTTGCCTTTGTAAACCAGGTAACTTTCGACGGCGAAATCGGCGCTGAAATCATAACCAAATCGCTCGCGCCCCTCCAAGCGCCGACCAAATTTATGGTGCATGGATTCTTCGCTCAGGTACGTGATATGTCCGATCATGCGCGCAAGCGCGAGTCCAGTGTTCGGGCGTGCGTCGGCGGAATAATCGCCGTTGCGCCAATTCGGGTCGGCGTAAATCGCCTGGCGCCCCACTTCGCTGAACGCGATCAGCATCGGCGAATGGCGCGCGGTGGTCGCGAGCGGCAGCGCGGCGCGCACACGCTCAGGGTAACTCACCGTCCACTGTAACACCTGCATTCCGCCCATGCTGCCCCCGGCAATCGCCATCAACTTTTCGATGCCCAGATGATCAACCAAGTGCCGCTGTGCGCGTACCATATCCGCAATCGTGAGCACCGGAAAGCCAAGCCCATACGGTTTGCCGGTTGCCGGATTGATCGAACCGGGGCCCGTGGAACCCTGGCAGCCGCCGATCACGTTCGAGCAAATCACGTAGTACTTGTTCGTATCGAATGCCTTGCCAGGTCCGATGCAATCATCCCACCAGCCGACCTTGCCGTCCGGAGTGAGACCCGCTGCGTGCGCGTCGCCAGAGAGCGCATGCACGATCAGGATCGCGTTGCTGCGCGCCGCATTGAGCCGCCCGTACGTTTCGTATGCCAGCGTCACCGGACCCAGCGTCTCGCCGCTGTCCAGTTGCATCGGCTCGCTTTCGGCAAACGTAAAGTATCGGCGTTCAACTACGCCAACCGAATTCTTGTTCTCCATGCACTCCCTCAAACCATCCAACTATCCAACTATCAAACTATTCACACCTTCGCCAACGCCTGATCCAGATCCCACAGAATATCCTCGATGTCCTCGATGCCGATACTGAGGCGGATAAAGTCGGGCGTGACGCCTGCGCTCACCTGCTCGTCGTCAGATAGTTGACTGTGCGTCGTCGTCGCCGGGTGAATCGCGAGGCTTTTAGCATCGCCGACGTTTGCCAGGTGGCTGAACAGTTTCAGGTTTTCGATGAACTGTCGCCCCGCTTCCTTGCCGCCATTGACGCCAAAACCCATGATCGCGCCTGCGCCTTTCGGCAGGTATTTTTTCGCGCGCGCGTAATCGGGATGACTCGCGAGCCCCGGATACGTCACCCAGCCGACCTTGGAATGTTTTTCCAGAAACTCGGCGACGCGCTGCGCGTTCGCACAGTGCCGTTCCATCCGCAAACTGAGCGTTTCCAGCCCTTGCACGAACAACCACGAATTCAGCGGGGCTTGGCACGCGCCAACATCGCGTAGGATCTGCACGCGCGCTTTGGTAATGAAAGGCGGCAAGCCCGCGCCGAGCAGATCGGAGTAGACCAACCCGTGGTAACTGGGGTCGGGGGTGGTAAAGTTCGAAAAGCGTCCGCTGGCTTTCCAATCGAAATTGCCGCCGTCCACGATGATCCCGCCGATGCTCGTGCCGTGCCCGCCGATGAATTTGGTCGTCGAGTGGACGACGATGTGGGCGCCCCACTCGAAAGGACGGCACAAGTACGGCGTCGCAAAGGTATTGTCAATCATCAGCGGAATACGAAACTCGCGCGCGATCGCGGCAACCTCGCCGAACGGAAAGACGTTGATGCGCGGATTGCCGAGCGTTTCCCCATAGATGATTTTCGTGTTATCGCGAATCGCGCGGCGAAAATTCTCCGGGTCGCTCGGATCGACGAACGTCACGTCAATCCCGATTCGGCGAAACGTGTAGTGGAATTGATTGTACGTCCCCCCGTACAGCGTGGAAGCGGACACGATGTGATCGCCCGCGCCGCACAGGGTGAGAATCGCCATCGCTTGCGCGGCATGTCCCGAGCTTGCCGCCAGCGCGCCGACGCCTCCTTCCAGACTCGCCACGCGCTGTTCAAACACGTCGCTCGTCGGGTTCATGATGCGCGTGTAGATATTGCCCAATTCCTTCAGGGCGAACAGGTTCGCCGCGTGCCCGGTGCTTTTGAATTGGTACGACGTGGTTTGATAGATCGGCACGGCGCGCGAACCGGTCGCCGGATCAGATTGCTGACCGGCGTGCAGTTGACGCGTCGTGAAACCGTACTCGTGTTGATCGTTTATGGTTGACATGGAGATGCTCCTTGTGAAAGTTTTTCGCGAACAATGGATTTGACGCCGCGCAGCCACCCTTCGGCGCAGTACGGCTCAGGGTAAAGGCGTGATCCGCGAAACGCAGCGTGAACATTATGGCTCCTCTCCCAAAACAAAAACTGCTCCCTCTGGATTAGAAGAAGCAGTCAAGCGACATCGGTTGATTCTCGCTCATCTTCCAGAATGCACTTCTGTCGGAATTGGCACCGGTTACAGCAGTCAGCAGTCAGTAGTCAATAGTCAGATTCTCCGTCTGACGACTGGCGACTGGCGACTGGCGACTGAATGGTTGCCGAGGTTTCACAGGGCCGGTCCCTCCACCTCTCTGGATGAGTTATTCACTCACTATGCAATTGTGGCAGAAGGATAACACACTGACACGCAATTGTCAAGGTGGATAAGATTAAAATTTCGTCAAGATTTGGAAAATGATCGGCATCACCAAGATCGCTAGGACGATCCGCGCGAATTGAAACAGACTGACGACAAACGTCTGCGCGCCGAGTTCGTCAGCCAGCACCGGCATCACTGTCAAGCCGCCCGGGGTGCAGGCGAGAATCGCAGTCACGGCGTCCACGCGCATCCAGCGCTGAATGGCGAAGGCGAGGGGGAGTGTACTGACGAACACCGCCAAAAGCGCGCCGAGGATGATCGCAAACGAATTCTGCAACTCAATCAGCGTTTGGGACGAAAAGGAGATGCCGACAAATACGCCGAGGAAAACCTGAGCGAGCGTCCGCCAGCGCGCCGGAGTCTCGCCCAAGGGAACGTTCGCCAACCGTACCGCCGCCACTGCGAGCATTCCCCCGATCACGCCTCCCGCCGGAACATGCAGCGCGTCGAAGCCAAACCCACCCACTGCGCCAATGCCGATGCACGCCAGCCAGGACCATCGCCGCGTCGGCTCGAGAGAAGATACCGCAACCCGCGCCCGGCTGCGCGCCAGCACTTGCTGATACGCCTCGCGCCGCACGAGAAACGGCACCGCCACATTGCTCGTGATGAGGCGCATCACTTGCATCGTCGCAACCAGCGCGACATCCGCGTGAACAGAGATCGCGATTGCCGTCATCTCCGCAACCCCACCGGGGGTCGAAGCCAGAAGCGCGCTGTAGAGGTCAATTGTCGTCCAACGCGCCAGCGCGTAGCCAATCAGCAAAGTAGACAGAACAAACCACACGGTCGAGACGGCGACCGGAAACAGCATTGACCGCGTCGAGGCAATCGTCGCGCGGTCAATCTTCAAACCGAGATAACCCCCGATGATGGATTGGACCAAGACGCGCAACCAGTGTGGAAAACCGGGCGATGGAACGCCCGCAACCGTCGCCAAGCCGACCAGGATCATCGGACCCAACAAGCCGGGCGCGGGCAGATTGACGCGTGCAGCCAGGAACCAACCGCCCAGACCCAGCAAAACGACGAGCGTCACGCGGGCGACTTCGAGATCCAGAACGCTTTGCACGCTCCTATTTCCAAAAATCCACACCACCCGCCCAGCAAGCATTAGGATTACCGGATGGCAAGTCATTCGTAGTGATTGGACCG
>Ga0233421_10000781_pt1 | contig 12450 bp, 14 predicted proteins | sample Watercolumn_Mata_3_FD_182725 | JGI IMG/M metagenome (GOLD analysis project Ga0233421, IMG submission 182725) | Freshwater microbial communities from Lake Matano, South Sulawesi, Indonesia - Watercolumn_Matano_2014_107_MG | ecosystem: Environmental > Aquatic > Freshwater > Lake | place... | reverse complement strand
GTCATCTCGCATCGCGAAACGTACACACGCCAAGACATTTTGAACTTGATTTCGGATTTGAATTTGCGCGATTTGGTTTGCTACGATTACGCTGACCTGGCAGCAGACCCCAAAGACGCGCAGAACATCAAGCGGCTTGATGCCGCGCTCGATCAGTACTGCGACCGCGCCAAGAATTTTCCGAACGCACTCGAGTTGCGCGCGCGCGCCGACGAGATCCGCGCGCGGTTACATACGGTTGGATTTCACGGCGCAACGACCCTGATCGCGACCGGACAGAAATGAGAATCGAGCAAACCGAAAAGGAGACGCGATGGAAAAGATCCAAACTCCACAGATGCCCCACCACCGGTTCGATCAGCCAATCCCGTCTCCGCTCACTTTTCGTGAGCGCGTTGAACTCGAATACACTTCGCAGTTTATTCCATTCCTCAAGCATCTGGAGAAAACGCTGGGGCGCGATCGCGTGATCGAATTGCTCCGCGAATTTGCTTTTCACGGCGTCAAACGATTTGCGGATGAGATCGTCAAGACCAAAGGAAAGAACGACCTGTCCGTGTTCAAAGAAATTTTCAGCCCCGCGAATTCCGACTTGTGGAACATCTTGACGATTCAAGTTGTCGAAAGCACGGACCAAGTTTTTGCGATCCGGGTTACCGAATGCTTGTTGGCGCAAGTGTTTCGCCAAGCCGGCGTTGCCGAGTTTGGTTCGACCGCGTTGTGTTGCGATGTGCTCTTTACGCAATTTGTCAATCCCCAAATCGGTCTCGATCTGGAGGGAACACTGATGGAAGGGAAACCCAGTTGCATGTATCGTTGGTATGTCAAATCATAAAGGGGTTTTCAATGGAACAAGAACTTGCCAACAAAATCGAAACCGCCGATCTTCCGGCAGAGCTCAAAACCGCGCTGACCGATCTCGCGCAGAGTGTAGACGACTTGGCGCCGCTGTTGCCGACGGGACCCGGTCGTCGCATCCGCTACTTTCTTAGCCAATTGATCGCCGAAGTGACGGACGCGACCATAGACACGCATTGGTGGGAATCCACTTGCGAGTTCATCGTCAAAACCGCGCAGGATCGCGGCGCAAGCGGGCAAGCCGCCATTGAAGCAGTCCGCAAATTGCAGCCGATGTTACGTCAACGGATGGGACCGTACGATCAAGTCACGCTGCGCGAGATTACCGCCAACACGGTGGTCAGGATTTGCTTGCTCAGTGACACGCTCACCGAGCCGAAAAAATATTTCGTCGCGCCGAACGCGATTTCGTTGGCGCAAGCGCATTTCAACGAGTACGCCTGGTTTCGCGCGATCTACGCCGGCAAAGCACCGGTCGGCTTTATGATGATCGTGGACGATCCGGACAAGCCGGAGTATTTTCTGTGGCGATTCATGATCGCCGAACCATTTCACGGTCGCGGCTATGGTCGCCAGGCGATTCAACGCTTGGTCGAGTACGTCAAGACGCGCCCGAATGCGAAAGAACTCTTGGTGAGTTGCGGACAAGGCGAAGGCAGTCCGGAAGGATTCTACCTGAAGCAAGGGTTTATTTCGACCGGCAAGATTGACTACGGCGAACTTGTTTTGCGAATGCCGTTGGTTTAGGAGAAAGGAATAGTTATCATGCCTCCCGATCTCACTCTTGCGCGTGAACTGCTCAAAGACCCACGCTATCCGCGGACCGCCAAGTATGATCCTGATTGGTTGGTCAGTCTTGAAATGGGCAATCCGACTTTTTGGCTGTTGGAAATGCTTTGTCAGGCAATGGACTTGCAACCTGGTATGCGCGTGCTCGATCTAGGTTGTGGCAAAGCCGGCGGATCGATCTTTCTCGCGAAAGAATTCGGCGTACAGGTATGGTCAGTGGACTTGCAGGTTAGCCCAACTGAGAATTGGCAGCGCATCTGTCAAGCCGGGTTGGAGAATCAGATCTTTCCTCTCCGCGCAGATGCGCGCAGCCTGCCTTTCGCCGATCAGTTTTTCGATGCGATGATCGGAGTAAATTCGCTCTTCTTTTTCGCGACGGAAGATCTGTACCTGCGGTTTCGTCTGATCAATCTCGTGAAACCTGACGGTCAATTCGGCATCGTGGTGCCCGGCTTTTATCACGATTTCGAAGGCGATCTGCCCACCAACTTGCCCGAATACCTGAAACGGTATTGGGACGCGTGCATCCTTTGCTCCTGGCATTCGGCAGAGTGGTGGCGGCAGCATTGGCTCAAGACGAATCTGGTGGATGTCGCCTTGGCAGATAATTTTCCTGATGACGAAGGTTATCAGACCTACTTGCGCTGGGAAAAGATCATTCAATACCCGGAAAAGATCGCACAAGACGATGCCGGTCGCAACATCACATTCGTCCGATTAGTCGCGCGACGGAAGAGTTGATTGTTGAATGGGCTACTGCGCGATCTCGCGCCTGTGCCACTCTCATGTTGAGACGAAGACATGATTACTATCCGTCGTTACCGAAAAGCCGATGCGTCCAGCGTCGGTGGGCTCATTGCTAATACGTACGGCGAGTTCAATCTTTCCTACGCGCCGTCGAAAGAAAGAACGAAGCTTTTGGGACCCTTTCACTATGCGCGGTCACGCCAGCAAGGGCATCGCGACGCCATCGTGCAGGTTCTCCGCGCACCTGTGATCCTTGTCGCCGAAGACAATGGCGAGATCGTCAGGCGTGTTGCGAGGCGGGAGAAAAGACAGGCAACGGATCGTCCTGCAAAGTTTGTTTGTCAAGAAAAGCCATCAGCGGCAGGGCATCGGGCGAAAGCTGGTCGAGCACTTTGAGCGCGGGTGTCTGCGCCGGGGTCTATCATCTCTTGACACACACCTCCGGCATCGGCGACGACGCCGAGGAAGAAAATGGCGAGAGTTACGAAGACCTGTGGAGAACCAAGCCGAATTACGCGGTGACGACGACAGCCGATTTCTTGCCGCAGTTCATTCACAAGCCGCCCAATTTCCCGCCGGGACAGGGCTGCAGCTATTGCAATTGCAGTTTTGTTCTGCTGGGGTTGATGATCGAAAAGATCAGCGGGATGAATTTTCGCGACTATGTGCGCCAGAATATCTTCACGCGCGCCGGTATGCCCCATTCGGATTTTTTGCGACTGGATCGCGTGTACGAAAACGTCGCCGAAGGGTGCGATCCGCTTTGCGATGAGAAGGAAAACGTGGTGATGCTCTCCAATCTGAAAGACGGCGTCTGGAAGCCGGTATGGAAAATTCACGAACTCGTCGTCGCTGGATAGTCGAACACAATCGACGGTAGCGTTCTTGCAAAAATACAAGGAGTATGATGGATTCCAACATTCAGCAGACCGACCAAGCCATTGTCGAGCAAATCATCAACGACGCGATTGGCTGGGCGCTGACCAAAGACAAGGCGCGCCTTTTCGACATCATGGCGCAGGACGACGACTTCTTCATCTTCCATCCCGATTCAAAAAGCACGATTATCGGGTTTGACGCGTTCCAACAACTCGCCGAACGCGCGTGGATGAGCGACGCGTTCCAAGCCACCGATTTTGCGATCCGCGATCTGCGGATCAACTTTTCCGAATCCGGCACCGTCGCCTGGTACGCGTGCTATCTGGACGATCACGGCGAAGTGAACGGCAAGCGCGTCGGGTGGGATAATGCGCGCTGGACCGGCGTGATCGAAAAACGAAACGGCAAGTGGGTGATAACGCAAATGCACTTTTCGTTTGCAAAAGATTAAGGAGGAAAAATGTCTATGAAAAATCGCGCGATCAAATTCGCGCAAACCGTGAACGCGCCGCCCGCGCAAGTCTATCGCGCGTTCACCAACGCGACGGTGCTGCGCCGCTGGCTCTGCGATGCCGCGCAAGCGGACGCGCGCAAAAACGGTCGTGTGTACGCGTGGTGGAGCACTGGCTATTACGCGGCGGGTGAATTCACAACTCTGACGCCGGAGAAAAAGATCGCGTTCACCTGGCGCGGCCGCGGCGAGCCAGCCGCGACGCGTGTCCAGATCACCCTCGCGGCAAAAGGTGATCGCACCACGATCGCGCTCACACATTCCGGACTCGGCACCGGAAAAACCTGGGACGCCACTGCGAAACAGATCGCGCGCGGTTGGCAAGTCGGACTGGAGAATTTGCAACGCCTGCTTGAAACCGGCCAAGACTTGCGCCTGGTTCGCCGCCCGATGCTCGGCATCAGCGCCGCTCCGCTTACGCCGGAGAAAATCGCCAGATTGGGTGTGCCGATCAAAGAAGGTATCTGCCTGGACGGCGTCGTCGAAGGCAAAGGCGCGCAGGCAGCGGGCTTGCAAAAGAACGACGTGATCGTCGGGCTTGTCGGAAAACGCGTAAACAATTTCCCCGCGCTCCTGATGCCCTTGCGCGCACGTCGCGCCGGCGACAAGGTGCAAGTGGTATTCTATCGCGGCGCCGAAAAGAAAAAAGTGACGATGGAACTTTCCGCGCGCGATTTTCCAACCGTGCCCGCGACTCGCGCCGAATTGGTGACCGCGCTCGAGAAAATGTACGCCGCAGCGGATGCGGAACTTGTTTCCTGCTTCGACGGCGTTTCGGAGATCGAAGCGGATCACGCGCCCGCGCCGAAAGAGTGGAACGCCAAGCAAGTCCTCGCGCATCTGATCATCGTCGAGCGCGAAAACCATTCCTGGATTGCGGACTTGATTGACGACTCCGAACGGCAGTCCGATAATCTCGCCAATCCGACAACCGTTCCGGCACGCGTGGACGCAATCACGCAAACATTCCAAACCGTGCCGGCATTGCGGGAAGAACTCCAGCGCAATGAAATCGAAACGGTCAAGATGATCGCCGCGCTTCCGCTGGAGGTGATCGCGCGCAAAGATATCTTCTGGCAAATGGGTTACAACATGCTGCAGATCGCCGATCACACGCGCGGTCACCTGGGACAAATCCGCGCGGCAATCGAATCGGCGCGCAAGTAGGCAGAAACATCACTCGCGCGCGAACTTGGGGAGAGACCCAATGAAAACAATCGTGCTTCACGGCAGTCCAAGAAAAAACGGAAACTCTGACACGCTCGCGCGCCATTTCTTGGACGGCATGAAAACGGGTAGCAAGCACGCGATCAAGCACTTTTACGCGAACGACCTGAACATCAAACCATGCCAGGGATGCGAATCGTGCAGTGACAACCTCGCGGACTATTGCGTCATCGAAGATGACATGCAGGAGATCTATCGCGGTTTCATTGATGCAGAGGTTGTCGTCTTTGCCACGCCGATGTATTGGGGTTATATGACTGCGCAACTGAAAACCGTGGTGGATCGGATGGAAGCGATTGCTAGTCAAAAGTATTTCAAAGGCAAGACATACATTGTGCTAGCCACGTATCGCCATCACGTCGAATCAACCGTCGCGTTTTTCAAACGCATCATCGGATTTTTCGGCGGTGACCTACACGTCATCACCTGTCGCACCATTGACCCAGCCAACGGCGCGGACAAACCGATCACTGATTTTCCGGATGTCCTGAAGCAAGCATACGAACTTGGGAGAGAGATCGGCGCATGCGTGCATAGTAAGACAAGTTGAACGAAATTGATGGGAGAACTGGCATAAAACAATTCGACACAACAATTCACAGGGGCACGCTGATGACACCACAACAACCGACGTTGACGCGCGAACAAATTCTCGCCGCGCTCAAAACCGCACTCGAACCGCTCGACTATGTGTACGCGATGTGGGAGAGCGGCGCGGCGGCGTTCGGTCGCCTAGACGAATGGTCGGACATAGACATCCAATTCGACGTGGACGACGCGCACGTGGAGGACACTTTTGCCGTGATCGAGCGCACGCTCGAAACACTCTCGCCGATCGATCTCAAGTACAAGTCGCCGCAATTGCCTTGGCCTGGCATCTTTCAATGGTTTTACCGGCTGAAACATGCCAGCCCGTACTTGTTGATTGACACCGCCGTGATCAGACATAGCGCGTCGGAGAAACTCCTCACGCGCGAAATTCACGGGCAATCCATCTTTTGCTTTGACAAAGCGAACGTCTCGCAGATCGCGCCGCTCGATCAGAACGCATGGAACGCGCGCCTGCGTGACCGGATCGCCGCGCTGCGCGTCACGTTTGAAATGTACCAGATTCTCACGCTCAAGGAATTGTATCGCGGCAATGCGCTGGAGGCATTAGCGTTTTACAATGGCTATACCTTGCGCCCGCTCGTCGAAGTATTGCGAATGCGGTACGATCCGGCGCGCTATAACTTTCACACGCGCTATGCGCGCTACAACCTTCCCGCCGATGTGGTGGCGAAACTCGAGGCGCTGTTCTTCGTCACGAACTCCGATGACATTCGCGCCAAACGCGCGCAAGCCGAGGCGTGGTTCTACGAAGCGGTGGAACAGATCCCGCTAACGTCCGGATGAAAATCATCGCGGCGGTCGGCGGTCTATCGTCGGCGGTCGTATTTTCAGGGAGGAACAGCGATGCCATTATCAGAGATCGGAATTGAATACAAACAGATTCCGGAAATGCTTGCCGCGACGATGCGCGTCAACCCAAAGAGTCGCGCGGATTTGCCCGCGCTCTTTGGCGATCTGGCGCGCCAAATTCCGCGCGCCACCATCGCGGGCGCGCCGTTCTGCATTATCCAATTCGTCACCAGCGTCACAGATGGCTTGGAGGCCGAAATCGGTTTTCCGGTCAATCAACCCTTTGAAGCCGAGACGATCAAAACGCGCGTCTTGCCGCCGCTGCAAGTCTTTTCGCTTGTTCACCCTGGTCCTCTGGAAGAATTGCGCACGACAAAACGCAAACTGTACGGCGCGACCGGAGAACTGGGATTGATCTCCGACGAGTTTGTGCGCGAGGTCTACCTTGGCTGGGAGCAAGGGAATTGGAATGTGATCGAAGCGCAATTCGTCTTGCACTATTGGAGCCAGTTGTTCGCCGTGCATCTCGCGCGGGTGCTGGGCGAAGAAGGCAAATCCCAGGTTTTGCGCGGCGTCCAGCCCCTCACGCGCGAAGCGGACCTCGACGCGCGCTTTGCGTGGTCGAAAGAAATGATGGCGCGGTTGGATCGGCTGGCGACGGAAGAGCAAAAGTACGACATCGTCTCCAGCTGCGCGCACGTTTTCCCCGCCGGACAGGTCGAAAAACTGCGCGCGGTCTACGTGGACGCGCGGTCGAAAAACGCGGGTGCGCTTCAAGCCATCGACGCGGTGATCGCGTTTATGGGGCAGGACCGCGGCTGGGGCGAAAAACCGACGCGCGAAGGGAATGTCATCTACTCGACCAAGAATCCGCGCGATCCTCAAGCGCACGCACAAGCCAAGACTGACGCAGAGCGGAGGCGCGCGTACTGCTTTTGTCCCATCGTGCGCGACCGCTTGGATCAAGGAATGTTGCCGGCATTTTGTTATTGTGGCGCCGGATGGTTTCGGCGACAATGGGAAGGTGCGACCGGCAAACCTGTGCGAGTTGAAATCCTAAAGTCCATTGTTAAAGGTGATGATGTGTGCCAGTTCGCAATTCAACTCGCGGGTGATTTGTAGTTTGGCGATGTCACATTTCTTCTCTGCCACAGAGGACACGGGGGACACAGAGAAGAAAAGGGTTTTTTCGGTCCCCTCTGTGGCTAATCTGGTATTGCCAAAGTAGAAAGGACATTCGACATGACAGAGCCCAAACTCAAACGCGCGATGGCAAAAGTGAACGGCATCAATCTATTTTACCGTGACACACTGTCTGGCGGTCAAACGATCTTTTGTCTGCATGGCAGATGGGGCCGCGGCGAGACGTGGACGGATTTGATGTCACGCTATCGCGACCGCTACCGCATCGTCGCGCCGGATCAGCGCGGACACGGCTTGAGCGACAAGCCGATCGCGCGCTATGCTGGAGAAGACATGGCGACCGACGCATACGAACTCATCCAGCAGCTGGGTTGTGCGCCGGTCATCGTCATCGGGCATTCGATGGGCGCGCGCATCGGCGCGTATTTGACCGCGCTCCATCCGCAAGTGGTCAAGGCGTTCGCGCTGCTCGATTGCGGCGCGGCAGGTCCCGCGCAACGCTCCGAGAAACCGCCGGAGCAAATTCCGGCGATTGACGAGTTGACGCGCGATTGGCAAACGCCGTATCCGACGTACGACGACGCGCTCCGCGACCTGCAGCAACGCTTTCGCGCGACCGGCGCGCAGTACTTTTCTGATAGTCTGTACGAAACGGTTGACGGATACGATTTTCTTTTCTCGCGCTATTCCATCGCGGCAATCGTCGAGTACGCACAGGATTGGTCTCACCTCTTGCCGCAAATTCAATGTCCGGTCTGGTTCGTCCGCGCGAAGGAAAGTTGGGCGCTGTCGAGAGAGGAAGCAGACAAGATGCGCCCGCTGGTCAAGGATTGTACGTATTTTGAAGTTTCAAATTCGGAGCATATGGTTTACGCGGATAACCCGGACGAATTTTATCCGGCGTTCGATCAATTTCTGCGTGGGTTGGACAAGCGATAAAATGAGAATCCTGATTCCAACCATTGGCACACGCGGGGACGCGCAGCCGTTCATCGCGCTCGCGCAAGGTCTGACGCGCGCTAGACACGGTGTCACGCTGGCAACGCATCCCAGCATGAAATCGCTCGTCGAATCTCATGGCGTAACATTCGCGCCAATCGGTCCCGCCATTGATCTAGGGCGAGAAACGGGAAACCTACGTCATCGCGCGCGCAATCCAATCATTGGACTCATCAAATCGATGCAATTCGGTTTTGGTCTGCTGGAACGTTGCCACGACGACATTCTGGCGCAGTGCCGCAATGCCGATTTGGTCGTTGTTCCCGCGACGATTGCCGTTGGCAAAACTGAAGCCGATCAACTGAATCTGCCGTACCTGAGTGCGACGTTTACGCCATGGGGAATTCCCTGGGATGATCCCAGGCGGTCGCTGTTCAAGCGAACCGCATATCGCGGGCTCGATGGATTGATCAGTCTGATCACTACGCTGCCGCTCAATCGAATGCGCAAGCGGCAGGGCATTGCGCCTGTCGGGCCGGAAGGATTTGCTTCGGCGCGGCTAAATCTTGTGCCGATCAGCCCGGCAGTCTACGCTCCCAATCCGCGCTGGGCATCGCAGCACCAGGTCGTCGGCTACTGGTTCGCTGACGAACCGCGCGGCTGGCATCCTTCAGCCGAGTTGGTGGCATTCCTCGAAAGCGGCGATCCGCCGCGGCTGATCACTCTGGGCGCGATGAGTCTTGGCGCGGATGATGCGTATGAGAACGCCAGTCTGTTCGTGGAGGCGGTCCGACGAGCGGGGGTACGTGCGATCATTCAGGGTTGGGATGCAGGGATCAGGCGATTGGCGTTGCCGCCGACGATTTATGCTGCCGGATCGCTGCCACATACTTGGTTGCTACCGCGTTGCGCGGGCATCGTGCATCACGGTGGATTTGGGACGACATCCGCCGGGCTGCGCGCGGGCATACCATCGTTGATCATCCCCCACCTGGTTGATCAATTTTATTGGGGACGACGCGTCCACGAACTGGGTGTCGGGTTGAAGCCGATTCAGCGCGCGAAACTAGATGCCGAAGCGTTGGCGGTCGCGCTGCAAGGGTTGACGCGCAGCGCCGATCGACGCGCTGCCGCGGCGCGCCTCGGCGAGCAGATCCGTGCGGAGGATGGTGTCGCCAACGCCGTGCGCTTGATCGAAGAGACGTTTGGATAAAGTGGGGGCGCACTTGTGTGTGTACCCGCGTGGGCAGACACACAGACGGGCGGACACACAGACGGGCGGACACACAGACGGGCGGACACACGGACGGGCAGACACACAGACGGGCAGACACACAGACGGGCAGACACACAGGTCTGCCCCTACGTGAATTCTGAGAGGAAAGGAGAAGGATGAACCTGATTGACGAACACAGTCTGTACCGGACTGTTACCAACGCGGCAATGTTTTTGTTCGACGACGGAACGCTCACGACCGCGCACAAAGCGCGCGTGGCAAATTGGATTCTCGCGCGCCAGAATCACCAGCAAGGTTTTGTTTTTTATCCAACGGCAAGTGACCTCAAAACCGGCATTACCTTGTTCAGCGGAGAGAAACCCAAGACGAAATTGCTTGCCAACAACGCGGTCGAGTTGGAAACATTGCGCCTGCTTGCGCTCATCCAACCCGAATCGTCAAGTGTCCAACAAGTTTTCCAAACCGCGAACGAACGGCTCGCGGGCTTGTGCTTTGCCGATATGTGCGACACCGGCGAGTGCGCGCACGCGTCCATCGCGTATCTGCGCTATTTGACCGCCGCCGATCCGGATGGTTCAGCAGCGAAGATCACGCGCGCGCTCGGCATCTTGAAACGCCATCGCGCGGGCGATGGCAGGTGGCACAAGTTTCCGTTCTTCTTCGTCCTCCTCTGGCTGACCGAATTGCCGAATGACTTGGCGCGCGCGGAACTCACGTACGCCGCAGGGCGTGCCGCAGGGCTTTCCACGGGGCAAGAACATCTACCCGTCCGCCAGAAAATCTTGGATAAGGTTCTGGCAAGAACAAACCGACACTGACTTGACCGACGCTCAAGACTGAAATGGCTTCCCCATGCACCTGATTTATCTCACCATACGAAAGGATACCCCTATGCAAGAAAAGATTCGAGCGGCACTGAAAAGCAGCAAAGCCGACTACACCGAAATCCGGCTGGAAGAACGCGAATCCGCAACTGTCGTGTATCGTGGCAAGAATTTGGACACCGCCAGCGCGGTGATTGATGCAGGAGGCATCGTCCGATGTTTGTGCCGAGACGGCGGCTGGGGGATCGCCACGTTCAACGATCGCGATGATCTAATCGCCAAAGTCGAGCAGGCGTATCAATGCGCCAAGGTCGCGCACAGCGACGAACCAATCGAACTTGCGCCTGTGCCTGTCGGCGAGGAACGGATCGCGGCGAATCTGCAACGCGATTTTAGAGACATTTCGCTCGCGGACAAGAAAACGCTCGCCGAAGGATACAACAATATCCTTCTCAAGCACAGCGACAAGATCGTGTCTACGAATTGCTTGTACTTTGATTCCTTCAGCCACATCACCTTCGCCAATTCAGAAGGCACATTCATCGAAGAGGAACGTCCTCTGGTGACCGTGGTTATGGCTGCCATCGCGCGGGACGGGAACAATGTGCAAACCGCGCACGAAAGCCGCTCCGGGCAGGCGGGCTTTGAGTTCGTCATGGGGCGCGAGGAACAGGCGCGGATCGCCGCGCAACGTGCGGTAGATCTCTTGCGCGCCGAAAGCGTCGTCGGCGGTCAGTATCCGGTCGTCGTTGATCAGGAATTGGCGGGCGTCTTTATTCACGAAGCGTTTGGGCATTTGTCCGAAGCGGACTTTGTGTACGAAAATCCAAAGGCGCGTGAGATGATGGTGTTAGGTCGCCGCTTCGGTCAAGACATTCTCAACGTGTACGATGATGGCGCGCTACCGGGCTTGCGCGGCACGCACAAGTACGACGACGAAGGGATGCCGACCGGACGCGCGTACCTCATCAAGGATGGAATCTTGGTCGGGCGATTGCACTCGCGTCAAACTGCCGCAAAGATGGGCGAGCAGCCCACCGGCAACGCGCGCGCGATCTCGTACCGCTTTCCGCCGATTGTGCGGATGACGAACACTGCAATCGAGCAAGGCACAACTTCATTCGAAGATATGATCAAGGACATCAAGTTGGGCGTCTACGCGTGCGGCGCGTACGGCGGACAAACCGAGTTGGAGAATTTCTCGTTCAGTTCGGCGTACGCGTATATGATTCGCGATGGTAAAATTGCCGAGATGGTCAAGGATGTGATCTTGGCGGGCAACTTGTTCACCACTTTGCTGAACATTGACGCGATCGGCAACGATTTCCAATGGATGCATCGCGGCGGCGGCTGCGGCAAAGGCGCGCAGTATCCCTTGCCGGTCACGTTCGGCGCGCCGCACATCCGCATCCAAAACGTCGTCATCGGCGGAAAAAAGGAGAAATGAAATGGACATTCTGAAACAATTGCGGCAACGCATGGATCAATTCGAAGTTGTGCATCTCCGGAACGAATCCACCAAGGTTAGTTTCGAATCCAACCGCCTCAAGACGAGCCAAGTCGAAGAGACCAAGGGGATCGCGGTGCGCGTGGTCAAACAAGGGCGGCTCGGTTTCGCGGCGTCGAGCGACGCGTCCGCGACAGAACAACTCGTCAAGAACGCGATTGAGTCGGCGATGTACGGCGATCAGGTTCCGATCACTTTTCCCGAGGCGCAGCCCGCACCCACCGTCAAAACTTTCGACCCGACGATTACGGAACTGCCGATCCCGCGTATGGTCGAAATCGGCAAAGAGATTGTTGATTACATTCTCCAAATCGAACCGGAGGCGCGCGTCAACGTTTCGTTGAAACGCGGCATCCAGCAGGTCGCGCTCCACAATCAGACCGGGAAC
>Ga0233421_10000777_pt1 | contig 12486 bp, 7 predicted proteins | sample Watercolumn_Mata_3_FD_182725 | JGI IMG/M metagenome (GOLD analysis project Ga0233421, IMG submission 182725) | Freshwater microbial communities from Lake Matano, South Sulawesi, Indonesia - Watercolumn_Matano_2014_107_MG | ecosystem: Environmental > Aquatic > Freshwater > Lake | place... | reverse complement strand
AGCTTAATATAGCCGTAGAAAGCTTCTATCGTCTCTTTTGGTCCTTTATCCGGTTCCATTTTCATTGTCTCTATTTCTGTAGCGGGCTTGTTCCCATCAAGAAACGGTTTGAGCCTGTCAACAATCTGTTCAGGAATAATTGCCAGTCCCAGACCAGAAACACCGGCTGTAGCCATTCCAATCATCTCTCCGCAGGTATTTATCACCGGCCCTCCGCTGTTTCCTTCATTTATAGCTGCATCTACCTGGATATAGCCAACTGGCGAATTCTTACCGGTCCTCCATGCGACAAATTTACCACTGGAAACGGTAGAATCTCCTGTTAATCCTGTTCCAAGCGGATATCCTATTATGTAAACCGGTTCCAAAACCTGCATTTCACTGGATCTGCCGACTGGAATGGCAGGATAATTATTCCCGTCCATTTTTAGAATAGCAATATCAGCAGCTGAGTCTGAATAAATAAGTTTTCCGGTGCGGAATGTATTGTCGTGGAGAATTATTTTTGGCCCCGGTTCCGTGGCAACCACGTGATAATTAGTCACCACAAATCCGTCTTTATCCATGATTATCCCTGTTCCCTGCATAAATCCTCCGACTATCCGTACCGTACTTTTCTTTGAATCTTCTACAGCTTTCTTTTCATCACAAGACAATGTTTTTCCTCCGCCCAACCTGTTTTCAATCCTGTTTATTTTAAGTGTCAGATAAATATTCTGAGCCAAAAGTAGCATCACTAAAATATAAAAGGCTGTCTTAGTTATTCTGACAAGATCTTTATTTCCAGTTATTTTTTTCCACCATAAGGTATGTGTAATTTTTGATAAAAGCTGGGAAATCTTTCTCCATAAAAAATGAAGAATGAAAAACAGAACTGTCAGTTGAAAAACCAATCTTACCGTCAGCAAAAGATCATCAACAAACAGGATATTGGAATTAAAATTCATCAGACTTATGGTTAATATGATCCCCAGGAAAACAAAAACAAGACTGTACAGGAACCTGGATTTTTTGAATTTATTAAATAGGTAGATAGCGGAAACCACGAGAAGTAAAATGTTGCATATTTGTGATATCAATCGGGAGTATTGAAGCAATCCGAATAGCTTACTATATACCCAATCATCTGTTGAAACGAGAAAAATCCGCAAGAGTGAAAGGAAAAATATTGTTTTAATATTAATGCCCATATTAATAACTGATAATTCAGTCTACGCTGATATGATACTGCTTTTCCAAATAAAGGTATATAATCTTTATGATGAATATCTACCTTGATATTGATGGAGTAATTTTGGCCAATGACAAACAACCGGCAAATTTTGCGAAAGAATTCCTTGAATTCGTAATTGGAAGGTATCCTACCTACTGGCTGACTACCCACTGTAAAGGAGATGCCGAATATACCCTAAATCATATTTCTCCCTATTTTGATATTTCCACTCTCACGGTAATGAAAAAAATAAAACCTACTAATTGGGACATGTCCAAAACCGAAGCTATTGACTTCAGTAAACCATTTCTATGGTTTGATGACCATATTTTTGATTTTGAAAAGAGGGATTTAATTAAGCATAATGCCTTAAAAAGTTGGGTTGAAGTAGATTTGTCTAAGAATCCTGATCAACTTCGTAAGTTTGTGAGGAATTTTCCAGTCTAACTGCAACGTTTTATTACGTCTTGAACCTCTTCTTCTGAAATATATGGCCCCTGTAGTCTGACTGGTACATCTGATTTTTTTGGTAAAAATAACATATCTCCAGCACCTTTGAGAGTTTCCGCTCCAGACTGTTTGATTAATAAATAGGAACTTTCTTTATCACACGTATTGAAAGCAATTCTTGTGGGAAAACACCTCATGATTTTGGGAGAAAACACATCCTTACCAGTCCTAGAGTCACAAATAGCCATATAGACACCCCTTTCATTTAAATTAGACAGATCAGAAATCACGGATTCGAATTTCTCTGAATCATAAGCCATCAAGTCAGAAAAGGTATCTATCACAATTGCTAAATATTGATATTTTTTATTTAATATTTCTCTTTTAAGTGAAAATAATTGATTAATAATATCTTCAGGTTTTGTATATACTTTTTCGAGAACATGAGGCAATTTATTATAAAAATAAGGAAGTTCTACTATTTTGGGATCAGCCAGAAAGAATTTAAGTTGAGAAGATCCATATTTTAATATTAACGAACAGATAAGATTATGATTAAATATCGATTTCCCAGATCCTGTAGATCCTCCAATAATAATATTTCCAATCTGGGTTAAATCTTCAAGATGAAATTCTCCACTCTCATCTTTTCCTAAAGGTATAGGTAATTTCATTGATTCCCATTGACCTTTTGTTTTTTTATCTATCAAAAAAGAAATACCATTATTCATATTATTTTATATTCTTTTTTTTAGGAAAAAATGATATAAATAGGCAATTATAGTTAAGTATACCAGGGATAATTTTCCAATAGTATGAAGGAAGAAATAAATAAATCCTTTTTCTTGGTTTTTATCCCTTTTTGGTGATTTCAGAAACATGAGGTAATACCCAGCATATTTACCAATTGGATTCCGGGTAAACGATTCTAGATCAAAAGATAAATTCACTCTAAAAATCATAGTATGACCTCATCTATTTTTTAATTACTTCTCTTGGCATCGCACCTTCTCCTTTACCAACTATTCCTTTTTCTTCTAATTGGTCAAGTATTCTTGCGGCTCTGGCATATCCAATAGACAACCGTCTTTGCAGTAACGAAGCACTAGCCCGATCATATTCCTGAACAACTTCAATTGCTTTGGGTAGCAAAGTGTCGTCAACATCTGCGGAAGCAAATGATTCAAAACTGGACAGAAAATGCTCAATCGCTTCAATTCGAAGTTCTAAAATTTTTAATTTCTGCAGTATTTCTTCGTTTGTTGTCATAATTCACCTCCTTAATAAATATTTACATTTATATCGGTATATCTCCCGTTTGTGGATGAGATAATTGTTCTCCTAAATGCCGATATTTACACCACTGACAGTTGGAGTTTTCAGGTGGAGTTGGGCCTTCAATTAAACCGCTCACCTTATTAATAAAATCTATAAACTTATCATTTTCCATTGGAATTTCAAGCCACTTCGGTGGAAAATTTATATGAGCATGACCATCATGGAACACAACCTGGTCAGGATACATTATGATTAATCCCAATTTGGATATATCTTTGGTTTCTCCATATAAGGGATGTATAAAAGCGTAATGATACGCCTGTAATTGGTTTTGGAATTTTGGAATTTGTTCTTCACTTGGGTTACTGATTTTAAAATCAATTACTAAATATGATCCATCCGGCTGCCTAACAAGCATGTCATATTTCCCTTTGATAAAAACTTGGGTACTAGGAATCTGTTTGGACTCAACATAACCTTCCTGGCTTTCAACAATACCTGATGGTAAATTTGATGAAAATTCCTTTAAATCCTTGCCAATTAAAGCACCCTGAAGTCTTGTATTTAATGCAGAAAAAACACCGGGGAAAGGTGAACTGGGTCTATTTATACCTCTTCTGACTTTCAGATAATAACAATGTTTACACTCCTCATATAGGTATGCAAAATCAGACGGAGAAAGTTTATACATAATTTATTATTTTTATTCAACTTCCAATTCTTCATCACTTCCCAATTCTTTCAAAGCTGATTTTATCTCCTCAGTCTTTTGTTCAGATACACCTTCTTCTGGTTTATATTCAAATTCAACATTTAATTTCAAATTGTTACCTTGAACTAATTTGGATAATATTTTCATGAAAAAGCTTGACCATCTCTGTGGATTGATCTGACCTGACCATTTGATTGCTTTAATTTTATATTTTCCGCCTTTTGGAGGTGTTTCTGGTATTTCTGATGTTTCTGGTGTTAATATAGATCCCGTTCCAAAATCTTGGTTTGGTTCAGGACTAGGAACAGTTCTTGTTTTTAAAAATTCCTCAGCTATGTCCTTTTTAATGATATATGCTTCGTCAGAAATATCTATTTCTGATTCTAACAATGACATTTTATATTTGAACAAAGAATATTTTCCATTATCTCCTTTCACGACATATCCCAAATCACCACCTCCAACCCCTCTTACAATTGTATCCTTGATACTATCCGGATTAATCAATCTGGGGAATAATGGCGAGGCGAAAAATGCATCACGAAGGTTTTTAGTACTCCATTCTATAAATGCTGGAGGCCATTTTCTGATAAGAAAACTTGGGCTTACTCCGTCTTCAATTTCTCCATCAAGTCTTAAATTATTGATTATAAATGTAGAAATAGTATTTGCAGCGCTAGAATGGGGCATCCCCAAATCTTTTTTCTTGATCTGGTTATCTTCTCCCAAAAGAAATAAATATTTATAAGTCCTCCATATGCATTCCTTTAAATCTCTTTCAGATTTTTTTATATTTTCTTCTAATTGTATTTTCTGTCCCTCTTCTAGTCGTAGAGAATCAATTTCTTCTTGTATAGCTTCCCATGCCAATAATTTTCTCGCGTCATCATGTAAAACTTGTTGACTCTCAGCTATACACCAGACCAGTGCATTCTTGTATGTCCTTGCTCCATTTCCATATTCTTTTGTCATTTGCTCGATCCGATTCCTTGTATCTTTTTCATTACTTATCGAAAATTCTGGATCCATGATGACTAATGATATATTTGGTCTATCCAGGATATTACTGCTCTTTTCAGGAAAAAAATGGGTCGTTATTCCCGGAAAATCTGAAAAAACACTCCTTATCTCTTCTTTCACTTTCTGTTCTATCTGACCTTGTATTATAGTTGCTCTTCTATCGGATAATAGTTTATTCAATTGAGGGGTTATTCCGAATTTGTACCTATTTTGAATTACACCAAGATAAAAGCACGTACTGGTAAGTTCATCCAAAACAGTATCAATATTCCCAATATCTTCCATTGGATCTCCAACCGCGAGACGTATTTCAGGTATTGTTGCCTCTGTTTTCATTTGTCCACCATTTGACTCAAAAAATATCGTCGTTGCTACTTTTTTATGAAGGTTTGATTTTTTTATTGCATCCTGGGCTTCCTTATCAAGCTTAATAGCATGCGAGTCTGATTTTCCGGTAATATCTGTGGTAACGGCTGCCTCTAATCTGGATTCTCCTAGTTGTTCAAACACGGCTGCCCGAAAGTTAATATCGTCTAGTGGAGCAGATCCCATTGTTATCAAAGAATCTTTGTATGCACCTTTAAATCCCTGCAGATATGCTTGAGATACCCATAAGGCTAATAATCGGAGTATTCCTCTAGTCTGTTGGAATCTGGGTAAAGTTTGCCATTTTCTTTCAAAGACGGATATCACCGAGGGGTGAAAGGGATAGGTTGATTTAAACTCTTCATGCGCATGATCAATGGGAAATTCACCAGATAATTGCTGCCTATGATCAATTATCCAATTTGAATAAGCCTTACATGTTTCTTCAGCATCTTTATTCAAAATTACTTTCCCAGATTGTCCCACTGTATTTAAATCCCACTAAAAAAGTCTTCTTCTAATGATTTCAGATACTTCATGTTTTTGTGACATAACTATCGCTTTTCCTAATCTGTCTAACAATTTCTTTACTCTGCCATAATCTTGTTGATCTTCTTCCGTCATTTCAAGTTCTGAAGCTGGTACCGAGATAACTAAAACTAAATTGCTTCTACCTCTTGCTTCTTCTGACAAATTTTGAAGAAAACTATAGAATTGTGATGACATCCCACTTCTTCTACTTCTACTCATAAAATTCATGATCTCATCCATCAGTATCAGACACGGTTTATCAGGTAAAAACTTCCTGATAACATCCCCAGCGGGTGCTGTCATTTCCTGTTCATGCTGAGATAATATTTCTAAACTTTTTTTCCCATTTAACTGGTAGGCAATTTCTCCCCATGGGGTTTTTCTGATTGGTTCCCCATTTTCTCCTCCTCTTCCTGTAAGAACATCAAACTCCGTACCTACAAAAACTGCTACTGCTTTATCTGGAATTACCGACGTTCCAGCTTTATGTAATATATCTGAAACTCCAATAAAATTTTTGGGGTCTTTATTTGTGGCTAAATGGTAAAGCAAAGTTAGTGCATGAGTTTTTCCTCCACCAAATTGGGTTGTCATATTGAATACTGCTGATGTCTCTGTTTTTTCTCCGGATAATCTCTTTAGTACCTGTGTGGATAAATCAATAAGATTTTTTGTAAGATAGGTTCTCTCAAAAAACTGTTTTGGATCTTGATATACGGTTGTCGCTCTACCATCTCTTATCTGATCTAAATGAACAGCAAATTCTGCAGCATCTAATGGTTTTCCTTCCCTTAAATCCTCTCTGGGAGTAATAACTTTATACCAGGGTTTTAGTGTCATAGTTATTTTTATTATAAATCTATTAATGGTTTACTTAAATCCGAAGCTTTTTTTCTTCGCTAGTACTCCGTCTATCCATCTTTTTTCTTCACTTGACACTGGATACAAGGCTGATAATGCCTGAGATAGCTTCCAATACTTTGTATCGTTTCCTATCCCATCCTCCACAAGATATCTTTTTAACGATTCTGATCTTCCCATAGCGAACAGAAGCATAGATTTATGTACTTTATCTAATGTGGTATCAATAATTATTTTCCGGACGGGTTTTCCTGTTTTTGTCTCTGGAATTTCTTCTTCCACGGGTAACACCGATTCATTAAAAAGAGATATCTGAATGTCTTTTTTCTTTTTTGCTTGGGATATTTCTTCAATGCCTTTTCCAAATAAATATTTGGCTCTTTCTGACACTGATAATAATCTTGTCTTGTCTCCGGATACTTCAATAACATCCGCCATATTTTCAAGACTTGCGCCTAGTCCTTGAGCTATTTTTCTTGCAGCATCATATTCTAAAAAATATCCATGGGAGTTAAGTATTGATTTATTTTCGTTTTCTGAATTTGATTCTTTCACTACTTCTATTTTCCCATTTTGGGATGTTGATAATGTCCATAACCACATAGCGGTAATTCTAGCATCTTCCTCCAAACCAGAAACATCCGCGTCTTGAAATATCGAATTAAGCGCTTCTTTTGATACTGCAGCCCAAATATGTTCCAAATATTCTTTAAGTGGTACTTGTTCACCGTTTGCCTTTTCTACACGTGAATATTTAGAATATATCTCAAGAGCTGGCCCTAGGCATGAAAAAATTGCGTCTGCTCCAACTATTCCTTCTTCGGCTAAACGAGGCATCCAATCATGAATTCTTTTCGGAAGTAAAAGTAAAATACTTCTCCAGTCTCCAATATTACCTTGAATAAGGTTTCCATGTTCATCCTCCTTAGGTCTACAAACAAGATGTATAGATGAACTTAATGTAGCTGAATTTTTAGCACGAAGCCTTGATTCCAACTCTGTGTCTATTGGCCATGATGCAGTAATAATCCATCCAGCATCGACTATTGCCTGTAATAACGCTTCCCAACCTGAAGTTGATTTGTGTGCGAAAACTACAATTCCTATTCCTTTAGGATTTAACACTCTTCTCCCCTCTAGCATTGACTTGTACATTCCCTGTTCAAAAAAAAATTTATCTTTATTTGGATATCTAACTGGATCCCAACCAACCATTTCACAAATCTCATCATCTTTTGGAGACATAGGAGAAGTAAATAAATCATTGTGTGTTGATGATAAAATTCTTTTCATCCATACATAAAAATAATCAGACAGATCAGCATATGGTATCGCATTGTAATAAGGAGGATCTGTAAAAAATACATCTACCGAATCATTTGGAAGTGGAAGAGATGTTGCTGAAGCCATATTTGCATGTCCAGAGTATTTTATTCCCGACATAACATGTTTTATACCAGCTTTAATTCTCGAAATAGCCGAATATGGTGAACCACCGGCTCCTGATAAAGGATTTATTTCACCAAAATCCATTACCATTTGTAATGCCCATCTTCCAAATACATGTGCGGTATTGGGTGTACTAAGTTGCCAAACGCATAAAGATGCATTTAAATCGACCAATTTATTTATTATCAATGAAAAAACTGACAATATTACGGAATATTTTTCTTTGTCTTGATAATATTTTTCGTTACAGTATTCAATAATCAACTTAACATAGGTAATATTTGCTAAAAGTTGTCTTTTTGTAAAGAGTAAGTCGATCCGATTCATTCCATAAAGAGGTGGTGCTAAAAATCCACCGCTTGTATCGGGGAGCTTTTCAGTAGGTACTAACCTTTTAAATGAATCATCATGATTAAATAATTCGTCAAATTTAAAACTAGCTTTTTTTACTGCAAGGAAATCTTCTTCATCTGGTATGTGGTAGCTTCTTCCTTTATTTGCCGGATTAATAGTAACAACACAAAAAAGTCTCGCGTTGTTTGTTCCACCGCTTTTCAGTTTTAATTGTTTTTTCACTGATTGAGATTTTGTTGTAAATCCACATACAGGGCAAATTACCGATCCATGTATAATTGTTCCTTTTGTATCTATATTCTTTTCCGGATTTGTAATAATCTCAAAATTAATTTTCTTATTATCAACAAGAATTTTTAGTATTACATTACTATTTTTTTTCGCTATCCATTTTGACGTTAATAACGGAATCTCTACTCCACAATCTGGTCCTTCACAATTTATTGTTCGTGCCCATAAATATGCAATTGGAATTGAGCCATTTTTTTTAATCGGATAATATTCTGATAGGATTTTTGATGCTTTTGGTTTCATCCATTTATACCAATTATCAATTTCATCAATCAAAAATTGATTATATTTAGGAATATATTCCAAAAGAATTTTGTTGTATAACACGGCTACTGGATTTAATTCTGATGAGAACGACTCAGCTCCTACTCTAATCGCTTCCATAGGAATTGCACCACCGCCTGAAAAAGGATCAACTACTAGAGGTTTACTATCGTTCTCATCAATTTGTGACCCATAGGATATTTTTGTTATCTCTGAAGCAGTAGTAACAAATTCTTTTTTTATTGAGTTTTCCCAAATTGAGAAATCAATAATAAAATCAAAAAGTGATTTTCGTAATTCCAAATTATCATTTAAGATATCTGGATTTTTACTTATCTTAATTGTTCTCTGATAAGTATTTTCGCTACAGAATCTATAATTATTTGTTGCCCAAGAAATCATAATTTTTTTAACTTCTTCTTTATATTTTTTTGGGCAAAAATCATCACAAGGATCAAACCATAATGACGCACATAAAACCGCTCGACAGGCAGCTGGAGGTCGTGTAGCTGGCCATATGTATAAAAGAGGTACGTGACTCCTTCTCATATCTTTTTCTCTTCTTGCTGATTCAGAAATGTATTTTATAGGGAAATCAACTTCAATCAGTCTTTTAGGGTATATCTGCATATTTATTTTAATGAATAAATTGACATTTCTCTGGAACTTAACATATATTGTTCAATTGTCACTATTGGCTTCCATCCAAATGTATTCACCGGATCGGAAATAGCTTGTATTTCTGGGATGGATCCACAATTTATCACATAATATAACCAATAATCTTTTTTCAATCTCTCCGCAGTTTTATATTCATTTGTGGTCAATCCTATCGTTCCTTCTCTTCCTTTATTTCCTTTCACTTCAATAAATTTAACCTCTATAAACGTTTTTGGGTCTTCAGGATGAGGCTTTCTGGATATTAGATCAAAACCTCTATTGTCTTTTTCTACACTTTCCACCTGCCATCCGTTTTTCTCTTCATGCGCTATTACTGCCTGCACTGCTATCCTTTCAGTTTCTTCATTTCTTATCATATGGGAAATCTGTGGAGTATCTCTTTCCGGATGGGGTAAAACCCACGCAAAGGCAATATGTTCAATATCAGAAACCATACATTCTCTCTCCTGAGAAAGTTCTTTTTTTCTTCTTTCCAGTCTTTCGTTTAGTTCTTCAATTCTTTCGAACGTCTGACTAATTCTCCCGTCCAATCCGTATTCTGTGCTTCCTTCATCTTTTTGGTTCTGCAATTCAGCAAATTTGATATTTTCACCATTTATAATTTCATTTAGGCTGACTTCGAGATGATTTTCGATCGTGGTAATTTCTTTATTCCTTTGTTTTTCTATTTCCTTCAAAAATGGTTGTAACGCTTCCTTGTTTAATAACTGTTCAAGTCTTTCCTGAGATGGTAAATTCACATCAATTGGAACCTTAATATCTTTTGGAGCTAGTGAAAAATCGAGGAATATTGTTGGTTGTTTTATGGTGGTATTTGATTCTAAATCTGTTTCAGTAATAAATAATTTTTTGTGGAGGGTATGATTTCTTCCATCTTTTATGGAAGCAGAAAACACATCAAGCCGAGCTGGTTTCACCTTATTTATGTCATAAAAAATCGCACCTTTGTGCAAATCGTGTCTAACCTCGTCTATGAGTCTATCTTTTACTGACTCGAATAAAGGATGTCCGGGAGTCACCCATTCAAGAATGGGATCTTTTGAAAGAATTTTTTTATCAAAAACGATTTCCTGATATTCGTGTCCCAATTTTCCAAATCTTGGTTCTAATTTATCTCCGAATACCCAGAGATGTCTTGGGATTTTACCCACCTTATAAATATGTGATCCTGCTCCAATTTCCTTGGGTTTTACACCTACCAGTGGTGCTGCATTTTTAAAAAAGTCTTCTACTATCTCAGGAACCAATCTTCGTTCCTTCGCTTCTTCATTTTTGCCGATTATTACGGATAAATTTAATTCTCTTTTGGCTAAACCTTCTAAAGTGGAATTTGTTATTTTTTCAAACTTTTCTGTGTCTATCTCATCAACGATTCTGTCTCTTATTACATCTTCCGTCAGGTTTCTTGAATACATATCCCTTATCATTCTTTCCAGACTGTTAGATGGAAAAATTTCTCCAAGGACATTAAATATTTTTCCTGTATGTTGAGGATCTAGATCGTTTTCAATCTTTTTTATACGCTCAAACAATTTCTGCATCACTCTTCCTTCTCTGGTATTGGTTGATACAAAATTAAGTATCAAACAATCCTTTTCCTGCAAATACCGGTGAATTCTCCCCATTCTCTGTTCCAACCTTACTGGATTCCAAGGTATGTCATAATTGATCATGAACCAACAAAATTGTAAATTTATTCCTTCTCCAGCTGCTTCTGTTGCTACCAGTATTTGGCATGCTTCTCGAAATTCCCTCTCGGCAAACAATCTGGTCCCTTCAGCATCTCTATCTCCAATTTTCATCCCTCCGTGGATTTGAGTTACAGATAATTTCCAATCATCCTGTAATTTTTTCACTAAATAATCCAAAGTATCCTTGTGCTCTGTAAATATTAAAAGCTTCATTTTTGGATCCTTAAAAATACCTTCTTTTGTCATGACTTCTTTTAATCTGACCAATTTTGTTTCTACTTCCAATAACTCAATTTCTTTTGCCATGTCAATTAACTTACCGATCTGAATTATCTCTTCCTTTAAAACCTGTGGATCTACTTCTATCACTTGTCCTTCAATCGCATCAATTATTTTTTGTCTTTCATCATCGGTTAAATCATCAATATCCTCCGGTAGTTTGGCTTCAATCTGAGATTTTTTATATCCTTCCGGATCTGCTAGAATTTTTTCTCTTTTCTCCTTCATTCTTTCCAAGCTTCTTCTGACTGCATATATGCTAGAGGCAAATCTTCTCTGTAACATAGCCATGATAAATCCAACTGCCCTTCCCCGGACTGTATTATCCTGTGCTGCTTTATATGACTGCTCTTCAACAAATCTGGTCAACGCATCATAAAGTTCATACTCTTTTTCACTAATCTCAAAATCTATGGTTCTTACAAGTCTTTTGGTAAATAAACTTTTTGACTTTCCTGTATCCGGATCAGGAAAAGAAATTAATGCTTCTTTTACCCGTCTTAAATAAAAAGGCGCCTCTTTCTTCTGAATTGCGAGGTTTAAACTTTCAATATTTCCGTATACATCTTTATCCAGTAGTTCCAAAAACATTCTGAAGTTCTTATGATCGCCCTTATGCGGTGTTGCTGTCATAAGTAGGTAATGATCTGTTTTTTCAGATAACTGCTTACCTAATTTATACGCCAGAGTTTGATGCTCTTCGCTACGTGCGCTCATCTTGTGTGCTTCGTCAATGATTATTAGATCCCAACGACTTCTTAACAGACTTAGGTTAGCATCTTCTATCACAGATACCCAAGTCATTGAAGTTATAACCTGATTTTTCTCCTGCCAGGGATTGCTTCCATAGTTTGTCCGAAGTACTTCTCCCCGAACAATATCGAATTTCTCTCTGAATTTGTCTTTTAACTCTCTTTGCCACTGAAATGTAAGGTTTGCCGGGGTGATAATGAGAGTTCTCTTTATCAATCCTCTTATTTTCAATTCCTTTATGAGGATTCCTGCCATGATGGTCTTACCGGCACCTGGATCATCTGCTAGTAAAA
>Ga0233421_10000776_pt1 | contig 12514 bp, 9 predicted proteins | sample Watercolumn_Mata_3_FD_182725 | JGI IMG/M metagenome (GOLD analysis project Ga0233421, IMG submission 182725) | Freshwater microbial communities from Lake Matano, South Sulawesi, Indonesia - Watercolumn_Matano_2014_107_MG | ecosystem: Environmental > Aquatic > Freshwater > Lake | place... | reverse complement strand
ACGTCAGCGACAGCAATACGGCCTCGGCCACGGAAAAGGAAGTGGAAGCGGTGGAAGCGGTGGTGGAAGCGGTGGAAGCGGTGGTGGAAAAAGAGGTTCGCGAATTAGTGACGCGCGTCAGCGACCCCGATTTGCGTAAGCGCTACTACCGCGAACTCCCCGTCACCTTCTCGGTGCACAACAGCAATGAACAGAAAGCAACGGACGCGCTCATCCAGCACAAGGTCGGCAACGTCGCCAAGTGGCGAGTGGGTGTGTTCGTCCACTTCGGCGCAGACATCGATTGCGGCGACGTCAAGGGCGTGAGCCAGAAAATCGGCCTGGCGTTTCAGACCGAGCTGATCAAAGCCGGGCTCAATGGCGCGCCGGGCTTCGAAATCATGCCCAAGGTGCCGGAGATTGATGAAACCCTGAAAGCCACGGAAAACGGCTACACCATCCAGCATGCCGTTGACCAGCCGCATGCGTTCAATTACCGCGTGCTGACCGTAGACACCAAGGACGGCAAGGAAGTGAACGCCCGCTATGTCTGGCGCAACCGCCGGCCAGGTCGAAAGTCCGAGGGCGAATCCTGGGTGGTCGAAGAAGAGAGCAGCGAGTCCCAATTGATCAAGGGATTCCCGCTCAAGGTCCAGGGCCGGGACGCGGTCGATCGCATGGCCGAGGCGCTGACCGACGCGCTTTTCAGCAAGAACGCCGAGGCCTTCCAGAAAGCCAGGGATAAGGAGTTCTACGAGTTCCTGTGCGGCTTCCTGGCCGAGGTGCGACGCCTGTTGACGCACTCCAAGCAGCGTCACCAAGTGGAAGAGTCACTCACGCGGCTTGGCGAAGCGTTCGGCGACTAGTCCCCCATCCCCCGCTCTTTCATGGCGGCACAACAATCAAGTTGTGCCGCCGCTTTTGTTTTTTAAATTTTAATAGTCAAAAATCTCCTGCTACGTTACTATTGACAAACACTATTAATGCGACTAAAATAAACGCAAAACAAAATCCTGTTCTTTCATGCTGGAGGACTTATTATGTCTACTAATCTTTGGCGATTTACTGGCATCAGGGGCTACCCTTTTCCGACGGAAATAGTCGGTTTGGTAAAAGCGGACACTGTGGAAGAGGCCGCCAAAAAACTCCGAGCTCATGGCCTGGAGGCGATGAAAATAGAGTCCGAGAATCCTGATTTCCAAAGAGTTCGGCGCAATGCCCAGCAAAAAGAGTTGCTGCAAAGATTGCTCAATTCGAGCAACGACGAGATATTTGTTATCGAAAAAACAGCTGATCCGTCTTCTAATATCGTCAGTTTAGAGGCGTACCGTCGGCAACAAGGTCTGACCCCATGAGGTTCGGCCTTTTTATTTTTTTTCAAAATTAATTATTTTCTTGTTTTGCCCCATTCTAAGCAGTATGGCTTGTTTTTCTTCTTGATCGCCAATAATTTTTGGCTGGCCATAATCCTCGATTCTAACGGGAATGATTTCTAGCTGTTCTAAACTATCGTCTTGAAAATAAATTTTAACCACCGCTCCTTCTCGCGTTTCCAGCGACCACATCTGATCAAAAACCAAATTTCCCAAAGAATAAATTATTGGTTTGCCTTGGTAGATTTCCATCTGTTGCACCCAATGCGGATGATGGCCCACCACCGCATCAGCGCCGGCGTCTATGGCAGAATAAGCAAACTCTTTTTGCTGGGCATTAGGCAGACTAATATATTCTGTTCCCGCGTGCATTAAAACAATGGTTATCTGCGTTTGCTCTTTTGTTTTTTTGATATCTTCTTTGGCTCTGGCCAAATTCATATTGGCAATGCCCGATGTAGAGGTGCTGGCTGTATATAAATCCTCTGGATAGCCATAAGCCAAAAAACCAAATTTTATTCCCTTAATTTCTCTAATCACCGGCTGATGCGCTTCAAAAATATTTTTTCCTGCGCCCAAATAATCTATGTGATTATTTTTTAAAATCTCAAAGGTGTCTGCCATGCCCCGCTCTCCTTGATTGCCAAAATGATTATTGGCCAGTGACACCACATCGATTCCTGCCAACTTTAAGCCACTGACAGTCCGCGGGTCAGCTTTAAAACTAAAGGAACCGGTAGGCACAAAATAATTTTTACTGTTTTGCAAAAATGGTGATTCTAAATTTACTATGGCCAAATCAGCGCCACTTAAAATTTCAGCCACCGCCCTAAATGGCCAGCTGTAGTCATTGTATTTTGTTATTTTTTGACCCACCACTCGGGAGAGCATCACATCACCGCCAAAAGCCAAGACAATTTCCTGCGGTTTGTTTTTCTCGGCAGTTACATCGCCCAGTGTTGCGCCAGCCAAATCTTTTACCATTAAAATCTGGCTTGTCCCCACACTAATAATTTTTATGCCGATTAAAAATACTCCTAAAATTATTAGAATAAAAATTAAAATGATTTCTGACTTTTTAAACACTGGGGGTTATCTTAATAAATTTATATTTTTTCTAATATCACTACCCTTCGCCAAACTCGCTGCTCCTCTCTTTTATACATTAAATTATTATCGTCTAAACGTTTAAAGCCGATCTTAGCCGTGGCGTCTGATAAATTCAAATCAAAAATCTGCTGGCCCAAATGCCACTGGGGCCAAATCATCACTACTTTGCCTTTTGGCTTCAAAATCTTTTTGAATTCCGCCAAAGCCGCTTGATATAACCCCTCTACCTCGCTAATGATATTCAAAATCGTCTCTTTCTTTTCGTTGCCTTTTAGCGCCGGGCCCAAGTATGGCTCTGTCACCACGCCGGCCACCGAGCCAATTTTAATTTTACTTGATAGCGCCTTAACGTCACAATTAAAAATTTGAAATTTAAAATTAGAAAGCTTAAATTTTTTGACCAGCCACTGTGAATTTTTTTCTGTGTCGCTAACGGCCTTGGCCGAAATATCGCTGGCCATCAAATTCTTAAATCCCAAATCCAAGGCCTCGGCCAAAATCGTGCCCGAGCCGCAAAACGGATCAAGCAAAGTTTGCTCCGGCTCCAACTCCGATAAATTTACCATCATCCGCGCCAGCTTTGGCGGCAACATGCCAGACAGCGCATCGCTTTGAGGTCGGCCATAATCGCGCTGGCCATAACCTTCAAAATCCTGCACTGCGCAAGTGAGCCCAAAAAAATCCGGCCCCACCAAAAAATCATGACACTTTTCTTTGGTCACAATTACTGATGACAGGGCTGGCTCCCGACTGACCACTAAACGCGCTGGCAGTCCTTTTTCTTTCAACAACCTTTTTATTTTCATGCCTAAGTTATTGGGCTTTACCCCATAAAAACTCAAACCAAAATTAAACCGTCCTGGCCCGCTCTGGGAAAATGCCAAATCTAAAACCGGCCCTTCGCTCGGCCGCTTGCCGACAACCATGCCAATTTTAATTGTGCCCCCCAACTGCCTCATGATTTTCTGGCAATCAAATTTAGAGCAATCAGCCAACAAGTACTGCCGACATTGCAAAATTACTTTAACTTTACCTAAAACCGCTTGGATTTCCGCTACTGACAATTCCGGATTATTACCCAAAATAAAAAGGTATTTCATAATTCTAAACAAATTGATATTGGCTTTATTATAATGACTCTTGACTTGTTTTTCAACTTTTGCTAACATAAAAACACAAATTAAATTAACCTTTCCCAATTGCCGCTGCCAGCAAGTGCTGCGGCAACTATCCTGTCGCTGTCTTAGCCGGCAGGAAAAGGCCAAAGATCCGCCCAGGGCTTTGCCTTGGGATTTTTAAAAATATGAAGAACTACGAACTCCTTTATTTAATTTCCGGCCAATACACCGATAGCGAGGCGGAGAGTATCCGCCAAAAAGTCAATGAACAAATTAAAAAATACGGCGGCGTTGTTGGCTATGAGGAAAATTTGGGCAAAAAAAAGCTGGCCTACCCAATTAAAAAAGTGCTCCACGGTCATTATCTGGTGGTAGAATTTGAATTGAGCGACGGTGTCATGCTAAAAAATTTAATTAACGATTTGCGGCTGGACAAGGAAATTTTGCGGTCGCAAATCATCGCCAAGGCCAAATACTCGCCGGCTAAGCCGAGCCAGCGGCGCCAGTCCGAACGGCCAGTCAGCACCGAACAGCCGGAAGAAACCAAAAAAGAAACCAAGAAACCGGCCAAAGACAACAAAGTCAGCATTGAGAATCTTAATGAAAAACTTGACGAACTGCTTCAAGACGATAGTATAATCTAATTTAATTAAATAAATTAATTCATAAACTAATTTTATGAATCTCAACAAAGCCATAATTATTGGCAATCTCACCCAAAATCCCGAGGTCCGCAACACGCCTTCGGGTCAATCAGTGGTTTCTTTCACCGTGGCCACTAACCGCGTTTGGACCGACAACCAGGGCCAACGCCAAGAGCAAGCCGAATTCCATAATGTCGTGGCTTGGGGCAAACTGGCCGAACTCGTCGGCCAATACCTCGCCAAAGGCCGCCTGTGCATGGTGGAAGGCCGCCTGCAGACCAGAAGCTGGGACGACCAAAACGGCATCCGGCATTGGAAAACAGAAATCGTGGCCGAGAATGTCCAATTCGGACCGCGTGGCGCGGCCAGTGGGGCGCCGGCCAGCGGCCATCAAGCTCCCGCCAGTAATTATTCAACGCCGGCTCCGGCTTCCCAACCGACCGAAGTGGTGGAAGAAGACATTAAAATTGAAGACATTCCTTTCTAATAAGTTATGAATAAAAAAACCAACAACAATTCGCCGATCGTCAAAGAAAAATATTGCCATTTCTGCGTTAATAATATGGACCATATTGATTATAAAAACGTCCAATTGCTCCGGCGATTTACTTCTTCTTATTCCAAAATCGTGCCCCGCAAAAGAAGCGGCGTTTGTTCCAAGCACCAGCGCAAGCTGGCTGAAGCCATCAAACGAGCCCGCATTATGGCTTTGTTGCCGTTTGTCACTAAATAACAGTTACCGTTAACGGATGATCGCTGACCGCCAATAAATAAAATATCAACAACTGGCGGTTATCGATCATCATGCTTTCTTATGATTTCTACTTTAAACGACATCAAAAAAGGCACCAATGTCATCTACAACGGCGAGCCCCACGTAGTGGTCGAGGCCAATTTTGTCCGCATGCAGCAACGCAAACCGGTTATGCAAACCAAGTTACGCAACCTCATCAACGGCAAAGTGGCCGAATACAGTTTTCATCAAGGCGAACGCGTGGAAGAAGCCGACATGACTCGCAAAAAAGTTGATTACCTTTATACTGACGGCAGTAGTTATTATTTTATGTCACCCGATGACTTTGAACAGTTTCCTATTCCTCAAGCAGCGCTGGGCGACAAAATTGGCTACCTTAAGGAAGGCGACAAAGTTGACGCGCTTTATTGGAACAATAATCCGGTCTCCGTTTCCGTGGCTCCTAAAGTTGATTTAAAAGTACTCTCTTCTCCTGAAGGCGTGCGCGGCAATAGCGCCCAAGGCCGAGTGACCAAAACAGCGGAGCTAGAAACAGGCATTAGTTTACAAGTTCCTCTGTTTATCAAAGAAGGTGATATTGTCCGCATCAACACCGAGTCTGGTGAATATGTAGAAAGAGTAAATCAATAATAAAAAATAAAAACGTCCCGAGGTAATCGGGACGTTTTTATTTTAACTTCACTCGTTTTCACCAACTTCGGCTATCGAGCCGCTACCACCTTCATCGGCTTGTTTTTGCTTGCTAAATTCGGCCCAAACTCGCTTTTTGATTTCTTTAATCAACTTGGGGTTTTCTTTTAAATAACGTTTGGCATTCTCCCGGCCAACGCCCAATTTTTCTTCGCCCAGATTATAAGAATTGCCGGATTTATTCACCACGCCGTAAACCGCGGCTATGTCCAACGCGTCGCCGGAAATAGAAATGCCCTCATTATACATAATGTCAAATTCACAAGTTTGGAAAGGCGGCGCCACTTTGTTTTTGACAATTTTGACTTTGACGCGATTGCCGATGTGTTTTTCACCCTGCTTGATTTGCGCGCTGCGACGCACTTCCACCCGCACCGAAGAATAAAATTTCAGCGCCATGCCGCCGGTGGTCGTCTCGGGATTGCCGAAAAATACACCGATCTTTTGCCGCGTCTGATTGATAAAAATCAACACCGTGCGGCTTTTGGAAATCGCGGCTGTCAATTTTCTTAAGGCCTGGCTCATCAGCCGCGCCTGCAGGCCCATGTGCTGGTCGCCCATATCACCCTCAATTTCCGCTTTGGGCACCAGTGCCGCCACGCTATCCACCACCACCACATCTACCGCGTTGGAACGCACCAGCGTCTCCACAATTTCCAGCGCCTGTTCGCCGGTGTCTGGCTGGGAGATCAACAAATTATTGACATCCACGCCTATTTTTTTGGCGTAATCGGGATCCAACGCGTGTTCAGCGTCCACAAAGGCCGCCACGCCGCCGGCTTTCTGCACCTCGGCCACGATATGCTGGGCCAAGGTGGTTTTGCCAGAGGCCTCGGGGCCGAAAATTTCCACAATTCGGCCGCGCGGCACGCCACCCACGCCCAAAGCCAAATCCAACGACAAACAACCGGTCGGCACGGCCTCCACCTGCATCGTTCTGGATTCGCCGAATTTCATAATCGAACCGTCGCCAAACCGATCTTTAATTTGATTCATGGCCGTTTCCACGGCCTTAAGTTTTTCGGCAATTTCTCCTCCTTCTTCCTTGCCCTTTTTAGACATAAATATTTTACAATTTATCAATTAACTTATGGCGCCGGCGTTTCATTTAACAGCACTCTGACCACCGCTTCCTGCGACCGGCTATAACGTTTCTTCGCAGTTATCTTAATCAAATTCAGGCCTTTTTGCAAGTCCAGATCTGATTCAAATTTGCCCCGATTATCCACAAAAATCAATCGATTGTTGATAACTATTTCCACTTCCGGCTCCGAACTGCCAATGATTTTTATTTGCCTGGCGGCGACTATCGAGCCATCGGTCGGCTCAATAATTTTCAATGCCGGCGGCGTAAAAATTTCCTGAACCTTAAACAACAAAAAAGCCAATATCGCCACTACGGCCAAAATAATCAAAGTTCTTTTGATAAATTTGGGCCACAAAAATAAATGCCGACGGTCGATGCCTAGTCGCCGCACTGTCTGATGCGCCTCCAGTTCTTTAGCCAGCTGCCAGGAGTCATTGAAGTTCAAATCAAGATAAGCGCAATACAAACGTAAAAAATTTTTTAGGTAGGCCCGGCCGGGAATGTCCTGTAGTTTATTTTCTTCCAAAGCCGCCAAATATTTGTAGGCGATTTTTAATTCTTTGGCCGCCTTTTCCAAGCTGATATTTTTTTCATTTCTAGCTTCGGCCAGACGGTCGCCCAAGGTCTGGCTATTGACAATTCTATTTTTTACAAATCCAGTCATAGAAAATGTGCCGTAATTTTAAGTCCACTCGTCTTCTTTAAAAACTTTCTTTTTGCCAGTGGCTCCTCCGCCCAGTCCCGCTTCCTGCTTCTCTTGTTTTGCCGTTAATTCTTCATTTTCATCTTCATCTTTTTCATCTTCTGCCGCCAAAGATTCCCATTCTTTTTTTGTTTCTTTTTCTAAATCTTCGGTTTTTTCATCAATCTCTTCTATCTCGGCTTCTTCGGTTAAATCATCGTCTTGACTAACAAAAGCAGTAAAGGTCGGCTCGGTCTCCTCTTCTTCCAGCGGCCTTAATTCACCCTCCAAGTCGTGTTCGCGCGCCGCAAATTCCACCGCGCCCACACCGCCCAATTTTTCCAAAAAAATTTCGCGCGGTTTAGCGCCATCGGCCGGACCAACCACTCCCTGCTCTTCCAATAAATCCAAAATCCTGGCTGCCCGCGCGTAGCCCAATTTCAAACGCCGTTGCAACAGCGAAGCCGAGGCCTTGCCCGACTGGCCGATAATTTCTTTGGCCTCGGACAACAACGGGTCGCCATCGCTGGCGCCATAACCGCCGACCACTCCGGCCAGTCCCGGCTTTTCCACCACTTCCGGCAGATAATCCGCTTCACCCTGCTTCTTAATATAATCAATGATGGTTTTAATTTCCTGATCCGATAAAAACACTCCCTGCAGACGCTTGGGTTTGGTAATCTCCGGGCCCAAATAAAGCATATCGCCGCGGCCAACTAATTTTTCCGCTCCGGAAGTATCCAAAATAGTGCGCGAATCAATTAGCGAGGCCACGGAAAAAGCCACGCGCGCCGGAATGTTGGCTTTAATCAGCCCGGTAATCACTTCCACCGACGGCCGCTGGGTGGCCAAAATCAAATGGATACCGACGGCGCGCGCCATCTGCGCCAGCCGCACAATGCCCGCCTCCACATCCACCGAGGCCACCGACATCAAATCCGCCAACTCGTCAATAATAAAAACAATATAGGGCAGCTTCTCACCAGCCGCCTGATTATAAGAAGCAATATTGCGCTTGCCCATTTTGGATAGCAACTCAAAACGTTTTTCCATTTCCACAATCGTCCACTTCAGGGCATTGATGGTTTTTTTGATGTCAGTGATGACCGGTGTCAATAAATACGGGATGCCGTTATACAGCGGCAGTTCCACCCGCTTCGGGTCCACTAAGATAAATTTCAAATCATCGGGACTGTTCTGATAAAGCAAACTGATAATTACCGAATTGATGCACACCGACTTGCCACTGCCAGTAGCGCCGGCAATGAGTAGGTGCGGCATCCTGTCCAGTTGGGCAAAATAACAATTGCCGCTGACATCTTTGCCCATGGCCATCGACAGATTGTTGCCGCGCCCTTTGAATTCCCGGCTGGAAAGCATCTCGTTCATCGTCACTCTGGCCGCCAGCCGATTAGGCACTTCCACACCAACGAGTGACCGCCCCGGAATCGGCGCTTCAATTCTAATCGGGTGCGCGGCCAAAGCCAACGCCAAGTCGCTATTGAGATTGATAATCTTAGACAGTTTGACGCCGTCGGCTGGTCGCAGGGTATATTGGGTCACTGTTGGCCCGATATTAACCTCGCTCATTTCTACCTCAATGCCAAAATTAGCCAAGGTCTTTCTGATGGTCTCCTGATTGGCCTTGATGTCGCCGCTGGTTGGTTTGCTGGATTTGGAGCTTAGTAGCGCTAGTGGCAGCTCGATTTTCTTGCCGAACCTTTTGGGCTTGGCAATACTGGCCAATTCTTCATCCGGAATCTCGCCGCGTTCAATTGATTTTTTAAAAAATTGCGGCCGGTCTTCTGCTATTTCTTCTTCAGCCGGCTCGGCTGCTGCCTCTTCAGCCGCGTCAGCCGTTTCCTCCTCCACTTCTTCATAATCCTCGCGAGTCAGTTTAATATTTTTGGTGCGCTTACTTAAAAATAAAAAGCTGTCTTTCAATTTTAATAACATCAACCTCGCCAAGCGCACCGGCCACATCAACCCATAAATAGAGGTTTCAAAAGTCAACAATAATCCTGTTAAAAATAAAGCCAAGTCAACCACCAGTGTTCCCCAAAAGCCCAAAGCCGTTAGCATCAACCAGGGCGACAAAGCGCCAACATAACCGCCGCCCAAACCTTTTTTGGCTACTACCAGCGGGTCAAAATAACCGCTATATAAATAACGTAAATGCCACAAAGCCGTCAGGCCTAAAGTTAAAAGAATGGCGCCAAAATAATTTACTGTTTTGACTTGGTACTGGTCTTGGCGCGCCAAAAAGTAACAAAATAAAGCGGCTAGTATCGGAAACAGCCATTTCAACTGACCTAGCAGCAACATCAAAAAATCCGCCACCACTTGGCCAAACTTTCCCGACAAATCCAACAAACCCAACAAACTCAAGGTCGCCAGCACAAACAATAAAATCGCCCAAATTCCCTGTTTGGTGTCTGGGCTGACATTCCAATTCAGCCCCTGTCCCCAGCGCCAGCCCCAATCATCAAAACCAAAGCGGCTGCTGGAGCGCCGGCGGAGTAAATTTAATAATCCTGATTTTCTTCTGCGTCCCATAACAATTTAAAATTTTAGCATTAAATGCGGTAAAAATAAAGCTGATTGTCTTTTACGGTATTGCGGAGAAATCCTCTGGCGTGCTGTCGCTTTCTGATAATAACAGATTGCCCTCGGGAATAATTATAAATTCTTCGCTTGGTGCTGAAATAATTATTGAACTGCTGGTTGACGCCGGGCTTTCTAAATCAGTCGTGGAGGTCGCTATGGCTGGCGGCGCCACTGAAGCCGGCGGGACATTAGTTTCCGGATAAACGCAACTGCCGTCGCTTTGCGTGGCTTGCGGATTATAATTAGTCGCGCCCGGATCAAGACAGCCAAAAATTATTTGTTCTTGCGCTCCGGCCACCTGGCCAAAATTATTGACAGTGGCCACTGCCTGCCAATTAAATTTTAATTCCTCGCTGGTAGTGGAATTAATGACGATTCTAAATCCAGTTGTCGCCTCCTCGGTCACCCAATAACCTATGCCCCGCATGTCGCTCTTGGGAGTAATGTTGACAACCGGCACCGCTTCATAGACCTCCTTAAATTTAACTTCCGTGGAAGTGGCGCTGGTAGGAATGGTGGCTATGCCGGCCGCGTCTTCGTCAAAATAAACATGCTTTTTAAACGTCGCCTTGCTTTCAAAAGCCGCTTCGCCATAAACAATTATAGTGCCGTAAAATTCCGCGGCCTGATTGACTGTCAAATTGGCAACCTGCCAATCGGTTTGACTGGTAGAAACGGTGGTGGTCAAATTAGCGTTGCCAGTCAGTAACGCTTTCAAAGCATTCACCTCGCCCCACAACAAAGCCAAACTAGAGGAGGTCTGTTCTAAATTTATTTGCTGTTCACTGATAATATCTTTTGTGACCGCCATCAAATTACTCAAATCGCCCAACTGGCTGGTCAGGCCAGCTAAAATCTGGGTGGTGCTGGAGGCAAACTCCGTCAAAACAGCTGCCTTGCTGTCTAAATTATCCAAACGTAAATCAGCTTCGGTGGCCGCTGTTTGTAATTCGTTAATTGTTAAATTAATAGCATTAAATTTGGTATTTAAGCTGTCCACTTCCACGGTTAAACGGGTATTAAGTAAAAGTAATTTTGGATCTAAAACGCCGTTAATTGTTTCATCTAAATTCAAATTGGCCACCGCATCAGCCACTAAAATGTTTACTTCGTCTTCAATTTCCATCTCGGCAATATGCTGGGTGATTTTTTCTTCCACTTGTTCCACGCTTAAGCTTTTATTGCGCCTGGAAATCAAGACATTAATGGTGCCATGGCCGTCAGATAATCCCTCTAAAGCCACGCCCACCGTGGAATCACCGGCATCGGCTCTCATCACATAACCCGAGGTGGAAGAAGCCGAGGTCAGGGAGTCGCCGGGTCGAATCTCGCCGTTTTCCGCGCTGGCCTTGGCCGGTATCTGACCCAATAAGCCCACGATAACATAATTGACGCCGCGCTCCTCGTCGTCTGGCGCGTTGCCAATAACGGCCGGATGAGTGGAAATAATACCCATAATATTGGGGTCAGCGCCACGCGCGCAACGCTCCACCGCGTTATTTTTAGTGACATCGACACAAACCGCTTCGCCAGCTATCAAATCAATATTTTTGGTCCAAAAATATTCGGCATAATCAGCATGGCCGGATTTCAAGGCGCCATCAGCGTAATAATCGCCGCTGGCTAAAATTTTGAACTTGGTATTTGGCGCGGCGGCCGCATTGGTGCTGGTGGTCACGGCAAATAAAATATTAGTGGGGGCCGGATCAGAAAAATCATGAACCTGCAATACCGCGGCTGGCGTAGTGGTATTAATGCCGACTTTCTGACCAGTCGTAAGATTTAAAATATCATATAGTGCCGCCGTCGGATTATAGCGATAAGAAATGCTAAAATTATTGGCAATCGCGGCATCGTTTCCGCTAGTCATTTTAGACAATGACCAGGCATTATTTAATGGATTTTCCGCCAGCGTCACCCCGGCCGAAGCGCCGCCCAAAGTCGTCGCCGCCGACTGCAATAAAGCAATATTGGCTCCCACGCCATCCTCAATTCGCGGCTGCACTGTCACCATTGAAGCATAACTATTGGGAAAAGTATAAGGACTGCTGGTGCCAATCATAATTCTTCCGGCTCGGTTAATCTTAAAAATATTTTGATGAGTCGTGGTCGCCACCTGCAATAAATCAGTCGTGGCATTGCTGGCATTAACCACCAAGACCGATGCTGGCGTGGTCGTGACTATTCCAATTTTTTCACCGACATAAAGCTGGCCCGTAGAGGTAACACTGCCCGCAACATTCAAATCATTGCTGAAATCAAATCTGCTTGAAGCATTATTCAATGCCAAATAAGATGTCCCGTCTATACCTCTAGAGCTCCAACTGTCAAAATAAAGATAATCGTCATTACCAGCATTATCCAAACCAATGCCCACGCCATTGTACATCACATTGAATACATCACGGTAGGTCCCTAGCCCATTAACAGTATCAAAAGACAGCCAAGAAACAACGCTACCACTAATTGA
>Ga0233421_10000773_pt1 | contig 12532 bp, 15 predicted proteins | sample Watercolumn_Mata_3_FD_182725 | JGI IMG/M metagenome (GOLD analysis project Ga0233421, IMG submission 182725) | Freshwater microbial communities from Lake Matano, South Sulawesi, Indonesia - Watercolumn_Matano_2014_107_MG | ecosystem: Environmental > Aquatic > Freshwater > Lake | place... | reverse complement strand
TCTGCAAGATGTTATTATTTTCACGGGGCTTTTCTTTATGTACTTGTAGTGTGCCGCCCAACACGCGCTTGCACCTGACGCCGCTCCGCTGCGCTTCGCGGCGCAGGTGAAGCGCAGGCCGTTAGGGCGCAAAGATGTGCCCCAGTAGCTGGAACGCGGGCTAGCTACTGGAATGAATGAGTCCCGCACTTCATAGGAGTAAATGTCATGTCACTTATTAAATGGGAACCACTGCGTGAAATCGAAGATGTGTTCGACCGCTACACGCGTGCAAGGGGCTGGCCTTCTAACCGGAGCCAGGAACTGATGACAACGGGCGATTGGTCTCCCCGTGTTGACATCAGCGAGACTGATAATGAGTTCGTCATCAAGGCAGAGATACCCGAGGTTACAAAAGAAGATGTCAAAGTCAGCGTGGACAATGGGGTTCTTACCATCCAGGGCGAAAGGAAACAGGAGAAGGAAGAGAAAGGGAAGAGATTCCATCGAGTCGAGCGGTATTACGGAAGCTTTGTCCGTAGTTTCACGCTGCCCGACAATATTGATGAAACCAAGGTCAAGGCCTCATTCAAGGATGGTATGCTGAACCTCCAGATTCCGAAAACTGCTGAGACAAAGCCCAAGGCCATTGAGGTGAAAGTGGAATAAGCACTCCAACAAAACGCTCCACCGGATGTGTCAAAAGCGGTGCTTCGCTTGCTTTTGACACGCCGGTGAGCTCTACGTTGGGCTGCAAAAGCGGTGTGAGGTGCCATGCGAATGAATAAACGCGAACAGCAGGCCCGATCTGCACGACAGCTTCTCTCCGATGAACGGCTCGTTGCGTTTCTACGCGCGGTTGACGAGATGGGAAACTGCAATGTGCTCGCAGTTGAGTTGATATGCCAGGCGTTGGACAAGGGGAAGAGCCTGAACGAGATCTTCTACGACGGGAACGATTTCGGCTACCTGCTATCGGTTGAGAAGACATCCGCGTCTAACTTCAAGATTGAGTTCGGGTGTCATGCTGGTCCTCTCACTGGCGACTGCGGGGAATGGGAGGTCTCTTTCGTCGGGGATACAGTGCAGTCTATCAGTGGTGGGCTGATGTGGATCAGCTAGTCGTAATGAGGCCGAACCAGGCGCTGCAGCAGCCGGCCGCCGCCGTCTCGGTTCCCGGGAGTTCATACCTCACTTTGGCGGCGGCCGCTGCTGAGCTTTGCCGTTAGCTGCCAATGGGGAAAGATCAATGAGCACTGGATTCCTGAAGGACTTCCTGCTTTGGTGCCTAATTGTCAATTACGGCATTTTGATTCTTTGGTTTGTCGTCTTTGTATTCGGCCGCAGATGGCTCTTTGAGCTGCACACGCGCTGGTTCAAGCTCACGCCAGAGAGTTTTGATGTGGCTCATTACGGCGGCATGGCCATTTACAAGATAGGCATTCTGCTCTTCAATCTGGCGCCCTTTGCTGCACTATGTTTCATGGCCAATGGCAGCTAACAATTCATTCAAGCCGAAGCCGCTTCGCGGCTCGGCTTAATTCAGACATTAGGGGTCCAGAGATGCGCCGTTCGATGCCTTTGGTTCTGTTCTCAGTCGTTGCCAGTATCGCGAGCGTGCTGCTCGGCCTCACATTCCCGCCTGCACTCGCAGATCAAGTTGATGTCAAGCGAGTAGATGGGAAAACCTATAGCGGCATCGTGCGCTGCATGAAGGAATGCAATCTCCAAGACGCCATCGATCTTGGCATGCGTATCACCGGTAGCGAACCTCTGTTCGACGAGCGCTTCGAGTGTCGCGGCATCGACGACGGATGGGCGATCGACTATAGCGACAAACGTAGCCGACCGGCCCTGCATGGTGGCATCGACATCCCCGCCCCACGAGGCACGCCGATCCTTGCAATTGCCGATGGTGAGGTGGTGGCGTTGTTCGACAACCATGTGACTGCGGTCGGCGTGCGTGTGTTCCTGCGACACACGCCGGAGCAGACCGGCAAGCCGTTCTGGACCTATTCCGAATATGCGCACTTGCTGCAATTGCCATCGCTTTCCATAGGCCAGCAGGTAAAGCGCGGTGACGAGGTTGGCAAGACTGGCAACACCGGCATTTCCGGCCAGGAGGCGCGCGCGCGTGCCGGCGACACATCCAGTCGGCGCGGGAAGGTCCGTCGCGACGCGCTGCACTTCTCGATCATGTACAGCGACACCCCGGATTACGCGGTGATCAATCGGAACGGTGGTAACTTGATTCCGGTCGCTGCGCGCTGGATGGATCCGGTGGCCATCTATCGTAGCGCGCCACCGTACGATTCGGACACCCTCGCCACACTTTCGTCAGTCGATAGGAAAGTGCCCATCCCGTTCCAGACCGCGAACGGTGAAATACATCCGGGGGAGAGCAAACTGATTTGGCCTTATGCCTGCACCCCGCGCTGAGCGCCCGTCCCCTAACTGCGCGTCCGAGACGGACGCGGTTCAGCTGGGCGCTGCGCGATGAAGCCGCGCAGCGCCGGTGACTTCTACATTGGACGAACCCAGGCCAGTGGACGCCGCTGCCCCTCGCTCGCCGGAGAATGTTTCGCTTACACGACCAGAAGCCGCCCGCACGACAGGTGAAATCGCCGGCTCTCCTGCGAGTAATGGCGGAATCTGCGTGCGCACGATCTTCATCACTTCCCGATGGATCTGCTGCGATAATCCCGCGCCATGATTCGTTTCCAGCAGCTTTCCCTGCGGCGCGGCACCAAGGTGCTACTCGACGCCGCCAGCCTCACCCTCAATCCCGGCGAAAAGATCGCGCTGATTGGCGCCAATGGCAGCGGTAAATCCAGCCTGTTTGCGCTGTTGCGCGGCGAGCTGCACGCCGATGGCGGCGATGTCGATATTCCGGCTGGCTGGCGCATCGCCCATGTCGCGCAGGAAACGCCTGCCTTGCAGCGTTCGGCCCTGGATTATTGCATCGATGGCGATGCCGGCTTGCGCGCCCTGCAACAGCAACTGACCGCCGCCGAGGCTGCGCACGACGGCCATGCCATTGCCGAGTTGCACACTGCACTCAACGACGCCAACGCCTACACGATCGAGCCTCGCACCCGCCAGTTGCTCTCGGGGCTGGGGTTTACCGAGGCGCAGATGGAACAGCCGGTCTCCAGCTTTTCCGGCGGCTGGCGCATGCGGCTCAACCTGGCTCAGGCGCTGATCTGTCCGTCCGACCTGTTGCTGCTCGACGAGCCCACCAACCACCTCGATCTCGACACCATCCTCTGGCTCGAAGACTGGCTGCGGCGTTACCCCGGCACGCTGGTCATCATCTCGCACGACCGCGATTTTCTCGATGGCGTCACCACCGTCACCGTTCACATCGACACCCAAAAGCTGCGGCGCTACGGCGGCAATTATTCGTTCTTCGAGATACAGCGGGCCGCCAACCTTGCACTTTCGCAGGCCTCGTTCGACAAACAGCAGCGCGAGCGCGCCCATCTGCAATCCTTCATCGATCGCTTCAAGGCCAAGGCCACCAAGGCCAAGCAGGCGCAATCGCGCATGAAGATGCTGGCCAAGATGGAGGAACTGGCGCCCATCCATGCCGCCGCCAGCTTCAGCTTCGAGTTTCGCGAACCGGCGCGCGCGCCCAGCCCGCTGCTGACGCTGGAGGCGGTTGATGCCGGCTACGCCGCAGGCAATGCGGTGCTGTCTGGCATCTCGCTCGACCTGCAACCCGGACAGCGCATCGGCCTTTTGGGCGCCAACGGCGCCGGCAAATCGACCCTCATCAAAACCCTGATGGGTGAGATCGCCCCGCTGGCCGGCAAGCTGAAGCTGGGACGCGGACTGGTCATCGGCTACTTTGCCCAGCATCAACTCGAAAGCCTGCGATCAGAACACTCGCCGCTTTGGCATATGAGCCAGTTGGCCCCCGAGACGCGCGCCCAGGATTTGCGCGATTTTTTGGGCGGCTTCAACTTTGTCGGCGAGATGGCCACCCAGCCCATCGCCCCGCTCTCGGGAGGCGAAAAGGCGCGGCTGGCGCTGGCGCTGATCGTCTGGCAGCGCCCCAATCTGCTGCTGCTGGACGAGCCCACCAACCACCTCGACCTGGAAACCCGCGAGGCGCTTACCGTAGCCCTGGCCCAGTTCGAAGGCACCCTGATTCTGGTCTCGCACGATCGCCACCTGCTCAACGCCAGCAGCGAGGCCTTCTGGCTGGTGGGCGACGGCACCGTGCGTCCCTTCGATGGCGATCTTGATGATTACCGCGACTGGCTGTTCAAAAACCGCGCAGCCGCCGAAAGCAAACCCGGCGCGGAATCCAGCGTCGATCGCAAGGAACAAAAGCGGCTGGAGGCCGAAGCCCGCCAACGCAGCGCCAACGCCAGAAAACCCATAGAGACGCGGATTCGCAAGCTGGAAACCACGATGGCCCCACTGAACACACGCAAGACCGAGCTCGATCGACTACTGGCCGATCCGGAAACCTATACCGATCCCAACCGCGTCAAACCGCTGTTGCTGGAACAGGGCGAACTCAACCGGAAACTGGAAGCATTTGAAAATGAATGGCTGGAGGCACAAGAAGCGCTGGAAGCGGCTGGATAACCTGCACCTTGCACCATAAACATGGCACAGCAACAGATTGACCTACAAATCGGCGGCATGACCTGCGCCGCCTGCTCGGCGCGACTGGAGCGCGTATTGAACAATCGTGAAGGCGTCGAAGCGCGTGTCAACCTGGCCAGCGAACGGGCGCGACTGCGTTTTGATGTCAGCCGCAACAGCGAGGCCGAACTCATCGCTGCCATCGAACGCGCCGGTTTTTCTGCCACCCCGATCACCGAGACCAGTCGCACCGAAACCCAGCAACAACGCGAAGCCGAAATGCGCCACGAGTGGCGCGTGTTCTGGATCGCCGCCCTCCTCGCCCTGCCGCTGGTGGGACAGATGCTATGGCCACACGCCATGCTACCGGGTTGGCTGCAATGGGCCTTGGCCACCCCGGTGCAATTCTGGGCCGGGGCGCGTTTTTACCGCGATGCATTCCACAGCCTGCGAGGCGGTAGCGCCAACATGGCGGTGCTGGTGGCGCTGGGCACCACCGCCGCCTGGGGACTTTCTACCGCCACCTGGTTGCTAAACTTGCCCGGCCATCTCTATTTCGAGGCCGGTGCCGCCGTCATCGTATTGGTGCGACTGGGAAAGTTACTGGAAACACGCGCCAAATCGCGCACCTCCAGCGCCATCGAACAACTGCTGCACCTTACCCCGGATACCGCGCTGGTCGAACGCGACGGCCAGTTCGTCAGCCTGCCGGTGCGCGAACTGCACATCGACGACCGCATCCGCGTGCGCGCCGGCGAGCGTATCCCGGTCGATGGCATCGTGCTCGAAGGCGTCTCCACTCTCGACGAGGCCATGCTCACCGGCGAGAGCATGCCGATTGCCAAAACGGTTGGCGACCGGGTGAGCGCGGGCACCCAAAACCTGAACGGCAGCCTGCTGCTGCGCGCGGAATGCGTGGGCAGCCATACCCAGTTGATGGAAATCATCCGCCTCACCGAGGCAGCCCAAGGTTCGCGCCCGCCCATTCAGGCGCTGGCCGACCGCATCTCGGCCATCTTTGTGCCCGTGGTCATCGGCATCGCCGTTCTCACCTTCTGCGCTTGGTGGTGGATCAGCGGCGACCTCGCCCACAGCCTGATCCCGGCCATCGCCGTACTGGTCATCGCCTGCCCCTGCGCGCTGGGCCTGGCCACGCCCGCCGCCGTGACCGTCGGATTGGGCCGTGCCGCACAGCACGGCATTCTGTTTCGCAACGCCACCGCGCTGGAAACGGCCAGCCGTATTCAGGCCTTGGCACTGGATAAAACCGGCACCCTCACCTGTGGTCGTCCGGAGCTGGTCGCGCTCAAACCCGCAGGCATATCGGCAGACCACCTGCTGCGATGGGCAGCCGCACTGGAATCGGGCTCCAGCCACCCACTCGCCAGCGCCATCGTCCGTGCCGCCCCCACCGATCTACCCGCTGTCAGTGCATTCCGTGAAACCCCGGGACTGGGCGTCGAAGGCAACATCGACGGCAACCCCTATCGCGTGCAGGCCGGCGAGCCCGATGCCAGTCATCCCAAGGCAACCTGGCTGGCCCTTTGGCAAGGCGAACGATTGCTGGGCCGTATCGCCCTGGCCGATCCGTTGCGCTCGACCTCGGCCCTCGCGGTATCCCGCCTGAAGGCGCTCGACATCGAGTTATGGATGCTGACCGGCGACAACCCAAAAACCGCCGAGGCCATCGCGCATCATGCCGGCATCACGCACTGGCAAGCCGGGATCAAGCCGCAGGACAAACTGGCACACATCGCCCAATTGAAAGAAGGCGGAAAAATCACCGCGATGGCCGGCGACGGCATCAACGATGCCCCGGCGCTGGCTGCCGCCGACATCAGCTTCAGCCTGGCCGCTGGCAGCGACATTGCCCTGGAAGCTGCTGACATCACCCTGATGCGTGACGACCTCAACGGCATCGCCGATGCCATCGACCTATCGCGCGCAACACTGACCAAGATTCGCCAAAACCTGTTTTTCGCATTCGCCTACAACGCGGCCGCGATCCCCTTGGCCGCCGCCGGCCTGCTCAACCCGGTCATCGCCGGCGCCGCCATGGCAATGAGCTCGGTATCGGTCGTCAGCAACGCCCTGCTGCTCAAACGCTGGCGCCCACACTGACTACGCAGGCGCCACCAGCCCCACCGATGCCGACCTGATCCGCTGCATCCTCAAGCACGCACCGGGAAGCCGAACGGTGCACACGGTGCATTAACACGGCACATAAAAAATCTGCGCCCCCCCTTCCATACCGGGGTAGACCTACCTATAATGCGCGGCTCTCACCGAGCGCCCGTAGCTCAGCTGGATAGAGTACCTGGCTACGAACCAGGGGGTCAGGAGTTCGAATCTCTTCGGGCGCGCCAAATAGAACGGCTCAGGTTTTGCGACCTGAGCCGTTTTGCTTTATTGGCTTTATTACACGATTACATGATCGTTTTGGGATCAGCCCCGAGACTGCTTGAGTCGTTCGACCAAAGTCCGCAAAGCAATGCCTCGGTGGCTGATGCCGTTCTTGTCCTCGGCTGATAACTCGGCGCCCGTTTTGCCAAATTGCGGCAGCAGGAAGTACGGGTCATAGCCAAAACCACCCTCGCCACGCGGCGTATCGATGATCTCGCCATGCCACTCGCCTTCGCAGATGATGGGCTGCGGATCGTCGGCATAACGCACGAACACCATCACGCAGTAATAGTGGGCACGACGATCGGCCATGCCTTGCAAGGCTGCGATCAGCTTTTCGTTATTGCGCTGGTCAGACTTGGGCTCACCCGCATAGCGGGCCGAGTACACGCCGGGCGCGCCGTTGAGAGCCGCGACGCAAATACCCGAGTCGTCCGCCAATGCCGGCAGACCGGTATGCGCGCTGGCATGACGGGCCTTGGCAATACAGTTTTCGACAAAGGTGACATGGGGCTCGGGGCATTCTGGCACGCCAAAATCGCCTTGCGGATGCGCTTCGATGCCCAGTGGCGCAAGGATCTGACCGATCTCGCGCAACTTGCCCTTGTTGTTGGATGCGATAACGATCTTTTTCATCGAATGGCCTCATTCTGCAATTGCATCAATTCGCGAATACCTTTCTCGGCCAGGTCGAGCAACTGGTTGAGCTCGCTGCGAGAAAACGCCACGCCTTCAGCTGTGCCCTGAACCTCGATCAGGTTATCGCCGCCCAGCATGACCACATTCATGTCGGTATCGCAGGTCACATCCTCAGCGTAATCAAGATCGAGCACTGGCGTCCCCGCATAGATCCCCACCGAAATGGCCGCAACCGGCGCACGCATGACCGTCGCCGGAATCTTCCCCTCGCGCAGCAGCCATTCAACGGCGTCATGCACGGCCACCCAAGCGCCGGTGATGCTGGCGGTACGGGTGCCCCCATCAGCTTGCAACACATCACAATCGACATGAATCGTGCGTTCACCCAGTTTTTCCAAATCAACCGCCGCACGCAGGCTGCGGCCAATCAATCGCTGGATTTCTTGTGTGCGTCCAGACTGCTTGCCCCGCGCCGCCTCACGATCGCCGCGCGTATGCGTCGCACGAGGCAACATGCCGTATTCAGCGGTCAGCCACCCTCCCCCACTGCCTTTGATATGCGGCGGCACCTTTTCGAGCACGCTAGCAGTGCATAACACCTTGGTGTCACCACACTCGATCAACACAGAGCCTTCGGCGTGTTTGGTGTAATTGCGGGTGATGCGCACACGGCGCAGATGATCGGCAACACGCCCCGAGGGGCGAATACAAGACGACATCGAGATAAACTCCCAAAAAATCAAAGCCAAAAACGCGCCATCAGCCGCACCGTAGGTTGCCCCCGGTTTTTTGCGCGGCTGTCTCTATTCTGGCAAATAGTTCCGTAACACGCCGTAAAGCCAGGTCCCATGCAGGGCGCCGACCAGTGCAGCCAGGGCGCCGATGGAACCCATGCCGACCAGCGCGAAGATAGGGCCGGGGCACAATCCGATCACGCCCCAACCGATACCAAAGATCAGGCCACCGAGTATGAATTTATAGCGCCCGGGTTCCTTGACCGGGATTTCCATGGGATTGCCTTCCAGCGAGGCATAGCCAACAAACCTTTTCATGACTTGCACGCCAATGACGGCCGTGATGATGGCTGTTATCAGGATGCCGTACATGTGAAAGGACTGGAAATGAAACATTTCCATGATGCGATACCAAGAGGCCGCCTCGGCCTTGACCAGGGTGAAGCCGAACAGGATGCCTGCCAGCAGGTAGGGTACAAAACGCATCATCCCGGATAACCCATTAGGACGCGAGATGATGGCGAGACGGTTTGCGAGGCCGTTTGGCTGCCGGGGAGAAGCCCATAGCTTGGTCCATGGGCGCCGAGCGGGCAAAATGACTGCCGCCGCCAGGTCTCGCGCAGGCTCGAAGCGCCGCCTAATGGATTGTCCGGGATCATGGCAAGAGGCCTCCAATCAGTGTCGGCGTAATGAAGTGTGCGGCAATCAGCCCGCCGCCGAAGATGCCCAGCACTGCCAGCAAGGATTGTGATTGCATGGTGGATAACCCGGTGATGGCATGTCCGGATGTGCAACCATTGGCATAACGGGTGCCAAAGCCAACAAATATGCCCCCCACCAACATGATGACAATGCTTTGCCAGTAAGCACCAAACAGCACCGGAGGCAAAAAGCCTTCGCCGATAGGAATGTTCCAGTAGCTCAACTTGATCAGAAAGCCGACTGATAAATTGATCGGGTCTGGGTTGGCAAACACGACACCAGCCAGGAAGCCGCCAATAATCGCGCCCGCAGCAAAAACCAGGCTCCAGCTGTGTTCGCGCCAGTTGTACTTAAAAAAATCCACACCGATCGACCGCGGTTGCGAGATGGCGCACAGATGACGCAGGTTGGATGAAATACCGAAAGAACGGCTGCCGATCCAGATCATCAGCGGCACCATCAGCCCGATCATCGGGCCGGCCACATACCAGGGCCAAGGAGCATGAAGCCAATAAGATATTGTTTCCATTATTTTGTTTCCTACGGTAAGCCTCTTTAATCTTTATTGCATCGAGTATTCAACCCGTTTGATGCGGGTGCACAGGATTGCAACTGCGGCATTGCCGCGATTATCAGCACTGTGGCCGGTCTCCTCAAGAAATAAAACAGTGCACGGCCTTCCCGGTTTTTTCAAGTTCCGCAAAATTGCGGTGGTCACGGTGCCTTTGTGCGACATCCCCGAACTTGGTCAGGATGGAGTAGATGCGTTCCAGCAATTCCTCGATGCCATACACCGTGGAGGATGCCTATAGGCCCAACGCCTGCGCCTCGGCCTCTTGCTCCAGATACACCCAATCCACGATCTCGTCGCTGGGCGTGTAGCCTGAAACCAGTTGCTGCATCATCAACCGGATGACACCGATGTCATTCACATTGAGCGCCAACTCCAGCAACTTCAGCTTGCCTTCCAGCTCCGCCCAAGGGATGAACGCCTCGTGGGCTTTCATGATCCGCGAGTGCGAGGTCGGCTTGGGGTTGTCGCCGATGAGCAGCTCTTCGTAAAGCTTCTCACCGGGACGCAGGCCGGTGATCTCGATCTCGATGTCGCCATCAGGGTTCTGCTCGTCCTTCACCGTCAAGCCCGAGAGTTCGATCATGCGACGCGCCAGATCCATGATCTTGACTGAGCTTCCCTCTGTTTTTCGTCTTCCAACCCAACGGCATTATGCCGCCAATTGCTGCTCATGCTGAGCGCTGATCCAGTGTTCCAGGAACTTCATGGGCGAGGCGTAGCCGAGCGTGGAATGGCGACATCTCCGGTTGTAAAACGGCTCGATGTAGTCGAACAGGTCAGCTATCGCTTCAGCCCGCGTACCGTAGCGGGTGCCATGCCCCCGCTCGTTCTTCAGACTGTTGAAGAAGCTTTCCATCGGCGCATTATCCCAGCAGTTTCCCTTGCGGCTCATCGAGCAGACCATGCCGTACTCTTTCAGCCGCGCCTGACAGGCGTGGCTGGCATACTGGCTTCCCCGGTTTGTACCTTGCCCGGATGCCGTTCTCGCGCATCAGTCGCTAGACGCGTTCCTTGCTCGCCGGAAAGCCGCGCGCCCGCAGTTCCTTGGTGATCAGAGGAGGCCCCAAGAAATTGGACAGAGGGATAAGTGATAGCCTTGCTTTCACAAGTGACCGCGGAAGCGGTTTTGAAAGGGAGCAAGAGCATGGGAAGAAGGAAGCGGCGGAACCACTCGCCGACGTTCAAGGCGCAAGTTGCGCTGGCGGCGATGAAGGGAGACCGGACGTTGGCCGAACTGGCGCAGCAGTACGACATCCACCCGAACCAGATCACCGACTGGAAGACGCAGTTGCTGGAACGGGCGGCCCAGGTCTTCGATGGGTCGAAGCCCGAGGCGGGGCCGGACCTCAAAGAGTTGCATGCCAAGATCGGGCAACTGACCCTGGAGAACGATTTTTTAGAAGGGGCGCTCATCAAGGTGGGACGGCTGAGCGCAAGACGATGATTGATAAAACCCACGAACTTTCCGTCAGCGCGCAGTGCCGGATTCTGGAACTGCCGCGCTCGACGGCCTACTACCAGCCTGCGCCGGAATCTGCTGAGAACCTGGCGCTGATGCGCCGAATCGATGAACTGCATCTGGAGTTTCCGTTTGCCGGCGCCCGCATGCTGCGCGACCTGCTCAAACAGGAAGGCATCCGGGCGGGCAGGAAGCGGATCGGTTCGCTGATGACGAAGATGGGCATCGAGGCGCTCTACCGGAAGCCCAATACCAGCAAGAAAGTCTCCGGCAGTTACATCTATCCGTATCTGTTGAGAAACCTGACCATCGACCGGCCGAACCAGGTCTGGGCGGCGGACATCACCTACATCCCGATGCGCCGGGGCTTCGTCTATCTGGTCGCCGTAGTGGATTGGTTCAGCCGCAAGGTACTCAGCTGGCGAGTCTCCAACACGCTGACCACGGATTTCTGCATCGAGGCTGTTCAGGAAGCGATCCACCGCTATGGCGTGCCCGAAATCTTCAACACCGACCAGGGCAGCCAATTCACCAGCACCGACTTCACGAAGCTGCTCAAGGATCACGGCATCAAGATCAGCATGGACGGCAAGGGTTGCTGGCGCGACAACGTCTTTGTCGAGCGCCTGTGGCGCAGCGTGAAGTACGAGGAGGTCTATCTCTACGCCTACGACAGTGTTTCGCAGGCGAAGGCAGGATTGGCGAAATACTTCACGCTCTACAACACCCGCCGGCCACACAGTAGCTTCGACGGCATACCGCCGGATCAGACCTACTTTGGCAGCCTGCCGCAGGAAAGAACAGCGGCATGAGCTATCATCGGTTACCCACCGCGCCGCTCGCCTCCCGCCATAGAGGGGCGGGCGGCGGCGCCGTGGATAACCGGACACCGCAGGGCTCCACTTATCTCCACCCAAAACCTGTCCAATCAAACGGAGCCACCTCTGAGCTTGGTCGTTAGGCTCATCAATTAGCGAGAATTGTTATGACTAAAAAATACTTCAATATTATTCGAAATAACTATGTGATTTCGAAGCTGTTACGCACCGTATTAAAACCAATGCAAAGGCTTTGCAATATCCTTGATCGCCAGATAAAAATGAAAGTATGGGCAAATGGAGAAGCGGTAAATTATGATGGCTTAAGCATTCAATTTCCAAAAAATATTGGCGTGGGCTTTTGTAGTAATATATATTGGAATGGTGTTGATGGTTTTGAGCATCGCACATGGAGAATTATAAGGCATTTTATAGAATGCGCTGATTACTTTATTGATATTGGCTCTAATATAGGATTTTACTCTGTATTGGCAATGAAAGTTAAACCGGCTATAAAGCTATCTTCATTTGAGCCAATTCCAAGTATTTATGAAAAAAATGTGTTTTTTCATAGAGCCAACGGTTTTTCGTTTTAGCATGTTGTAAATGCCGCAATCAGCGAATC
>Ga0233421_10000771_pt1 | contig 12552 bp, 16 predicted proteins | sample Watercolumn_Mata_3_FD_182725 | JGI IMG/M metagenome (GOLD analysis project Ga0233421, IMG submission 182725) | Freshwater microbial communities from Lake Matano, South Sulawesi, Indonesia - Watercolumn_Matano_2014_107_MG | ecosystem: Environmental > Aquatic > Freshwater > Lake | place... | reverse complement strand
AGAGTCTCTAGTTATGACTTCTGCATGCACTCTTTTCTGGAGCGTAATTACCTTGCTTGTATAAATTTGTTAGGGTGGGAAATTCATCATTAGAGAAATTGTTTTGGTTTTCGTGAGCCGCCACCTTTTTTGCTTCTTTTTCTTAAAAAGAAGTTTTTTATACAAGGTTTGCCATTAATATCTATGACTTACGCAGTTTACACAGCTGAAAGCTTCGATAAAGAGGTTGAAAAATTATCAATAAGCGATCAGGATATTATCCAAAAGATGTTTTTCAAAATTAAAGATAACCCCTATACGAGCGACCAATTAAGATATAAACATTTAAGAGAAAAAAGAATTAAAGAGAAAAGAGTTTATTTTTTAGTTTATGATGATTTGCAAGCAGTTCTTATTGTTGCTTTAGGTGGAAAGAAAGATCAACAAGCAACAATTAATCATATAGTTGATTACTTTGATGAATATAGGGAATATTTAGAAAGAAAATTAAGAGGAATTTAAGCAACTCTTCTTATTCTACCAGCTTTTACGTCTTCCAAGCTGTTTTTGAATTGTCTCAATAGGTCAAAATCTATTTTTTCAAGCTCTCTAAGCAGGGCTACCTTTGCTTTCATTCTTTCGTATTCATCTTTTGGTACACTTATCATTTCCATAATTATCTTAAAATATTGAAGTTTTTAAGCTTTCTGGAAGTCATTTTCTACCTTTTCTTTACAATTCTAAGTATTCCTGTCCACGCTTTTTTTGAGAATAAATATTTCTCCCAATAGAGTAACTTTCTCATATTATTTGCTTGAACTTCGTTTGCTTCTAACATTCTAGCCCAATTTATCTCTAAATTCCTAATCATCGCTAAATTGTCTTGATGATAAACACTATGCAGGCTCTTGGAACATTTTACAACAAAGCCAGACATTTTTAAAATTAAATCTATTTGTTCATCAAATAAAACCTCAGTATATGGGTAACCCATTCGGTAAAGTATCTCCGCAGTTATTTCTCTCTCTGTTTTTCCTAAATATGAAGATGCACAATATGTTTGAAGAACGAATATGCCTTTACTTCTCATAACTCGTGAAATTTCTCTCATAATGTCCATTTTATCAGGATAAAGAAAAACATCGGGATCTTGTGCAAATACCTTATTAAATAAGCAATCATGAAAAGGCATATTTCTTACATCAGATTGTACAAAATGAAAAGAGTCTTTGTTTTCAAATTCTACCCGAGCTTTTTCTATAGCTGTTTTTGAGATATCTATTCCATAAACTTCAATATCATTCCTATTTATTAAAGATAAAGTTCCACCTTCTCCGCAACAAATATCGCATAATCTATCGCCTGTTTTTAACTCTAAATGATCTAATACCTCTCTGGAAATATTTTTTCCTCCCCAATGGCAAAAGGGATTTCCATCTGGTAAAACATACTGCCAAAGATATTCAGAGTAACCATAACTCATTTTGATTATTTCAAGAGAATTTATTTAAAGAATTAAAGTTTAAATTGAGAGAGATATTTACCTATGCTTTCAACTTCTGTTTTTAATGCATAGCCTTCTCTCTTCTTGCCTTGTTGAATTTCTTGAATTAAATCTCTAAAATTGCCAGTTACAAATGTTACTAGGCCCCTTATTCCTTTTTCTGAAATCCTGCCATCTAAAGCAGTTTCTGCAGTTTGTCTTGTTCTATCTTCAAGATAAGCAATGCTCTTAGCGAGTTTTCCCTGCTCAGAATCTTGAGTTTCCTTGTATACGCGCTCAGCTTGTTCATAGCTGTCGCTTACAAATTCAAGCAACCCTTCAATCGTTCCCTTACTAAATCCACTTGGAGGCATTTTATTGTTTTCCTATTAATTTAACTAATATCTATAATATAATAGTTTATATAAAATAATATGATTAATATTTTTACGAAAACGCAATATTTATATATTTATTATTCATTTATATAAATATGAAAACAATAAATAAAATAGATGCCAAAATATTAAAAGAACTTTTAGAAGATTCAAGCCAACATCTCTCAAAAATTGGCAAAAAAGTCAGATTGTCTAGAGAAAATGTTTATTATAGAATTCAGAATTTAATAAAGAAAGAGATTATCCGCGATTTTGTTGCGATTATTGATTATAATAAGTTCGGATTTAACCAATATACATCATTTATTGAATTTGAAAAAATTGACAAAAAGAAAGAAGAAGAAATTATAGAATACCTAAAAAAGCAGCCACAGATAAGTTGGATAGGTATTTTAGCAGGCAGTTTAAGTCTGACTTTTGATATATACGCTAAAACAAATGCAGAACTAAATGAAATAATAAATAAATTTTTGACACATTTTAGAGGGATAATAGGAGATTATTACATTCTCAATGTCACTAATTCTGCTTATTTCTTTAATAAACTAATTAATGAACATTATGTTGCCCATGAAGTAAAAACAAAAACTAAAATAAAGATAGATTATATCGACAAAACAATCTTAGAAAAATTAAATAACAACTCAAGAATAACCTATGTAGAACTTGCAAATATACTAAACATTACCCCAAATGCTATAAAACAAAGAGTTAAGAATCTTGAAAAAAGTGGAGTGATTATAGGGTACTCCATCTCAATTAATCATAAAATGTTGGGATTTGAATGGCAAGGCATTCAATTCAAAATTGTAAGACCAGAATTAGAAATAGAAAAAAGATTAAATGAATATCTATATAGAAATAGAAGGGTTATATTTTACTATCAATATAGCAAGTCAGGTATATGCGATTTTGATATAGGAATTGCTGTAAAAAACTCTGAAGAATTAAGGGAGTTTGTTAATGAATTAAGAACAAAGTTTTATGAAGAATTAAAAATACAGAATATCTTTCTGGTTTTAGAAGAAGTTTCAAGTTATAAACTCCCAAAGATTATCTTTTCATAGGTAATCTATTTCAAAACCTCGCCAAAGGCGAGACTGTCTGTGGCGAAGCCACCCGCAAGGCGGCTCACTTCGGCATGTTTAAACAATTTCTCCTATTGGGTGGGAAGAACAAATTTCATTCAACATTTCGAGGTAATTTCGCTTAAACAAGATTAGGCGCTGAACAGCGCAAGGTTTGTTTAGTGACGTTTAAGCGGAGCGACAGAAAATAAGAGTGCATGTTTATCGACTATCTTAAACTCAAAAATAATCGACAGAAGTCATTTTCGTCTAATCCTACGCTGTAAACGAACTTTCACGGCTAGATAGAAAACAAATCCGAAAAATATAAAAGCTACCTTCTTGTACTATAATCATATACGCTCATCCTTGCTTCGGCAAGGGATGAGCACTTTTAATATGAAAAGAGTTGCGATGTTTATTGATGGTAATAACTTCTATTTTGGATTGAGGAAATTGTATGGAAAGGATAAAAGTCTCAAGAATTTTAATTTCCTGAGATTCGCAGATTTCTTGGCAAAAGGAAATAAAGTAACAGATATTTTCTACTATAATGCACAATTAGACAGAGAACAAAATCCTGATAAATATGAAAGCCAGAAACAATTCTTTGAAAAACTAAGAAAAATTCCAAATTTCCATCTTATTTTATGCAAACTTCTTAAAAGAAATATAACTGGAACCGACAAATTTTATTATATTATAAAAGAAGATGATATTCATATGGCTGTTGATATGGTTGAAAATGCAGGAGAAGCTAAATTTGATATGGCAATTATTGTTTCTGGCGATGGAGATTTTGTTCCTGCTGTTGAAGCAGTCAAAAGAAAAAATAAAGAAGTAGAAAATGTCTATTTCAAGAATAGCTCATCGAGAAATCTACAGACTCATTGCAGCAACTCTTTTGAACTCACAAGAGCGATTTTAGACAGGTTTTTCGAATAATTAGAAATTGTTGAAAGTTAGACTAACTGCTGATTTTATACGAAATAAAATAATTTGGGACAAATTAAAGCAGTTATCGTTTACTTGTGATTAGCCGACCCATAGGGCACAAGCTGACTCCCGAGAGTCCTTGTGTCTTCTGCTTTGTTCTCAGCCAATTTCTCGCGGAATTGCTGAAACTCTTTGGCGGTAAATTAATAAACCGGGCTTCATTCATATGTTTTAAGGGTGCGAAATGAAATTAACGATTTTAGGTTCGGGGACTTTTGTTCCAAATTTGGATAGGAATTGTTCCGGTTACTTGGTTGAAATAGAAAACGAAAAGATAATTTTTGATTTTGGAAGAGGAACAATTCATAATCTCCTGAGACTAAAAACAAACCTTTATGATTTAGATAAGATTTTCATTTCGCACATGCACACCGACCACGCATCAGAGTTGCCGCCATTTATCTCTTTTATAATTGACAACCCTGAAAAGAAAAAATTAAGAGACAAATACACAATTTTTGGTCCAAGGGGAATAAAAAATAGAACAAGCAAATTATTAGAATCCTTCAATTTACATAATCACAAAAATATTTGGAGGATTCAAATTAAAGAACTTTCTGATAGAGAAATTGTGAAAGGTAAGGATTGGAAAATAAAAACATTCAAAGCCAAACATGGTGGAAATTTGAATTGCCTTTCATACAGATTAGAAAGTAAAAAGAAAGTTCTTTTCTATCTTGGAGATTCTGCTTATTCTAAAAAATTGATTAAGGGTTGTCAAAATTCAGACTTAGCAATCTTAGAGGCAACTCTACCAGAAATGTGGAAATCAAAAGAACATCTTAATGGCAAAGAAGCTGGAAAACTTGCCACAAAGGCAAAAATAAAAAAATTAATAGTGACTCATGTATCAAATACCTATTTGCCCAAGGTAAAAAAGGATATCTGCCAAGAATATAAAGGCAAGTTTGCAATTGCAAGGGATTTGATGAAGATAATAATTTAACGCATTTTCTGTTTCAGCAATTTCGTTTAAGCAAGCGATTGTGCGATATCTTTCTGTTAGATTCGCACCCAGCGGTTAAGCGGAGCGAGAAATCATTTTGTTGTTTGCGATAACGGGCTTCGAATGCGACCCCAAAAGGACAGGGAGAGGGGAAGAGAAAACTCCATGTCGGAAATTGGGGGGATTGAGCACCGCCTATTGTTTATCTTAGAACAAGCGGCGAATCTAAACTTCATTTAATCCTACGCTGTAAACGAACTTTTGGCGGAATTGTTTATTATGAGATAGGACAAAAGTTAGATTAACTGCTGTTTTCGAACTCAGAGAAATAATTTGGGACAAATTAAAGCAGTTATCGTTTACTTGTGATTAGCCGACCCGATAGGGCGCGAGATGATTACGCAAATCCTCGCGTCTTCTGCTTTGTTCTCAGCCGATTTCTCGCGTAATTGCTGGCATTCTATAAAGGTAACAAATAGAAAGCTTTAAAAGGTGTACATCAATTATCTTTTCATGAAAGAAATTGCTAAAACTTACGAATTAGAATGCTCTCGTGATGAAAATCCAATTCGCAGAATAGAATTATTAACAAATGCCTTAGTTAGTGGTGGCTATTCTGTGACTGAACCAACTAAGAGCATCAGCGATTGTGGCAGATGGAAGATATTAAAACACGAAAGAAATATAGGCGAGATATTTAATAGTGGTGTATGTCTGCCACAAGTAACGGCTTACACAAGAACAGAAGAAGGGAGAAATTTAGCGCGATTTCTTTCCAATTTAGAATTAAGATAAATCTTTCTATCTTTTATTAATCAGCAATTTCGTTTAAGCAAGCAATTGTGCGACACTCGCAAGTTCGCACTCTGCGGTTAAGCGGAGCGAGAAATAATAAGGCTGAGAATTGCAAGCCGAAGTGGGCAAGAGTTTGCAGGCTATTGTTTCTTTGTTACTATGCAAACTCTGGAGGGGGCGGGGAAACTCAAAGCATATTAGGGGATAGCAACCCGAAGCGAAACGGAGTGAAACGAAGTGGAGCGGAGGGCAAAGCAGAAGTTTGGTTAATCGTTCAGGTTGGGCGAGGTTTTTGGCTAGAATGTTCCTGCTTAGAATAATCAAAAACTTAGGACAACCTGCAGGTTTTTCACTCAGAAAAACATTTTCGTCAGAAAATGAGGCAGTTGCCGCCCAATGGAGATTAAGAGACTTCCGCAGAAGCTCGAGATGTGCACGAAGCACCTCAAGTTTCCAAATTTATTCCATAAATCGCATTTTCGCGGAATTAACGAGCTATTTTAGGGTTTGGGATGGTGGGTTAACTTGAGATTGTCGCAGTCGTCCGTTTCGGGGGGGAGTTCAGTAATTTTTTAGAGAAAACAAAGTATTATTTTCAATCATCCAGAAGGCAAAGCAGGCGGTTGAGGTATTGAGCTTCTGCCACCAGCAATTGGAGAAGAGTCTCCAGTAAACAAGAAATATGCTCCAATTCCAATGGCAATTATAACTATGATTATTATAATCCATCCCAATGCACCCATTGCTTTTTTGTTTTTTGTCATATTGTTATTAGGGTAATGAAGGCGGAGGATTTATCGAACTTCCACCAAATTGGCAAGCCTCTGAGACTTTAATGATCATACCAATTCCAACATTAGAACCTACATCTACCCCTCCAACACCACCATCAGCACAATCCCAATTTTGTCTTTGAAAATCGCACATTTTTAAAATATTGCATGTTCCCTTTATGTCTGTAAACCTTTTACCCTTCATCTCAGGAAAGATGGTAATAAAATTCCATCCACCAAAAAGAGGCATTCCAGCAAAAGGAGACATTTCAGAAGAATAATATTTTACATTCCCAGCTTTGTTAGAATATACCCAAAATGAGCTATATTGATAATCAAAACCTTGGTTAGATATCCCAGCATCTAAATTTGGATAAACCTGATAATATTTGCTACTCTGAGGTACATAAACCCAAACAGCTAATATATCCTGCTTCTTTATCTCGCTTGTATCAGTTATACCTGCTACATTAAAAGCTGAAATTAAATTCCATCCTTTATTCAATTCAATTTCAGTCATATAACTTGCCTTACTACCTGATTCAATATAAGTCATATTGGCAGAAACAAAAACAACAAGTCCGGCCATCAGAACAAAACTTATCAACAAAATTAATTTACTATTCATGATATTCACTTAAGCAAGAACTAGTTTTTAAAGCTTTCTCTCGATTTCATCGTCTGAACTCCCCCCTGTTTGTGATGTTTATTTTTAGCGACAATCTCCAATTTAGAGGCAGGTGGTCGGGGGCAAAGCAAACCTTAAATGCCTAGAATAATTCGTTAATTATGTTTAAGCGAAATTAAACGCCGAATGGCGCAAAGGTTTTCACGGACTGCTTAAACGTAGAGAAAATGCGATTTGGAATTTATCGAAGATAAACCTCCTATCTCTTATTGTAACATTAAGAGGTAAATTTGGATTTCTTTTAATCACCCTTAAACGCACTTTTAGCGGTTAAGTAAGCGCCGAATAAAGCTGATGCCGAGCGCGTTCGGCGCTTCGCGCCTCACTAACTATTGTGGCTATTTTTTAAATACAATAAATAGCCAAAAAATTTCCGAGTTCTACAATTAAAGAATAAAACGCCCCGACCGGGAATCGAACCCGGACCCCCGCCGCGACAGGGCGATGTTCTAGCCGCTAAACTATCGGAGCCTAAAATGTCTTAGAATAACCAATTTTTAAATCTTTACACACCTGGTTATTGATTACTTAACTGGGCAAGAACAAGAAGAGGATTAATTGTTGAATTCTACAAAATTTAGTCTTTAAACTTTTTTGATTTACAATTACTCTTAACAGATGAAAAATCCCCCCGCCAAGAGTCGAACTTGGGTATGCCGGGTTCTGTCTTGTTCTCGCGAACAAAATCTGGTCGCGCTTCATTTTATTTCCATACGGAAAATCTGCGCTAGTCTTATTGACTACAGCCGACCACTCTACCGTTGAGTTACGAGGGGTTGTTTATCAAACCTTAATAAAACTTGGCTCGATATCTTAAAAGCTAAACAACAAACATATTTTAAACCTTTTCATAAACCCCTTTTAAAAAATAAAAATTAAATTTTTATCACCTAATTAAAATGACATTTCATAAGATTTAAAAAGGCAATTTTCTGTTCAATGCTCCATGAACGAAAACGAAACTGTCCAAAATGGCCTGACAAGCGCAGAAATGATTGAAGATTTGGCCGAGCTAGTTAGAGCTGGAGAAATAGACGTATATCGTGTCAATATTCGTGACGGGCAAGTTATTTTGACGCAAGTTAGAGAGCTTGATCATATCAGTCTATATTACATTTCAGCTAAGAACAGCGCAGGATATTTATTCGAACACAATACCTGGGGTCGAGCGAATCATACCTGTGGAAGTAATTCTGGATTAACGCTTGTTAATAGCACATTTAACCCTGCAAGAATTGAACATTATCAACAAGAAGGAGTGCGTACCTGCGTGGCTGATGGATATTTTGCTGCGAAGTTATCTTCAAGTATAGATGAAACGCTTAACCAAATGGGGCTGCCTATTCTTTCATCTCAAGGAACGGTTTTGCATGGTCAACATGACCCTTCAAAAGACGGTTTGATTGAGCATTTTTTAAAAAAAGCAAAAAGAAAGAGATGATTTAATTTTTATTTAAAGTTATAAGAAAATGTCAACTCCCACATAGAGTGACTTTTTTCAATAGGTCCTCTATTAAAACTATGAATGTACCCTGCTCCTGCAGAGATACTTGCATTCCTTTTAGTGGCCGATATTGTTCCTTTTGCTATAACTCCCATCCATCTGTTCCCTTCAATGTAAAAATTATTATTGAAAGCAGAACTTAAAGAAGGTGTAACTGCAAAATTCCAACCCATTACTTTAGGCAGAATTTTTTCTAAACTCATTTGTTTTGAAGCTTGCAAGATGACATATCTCCCATCTTCTACTCCCTGATGTGCCCAAAGCTGTCTGCCCATTACATCTAATGTTATTGGTCCAGTCCATGAAAAATTTAAGTCTGTAACAATATCATGTTCTCCGAGATTTCCGCTCCAGTATTTCCAGTATTGCACAGAAGTATTCGCGCTTAAATCTCCCCCAAACACTTTTCCCAATGGCAGGGCATAAGAAATGCCAATATCCTGCTCGTCAAGTGCAGCTTTGCCGTGCCTGCCATAGCCAAAATCATAATCTGCCCACGTAAAAACTGAAGCATTGTCTCCTTTCTTGAAAAGATCGTTTATCCCTGCTTGTATCAATGTTTGATTTACTGGACCGTTTTGACTGCCTACTGTAAAGCCAACTGGCGCTGTATATGAATCTCTAAAACTTGTTGTGAAACTAAGGCCTGCAAAAGAAGGATTTGGCTTTTTGTCATTTCCAGCATCAACTTTATTTTCTAATCCCTGTGTTCTGCCAAGAAATGGAGCAGCGAGCATACAGGTTAGCAATGCTAATTTTTTAATCTGTTTCTTGTGTTTTTCATTTTCTGTTACTTTTATAGAATAGATACACTATTTAAACTTATGCTGTCGAAAAGGCGACAACTATAAATAGTATTGTCAATTTAACTTTTTTATGGACTGCGAAAGAATCTTGCAACAAATAGGTCTCAAGGGAGGCGAAATTAAAGTTTATATTGCATTGTTAAAATCAGGCCCCGCCTCTGTGCATGAAATCAAAAAAGTAACACAAATGCATAGAACTACTATCTATGACTTTCTCGATAGTCTTTTAAATAAAGGGCTTGTTAGTTCTGTTAAGGAAAATAATGTTACTCTTTACCACGCAAAGCGCCCTGAAAAGCTTCTTAATTTCCTAAAAGAAAAGGAAAGAAATTTAAGAAAAATACTGCCCGAATTGGCTAACATTGAGCAAACAAAAAAAGAAAAAGTTCAAGTATGTGTTTACAAAGGTTTTGAAGGGTTCAAATATCTTCTTACAGATATAATTAATGAGGGTAAAGAACTGATTAGTTTTGGTGTAGATGAATCTATATTTGAGGAAAATTTCCCAGATGCCATGCAATGGTTTTTTCAGCAAGAAAGAGCGCAAAAAATGCGAGAAAGGATTTTAGTTTCTGAGAAAGCAAAATTTTGTTATTCTTACAAACATATTCATTACAAATTTATTCCAAAAGATTATTTTGTTTCAGTTCCGACATTAGTTTATGGAAACAAAGTTGCAAATGTCATTTGGGGAGAACCTATAACTATTATCATTGTAGAGAGTACGGCTTTGGCGAAAAGCCATAAAAAACACTTTGAGCTTCTCTGGAAAATCGCTAAGGAGAAAATTTGAATTTTTATTCCTGCAGATATCCGCCTTTCTGCAGACTCCAAAGGCGCTTATAGACACCTGGCCTGTTGATTAGTTCATTGTGTCTTCCGATTTGTACAATTTTACCTTTATCTAAAACAACAATTCTGTCAGCGTGCATAATTGTTGAGAGCCTGTGGGCAATTATGATTGAAGTTCTGCCCTCTAAAAGCCGATGTAAATCTTGTTGTATCTCACTTTCTGTCTGAGAATCAAGAGAAGAAGTTGCTTCATCTAATACAATTACTTTCTGATTTGCTAAAATCGCCCGCGCTATTGAAACTCTCTGCTTTTCTCCGCCTGAAAGTTTAATACCTCGTTCGCCGACTATGGTGTTTTCTTTGTAAGGGAATGTGCTTACAATTTTGTCTAACTGCGCGAACCTCATTGCGTTCATGACTTCCTTTCTTGTCGCATCCGGCCTTGAAAACAGTATGTTATTATAAATTGTGTCATCAAACAAAATACATTCTTGGGGCACTATACTTAATTCTGATCTTAACGATTCTTGCTTGAACTCCTTTATATTTTTTTTATCTATTAAAATGTCGCCTTTTTGGACATCGTAGAGCCTATAAAGAAGTTTTATGATTGTTGTTTTTCCGCTTCCAGAATGCCCGACTAATGCAATTTTTTCTCCAGGCTTTATTTTTAAATTAAAGTTTTCCAGAAACTTCCTTATGTTGTATTTAAACGAAACATTCCTAAATTCAATTTCACCTTGTTTAATGTCTAAGTCTCTTGCACCTGGCCCGTCTTTTACTTCTTGCTCAATTTTTCCATACTCGAACAGATCTTGAAAATCAGCCATAGAACGGTAGTATCCCCTAACTCCGCTCATAAAATTAAACAGCTGGCCGAAAACAGAGCCGTAGACTGTATAAACAAATGTCAAGGTACCTATTGTTATCTCGCCTGCGAGAAAACTTTTCACTGGGAAGTAAATTAAAAAGAAAACACCAGCTGAAATGATCAATAACTGCCCAAGCTCAAGAACTCTAAAACTATTCCAGAATTCTAATAGGGCTTCCCTTGTATTGGCGCTGATTCTCAAAAAACGGCTCGCGATATTTTTCTCTTTTCCGTAATATTTTATTGATTCTACATTTGTCAGAATATCTGCAATATTTGCTTTTTCAATATCTTCTCGAATATTTAGTTTTGCATTTAATCTTCTTGTTCTATGTTGCATAATAAAACTATAAACTATAAAAACAATCGCGGTTGTTAGAAGGACAATAGCTGTGCTAGGCGCGAGGTAGGCAAAAGAGAAGCAAACGATGATTAATTGGAATATTAATGGAAAAGTGTTAAATACAATTACATCGCTTATTCTTTCTATTGCACTTGCGCCTCTGCTTAATCTTGCGATTAAAGAGCCCGTTCTGTGGGTTGTATGGAAGCTATGAGAGAGGTATAAGATATGTGTAAAATATTTTTTCTTCAAATCAAATATTAAATCTGTTTGCAATTTTTGGTTTAAAGTTGTAAATATCCATCTAGAAACTGCTTTTCCTGCAGCTATGCAAATAAAAACAAATGCAACTATTAAAAGAATTTTTGTGTAAGCATTCAAACTTAGAGCTTTGTTAAGATAAGCTGCCCCGTTATCAGCTATTATCTTAAAAAGAAACTTATCTCCGACATTTAAAGCTTCTACTATGAGAAGTGAAATTGCAACAAAGATAAATTTCAATTTATATTTGAGGAGAAACTCTAAGTAAACCTTTAGATTATGCTTAAAATCAATTTTTTGTTTTTTTCTTCTCTTTTCTGATAAATTTGTCATTGTGGTGTGCTCCTTTATATTTAAATATTAAAGGCCTTCTTCATAAACGATGAAAGCGGCAAATCCTCTCCCGCTCGAAACAGGGAAGCCCTCGAAGAATGAAATTCATGAATACGAAGAAGAAAACCCTTCTTTTAACGAGAGTGATGAACTGCCATATAAAGAGATAGATTGAAGGTTTTTAAATTTTGTGTTTTCGACGAGAAATCTAGTTTTTCTGCCCAAAAAGTTTATAAAGAAGAATAGCTTGTATATGCAAGGAGGTGGATAAAAATGTGTATGAAATGCTGCGGGGGGATTTTGGCTCTGGTTATTTTGTTATTAGCGATTTGGCCGCAAATATTAGGTGATGTTGCATCCAAATGGGTTATTATAATCGCTGCTGCTATTTTGCTGATTGGTGCTATTGCTCATATCTGCAATTGCGGATGTGAAAATTGCTGTGCGCCAGATACAAAGAAAGCTAAGACTAAGAGAAAGTAAACTATTGTTTAATTTTATTTTTTTAATTTCGGAA
>Ga0233421_10000770_pt1 | contig 12554 bp, 29 predicted proteins | sample Watercolumn_Mata_3_FD_182725 | JGI IMG/M metagenome (GOLD analysis project Ga0233421, IMG submission 182725) | Freshwater microbial communities from Lake Matano, South Sulawesi, Indonesia - Watercolumn_Matano_2014_107_MG | ecosystem: Environmental > Aquatic > Freshwater > Lake | place... | reverse complement strand
AGAAGCAACCGGCACGCGGGGAGATGAGGCTATGAACCCAGTAGAGGAGTATTTCAGCCAGCACAAAACGCAGCTATCCCTATTCAAACATGGGATGGTGCTGCTTGTGCCTGCGGCAACCGCCTTTTTCATTTGGGCGATTACCACTTATGCAATGGAGTGGCAGTTCGCGGCAATAGTCCTTATGGCGCTCAATTGGCTGCAAATGAAAGTTTCCGCTCTCAACCCTAATGCATATTGGCAAGGAGTTGGAGCAGACAAGAAAAAATCCCCTCGCGCCTGATAAGGTAGTCAAATGAACGGCGACAATCGGGAGTTCGTTGAGCTTAAGCAGGAGTTCCGCGACTTTAAGGAGCGACAGCTTGAGGCAAACAACAGCATCAACCAAAAACTCATAAGCATAGATAATAACATCAATGAGCTTAAACCTCTGATACAAGCCCACCAAGGCAGGTTTGACACGCTTTGCGAAATCCAGAAGGGGAATGATACAAGGATGAGAAACCATAGCAATAGGATAACCAGAATTGAACTTGGCTTCCTTGGGGGACTTTTGGCGGTTGCCGGAACAGTGGCCAGCGGCATCTGGGAACACATCTTCCCGGTAAAGTGATGAGCATGCATAAAACCCCCAAAAACTGCCAAAGAAGGGGGGAATTGGTGCATCGCTATATAACCACAGCAAATGGCTTGATAATGCGCCAGCGTGCCGCAAAACGCGCTTTAAAGGGCTTTTACGCGCGCCTTCTGGAAAAAAATGACGAACGGCTCAAAAGAGCACTGAAACAGGAAGCGCAAATGTTCGCCGAGGAATTGATTGAGAGCGCGAACCGCTTGATTAGGAGAAAGGAAGAATAAAGCCCGCTTCGCGCCCCCCGGCGGGCAGGTGCGGGTATTTGGCTTGGAGGCTGACGCAATCTTCCTTTCTCCTGCTTATCATTTAATACTTTCTATTAAACCCCTTAATAGATTAATATAATTTGGCAAATTGGGATGCTTTGTGAGTTCATCGCCGAAGCACAGACGCAGAAATCAAAATCTCACTTAATACTTTCTATTAACAATGTTAATAGATTGTAATAATCTATTAAAGTAAAAAATACAAATTACAACATACAAACAAACAACCGCGCGACCTGCCCCCATCCCCCCTTTGCTAAATTATGATAATCTATGAAGGGGTTTAACACTTTCTATTAACCCCGCAGCCGAGCCTCCTTTTAAATAGACACGGCGATAAAGCTGCCGGGCGTGCAGAACGCCGGAGGAAAACGATATGGAAAACAGAATGTACAAGGTGGGCAGCACCTACACTTTCCACAATAGGGGAAGTGGAAGCGACAAGTCGTTTTATACGGGCACGGTCTTGGCCGAAGACGACATCAACGTAAAAATCCGCGACAAGTTGGGCGACGAGGTAATCCTGCCGAAATCGCTCTACACGGGCAAGAAGCTCTAAGGGTGGCTTGACATGGAAACGGAAGAAAAATTCTCCAAGGAGCAAGTTGATAAGCTGCGCGACTTTTTCCGCAACGGTTCGCCGGAGTGGCTTATACTGCTTGCAAGCGTCAAGCACCACGGCAGCGTGGGCAATCAGCAAGTTTATGCAATGATGAAAGACGCGCACAATTGGCAGCTTTCACCGCCCCGCATGAGCATTGCACGCAAGCACCTTTCAAAAAACGGGCTTCGCGCGGTGCGCACCTACAAGAGCGTTTTTTATGAGCTTGCGCCCGGGCTTGAGGAGCAATACGCAAGGCTTTTTGATGCCGCATTTGAGCTTATGAAGCTGCTTGAAAGCGACAAAGACTTCAAAGAGCTTAACCGCTTGCAGAAGCGCGGCAAGGTCAAAAGGGTGGCGCCATGACTACCTACACAATAATTAAGTGCCGCAAGTGTGGGGAGCCTGCAATCCACGCGCCCAAAATGGCAACAAAGTGCCGCAGTTGCAGCGCGCAGCTTGACCCAAAGCAGAGCTTCACATACTACGAAACGCAATCAGCACGCGAGGCAAGCTGGACGCTGCGCAAGCTCAAAGAGCGCATAGCTCGCGCGCAGTTTGGGAGTTGAGGCCGCGCAGTGGTAGCACCTTTATAAAGGGCGGAAAGCCCGCAGGAGGAAAGAAACACCCACAACCTGCCGCACACCTTTATAAAGGTAGCTATTGATAACTATCCGTAAGGGGCGGCAAGTGAACGCCCCGGAGTGGAAAGATGGACAAGGAAAACGAAAGAGTGAAGTATGTAAGGAAGCTCGCAGAGGGCTACAATCTATCGGGCGCGTATCTTGAGCGCAGGATTGAAAGGCTCGGCGGCTACCTTGACGGGCTGGATGTGGCAGAGAGCACAAAGCTTGAGCTCCACAACCTCTTTTTTGCAATTGTGGATAAGAAGGAGGGGGCAACCCCTTCTTCTCCTTGTGATGGGCTCATGGTGCGCGAGCTTGACAATAACGCGGAGTATATCGCAGAGCTCAACCGAAAGCACCAACCTTCGCCGCGCGACCTTGAAATGGCGCGGAAGTTTGGCGAGAATGAGCTCAAGATATGCAACGGCAAGCTCTATGCAGGGCGCTCTCCTTTTTGTGAGTGTTGCGGTTGCTTCCTAACTGGCTGCACCTGCTTTGGCGGGCAAGATGAGCCCGACCTCACGGATGAGGAGATAACAGGCAAGACCGCAGAGCAGGCGATGGCGAGCCTTGACAGCGTGGGCTACAAGAAGGGGGCGGTCTGATGCAATACACTCTGAAGCTGAGCTCTGAGGCGCTCGGCTTGGTCTTTGGCGCTCTCCTCAACCTGAGCCAATCGGAGAAGCGCGATGCACTCCTACAGAGCCTCATACAACAAGCAGTCAAGCAGTATGAGCCCCAAGTGAGGGCAAGAAAAATGGAGGATTGAGGAAATGAGAAACCTAAATGAAATGGACTTGAGCGAGCTTAAGGGCAAGCTCAACGAGCTATCAACCGCGAAGGAGTGCCCGGTTGTCTATGTAGCGGAAGGGGTGGGCGGAGATAAAATCCCCTACTCAATGCCCGAATACAAGGCAATTGTCAATGAAAAGACGGGCAAGGTTGAAACAGTGGCATCCAAAGGCTACGTGACCATCCAGCACAGGGAAGCCTTTGCAGCGGTGCTTGACGCAATGGCCGCCGCGAGCAAGGGAGCCAAATTCAAAGCCTCTGTGATGGAGCAGGATGGGAAGGCTTGGATGACAGTCGTCTTTTCGGAAATCAAGGTGGATGATGGCGTGCAGGGAATTGAGCTTGGCATCAAGGTGAAGAACAGCTACGACAAAAGCTCCTCCCTCAAATACAGCGGCTCAAGCAAAGAGAACCGCGAGGGGCATTTTGAGTTTTTTGGCTACAGGCTCGCATGCAACAACGGCATGACAGTAAAGGTTTCCCTTGGCGACATAAGCAATGCAAAGCTTGTGCCGCGCGCGCAGGCGAAGGTTGGCGACCTTGTGGATGTGCGCAAGGAAGCGGTTTTCAATCCAAGCGCGGAGGAGCTTGCGGTTGTGAAAACCACAATCAGGCACTTTGGCAAGAACACGAAGATGGACTTGGAGCGCGTCGGAGAGATGATTATGGCGCTCCCAATCGTCGCGCGGAGGCTTGAGGAGCAAATCAAGGCGGTGCAAAAAATCAGCCTTGATGACAAGGAGGCAATCGTCAGGCTCAAGGAAGCGGGCTTCGGTGACCGCCTCATTGAAAAGATAATGACGCGCTACGCGAATGAAGAGCAGACCCTATGGGGGCTCTACAACGCGGCGACCAATTACGCGACGCATGAAGACATCAGCCCTCTTGCAACTGAGCGCAACCTCAAGCGCGCGGAAGGGCTCATGGTGGCAAAGGTGAGCGCATGAGCGACGGCTACTGTGATGTAAAATTCTGCAGGAAGCGCAAGACCATTGAGTACCAATGGGCGGAGCTTCGCGCGCAGCTTTGCGATGAGCATAACGAGCAATACTGCGACATGCCGGGCGGCGACGCAATAGGCAACATGCGCGCGCTGCTCGCAGGCGCAGAGCCGGAGCGCATAAAGGAGCAGCCAGCAGGCAAGGCTCAATCTCTTTTATCTTTTTTTACAGGCAGCGACAGCGAAAAAATGAGGACAAGCGTGCCTCAAAATAGGTGAAAACATGGGATATGAAAAGGAAACAAAAATAGGAAAGTTTGCCGGAACGGAATTGGGCAAGGGCAGAAAGCTCTTTCTCTTTGAGGTTCCCGGCAGGGAAAAGCCGGACAAGGTAAGCGCCTTTCCGCCGTATGAGAATTTGGAGCAGCTTGAAGTGGGCAAAATCTACACCTACGAGCAGGAGAACGTGCCAATGACGGACGGCAGCGGCAAGTTCTACCACAACTTCACGCGGCAGAATGGCAGCTACGGAAAGAACGCAAGCGGGCCTTACAAAATACAGCTTGAAAGCGAAGCAGGTGCTATTGAGAGCTACGCGATGAGCGAGCCAAAGCGCCCGCAGGCAACCGCAGCGCCCAAGCCGCAGGAAACAGACCGCGACCAATACTGGCGCAAAAAGGAAGACCGCGAAGCTGCCAAAGAGCCTGTAATCGTGCGGGAAAGCTGCGTTTCAAGCGCTGCGACAAGCCTGCAGATGCACCACACGCCAAAGATGACGCGCGAGCAGATAGCAATGGATGTGATAATCCTTGCCAAAGCCTATGAGCTTTTCTGCAGCACGGGCAACATCCTTGATGTGGAAATATGGCTCAAAAGCACATGCCAAACCGAAAAGAAGGAGCAGAGCAAACTTGGTGATGAAGATGAGTGAGCTTGTAGAATTCAAGAGCGTGCCGGAAAACTACGCAAAGGAAAAGTCCGGCGTGAAGCCCAACACGGAGCGCACTGTGCCCTCGGATGACCCTCGTTTTTCTTCTTTGAACGAGCGGCAGGCAAAGCGCATCCGCATAATCAACGCTGAAACCAAAGAGTATTTTGAGCGCATAATCACCGACATAACTTGGTGGGATGGGCGCTTCACAATCTCTTGGCGGCACTTGGAGGAAAAGCAGGAAGCCCAAAACGAAGCGGTCTGCCGGACAATAGCCTCCAATCCCGACAGCATAGAGGTAGGAACTCCAAGCAAAGGGGGCGCGGTCAAGCTCTATGGGGATTTTGCACGACCCGAAAGCTTCAAGCTCAAAATCAAGAATGCAAGGGAGCTTCGGGAAATCGCAAGCAGGGAACTCGGAGGGGGAGCATGAGTGTGGAAATCCTTGAGCAAAAAATGCACATCCGCGCGCTCGTGGAAAGTGATGGCAACAGCGGCTCATTCTACAACGTTGAAATGAACAACGGCACTTGGGAATGCACCTGCCCCGACTTCCAGCACCGCAGGAAAGAAGCGGGCGAATACTGCAAGCATATCACGCAAGTAAAGGAGGCGATTGCGTGAGCAAGCAGAAACCCGCTCCCGAAAAGTACCGCATCTGCCTGAGCCAAATGGAGCAGGGGATGGAGAAGACAACCTACAAGTTCCTTGAGGTTGAGAGCAGCAAGATTGAACACATTGACGCGCTGCTCGCAAAAGCAAAAGGGGCGAAGCCATGAACAACCGCGACCTTGAAATCAAGCGCAATGACGTTGCCCGCCTATTCCGGCACTCAAGCAAAATTCACCGCAACTGCGTGCGGCTGAATGCAGGCAACACCTTTCCCCATGAGGAGCGCAAATTCATTGAGTGCATGAAGCTCAAACAGGAAGGAAAGGAATTTCTGACGGAGGCAGAATTTGAGCGCCCTTTCAAGGCAAGAGCAGATATAGTCGTGCTTGATGAGGGAGTGGTGATTGAAATTCAGCACTCGGAAAGCAACGAAAGCATAGAGGAAAAGAAAAAAACGTACCCTCTCCCCATAAAGGTAGTGAGGGTCTAAGAGGCGTTGGATGTGGTGGGGTTTGGTTGTGTGGTATGAGGTGTAGTATGACACCGCCAAGTGTCGCCAAGTATGGCAAAGCATGGTAAAGCATAGTAAAGCAAAATTGGAGGATTGGTGAAAATGAAAAAATATAGAATAAAAATAGAGGGAAAAACGCCATACATGCAGCATCGCATGGATGACCAAAAGCTGGAAGAATGGGAAAAGAACCGAAAGCTCATAATTGAGCGCGACGATGTGGCAAAGGAGGATTACACACGCGCAGTCTTTCATGCCTACGAAGATAAAAATGGGTTCTATATTCCCTCAGAACACATAATGGGGGCGCTCATCAATGCGGGCGGCTACATGAAAAGCAAAGTCGGCAATGCAAAAAAGAGCATGAAGAATATTGTTGCAGCAATGTTCCTCATTAACGAGCCTCGCATTTATGGGTTGAGCAAGGACTTTGAGATTGACAAACGCAGCGCCGTAAATAAAATTGCCAAGGCAAGGGTAATTTCAATTCGCCCAAAATGGACAAAGTGGCAAGCTGAATTCACCCTCTTAATTGACAATGATACAATCACGCGTCAGACAATTGAGCAATTGTTTGACTATGCTGGAAACTATTGCGGCATGGGCAGTTTTCGCCCAACAAATAACGGACAATTTGGAAGGTTCGCTCTCCTTTCAATGGAGGAAATCAAATCAAACTAATGCAACGCATATTTACGTAGCGTAAAGCACTGTGAGGCAATGTTAAGTGTTGTTGTGTATGGTTATGTAAAGTATTGTTTCGTAGAATAAAAAAATAAAAAGGTGGTTCGGTGGAATTGGAATTGAAGGCAGTAATGCACATGGACGGCACGAAGGAGAACGCAAAAGGCGGCACTGTAAGCGTATTCAAGACGCTTTACACCTTCGTTGAAAAGAAAAGCAAGCACAAGCCGCCCGAGCGCGTGAACGTGCTCAACTACGTCCCGAAGGACTGCTTATGCTACGAGGAGGCTAAACCATGACAACCGACGAGGAAATCCTAAAGAAACTCCATCCAAAAGTGCCTTGGAGCGACCTTTCAAAAAGCATAAAGGAACTGATGAAAGAGGCTCGTGCCGACGAGAGGGCGAAAATAAGAAACGCCGCCAACCCAACAGAAGCATTACCATGCTTCAAATGCGGAACATCTTGCTGTGCTGAAGAAATAACCTGCACGCCTTGTAGGATATTCGCAAACGACAGAACAAAGAAGGAAGCCAAGCAGCGTGGATATGAGCGAGGGCAAGCCGACCTGATAGAGAAGATAGAGCCTTGGCTTGCAAAGGAGAACAATATATGGCATCGCATGTTGAAGATAGCAGAGATATGCAAAAAGGCTTCGGAAAGCTTGGGGGCTTCTATTAGCACATCACCGTCTAATCAGAAGCATCTTGAACCCAAGCCCGAAAAGCCAAAGAAGGTGAAACCATGAGTGAACTAGACAAGGAAATCCAAGAGAGGATAATCGCCGCCCTGCCTGGGGACTACGACCTCGCGCTCTCGAGCATGTGCATAGTCCTCGCGTACATGGCGGACGTGGTGGGCAACGAGAAGATAGACCGAACCGTATGGAGCGACTCTAACAAGAACGCTCCAGGCTACAGGATAAGGGTGGACGCGCAGAAGGTGATGAGCGTTCCAAACGAGGGATAACCATGAAACTTGAACGCACCCTAACCGCCTCGGAAATCTGCAAGATACAGAATAGAGGATACGACTGTCCCTATTGTGAAACAAAGGACTTTCCTTTCAGTCCCCAAGAAGGATATGATGAGTGGGCTTGCTGGGCGTGTGGTGGAGAAATCAAAATCCTCTCCCCTGGCGACACCTTCCCGACGGGCAGGTGCGAGTGCGGGCATAGAAAAGACTTCCATAACCTTTTGCATCCGTGTATGGTAAAGGGATGTAAGTGTCCTCTGTTCAAACCCTCCCTCGGAAAAGTGGTGGGGATTGAGAGAATAAACCCTTGCTGTAAAATCTGTGGAAAACCACCACATGAATATATGGGGATGCATAATTATGAGACTGTTGGAGAAGTGAAGTGGAAGATAACGCTGGAGGTGGATTGACATGCGAGAGTATAAATTCAGGGCGTGGGACAAAGGAGCAAAAAAAATGAGGAACGACTTGCTGATTTACTTTGACGGAAAGATTGGCAGCTATAGCACCGAAGCTGCTCGCCATAGATAACGTCAGCACACAACCCGTTTAAGAAAGTGGTTAGATGGGGAACTCCTGCGGCTCAATCTCTGTAAAGGGAGGTCGCAGCCCCACTAACCTGTAGTAAGTTACACTAACCTGTAGTAAGTTAGTTTGGAGGTGTAGGCATTGAGCAAAGACACCTTCCCGTAAGAGAAACGACAGACGAAGGCGAAGTAAGCCAACAAGGGTGAGCGCTTGAATAGACGACTTTACTTTGAAATCAATATGTCGCCTGTTGCAAAAGGCAGACCAAAAATAAGCACATTCGGCGGGTTCGTGAGGGCAATCACTCCCAAGAAAACCCGCGAAGCTGAAATCAACCTCAAAGCGCAAATAGCCGCACAGCTTGAAGAAAAGCGCAGGAAAGGCGAAGACACCTCTCTAATGGTTGGAGCGGTGCATATAGACATTTTCGTGCGCAAACTTAGGCCAGCAAGTGCGCCCAAGAAAAAACCATACTACCCCTGCAAGCGCCCCGACATTGACAACTATGTGAAGCTCGTCTTTGACGCGATGAATGGGCTTGTTTGGAAGGACGACGGGCAGGTAATTCGCTTGATAGCAAATAAAGGCGAAGCAGACATCCCAGGCTACACAATCACAGTGGAGGAGGTGGCGTAAGTGGAGGAGCCTCCCCTTCCTTTTTTCTACATTGTGGGCTATGACGGAAAGAAGCTCACCCTGCGCAAGCATGACGGCAGCACATGGGATTATCCTATGCGCGGCAAAGATTGGGAACACCTGCAGCCTGCAAAGGAGGAGGTACTCAAGGAGCATATCGCTGAAAAATGGGATGTGCTGGGCATAGCGGAAATGAAGCCCAAGACTGCAAAAATACTCACGCTCAACAGAATTCTCCTCTAAAGCGTCTGCCATTATAAACCCATAGCTCACAATAGCTACGGGTGAAGGCATGCGCATTATTGACATAACCTCGCTGCAGGAGCCAAACGAAAGCCAATTTGGAATTCTGCTTGCGAAGGAAGTAAAGGAAAGGCTCAAGAGCAAAGGCTGGCACAAAGGCTCAAAGATAGCCATAAACGAACACGGCGCGGGCATTTACATTCACTTGATTGGCGACCAACAGAGCAAAGAGCTTGAGGCAGCTATGATGAAAACGCTCATTACCGACAATAAGGAAAAGCCAAAGGGGGGGAAGCGTGCTTAGAGTTGCCGAGCGCTTCTACTCAATCCAAGGCGAGGGGCGCTACGCAGGCACGCCTGCCTACTTCGTGCGCTTGTCCGGCTGCAACTTCATGTGCAATTGGGAAAAGGCAAACGGCGAAAACGAAGTATGCGACACCCTGAAAGTATGGCAGCAGACAAAAGAGGAAATCGCTCCCTTTGACCTCGCAGCCAAGATAATTGATGAGCTCAGAACGGTGCAAGCAAGCCGCGCGGTACATATCGTTCTTACGGGCGGGGAGCCTCTACTGCAAAAGAAAGAAGCGGCAGACCTCATCCGCAAGCTCAAGTTTGAAGGCTTCTTTTGCGAGCTTGAAACAAACGGCAGCATTCCTGATTTTGACTTCTACGCGCTCTTTGATAATGTGAATTGGAGCCCCAAGATGCGAAGCGCGGGCTACGGCAAAGAGTATTACGAGAAAAAAGGCATGCTCTCATTCTGGAAGGAAAACGCGGGCAAGCTTTCCCTTGACATGAAAGTGGTAATAGGGAATAATTACGACTTGGAGGAGCTTGACGAATGGTTGGTCGCCTTGAACGGCTCTATAGCTGCTTCCCGCGTTTTCCTCATGCCTGTTTGCAACACGCGCAAGGAGCATGAGGAGGGCGTGCAAATACTGGTGGAGGCTTGCATGCGCAGGGGCTTGAAACTCAGCCCGCGCCTGCAGCTTGTAATTTGGAATAAAACAGTGGGGGTGTAGGCATGGGCTTTCGGGAAAAAGAAATCGGCGCGGTTGTGATACTCAAGGCATTTCAGAGCGAGCAACTGCAAAACCAAATCTACGCGCTCCTGCAGCAGTTTGAAATAATAGACCTACAATACTCAACAACAAACCTGACCAACAGGCAAAGCTCCGTGCTTGTTGAGTATTCAGCGCTCGTACTCATTGGCCACAAACTGCCGGAGCAAAAAAAGCCGGAAACTGTCAATGTGCTGAACTATGTACCAAAAGAGGGGGATAATGCAAATCTACAAAGTAAAAACGATTAGCTGCGCTCATCAACTGACGCTGCCTTATGACAGCCCATGCAACAGGCTACACGGGCACAACTACAAGATAGAGGTTTGGATTGACGCGCTCAAGACAAACGAGCATGGCATGATTGCAGACTACTCGCACATCAGCAAAGTAATCATGGCATACGACCACAGAAACCTCAACGACTTTATGAAGCAGCCAACCGCTGAAAACTTCGCAAAGCTCCTGCTTGATGCTTTGGAAGGCAAGGCAGCGCACCCGAAACCTTCGCACATTGCCAACATCAGGGTGCGTGTCTGGGAAACCGAAACCTCGTACTGCGAGGCGCAAAAGGCGATACAATGATGGCAAAAGGAAAAAAATATGTAAGCTGGAAGCAGGTAAATAAGTTCGTCACCGTGCTTTCCCGCGACCTTGAGCTTCAGCGCTGCATAGCACAAGGCGAAGTGAAAAGCGTCTATGGCATCCCAAGAGGGGGGCTTTGCCTTGCGGTGATGATTTCGCACAAGCTCAAGCTGCCCCTTGACATTGAGCCGCGCGAAACCTCGCTCATTGTGGATGACATAAGCGACACGGGCGACACGCTGCTCAAGTTCAAAGACCACAAAGTAGCTACTATGTTCTGGCACAAGCTCACAAGGTCGTCGCCGGACTTCTCGCTTTATGAAAAGAAGGGAGCATGGATTGTTTTTCCGTGGGAGTTGGAACCATGAAAATTGAAGTAAGCGATAAATTATTTGATAAGGAAGAAAGGCAAAACACGCCCAAGCGCGTAGCTCGCTACTTCAAGGAGCTCAAGAGCAAGCAAAATTTCAAATTTACGACCTTCCAAAATCCCGACTACGACCAACTCATCATCCTCAAGAACATTGAGTTCGCTTCAATCTGCGCTCACCACCTGATGCCTTTTGTTGGGAGGGCTCACATCGGGTATATCCCCAAGTCAAAAATATGCGGGGTAAGCAAGCTCGCAAGAGCGCTTGACAAATTCGCAAGCCGCCCGCAACTGCAAGAGCGCCTCACTCAAGAGCTCGCCAAGTTCCTTGACAAAGAGCTTGAGCCCCTCGGAGTGATGGTTGTTCTGGAAGCACAACACGAATGTATGCGCTGCAGGGGAGTGAAGAAGCAAAGCTCGGTAATGGTCACAAGCGCCCTCAAGGGCGTGTTCAGGCACAATGACTATAAGGCAAAAGACGAATTCCTGAAATTGACAATGGGGTAATTATGGCAAAAGCAATAATCATCTTGAGCGGAGGAATGGACAGCGTGACGCTTCTCCATGACCTCGCAGCGCGTGGAGTAGAGTGCTATGGGCTCACCTTTGACTACGGGCAAAGGCATAGAAAGGAACTCGCCTACGCGCACTATTGGGGCAAGAAGCTCTGCGCCATGCACAAGACCGTTTCCTTGGGGGCAATAAAATCCATCATTTCAAGCAGCGTCTTGACAGGCAAGGGCGATATTCCAAAGCAGCACTACACGCACGCCAACCAAAAGCTCACAGTAGTGCCAAACCGCAACATGGTGATGCTCTCAATTGCCGTAGCTTGGGCGGAGAACCTCAAAATCAAGGAGGTTTATTTCGGGCCTCACGCAAACGACAACGCAATTTATCCCGACTGCAGACCGCGCTTCGTTGAGGTTTTGAGCATGGCTGCGCAGCTTGGCACATACTCTCAAGTGAAGATTTACGCGCCCTATGTGCATATCAGAAAGTCGGACATAGCAGCGCGCGGGCATCTTCTCGGCGTGGATTACTCACGGACGTGGAGCTGCTACGAAGGCAAAAAACTCCACTGTGGAAAATGTGGCACATGCCAAGAGCGCAAGGAGGCGTTCATCAACTCGCACGTTCCCGACCCGACAATCTACAGGCAATAATATGAAACTGTACTTTGCAAGCGTTGAAAATATCCTTGTTTCCAACAGCCAAGGAGTAGCGCTCACGCGCGACTTCAAGGCGTTCAAGATAAAGTACGGGCTGACCTCCTACTACTACATGAAAGACACGCCCGCACGCATGCAGGATTTCGCTTTCATGCAGGGGCTTTTCCTTGACAGCGGCGCATTTTCCGCGCACAACAGCGGCGCCAACATTGACATAGACAAGTACATTGAGTTCATCAAGGAGCACGAAAAAAAGCTGGAAGTGTGCGCGGGGCTGGACGTGATAGGCGACGCGGAGCAGACATACAAAAATCACCTGCACATGGAAAAGGCAGGCCTGCACCAGCTCCCTACCTTCCACTTCGGCGAAGATTTGAAATGGCTCAA
>Ga0233421_10000769_pt1 | contig 12556 bp, 8 predicted proteins | sample Watercolumn_Mata_3_FD_182725 | JGI IMG/M metagenome (GOLD analysis project Ga0233421, IMG submission 182725) | Freshwater microbial communities from Lake Matano, South Sulawesi, Indonesia - Watercolumn_Matano_2014_107_MG | ecosystem: Environmental > Aquatic > Freshwater > Lake | place... | reverse complement strand
CATTCGGGAAACAACCCAAATTGCACTTCTGCACAAGGCGGCGGTCATTTCTATGCACCAACAAACCCGATATTTCCTTACATTTGCATCCGTTCAGGAGATGTTATTCCCCGACGAATCGGGTCACAAACGTTATTCACTCCGCCCGGATGAGATTGACCAGGAACATCTTCCTCCTTGCAACGCTCTTCGCATGGTCTTTCGCGCCGGCACAGTCAAGCCGGACAGAGTTGCGCACGTTGACCGTTCCCGGCGTCGGCAGCTGGGACTTCAACGTCTACCTACCTCCTGGTTACGATCAGACGTCGGAGCGATATCCGGTGCTGTATCTCTTCCGGGGGGCTGTGGACGAGTGGCTCGATCGGACAGAGGACGCGAGCAGGAGCGGAAGAAACATTCAAATGATCACCGACACCCTTATCACGCAGAAGAAGATGGGTGGAGTGATCATTGTGATGCCGGGATTCACCGCTATGACCGGTCCCGCAACTGAAGCAGACTATTCATTTGTCCTTAACACGCTCATCCCACACATCGATGCACGGTACCGCACACTTCCTACCCGTTGGCATCGTGCACTGGACGGGTTCTCTCTTGGCGGGCTGCACATGGTCAATCTCATCTGGCGAAAACCGGAACGCTTCGCCTCCGCTGGTTTCTATGACGGGACTACGAGCCAGTTTAATTCCAGCCAGATGAGCACCGCAGGCGAGCAGTACTTCGCACGCATTCGGCCCATGCAATTCCTTCTCCATAGCGCGGCCGTTGCCCCGAGCAATCTGAACAACAACCGGCAGTTCCTGGCCTTGCTCAACAGCTTCGGAATCAGGAATACGTTCGACGACCTCGTTTTCTCCTCAACCTCACAACACAACTGGTGGTACGCAGATGAACACATGATGCGCGCCCTGCCGCTCCACTGGACAAAATGTCAATCGCCTTCTCAGAACGTTCCCCTTCAGTGGATCTCTTCTGCCGCAACCAGAGTCTCGGGCACTGTTCGGCTCTCCTGGTCGGTCGGCCCTGCAGCCGACTCACTGAAGACACTTGTCGACCTGAGCAATGACGCTGGAGCGACCTGGCAAACACTCTTGTACAGCGCAAGGAAGGATACTGTCTTTGACTGGAACACGCTCGGTGTAAAGGACGGCACGCGCTACCTCTTGAGAACTCAGATATTTGGTGATACCTCCTACGGTGTCATTCAGTCGGCACAGCGGTTTGCAGTCGACAATCCCGGCAATGGCGCCCCCGACGTGGCCATCACCACACCCGGAAAACTGGAGATCATCTCGGGCACGTACACCGTAAAGTGGTTTGCAGAAGATCCCGAAGGTGCTCCAGTGCAGATCTCACTCTCAGCGAGCGGCGACAATGGACGGTCGTGGCAGCAAGTGGCCGGCACACTCGCGAACACCGGTTTCTACATTCTAGACACGCGTTTGCTGGCCAATTCCATAACTACGCTGCTCAAGATCATCGCCAGTGATGGAACACAGACGGCGGAGGCGCTGACCGGTCCTTTCGAGGTCCGCAATTCCCGCTTTCGCGTAGGGAACATCAAGCACGTTACCGGTCGGGGCAATGGACTCGTCACTGTGAACATCGCCGACGTCAGACTGCTGACGGGGCACTCGTACAGAATTTCGTTCGACGATAGTTCTTCCAGCAGAAAATCCTACAGCGTGTTCGATCTGACAGCAAGAACCTACCCGCTTCGGAATGTCGCCTTTGACGGGGACGGCAGCGAAGGTCCCCTCTTCGACGGAGTGCGAATCTCCGTGGTGGACTATCCGATCCCGCTTCTCGACAAAGATTCGACGCGATGGACCAAAGGTTCTTCGACACTTCTCGCGCAAGTCACCGTACCGGTCGTCTTCCTCGGCGCAGACACGGTGAGGGGGATTCCCTCACCGGCAGATTACGAATTCAGAATTGCAGACCGTATCGTTGACACTTCATCCTCCTACCTGGGCGCCACGGTCACGCCTCTCTCTTTCACCACGTGGAATGTCACCGAGAACCGGCGGGTGAAGGTACTTGTCAACGAACTGGATGGAAATGGCAGGATCAGTCGCTTCGACGAAATTTACATCCTCGAGCTTGACTCCAAAGGTCAGCCGATATTGACCTGGGTGGTTTTCTTCACCGGAAATGACAACGCAGCGTTGCCGCTGGCAGGAGACGTTTTCACTGTGCGGACTCTCAAGCCTTTGAGATCAACGGACATTTTTGAGTTCTCCACGCCGGCCACCGGAGTAGCAGACGGCACAACCCTTCTCCCTGAATCTGTCGAGCTGCTCCAGAACTATCCGAATCCCTTCAACGGGCAGACGGTCATCAGGTTTCGGCTGCCGGCGGCCGGCCTCGTGAAACTGGAGGTCTACGACATCCTCGGATCGAACATTCGCGTCCTGGTCGATGAGAGGAAGAACGAGGGCACGCATGTGGTCAACTGGGATGCAGCGGGCCACGCAAGCGGATGTTATTTCTATCGCCTCTCCGTCGACGGCAGCGTAGTAGCGAAAAAGGCACTCCTTTTGAGGTGACGCGCTCAAGAGGTGTGTGCTTTTGTTTGAAGAATCCCGTACCATTCATCAAAGATCAGCAAGTGCTCATGGGCTCACTCGTTTTTCTCCTTCCTCTCCTAATGGCACCGTCCGACACTCTTTCGCCGTCCGTCATGCAGAAACTCCTTCCTGCCGCTGTCTCACCGTGGCAGTGGTCCGAACCGTCCAAGGTGTATTCGGGACGCGAGATATTCCAGTACATGGACGGCGCTGGTGAGGTGTATCTGGCATATGGATTCCAGCGATTACTCGTCCAACGCTACACCCGACCGAATCAGGAAGAGATCCTTGTAGAAGTGTTCGACATGGGAACCTCCCGAAATGCGTACGGCGCGTTCACGAGTATTCGTGGCTACGGGACGAGAGCAGATATCGGCCAGGAGGGTGAATACAAGACGGGGCTTCTCGCGTTCTGGAAAGGGAGATACTTCGTTTGTGTCATCATCGAGCGTGAGAACGAAGAGGCAAGAAGGGCGGTCTATCAACTTGCATCGCTCATCGCAGAGGGGATCAATGAAGAAGGTTCCAAGCCCCTCATCCTCCGCCTTCTCCCCGAGGGTGAATACACTCCCGAAACGCTCAGATACTTCTACCGAAATGAGATTCTAAACATTCACTTCTTTGTCGCCGACAAGAATCTCCTGCACCTGAGCGATAACACCGATGCGGTTCTGGTCCGCATGAAAAGCAACAAGAGCTATCTACTGATCATTCAATACCCGCACCCGGATGACGCCGCAGCAGCGTTTCGCGATTTCACTGCTGGTTACATGCCGGAGAGCGGCGAACGCGGCATCGTTCAGACCGAGAACAAGAAATGGACGATATGCCGAAGGTTCGGGAACACGCTGTCTGTCGTCTTCGACGCCCCATCGCAAACTGAAGCAGAGATCCTTCTTGACGCACTTCAACGGAGGTTACCATGAGCGACTCCACGATGACCCGCAGGGATTTTCTCCGCACGACCGCGGCAGCAGCCGTGGTCAGCACAACCATGCCGCTCTTCGCCGGCCAAACGAAACCCGGCAAAGCAAGAGTCATTCTGATACGGCATGAGAATGTCGTTGACAGCAACTGGAAGATCAACGAAGAGGTGATCGGCAAGATGCTCGATGACGCCGTCGTCAATCTGTTCGGAGTCAAGAGCCCTGAGGATGCCTGGAAGAAGATCATTAAGCCGGCTGATGTCGTCGGGATAAAGACCAACGTGTGGCGCTCCCTCCGTACACCTGTTGAGTTCGAGGCAATTCTGAAACAGCGCCTCATGAGCGTCGGCGTTGGGGAAGAGAATATCAGCATCGATGACCGCGGCGTGCTGCGGAATCCTGTCTTTGCCAAGGCAACAACACTGATCAACGTCCGCCCGATGCGGGCGCACAACTGGTCAGGCGTCGGAGGATGTCTGAAAAACTACATCATGTTTGTACCAAGCCCGCCAGACTATCATGCGGATTCCTGCGTCGACCTGGGAGCACTCTGGAAGCTTCCCGCCGTCGAAGGTAAGACCCGGCTAAATATTCTTCTCATGCTCACACCGCAGTTCCACTGCCTCGCTCCCCATCATTTCGACAAGGAATACACCTGGCTCTACAAGGGAATGCTCGTCAGCACCGATCCCGTGGCCGTTGATGCTGTAGGCCTGAAGATTATCGAGGCCCAGCGTTCCATCTACTTCAAAGAGCCAACGCCAATGCGGCCGCCGGTGACGCACATTACTGCCGCAGAAAAGAAGCATGGCGTTGGGATTGCGGACCTCAAGAATATCGAGCTCGTGAAACTGGGATTGAAAGAGGGGATTCTGATATAGCGATGTACGGGCAAAGTGATGTAATTGTCCTTCGGGAGCTGAGCCTATCCTTCCTTCGGGACCTGAGCCTATCTGTCCTTCGGGAGTTGAGCTCCCGAAGGACGTGGGGGGACGGAGAGACTGGAGCGTTGGGATTGCGGACCTGAAGAATATCGAGCTCGTGAAACTGGGATTGAAATAGGGAATTCTGATTAAGCCTTGTACGGGCAACGTGATGCTATTGTCCATGGGGAGTTGAGCCTATCTGTCCATCGGGAGCTCAGCTCCCGATGGACAGGAGAGTTGGGCTCCCGGAAGACAGAGAGTGCTTTAGAAGCACGTGACTGAAATGACACGATGAGGGACGCAAACAACCATGAACGCAAAATCGATCTTGTTAGTAGTCGCAGGCGTTTTGTTCTTCCTCGGACTGGCACTGACAGTTGAAGTTGCGTACTTCTTGAGCGTCGCCAGTTCGGCGGAGGGAAAGGTTGTTTCCTTGGAAAAACGGACCTCAGGAAGCGGATGGCGCTATTACGCGGATGTTACATTCAGAGATGGTAACAACATCACACACACGGTCAACTACAGTTACATCACCACACCACTTGTGAGTCTTCTTTCAACCGGGAGAGAGATTGGAGTTCTCTATTCTGCGGACGATCCGGCAGGCTCGGCACGGCTCGATTTCTTTCCCATCCTCTGGTTCTGGCCAGGAGTGCTTATCATCGCCGGACTGGTCGCAGTGTTTCTTGCGTGGAGGGCCTCGCATCAGCCAGCGCCAGCGCCGCCACGACAGAAGACTGTGCAGCCAAAAAGCCAGCCCCCAACCAGGTAGCCGACACACCTACATCTTGCCTAAGACCGCGGAGAGGAATTTCCTCATTTCCGCAACCACGCGCTCACTGTGCGCTACCTTGTTTGTCTCCAGATCGACGACAGTGACGTTGGGTAAGCCGGCGGCGATTTTCTTGAGATTTTCCGGTTCATGCATCACGTCCTTTGATGCTGTAACGAGCAGAGCCGGACGCGTCAGACCTCCCAGTTTACCCCAGATCTCGTACGTCGAAACGGCGAGCACAGCCTTCTTGAGCTTCCAGGGATCGGCGGCATCGAGCGCGCGGCAGTACTTGTCGTATTGGGCCTTGTCGGAATGCACATCGAGCCGGAACGTCTTCAAATACCATTTCACCGAAGGTTTGATGAGGGCATAGAAGCCAGGATAGAAGAGCGTAACGATCATCTTCCATATCTTCGGCACCCGAAACACCGCATTCGGCCCAACAAGAACGAGCGCCTCTGGTTTCCTTCTCAGGGCCGCGAAGCAATCTACAATCGCTGTCGCGCCGAGTGAGCTCCCGAACATGACGTATCGGCCAGGCAACGTATCGCCCCCATCAACCAGAGCGACCAGGTCATTTCCGATTGCCCTGACACTATAGTCTGCAGCGACGGCCGGCATCTCTGAAGATATTTTCTCCCGGGTCTCCACATACACAACCTCGAAATCATTCGTCATTTCCCGTAGGACCGTCTGCCACGCCGCCATCTGGGTAATCCATCCGGCAACAAACAGAACGGTCGGATTGTTCGTTTGACGAGGCGGTGCAAATCTAACGACCCGGAGTTTGACACCCCCTTCGAGCGAGACCATGCGTTCGTCACATTGGCAGCCGGGCGCACAACAATCAGATAGCTGTTCTCCCACTCTGGCCGTCATCATGTCTCTCGATTCATCCTCCTGTACCACTGCTTGTTCTGCCGATAGATATTCTTGAACTCACGGAACATGTTGTCGAAGAGGTTTCGATGAACTGAATTCGGTCGGTACGTCTCATTGATGCGGATATATTTCTTGATATCGCTGAAGGATGGAATATGTCCGAGCGCGACGCTTGCGACAAGCGCGATTCCTTTCGCCCCCGCGTGTTGTGGATCCGCGACCTGATGAATGACGCGATTCGTCACGTCCGCCATGATCTGGCACCACAGAGGACTCTTTGCCCCACCGCCGATCATATTCAGCTCCGTGATGGGCGAATAGAGATTTTCCATTGTCTCCATCGCCCACCGCGTGTTGAATGCAATGCCTTCGAGTACTGCACGGATCAGATGTTCGCGTGAATGCTCGAGACTGAGATTGTACAGTCCTGCCCTCACGTGACTGTCGTCGATCGGGCTCCGCTCCCCGAACATCCAGGGAGTGAACATAACTCCGCCCGCGCCGGGTCCCGCACGCTCTGCCAAGCGGTCCAGCAATTGATAGACCGATGCAACACCCGCCTCCGCCTTCAGTTGCTCCTCATGGTACAGGACTTTGTTCTTGAGCCACTCGAGACAAACGCCGGCCGTTTCCTGATGCGCCATCGCGAGGTAGAATTTCTTCGGAAATGCGCTTCCGATGCAACCTGTGTAGTGTGCGATATCGATTTTTCGTTCGACGGCATGACCGGCGACCCAATTGCTCGTCCCAATGTTGATGTGAAGCTCGCCATCCTCAATCGCTCCGGAGCCGACGGCTGCTGTGGCAAGGTCTCCAGCTCCGTTGACGACCGGAGTTCCCGGCAAGAGTCCGATTTCCGACGCCGCCTGACTCGTAAGAGGGCCGATGACTGCACTGCTTTCTCGTACCTCGCAAAGCTTTTCCGGCGTGATGCCCGCCATGCGGCAAAGATCAGGGTGCCACTGATTGCGATTGTTCCGTGTGTCGAGCAGCCACCATACGACTGCCACATCAACAGAGGTGACCAATTGACCGGTGAGCTTGCAGGTCATGTAGTCTTTTGCGTCGACGAATTTTGCCGCGGCGGAGAATATCTCCGGCTCGAATTCGCGAAGCCACAAGATCTTTCCGATCTGCTCCTTTCCGGTGTGACCGGGCGTCCCGCCGGTGATTCGGAGGAATTTCAGGAGACGGAACGCATTATACCCCTGAACGCGCGGCGGGGTCCAGAGTCGTTCACGAATCACAGGAGCACTCCGACCGTCGAGCCAGGTCATCGCGCGGCGCAATGGCGTTCCATCCGCACCAAGCGGAATGAGCGTCTGCATCATCGTTGAGAAGGTGATTCCGACCACGTCGGACGGTGTGATCGAGGACTCCCTCAGGATTTCGTGTGTGGATTCGCAGACGGCGCGCCACCAATCGGCAGGCTCTTCCTCGGCGTGGCCGATCGCCGGATGGTACATCGGATATGAACGCTGGGCCGTCGCGACAATATCTCCGAAGACCGTGGTAAGGACTGCCTTGTTGGAGCTTGTGCCCAGCTCATGGGCAAGGATGTACCTGGTGCTCATGCGGGATTCTCCCGGCGAAGGCGCATATGAATTCCAGGAAGGTGTATGCAAAGCTACGATTGTGCGGAGGAAAAATCAATGTTCTCAAGACTGCTGCAACCGGCCTCTGTTGTGGACTTCACGGCTTGGATGACCACGACTGGACGCTGCGTGAAGGCAACTCCAGAAGTGCTTTTTCGTAGGACTTGGAGACAGGCAAGGGGTTTTCAGAGGGAACATCTTGAGGACCCCGCCATCAAGCGCCGGACCCTCCACACACATCATTTCTCATTGGGAGCGACAATGAACTCGACCATCCTTTTCCGGGGATTAGCGTTTCTCCTGAGCCTCATTTGCTTTCTCGGAGTCGCGCACGCCCAGTCCGAGATCGTCGGCTTCGATTCGGACAAGTGGACTTTCATCAACGCGAAGACAGTTGAACATCTCGGCAGAAAGGCTCTGATGGGATCGGCCTACCTGAAGGGTGCGAACTTCCGGGACGGTGTCATCGAAGTCGACATGGCGATCGAGCGCAAGACCTCGTACCCAGGAGTGACATTCAGAATGGCGAGCCTCCGCGACTATGAGCGCTTTTACATCCGTCCGCACCGTGCCGGCATTTTTGCTGATGCACTTCAGTACGTCGCCTCGTTCAACGGCGTCGATAGCTGGCAGCTCTACAATGGTCCAGGAAAAACCACCGGGCTCGAGATCCCGTACCAGCAATGGTTCCACATAAAGTTGGAGGTCAAGGGTAATCAGGCAAGAATCTTCGTCAACAACTCTCCCCAGCCGGCGCTGTTCATCGTCGATCTTCAACACGGATCAAGCGAAGGAATGATCGGGTTGATGGGACCGACAGATGGAACGGCATACTTCTCCAACTTCAGCTACAGAAACCACGAGCCTCTGGATTTTCCCGCACCGTCACCGAAAGATTCACCGCTCGGAATCATCAGCGACTGGGAAGTCTCTCAAGTGTTCAAGGTGAACGAGATCGACATTGAACAAACCCCCGATGATTGCCTTTTCGACATCCGTTGATGGCTTCCCGCATGAAGCAGGCAACGCAACAATCAGCAGCAAGGCGCTCAAACAATTCTCATCTCGAGCGGTTTTCATGACTCCTCCTTGATCAAGCTAGCACGATGTAAGACGGCATTTCAGCCTTCGTTCGCAAACGAAAAATGCATTTGCACAATCACCCACCTTCCCTCCCTCTTCTCAAGCACGCCCGTCCATCTCGTATTCATCCAATTCGCGGGCTGGCCTTTCCATTCGTTGACGTCATCCAGGACACAGTAGAACCAGGCTACGTCTCCGCTCCTTGAAAAACTGATCCGCAGGTCCCGAATGTCGTACCGAACGGCCTTGAAATCGGGACTCCCCCAAAGCTTCTCCCCCTTTTTGAACTCCGCAAATCCCCTTGTGATCCGTTTGCCGGGAGACACTTCGAGGTAGGCGGAGTCATTCGCGATGACACTATAGAGAAGTCTGAAGTCCTTGTTCTTCGCCCAGCCGATCGAAGCATGAATAGCGTTTTCTACTTCTTGTCTTGCGGGATTCACATTCTGTGAGAACGAGACGAGGGGAAACAGAAGAAAAGTACAGAGGATGGATCTTGAGCTCATAGGATCACCTCCATCGAATGGAAGATGACCGGCTCGACGACAAGAAATGATCGCCGCATGCGGTGCTGCACATTCTGACGCAAATCTGCGGGAAAAGTTTGATCCTTTGTGCCAAAAACGAGAATCGCCGGGCAGAGCAACACCCGGCGATTCAAACATGCTGAGCAACTATTCACAATTCCACAATCGACGATCGAACATCGTCAATCGGAAATTCCATCGATCATTCATCGAAGGCCCCCTTGTCCGGACGCTGATACTCCCCTTTTTGCAGGAATCGCTCTTTGAATGTCGGTTCTTTGCCGGCAAGCGTAAGGAACACATCGAGCGGTACGACCTCAAATTCCGGACCGAGCCGGTCGAGGATGGATTTCATCCGTTTCACATTACTGTACTCACGGACATGCATGAGGAGGAAATACGGACGCTTGCTGTTGACTCGGGCAAGCTCCTCAAGATCGGCGGCAGCGTCTTCCTCCGGCCGTTCGGGTGAGAGATAGTAGTCATAGGAAATGAACGGCTTGCCATCCTTCACTGTGAACGTGTACGACGGAGCATATCCATTCACAAATCCGATGGCGTTGGGCATCGCTCGGTAATACTCATCGATAATTTCCTTTGGCAGATCTGTGTTTCCCTCAACTGTCGCACCTTCTGAATAGTCCATCGTCTCGAAGACGTTCAGGTCAAGCACGTCCATGCTTTCCTTGGCGAGCTTCAACAATCCGGGAAGGAATTTCGGCGGGACTGCCTTCGGATACATATAGCCCGGTCCGGAGAGACATCCGATGAAGTAGTCGTTCGGGGTGGCGACTGTGTAAAAGTACTCCGCCATGGCGGGGGCCATCCAGACGTAGTTCATAAGAACTTCCCATGCGACCGGCATCTCACCGCGACCCGGCTCCAGCCATGCACCCAATCCAATCCCATCTGTCTGGATACAGCTGATGTAGACCTTCTTTTCCGGTTTGTACACTTTGCCGGGCACAAGCTGGTGGTTGTTCTTGAACTTGAATCCCTGCGATGCCTGGACCAGACTGCTGAAGCTGATATTTGGCAGCGTGTGCAATCCCTCGACACGAAGTCCGAAATTTGATGTAAGCGTCACGTACTCACGCTCAAGGTCTTTGGCGTACGAGTGCCACACCATCACCATCGACATCGGCTTCATTTCACTGAGGAGCTTGCGTGCGAGCCTGTATTCGACCGTGTCCGTTTTTCGGCAGGAGAGATCGTTGAAGAAGACCTTTTTCGCGATCCCGAAGTCTGCGACGCCGGGTTTCATAATCGTTCCCCTCTCTCCGCCCATCCAGACGATGAAGTCCCTGCTGCAGCGATTCCAGTACTGATCATGAGCCCACTGATAGATTTGCGCGTCGTTCTGGCCGGTGAACTTGCCGCGGAAATCGGCAACAGGCTTCAATCCTGCCGCTTCGACCATAGGAATCATGTCTTCGCTCACCACGACCGCCTGTTCAAGTCCTGCGACCGTGAACGCTACGATGAGCGAGGTTCTGACTTGCTTGTCCCATACTACGTATCCCTTCGCGCTCGACTTGAACGTCTGAAGCGCGGCCTGGGCAGTCGGCAGCTGCCGGAACGTGAAGTTGCGATTGTTCTTGAAGAAATTGAAGACGTCCTCAGTGTACGTGAAGTCCCACTTCGGCGGATAGATGAAATAGAGCTTCGGCGATTCTGCATTCGCGAGTCCCTGCAGGCTGATCAGAAATGCCTGAACCGGGAGTCTCCCCTGAATGTCCCAATTATCTTCCAGACGCATGTAGAACGCTTCCTTCGTCCCCGCCCGCTTCAGGACATACTTCACCGGAGGTCCGCTCGTGCGTGTCGACCGCTTCACGCTGTACGTAAGGACCTCATTGTCATCCGACAGCTCATACATGTGGACGGTGCTGGCAGGGGCTGTGCCTTGCGATCCCCGAATCGGATACGATTCGTCCACCCTCAGCATCTTTCCGCTCTTCTCCCACGCTGCTTTAAATTCTCTCGTTCCCCCGCTGGGCATGGCAAGTCCCATAAAAACATTTGACGGCCAAACCCGTTCACGAATCTTGACACTCGTGCTCGCGCCGCCTGGCTTCACCAGAATGGAATCGTTGAACGACCTCGCTGATCCCCATTTTTGAAGAAGAATGAGATCTGACTCAACCTGTCGAACTTCAATCGAAAGGTTTGCGAACAAACCGATATCGTGACTCTTTTGGGGGATGAGAGTCCATTTTCCAGCGAGAGAGGAAGCAGGCTGAGCTGGCAGAACGAACGGAAGGGACATTGCGAGGACTGCGATCATGATTATCTTCTTCATAGATCCGGCTCCTTGAAGTGGTCAACAGGACTGGCGCGAACAAATTGAAACTACTATTGTTGTAGCCGAAAGGCAACAGCTCGCGACGTGAGTGAACTGCACATAGCTAGAAATGACAATTGCCGAGACTGCCGCTACGGCACGTGATGTCAAAAAGAAGTACATTTTGGCAAGGCAGAATTCCTGGTCTCCCTCATCCCGGCACGCAGGACCACATGCGTCCCTTCTGCCGTCTTCATTTCTCCGGAAAGGAGAAGCTCATGACCTCACCTCTCGGAATCCGAATCCTGTACATATTCATCACTCTTCTCCTTCTCATAGTTGCATCATCGCAGGCTCTCACAGCTCAGGAGGGGCAACAAAAGCCATCGCTCGCCGTGTTGCGGCTGAAGAGCAGTGAGGAGACGCAAGAGCGACGGCTCATCGTCAAAGATCTCTCAGCACAGCTGGCTGCAGCTCTTCGTCAGGAGAAAATCCTCGACGTATGCGACGACGCGAGGGTAAGGGCAGCGATTGAAGACGAAGGCCTGAGACCGAATGGATTGCTCAAACCTGGCGAATGCCTGCAGGTGGGGAAAAACCTATCAGTGGAATACGTTGTTGTTGGGGGTGCAATTCTTGAGCGTCAGAAGTGGCACGCAAGCGTACGTGTCTTGTCTGTGCCCGCGGGCGCACTGGTCACGACTGTAGAGGCGGAATATCCGGTGAGCGAAATCCACACGCTGTACAGTGTGCTCGCCTCCCGCATCAGCAGCACATTGAGTGAACCGAAAAGGCCTTCCCCTTCTCCCGATCGCTTTGCATGGTCGAAAGACTACCTTGTCTCATTCGGCAAACAATGGATCGATCTCGAACCTCCCATCCTGCTCGCACTGAGTACGAATCCGCCATTTGAGATGAGCATCGTTGCCGACATGGCACCGGTGTCGGGATCTTGTTTTGCGGTAACGAATTTTGAAGTTTTCGTTGA
>Ga0233421_10000766_pt1 | contig 12588 bp, 12 predicted proteins | sample Watercolumn_Mata_3_FD_182725 | JGI IMG/M metagenome (GOLD analysis project Ga0233421, IMG submission 182725) | Freshwater microbial communities from Lake Matano, South Sulawesi, Indonesia - Watercolumn_Matano_2014_107_MG | ecosystem: Environmental > Aquatic > Freshwater > Lake | place... | reverse complement strand
GCGAAAATGCTTCCACATCGAGCACGCCGCGGCTCACGTACAAGCGAGCTGGAGCACCGAGGGTCAATCCCGCCATGCCGATGAGGTCACTTGCAATGGTCTTCTGAAAGCGAGTGACGAGGAAGAAGTTGACGAGAAAAAACAACAGCGCAATGGCTGCGAATGCCACGAGCAGAGTATCACCGTTCAGAACAAGGTAAAGCGTGGACACTCCAGCAACTGCAAGGGAGAGCGATCCCCAAATCACCGAAGCGGTCAGCTTTGAGACCTCCTGAGGATTCCCGGTAACGTGACGCAGCACTGTTTGAGCAGGAAGATAGCTGACGAACGCTGAGAGGGCCGCGACGACCAGGAAGAGAATGTCTGTGCTCCAAGCCCCCACCTCGCCGGCGGCAACAGCGATCGGAATCAGGAGCACAGCCCAGGAGCCATGCTCTTTCGTGAGCATTGGTTTCGGAAATCGGGTCGCCATTGGTATCTGCCTACGCTGTTCTTTCGCCCGGCATCTGAGCTTTTACTGATCGTTTGGACAACCACATCGCCGCCAGGAGAAGGATCGGTACGGCGGCCATGAAGTATGATCCAAGATCGGGGTAGTTATAGACCTCGAAGTTCGCCATTGTCGTGTGGCCGAACATCGGGGGTGTGAACGGCGGAACCCTCACGGCGGCCGTCGGGTCCAGATTATGACCGTACAAGTAGAGTTTGTGGCTGAAACTCCAAAGCGAAAACAGTCCGAAGTAGACGAGAAGGGCGACCAGATCAACCAGCTTGTCCATCTTTCCAAGCACGGCAGCCCGGAGCGCGAGAAGAATCAATGCACCCAGCGCAAACGGTATCCATTTGAATTCTGTGAAATCGTCGTCAACCAGCGGCCTCATGCCGATATAATGATTGAGGGCGTTGATCTCCTTCAGATCATCGCGGTTCGCAGTTTTGCCTCCCTCCAGTTTTGTGGAGTAAATGTTGAGTACCAATCCCTCGGGAAATTGGTTCGAGATGAGCGTCATCTGCCACAACGGTAAGAAATACGTCGGAACAAGCATCAGCGCCGCCACAATGGTCAAGACACGGCTTCTGAGATCAAGCGGGATTTCAAAGAATGCTCTTGTAGAATCGATGAAGCGTTGCATAGTTTGACTTTCAATAGAGGAGTCAGGCTTCTTCCACAAAGGAAGAAGCCTGACCTGTGTTAACGCATCACTTCACGAGAAGATAGCCCTGCATCTCCTGATGGAGCGCGGAGCAGAAATTAGTGCAATAGTACGGGAAGACACCTGCTCTGTCGGCTGTAAATTCCACGGTTTTTGTCTCACCCGGATCGGCAACGACATTGATGTTGTAGTCTGCCAGGCCAAAGCCGTGGAGTTCGTCGGTCGTCTGCTCGATATTGGTCATATAGATGGTGACCTTATCCCCCCTGTTGACCTCGATCTTGAACGGTTCGAAGCTCGACCGGACGAGCACCATGTAGACCTCCACGTTCCTGCCATTCCGGACCACCTTGGAATCCTTGATGTCCCAGATCGCCTTTGGATTCCTGTTCTCTTCTTTCGGATAGACTTCGATGGGGTGAAGTTTGTCCGCCTTGATCATCTGGGCGTTATGCGGCTCCGGTTCCGTGAAAGCATCGTAGAGCACGGACATCTTCTCACCGCCCAAATCGATCAGCTGCGAGGATTCGGGTTGTGAGGGACCTACACTCAGATGCCTCCCATGGGAAAGTTTGTTCAATGCGATAAGATATTTTCCCGCCGGATGTTTCGTGTCGCCTTCGGCCGCACACAAGTGTCCGATGTTATACGACACCGGAACCTTGTCCACGATCTCCCACGTCCCAAGCTTCCATTTGCACACTGCGCTCTCGACGAAGAGCGAAGTGTACGCGAAGCCCTGGTCGTCGAATTGCGTGTGAAGAGGTCCTAGTCCCACACTGACTTCAGTCTCTTTCACTGCATCGTAGTTCAACACTGGCACACCGTCTTCGTTCCCCGCGTAGTCTTTCTTCTGGATGGCCGCGGTGATCCTGTCGATCGTGAAAACAGTTGTGATGCTCTGAAGCTTTCCGCTTCCGATGATGTACTTTCCATCGGGTGCGACATCAACGCCGTGCGGCGACTTTGCGATCGGGATCAGCCAGACGATATCCTGGGTTTCCTTCGGATCGAGCACTTTCACACCACCCATCGACTTGCCTTTGCCCTCGGCAAGAGCCTTCTCCACGTTTTTCCAGTTCACTGCGGCGATATAGTCGCGGTCTTTTTGTGTGGAAGTCACCTCGAGCTTCCCGGTCGCCCGCTCGCTGTTGTAGCATGTCCAGAACGCCCAGCCGTGGCTCGGGCCCTTGCCCGCGTCACCAAGATCAAAATCAAACGGCGGCATCAGGATCTGCCAGCCAACCGACATCGCTCCCGATTTCGGATCCACTTTAATGCCAGTGACGACGCCCTTGTACTTTGTCGCGTAATCCTCCAACTTCTCATACGTCCCTTTTGGCAAGGGAATTGAGAATCGAGAAGCTCCGAGAATGTACTCTGTGTTCTCTGTGACAAATGTCCCGCCGTGAAGACCTGAGACGTTCGCTATCGGACCCAGAATTTGCTTCGTCTTGAAGTCGCGAAGATCAATCCTCGCCATCCTGTTGTTCGCATTGTCGTTCACAAACATCCAACGCCCATCGTAGTCGCCATCCGATTCACTGATGGCGGGGTGATGCACGTCGCCCCAGGTATAACCACCCAGCATTTCTTTCGATTCCTTGTCGAAACCGTATCCGGTCGCTGAATACGGAGAGAATACCGGAATCGTGGAGATATGCCGCATCGAAGGAACCCCATAGACGTAGACCTGTCCCGAGTGCCCTCCCGATTTGAAGACATAGAATTCGTCGAGGTCCCCGGGCGCCACATAGCTCTTTTGGGCTGCCGCCTGGACGTCGGATCGGGCCTCTCCTCGCCCCTTCTTTTCACCGCCGCATCCGGCGAGCAATCCGACGGCGAGTAGCCCCAGAATCAGTGTGCAAATCTGTTTCATTGTTTCCTCCTTGAATTGTTGGAAATGGTGATTTTACTTCTTGATGGATTTGCGTTCCTTTTTCTTCAACTCATAGGCAGCAGTCATCTTCTCGACGGCTTCCTTACGCCGCTCGGGCGACAATTGTATCATCGTCGACAGGACGACCTCCATCGTGCCCGTAGGTTTCATAAGGAATTCCTCCAGTTGGCGGCCGAATCGCGCCGGCACATCCTCCACGGCAAGGGCGAGGTCAGGACCGATCTGCGCAGCCGCCTCGATGCCAAATGTCGAAACGGAATGACACACAAAGCAGTTGTTCTTGACAAAGAATGAGCCCGGCCCTTTCAGCATTCTCTCCTCTTTCTCTTTCTCCTCCTGCGAGGGGACGTCTTTGAAATTTGTGTTCGGGATGTATTCCACCGGGACGCGGGCCTTTTTCCAGCTCATGACCAGCATCGTGAGCGCTTGCGCGTCGCTGCTGTTGAGCCCGAAACTCGGCATGACTGTTTCGGGAACAAGATCTTTGGGATTCTTGAAGTGCGCAACGTGCCACGTGAATGCAGTGTGCATTCCCTTGATTCGTTCGTAGTTGAACTGCTCCGCCGACTTCTCCCCTTCCAGGGTCAGATCCGGACCCACCGTACCACCCCGGCCGTTAATGACGTGACATGCGCGGCATCCTTTCTCATTCACCAGTTGCTTCGCCCGGTTGATGAAGTCGGCTCCCTTCGTTTCCTTTTCATACCGATGGCAGGTATTGCACCGCATCTGAAGCATCGCGCGTTTGTTGCTGATAACGTAGAACTCGCCGAGCTCCTTGCCAAGGAGCGGCTCTTCCCAGAAACTGACAAATCCGTGTGCGCTTCGCTCATCAGTTGCGTATCCCTGACCGCCATGACAGCTTGTGCAGCCGAATTTGTTGATGGGGTGCTTCGCTAAAATCTCCTTCGGGTGCGTACGGAATGGTTCGGGAGCGTTTTCCAATCCCATCCACTCCACACCGAGATGACATGTGATGCACCGGTCGGCGCTGTTCAATTCCTTCACATAGACCTGGCGAAGTCCGCTCGGAGCCGAGGCGGCTCTTGCGTCACCTAGTTTCTCAGCCACAACGTCACGAAACTCCGACTGGTAGCTTTGCCACTCAGGCTGGAAGAAATCATAGAAAGCCCACGCCGTCATAAGGAGTAGCGCAATACTTCCTAGAGCGACGAGCATCTTGTCGTTCTTTGCAAAAGCAAATTTCGTGGTTGGAGTCCTATGATCCATAGCGATAATCTTTCCAGGTCAGTGAACAGTAGAGTCCGACTAGAATCTCACAGGCATTGAAGGCCACGACTCCCACGGCCAGTAGAAATTCCAGTACGGGCCGCGCAAGAACGTTCCGATAATCGTAAAGATGATGATGAGAAGACAAATCGCGAGAAACACCATATTCTGACGTCTGCGCTCCGGCGCGAACCACACGCCAACAGATCCGTGGCCCGATTTGTCCCGGTAGGGCCACCAGACTGCCAGACCGATCAGAAACGCCGGCAACAACACACCGCCGATCAGAGCACCGTTGATCGTGAATACACCGACGTTCAAGGTCGTGTCCGTGACAATCTCCTGCAGCCACAGGAAATACCAGGGCGCCTTGGCAGGATTCGGTGTAACGGCCGGATTCGCCGACTCTTCAAGCGGCGCGGGGAACAGGATTGCGAGGACCAGGACAACGACGAGTGTAGCGATCGTCACGAGCAGGATGCGCCGGACGAGATGCGGGGCCGATGGAACCGAGTTACCTTCTTCATCGACGGCTTTCGCGCGGACATGGACTGACGCCCCGCCGACGATACCAAGGAGCGAGTAGGTCTTTGATTTGACCGGCTCAGTCTCACGCGCCCTCTGCTCACGTGCATCCCTATCCACAGCGGCCAACCCTCCATCCTTGCGGACACGCCACATGTGCCAACAGAAACCAAGAAGGACAACCACAGGCAGAAAGAACACATGCAGTACGTAGAACCGGATCAGTGCATTCTGATCGATGCTGTTGCCACCGAGAAGAAAGGCGCGCGTTTGTTCGCCGATGAACGGTGCGGAACTCGCGATGTTGGTACCGACCGTAATTGCCCAGTATGCCAGTTGATCCCATGGGAGAAGATATCCGGTAAACGACAGGAGAAGCGTGCAAAGGAAAAGAACAATGCCGATAATCCAGTTCAGCGGACGATTCGCCCCCACCGAAGCACCGTTCTTGTATGCTCCGGTCAGAAACACCCGCGCCATGTGCAGGAATACCGTCGCAACCATAAGGTGCGCAGCAATACGATGGACAGAGCGCAACAGCCAGCCGAACGAGACCACGTACTCCAGGTCCTTGACCGATGAATAGGCACGCTCCACGGACGGGACATACAGAAACATCAGAATCATACCTGTCACAACCAGAATCATAAAGAGGACGAATGAAATCGTGCCCAGCCACATCGAATAGCTCCACGACAGGCTTCCGGCCGAAACCTTGTTCGGGAACCAGTGGAGGAGAACGTTCTTTACAATAGCGTCGCCCGACTCTTTGTCACTGGATGGATTCCACGTCCAAGCCAGCTTCTGCCATCCACGTTTGATAGAGTCCATCAGGTTCATTCTCGGTTCCTCTGTTCTTCTTCGCTTCCTGGTTTCTTTGACTACGATGATCAGACCGTGAGACGGTAGTTCTGATCAACTTCTTCCGTCATGTCGGCAATCAATTGTCCGTCATCGGGGGAGACTTCGAGCTTGTGCCACTGCAACGGACGGGGTGCGGGACCTGCATAGTTCGTGCCGTCAGCATAGAATTTCGAGCCATGACACGGGCAATGAAATTCATGGCTGATTGACTGCTTCTCACCTTTGATTTCCACGGTTTTCGGCTGATTGAGCTTTGTATAGCGGACCGTGCAGCCAAGGTGCGTACATGCACCGGAAATCGCATGGTAGGTTTGCCCTTCTTTGAACACGTACAGACGCATCTCCTCGATGTACGTCATTCCCTCTGAAAGCTGCGATGGAAAACCAATCTTGAACCTTCGCGAGGGTTCAAACAGCACATTCGGGATCAGCGAACGGATCGACTGGAACGTGAAGCCGAAGACGCTCACGACCAGGCTCCCGAATCCGATCTTGCTGAGGAATTCGCGTCGCCCCGTGTCAGTGACGGGACTGTTGCTTTCTGATTTGCTGAAGAGTTTCATACGGTTCCCTCGAGTCAATTCTATTGCAGTGTCGACAGCGGATACGGCGGCGAATCACAGTTGCTGCATGATCTCACGCTCTTCATAATAGAAGAGTTCCATCGTCATGGCATCGGTCGGACATCGCGCCGCGCAGAGACCGCACCTGATGCATGTTTCATCGTCCTTGATCATTGCGATTGCCGGCTGCAACGGCTCAAGAGCATAATGTTCTTTCAGTTGCTGCAACGCGGCCGGATCGAGATCCAACTGGTCGACCGGGACGAGTTTGAGGCAGTACTCTGGACAAACATCGACACACCGGTTGCACATGACGCACTTCTCGGCATCGTAGATGGTCTGAATGTGGCATGCAAGGCACCGCTCGGCCTGCTTCCGCGCTTGCTCTTCAGAGTAGCCAGTCTCCACTTCTGAGATGCCTGTCCGCCGTTTCAGATCAATCGTCGGCGGTGATTCGCGGGGGGTTTGCTCGAAATCCTCGGGACGCGTGAAGCGGCTCGTCGGGACCTTTTCGATCTGAAGCTCGATGGCCGACGGCATGACGCCGCCGCGCAGGTACGAATCGATTGAGAGCGCCGCCTGTTTACCATTCGCGACGCTCTCCACAATATTTCTGGGACCAAACGCGACATCACCACCCGCGAAGATCCCTTTTGCCGTTGTCGCAAGAGTCTTCTGATCGATCTTGATCAGTCGGGATGGCGTTTGCTCAATCCGGTCGGACGCGCGAAGAAAGACCAGGTCGGACTGTTGACCGATTGCGATGACAACTGAATCCACCGCCAGGATCTCAGAAAGGCTTTCGTCGTAGACGGGGGCAAACCGGCCCCGCTCGTCGTACGTCCGTTGAACTCCGATGAACTCGACTGCCGTGACCCTGCCGCCTTCTCCAATGAATCGCTTCGGACCGCGCTGGGGATGGAACCTGACACCCTCCTTCGTTGCCTCTTCGAATTCTTCGACGCCCTGAGATGAACGGAGCACCGGCATTTCGGCAAACGACTCGAGGCTTGCGATGTGAACTTCCTGCGCGCCGGCACGAACCGCAAGCCGCGCGGCATCGACGGCTTCATGCAAATCGCCTGAACGTTCGTCGACTCCGCCGCGCAATGCTGTCCGGGCCGCGTCGAATGCGACGAATCCACCGCCGATCACAAGCACTCGCTTTCCGAGATCTGCCCGATATCCATTGTTGATGTTGAGGAGATAGTCGATCGCCTTCACAACTCCGTCGAGATTTGATCCCTCAATCCCGAGCTCCCGACCTTTCTGTGTCCCAACCGAAATGAAGACTGATTCGAAGCCTTCCCTGCCAAGTTCGCTCAACCCGCGCTTCTCATTCAGCGGTGCATTGAACCGCACCTCAACGCCGAGAGATCGGATCTTCTCGATTTCTTTGTCAATCAACGAGCGAGAGAGCCTGTACTCCGGGATGCCATGTCTCAACATGCCCCCGGCCACAGCGGTTGCTTCGAAAACCGTCACACCGTATCCCATGAGCGCAAGGTCGTGGGCACACGAAAGTCCGGCCGGACCAGAGCCGACAACGGCAACCTTCTGACCTCTGGCGATTTTTGCGCGGGTCTGCATTTGCATCGGTAGATGCCAGGACCATTTGTTGCCGCAGTCCGACACCCCCTCGTGTAGCTGATTGTCCGTGTTCGGCTCGAGCGATTCAACCCCGAACTTCTCAGTGACGAACCTCTTGAGTGCACGGATGGAGACGGGGGCATCGATCCTGCCGCGCCGGCAGAAATCTTCGCAAGGCGCCGCGCACACCCGGCCGCAGACACTGGCAAACGGATTAGGTGAGCGCGCAGTGAGATAGGCACCGCGGAAATTCCCTTCGGCAATCTGCTGCACGTAACGACCCGCATCGGTATGAATGGGGCAACCGATCTGACACGGGACGAGCTCTTTCCAGAATGCTATGTCAGGTATCCGGACTTTATAGGACGTTGTCATCGCCTTTTCCTTCGTGCTACGCGATCCTTGCTGCTCTTGAAAACCGCCTGGTTGATCGCCACGAGTTTCTCCTTCTTGTGCACCTGCTGATCCAGGAATGGATTCAGACAATTCTATCTGATTTCTTTTCAAAAAAAACGATACTGCTAATCAGTCAATTTCGCCTTCAGCGAGAGCTTTCCCACACTCTTTGCCAACAGCATTTTGTAGATCCGCTCACGAATCTCTCCCCACTCGTGATGAACTGCACATGGATTCTCGCCCTCGCATTCGGGAAATCCGAGGACACATTTCCTTGTCAGGTCTTGACCATCGAGGGCTTCGACTACGGTGAAGAGATTGATGTCATTCGGCGACGACGACAGGGCAAATCCACCTGCCGGACCTTTCCGGGAGCGGAGTATGCCTTTGCTCGCGAGGATCTGCAGAATCTTTGCAAGGTAGTGATATGGAATCCCGAGCTCGACAGCGAGTTCTTTTATCGATGTCATCGAATCGGGGGGTTTGCCCGCCAGATGAAGAATCGCCTGAACTCCGTATTCGCATTGCCGGCTGAAGATGATGCCCATAGGTTATATTCGGACTAACTTGTCTTAAATTAGCCCAACCAAGGGATATTGTCAAGTCTTTTTTTCAGATTTATTGCGCCGCGGTCCTCATGGGCTACAGCACCCTTCCCCTCCCTCGGCAAAGAAATCCCTGTCTGGGACGGCGGACAGGGATTTCTTTCAGCAAAGCCTGGCGCGCTGTTCTCCCATTCCTATTGACCGAAAATAGGATGCAGAACGATTGGCGGCGTACGATGCGGCGTCGTAGATTTCTTCAAATCGATGCTCTCAAAAAGCAGGGACGGAGTGATGACGGAAACACGCGTATCCTGGGGGTTCAAAATCCCCGAATAGGAGGGCCATCGCTGGCCCGTTATGTGGTTATCGACATAATTTCCTTCCGATGCGGCCGCAATCTCCTTGAACGCTTGTAGTGTCATCCCCGCGATCTCCATTCCACGCACATGCTCTTCGCGCCCGTCAAGATACACCTTGTACACTGCAAGCGGCACACTGACCAAAGGTCGCGTGCCGGTGCTGGAATAGAACGTGGAAGGATCAGACGGATCGCGCATTACTCGTTGGAAGTATGGATTGGTCATCTTTCGAACGATGATGCCGAAGTCAAGCCCGCGATCCTTGCCAAAGGCCGGGTAACGAACGGCGGCACGACGACAGTCAGTCCGCCCTGGTATGTGGAGGCCCAGTTCTACACCGATGCCAGTTTCAGCACAAAACTCGGGGGCAACTTCACGTCGATTTCAGTTCCGTTGAGTCCGACCCAAACGACGTTTTGGGCGATATCCTATTCCACGTCAAGTGTAGATGTGCGGAGCTTTCCGAACTTCAAGGTGAGGGACTTGCGGGCGATCTACAAGAGATGAGCTGAGGGGGTGCAAAAGGCGGGATTGCGCGCACCCCAATCTAACTTCTACATTCTACAATCTTCATTCCTTGGCGACCCCGGCCAGATTCGAACTGGCGACCTACAGCTTAGAAGGCTGCCCGCCCGAACGACCGTCAGGAGCTAATTCATCGTTCGGTCGGGCGGGCCTGCCCGAACGACCGTACCCGTCCTTCAACGTTCGGTCGGGCGGGTTGCTCTATCCACCGGTAATTCGTGCGCATCCAGAAACCTTCGCCCAGCAGCGGTCTTGAAGTAGTTTTCTCGGGCACGGGCTTGATGACGATCAGAGTGCCTTTCAGAGTAGACGAGCACCAGCGATCTGCGATGACGAGTCGACGGAGTTGACCCACGACAATGCTCTGCGAACCGCCGCTCCAAGTTCTCCGTCATTCCGACATACCTCTTTCCATCACGAAGACTGACAAGGACGTAGACATAATACATGGGGGGCGACCATCTGGATGGCAGGATGGCAAGCAAAGCGTGGCGTAGAGTTGCAGAATCTCGCGACCCCGGCGCGATTCGAACGCGCGACCTACAGCTTAGAAGGCTGTTGCTCTATCCAACTGAGCTACGGGGTCAATTATTTCCAACGAAATTCGACGACTCCTCGGCAAGTGTCGTGGGATCGTTGCGCGCTTCCTGACGTAGCGATCAACAATTTGATCAACACTTACCTATTCCCTGACCGCAGACGGAAATGCCCCAATCCGCTCATTCGCCCACGCCAATGGGCCGCAATACGAAAAGGGGCATTCCGAAATATGTTGTTGTTGGCGTTCTGAATGAATTGAATTGCTGATCAAATATACGGAAGAAAGAACGCGACTGCAAGAGGGTGAAATTTGGGGAATCACAAACTGACACCTCGACACTCTATGGACTCACAACGCCCTCCATCACCAAATCGATTTTCCTCACCGTCGCGTGCATGTGACTGCCGCTGAGATGCGCGTAAATCTGAGTAGTTTTGGCACTTGAGTGACCAAGGAGAGTTTGCACTTCATACAATGACGCTGCTCGCTTCGCTAACCAAGTCGCGAAGGTATGTCGAAGTGAATGGAACTTCAGCGCTTCACTCAGGCCTGCTGCCCGTACATATCTCTTGAACTTGTGAGAAACATAGCTCTGAGTCAGCACTTTCCCCTCCCTTTCAAAAATGTGCTGAGGTTGATGCACTGATGCTTGAAGCCGCGCAAGCAGGCGGAATACCGTCTCGTTCATCGGAACCGTCCGACACTTGCCTGACTTCGTAGAAAAACTGGCGCTGTTGGCAACAAAAATGACCTTTTGATCGAGATCCACATCCGACCAACGGAGGCTCAGGATCTCACCTTGTCTAAGTCCGGTAAGAGCAGCAAATGTGAAAAGATCCCGAAGTAATGGTTCTTTGACCCGCGATATGAACTCCCAAAAATGTTCTTCAGACAGGTGGATCGGCAATCGCTCGGGAACTCTGAGCTGAGTTGAGCTTGCGAACGGATTCTTCTCTATCATTCCGAGCATCACGGCCAGTCCGAAGGCTGCTCTTAGGGTACGAAACTCAATGTTTACAGTTGTCAGAGAGCAGTGCTGGCTCCTTTGGGACTTGAAGTACTCCACATCGAGCAGACGATACTGATCGAGGCGCTTGTCCCCGCAGATTCTCAGGAAGGACCTGAAAGCGGGCCCATAGACACGATCTATCGTAGTTTGCCTGAGCGAGGCGTGCCGGATCGAACAGAAAAGCTCTACGAACTGTGTGAAAGTGCAATACGGCCCATAGGCCTCTGGTGCCAATGTCAACCTATCAGAAAGATGTGAGACGATCGCAGACAACCTTCCAAGCCTTTCTTTTTGCTCGAAATCATGAACCCCCAGCCACGTGGAATATTCCCAAACAATCTCAGTCGGCGCCTTTGCCGGCTATCGGGCTATCAATACGCCTGCGGAGGAATCGAAATTTTCTTCTGAGGCAATAAAACAAACAACCGTGTGCCACTCCTCGCAAGGCGTTCCTCCTGCATCCTCCTGATATCCTCATCAGACGTCGTCTCAGGATCATACATAATCAACCAGTCATACGGGAATGATGGTTTATGCATCCCGAGCCTTTCTTCAAGCTTCTCAAGCCTCGCCTCTAAGCTCATAACACTCCTGGTTGTAACATCTTATGCTCGAGTTGCTTCACACGTTCCTCCAATTCCACATCCTTCGCCAGCTGAATGAAAACTGAAAGGAGATATGCAAGATCCTTCGCATCTCTTCCGTCAATCTCCCCTCTCTGAAAAGCTACGAGCAATCGCGCAAGAAGCTTCTTCGCGTCCTTCAGATTACCCACTCTGATTGGCCTTTCCTTCAATAGAGCGGGGGAGTTTCGTCTATCTCCTTGCAGTGCAAGGAGTTTAGCCGGATACACAATCGAATTCTTGCCAGATTCCATTGCCTTTACTTGCCTCAACATCATTCATGTAGGTGACGGATTCGAAACAGGCACCGAATCACTGTTGGCCGTCATCGTATCGAAGGAATAGTACTTGTCGCATTTGCCGTAGAATACACCTGGGCATTCGCTGAATCCCTCTTTCCGATCATTGGGGTCAAATACCATTGTATACGAGCATCGAGGACATGTGAATATCCTCCATTCCTTCCCGTTGGATCGTACTGGCGAGGTCATTTCTCGTTGAAGCGCTCTTAGTTCCTTTGGGCGCGGAAAATAGGTGCATTCCACTTTGGCCCTCCGGCAGGTTCTCTCCCACACAGTTTCGTCGACACTACCGAAGATCTTGTAGTACTCGGCTATCTGAGAGGGGATTTTTCTCTTTTCGAAGATCACAAACAAACCCTCGAGGTGCTTCACGAATGTTGTGAGTTCCATTTCAAATTCCTTGAAGTATCCGCTGGACTTCAGCTAAGTCAATATCGTTTGAGATGGGACCTCCTTATGTAC
>Ga0233421_10000764_pt1 | contig 12621 bp, 10 predicted proteins | sample Watercolumn_Mata_3_FD_182725 | JGI IMG/M metagenome (GOLD analysis project Ga0233421, IMG submission 182725) | Freshwater microbial communities from Lake Matano, South Sulawesi, Indonesia - Watercolumn_Matano_2014_107_MG | ecosystem: Environmental > Aquatic > Freshwater > Lake | place... | reverse complement strand
TGACTGAATCGCGTCTCGCTATTGCTCTGGCCCAGGAGGGCGGAATCGGGATTATTCACCGCAATTTATCTCCGCGCCAACAGGCGTCTGAAGTGGAGAAAGTGAAAAAGTCGGAATCGGGGATGATTATTGATCCGATCACCGTTCGCCCGAGCGCGGTCATTGGTGATGTGAGAAAACTTATGGAGCACTACCGCATTTCCGGTATCCCGGTGACGGATAAGAAAGGGAAGCTGATTGGCATCATCACCAATCGCGATATGCGCTTCGAGACCAATATGAGAAAACCGGTGAGAAACGTGATGACAAAGAAGAATCTCATCACCGCGCCGGAGAGAACCACTCTTGATCAGGCCAAAAGAATTCTTCACAAATACAAAATTGAAAAACTTCCCATTGTGAACAGGCAGTTGGCGCTCAAGGGTCTGATTACCATAAAAGACATTGAGAAAAAGCAAAAATACCCCAGTGCTGCCAAAGATAAACTGGGAAGACTTCGGGTCGGCGCGGCGGTGGGAACCGGCACTGACGCGCTGGAAAGAGTGAAGCTTCTTGTTGAAGCTGGTGTCGATTTGATTTCCATTGACAGGGCCCATGGGCACACAGAAGCAGTCCTGAAAACCCTAAGAGATATTAAGAAAAATTCTGATGTTCCGGTAACAGCAGGGAATATTGTCACTGCCGAGGCGGCTGAAGATTTGATAAAAGCCGGCGCGGATGCTTTGAAAGTGGGAGTCGGACCCGGTTCAATTTGCACAACTCGGATTGTTTCCGGCGCCGGAATGCCGCAGGTGACGGCTGTTTTTGACGTTGTAAAGGCAGCTTTAAAACACAGAATCCCTGTGATCGCTGACGGGGGAATAAAATTTTCCGGTGATATCACGAAAGCCTTGGCAGCTGGCGCCAGCGCCGTAATGATTGGAAGTCTATTTGCTGGAACGGACGAATCGCCGGGAGAAACGATTTTGTACCAAGGCCGGCACTACAAGCTTTATCGCGGGATGGGTTCTCTTGGAGCAATGCTTGACGGGTCAGCTGACCGGTATGGCCAAGGAAAAGTAGAGGCCTCAAGATTGGTTCCGGAAGGAATTGAAGGGCGCGTTCACTACAAAGGCCCGCTCTCCCAAAGTATTCATCAACTGGTCGGCGGTCTTCGCTCCGGAATGGGGTATTGCGGCGCAGAAAATCTCAAAGAGCTTTGCGAAAAGGCGAAGTTCATGAAAATTTCCAATGCGGGTCTCAAGGAAAGCCACGTCCACGACGTGACTATCACCAAAGAGTCGCCGAATTATCAGGTAGGATAGATACTATTTATATTATTATATTAAAATCAAAAATACTTCAGTAATTTAATATACTGAAGTATTTTATTTTTTCTGTTTTTTAGTCTCTTATAAACCACTAACGCTCGTCGGCGTTTGCCATCATTTGTTTGTTGAGTTAGCTGAACTAAGGCATTCTCTGGTATAATAAGAAAAACTTGGCTAAAACATACAATAAAATGACAAAAACAAAAATCATTGTTATCGCGGCCATTTTGACACTGGCTTTTCCGGTTTTTGCCGCGCGCGAGCAAAAATCGGCTTATGACAACACCCGGCAGGTGAAGGCGGTGCTCAATAGCAAAAAGAAAAAATACAAAGTTCCGCTCGAGTCGTCGGTGTACCAGACAATTTTTACTCTCTCTGATTCATACTGCCAGGACTGCACTCTTTCCGAGCGGGATTCGGTGCTTATCACCCGCGAGGATCAGAGAACGTCGCTTCAGCCGCTGGTGAATTGGATAAAAAAGCAAAACAGAAAGCCGGACAGCCAGGCCCGGATTGCGGCCAGTCTTGTCCAAAAAATTCCGTATGACTACGACAAGTACAACAGTGGAGGAGAAAGTAACGGGCGGGGTCATGGCGTGCGCTATCCTTACGAAGTTTTATACGATAACTTGGGTATCTGCGGAGAAAAATCTTTTTTGATCGCATTTCTCTTGAAGGAGCTGGAATTCGGGACGGCTATTTTTTACCTCAACGAAAATGGAGTGAATCATCAGGTGGCGGGAGTAAAATGTTCGGCCCAGTACGACTTCAAAGACTCCGGCTATTGTTTCATTGAATCTGTCTCGCGGAGGATGATAACTTACACCGGTTCATATGATGACCAAAACAATCCAACGGTCGTTCCGCTCTCCGACGGCCGGACATTCAACGCCAAAAACGATCGCAAAGACGCCCAAACCTGGCGAAGATTAATTGAACAGGGAGTCAGTAGTTCGAAAAATTACAAAGCTTATAAAAAACTGGTGAAGAAGTATGGGATGTGAAATTTGCTGCGGGACCAGGATTCGAACCTGGATAAACAGCTTCAAAGGCTGCTGTCCTACCATTAGACGATCCCGCAGTGATTTCTATACTACACTGCCTTATTTACCCCGCACCTGCTTTGCATGGTGCGGGGCCGCTTGACTTGCCCGCCGACTGGCGGGGCTACTCCCCAATTAGTCTTTCACGATTTTCCCCCCGAATATGTCCGCTGCTTCCTGAAGGAGGCTTTTTTTCTCCTTAAAATCTGGATATTGGGAGGAAAATTCCTTTTCCGTGAGTGCTTTAACTTTCAGCGAAACGCCGGTTATCTTATCAATCGCTTTTTCGATTGTCAACCGGTTTTTTGTCTCGGCTATTTTATCGTTGTAAAAAGAATATTTTGTGCGAAGAATGAGATATCTCCCGTCAATAAGCATCGGATTTGACATCTTGAGAACAGAAGAAAGCGAATGATTATAGCTCTTAAGGGAGTCAATTATCTCCGGCCAGCTGGAAGTGATAAGATTAAGATCGGAACTGTTATTTTGTCCCGTAGCGGTTCGACCGCTACGATTTGACTTCGGAGAGATTCGACCTCTATCTTCATCATTTTTCGATTCGAGCTCCTTTTTTTGGGATATAATTTCGTTTTTGATTTCGGCAGATTTTGCCGAAGAGGTCGAACCTCTTTTCGCGAAGCTTACTTCTAAATACAGCTGTGGGATTGGGCTTGATTTGAACTTTTCAATATTCTCCTGAAGGGTATTGATTAAATCCAGAATCTCGCTTATCTCTACGTTATCTATTTGATTGCTTATTTTTTCCAGTTTTTCTTTTGTGAGTTCGTATGATAATTTTTTTCCAAGCCCCGGATTTATTTTGATGACCAGCATTTGGCGAAGATAATTAAGCAAGGATTTTCCGAAATTTTTGAAATCAATCCCGGCTTCGCGAAGCTCGCTGATGCGCGAAAAAATTTCCGGGTATTTTCGCTCAAGGATCAAGTCAACAAATTCGGCCACGAATTTTTCCGAAGCCGTTCCCAAGAGAAATTCCACTTCTGAGGTGGTAATTTTTTTGTCTTCGAGAGCGATAATCTGCCCCAGCACACTTTCCGCGTTTCGCATTCCGCCTTCGGAATGGGTTGCGATGATTTCAAGCGCTTCGCGGTCTGCGACTACCTTTTCGAGTTTGGCGATTTCTTCGAGGCGCTTCATAATTTCTTCAATTGTCAGTCGCGTGAAATCAAATCTCTGCACGCGCGATAAAATCGTTTCCGGAATTTTGTGGACTTCGGTGGTGGCTAAAATGAAAACTACGTGAGCCGGCGGCTCTTCCAGAGTCTTGAGGAGAGCGTTCCAGGCTCCGCCGGAGAGCATATGGACTTCGTCGATGATATAGACCTTGTATTTGAGCGCGGACGGAGGGAGATTGACCGTCTCGCGAAGCTCGCGGATATTGTCCACGCCGGTGTGCGAAGCGGCGTCTATTTCGATGATGTCGAGTGCACGGCCGTCGGTTATCAGTTTACAGGCATTACACCGCAAACATGGTTCGTTCTTACTGGACGAGTCCGCCTTCACATCGCTTCGGCGGATGCTCGATTTAGTTGCGGCTCGTTCCTCGCCGACTAAATCGGCACAATTGATGGTCTTTGCAAAAATCCTCGCCACCGAAGTCTTTCCGGTCCCCCTCGGTCCGGCAAAAAGATACGCCTGCCCAATCCGGCCGGATTTTATAGCATTTTTCAAAGTCTGAACAACATGACGCTGTCCAATAACTTCGGAAAAAATTTGGGGGCGGTATTTTCGATAGAGAGTAGTGCTCATACGGATATATTATCGTGTCTGCAATAAAAAATCAAAGCAAACTAAAAAAGCGTTTGGCGCTTTGTTTTTTTAAAGCTTGGCTTTTCTTGCGAGGGCGCGCTAGCGCGCCCTCGCTTTTAAAGCCGAGCTTTGATTATTTCTTGAACACCCAAAACTTGTATCCGATGAAGTTCCAGATGAGACCGACGGCCGAGCCGCCGAAAGCCCCGAGGTTGCCCCAAATTTTTCCAGAAAGGGCAATAAATGTTATTTGCGGAGCGATATAATTCACAATTGTGCTGGCGGTTGTTACGTTAATAACCATCCCAATGATGCTCACAAATAGAAATTGGGAGAATTGCCGAACCTGTTGAGTTTTTGTTTTGTCCCGAAACGCCCAGTATTTATTGAAAAAATAGCTGAAAATTACAGCGCAAAGAAACGAAAAAGCCTTAAAGAATGTATAATAAAGTCCCGAGCTCTTCCCGCTCAAAAACATTTCCAGGTTCAAGACGCCGATATCAATAAAAAAATTCATAAAGCCGATCAGCGCGAACTTTATGAATTGGGGGATGACAGGGTATCGCTTAACGAGATCGCGGATCAATTTTTGGCACATAAATTTTTATTTTTGTTTTTATGCCACCGGCCGGCTGGCTTCTTCTCTCAACTTTTCCAGTTCCGGTGTCCATTCGTCAATGAAATCATTTTCTAGTTTTCCGTCCTGGCCTAGTTTATCTTTGGTAGTCTTGATTATTTTTTCGTCCGGTTGAGCTTCCTTGCTTTCATAACTTTCTGCGGCAAAGCTGGAGTGAGAGCCTTTTTTCACCAGATTTTCAATTGCGCCCCAGACTGATTCACTGTCACGGGGAACGACCAGGGTAACCTCATCGTTGGGTTCGGCCTTGAAATAGGTGACGGAAGCGAGAAGCACGCGATAGGCTTTTCCGTCGGCGATGACGACGTAATTTCCCAGATCATCCTGGTTCACGATTCCAATGAGGCGCTTCCGCTCGACCGGACCGATTTGCTTGTAAACAAAAGAACCGTCCGGAGTAATCGTGAGTTTGAGCATATCCCCCTCGACCAGCTTTGATTTGGAGGCGTAGTTAGCCGGAACGGGATACTGCTTTCCGTCGGTTCCCATCATAACTTGGCCGTCAAAAACTCCTTCCACAACTTCACCCTCTTCATCCGAGGCGATTCGCGGCGCGGCTTTTTTGGCGGGCTTTCTTTCAATTTGAGCCAGCATTGCTCGCGCGGAAGCAATGGTACGCTCGGCATTGGCAATCATCTCGCGAATGGCGGCAATTTTTTGGAGTTCCTGATCGTTATTTTTTTCGTCTTTTTTCTTTTTGGGCATTCCAAGATTTTTGCAACTGACTGGCAAAGAAAAAACCCCCGTCAGCCAATTGCATTTTGTTTGTGTATTGGTATTACTTGTCAGCCGAAGCATCACTTTCAAGACTTGAACTAGACTGAAACTTTATTTGCGTAGGCTGACGTTCCTATTATACAAGTGCTTTCAAAATTTCGCAAGGGGTTGACATTTTTATTTTGTCAATATATAATGCTATGATTTTCAGTTTTCGTAAATTTGGAGAATTTATGGATTTTTTCAAGAAAAAATGGGTTTGGGCAGTTATTTTCGTCTTGGCAATCAGTCTGGCGGTTGTTGCTTGGCGCTATCTTGAATCCTCTGTCAAAGCCTCTTACGAATTTGTAGAGGCAGGAAAAGCTGATATTGAGAAATTTGTTTCCGCCACTGGCGAAGTGAAATCTGCCGAAGCGGTTGAGCTGGCTTTTGAAGCAACCGGGAAAGTCGCGGCCGTCAATGTTCAGGTCGGCGATCAAGTGAAAGTTGGTCAACAGCTGGCTATTTTGGACCAGACGGATTATTCCGATCAGGTGAATCAGGCTCTGGCAAATCTCGATATTGCCCAAGCTGGACTGGTTCAAGCAGAAGCCGGCTTGAAAAAAGAAAAGGAGAGAAAAGAAGAGCTGATCAATACCCACGCTTCGAAATACACCGTTGATGTTCAAAAAGCCCAAATCAAAGCGGCTCAGGCGGCGGCGGACATTCAAAGAGCTCAAATCGTTTCCGCTCAAGTGGCTCTTAGGAGTGCAAGAGACCAGCACCAAAAGATTATTCTCACATCACCAATCGACGGAATAGTGACGGCCAGAAATATCGAAGTCGGAGAAACAACCGGTCCCACCGCTGCAGCAATTTCTGTTATAAATGAAAACAAATTCAAAATAGAAGCTGGCATTTCTCAAGTTGACATTGCGGAAGTGGAAGTTGGCGAAAGGGCCAGGATTTCATTTGATAGTTGTCACGCGGGTGACATAATTGAATCGCAGGTTGTTTCCATTGATCCGGCTGGCACAGAGGGAAATGGAAATCTGACATACAAAGTTAATCTCGATCTTGGGAGAATCACTGATTGCATGAAAGCAGGAGCGACAGCCAATGTTGAAGTTGCTGTCCAAGAACGAAAAGATGTTTTGGCCGTTCCATCTTCGTCGGTTATCAAGAGGAATAACCAGTATTTCGTTTTGCTTCAGGACGCGCAGCAAGGACTCAAAGAGAAAGAAGTGAAAATTGGCGTTCAAGGATCGAACGGAATGACGGAAATAATTTCCGGAATTGAAGAGGGGGAAAAAGTAGTAAGTTTTTCCAAATAATTTTTTCTATGGAAGCATCAAAAATTCAGCTACAAGATTCAAAAAAATCAGAATCCTTTAGAAAAAAAATACTGGCGGGAATAGCTGCCCTTTTGCTTTTGGTAGGGGTAATTGCCGGCTTTTTTTATTTCCGCGTTGTTGAAAGTCGGGTTTATGATGAGGACGGGCAAATTTCTGCTCCGGAGGCGAAACTGGCTCCCGAAAAGCCGGGCGCTCTGCGGGAGATTTATGTTCAAGAAGGAGATATTATCCCCGAGAATTTTGTGGTGGCTAAAGTCGGCGAGGAGCTGGTGAAATCCAAAGAGGCCGGTCTTGTGATCCTGGCTGAAAAAGAAATTGGAAAAACCGCAAACTCCGCTGATCCGGTGGTGATTATGATAAACCCGGCTGAACTTCGAGTGGTGGCCAGGGTTGAAGAAAACAAGGGGTTGGACAGAATCAAAGTCGGCCAGCGGGTGATTTTCACGGTGGACGCTTTCGGCTCTAAGCAATATCAAGGGGTTGTTGATGAAATTGGAGCCAGTTCGAGGGAACCGGCTCTCGCTTTTGATATTTCCCAGCAAAGACCGACAAGAGAATTCAACGTCAAAATTCGCTTCAATGTCGGCCAATATCCCGAACTCAAAAACGGAATGTCGGCAAAAGTGTGGATCTATAAATAAGTTTAAAGTGGAAAGTTTTGGAGTCCCGCTTCGCGGGACGACTTTTTAAGAAAACCCTTTTACTGAAAGTCTTTTTATGAATGATAATAGTGCGGAGAAAACTCATTCTCCATGGCTCATCCTTCTCACCGTGATGGTGGGGACGCTGCTTATTGGTTTGGATCGGACAGTTGTCAATCTTGGCGTGCCGAAGATAATGAGCGAATTTGGAATCAGCGTGACGACTGCCGGGTGGATCGCGACGGCCTACATAATCGCCAACGCAGTTTTTGTTCCCGTTTTCGGGAAACTCGGGGATATGTTCGGCAATCGTTTTATATATCTCTGGAGTTTTATTGCTTTCATCATCATTTCACTTGTTGCCGGTCTCTCTTGGAGTATCGGATCGCTGATATTTTTCCGGGCCATCCAGGGGTTCGTGGGAGCGGCGATTTATCCCACGGCAATGTCGCTCATCGCCAAGACGTTTCGCGACAAGCAGGCCCGAGCCCAAGCCCTCGGAATCTGGGCGGGGTCGTTTGCCGCTTCAGCCGTCATCGGTCCGCTGGTGGGCGGACCGCTCATTGACAATTTTTCCTGGCGGATGCTTTTTTATATAAATTTTCCCGTTGGAGTGGTCGGTCTTCTTATGGTCTTGGCCTTTCTTCCCGAGGACCGGCCGCAGAAAAAGGAAAAATTTGATTATATTGGAGCGATTATTCTTGCTGCTGCTCTCTCAAGTCTTGTTCTCGTTCTTGACAAAGGGCAAGAGTGGGAATGGACTTCAGCAAAAAGTTTTCTTTCTTATTTTATAGCGTCTGTTTCAGGAATCGCGTTTTATTTCATCGAAAAACGAGCCAAAAATCCGCTCATTGATCTCAATTTCTTCAAGAACTCGGTTTTTGTTTCGGCGCTGGTGACCACCTTTATTTCTTTCGGCGGGTTTATGGGGGCGATGTTTCTTATTCCTATTTTCGCCCAGACCTTCCTCGGTTACGGGGCAACGGAAACGGGGTATTTATTTTTGCCGCTCGCTCTCACGATGATGGTTGTTTCTCCTTTGGGCGCGCGAATCTCAAGCCGCGTTGCGCCCCGCTGGTCTGTGTCAGTTGGAATGCTCATTTCAACAATCGGTTTTTTTATTATCTCCCAACGTCTTGATCCGCTAATGAAGGGAGGCGATTTGGTTTTCCCGTTGTTTTTGTTCGCGGTGGGACTGGGTCTGGGGATGGCGCCGCTCACCAACGCCGTGGCGAGCTCCGTTCCGCCCCGGGAAGTGGGAGTCGCTTCCGGAATTCTGAATCTCACCCGCAACATCGCCGGTGCGATCGGAATCGCTCTTTTCGGGACGCTGCTTACCAACAGAATTAATTTAAATGTTCAGGAAATCGGCGCTTACACGACAATCAATTCTTTTTCACTGGCCATTCAAAAAATTGTTCCCGTCCTCGTGATTCTCAAAGCTCAAATAGCTTCCTATGGTTTTGTTTTTTTGGTGGCTTCTTTTGTAATGCTCGCCGGAGCCTTGACGGCGCTTACACTTCGTGAATCCACGAAGGACTACGCGGATGAGGTAAATAGTGGATAACTTGTGCGTAATTTGATTGATGCGTCGCTTATATAAGCGATTTTTTGTTTTGGCGCAAAGTGTTGACTGATGTTTCTCAGTGGATTAGAATGTAATAAAAGTGTTGCAAAGTGGATAAAAGTGGGGATAAGTAACCTACTTTGTGGATAAACAAACGGGGGAATACTGTTTGCATTTTTGTTTGTCGCTAAAAAAAGATGTTTATCGGAGAATATTCGCACAATATTGATCCCAAGAAGCGCGTGGCTATCCCGTCCAAATTCCGGGATGTTTTCGGCGGCAAGGCTGTGATTACGCGCGGACTCGACAAGTGCCTTTTTGTATATCCAATGAGAACTTGGGAAGAACTCTCTGGAAAACTTGGCGGTCTTCCGATGGGGGAGTCGGGGACGAGAAGTTTTGTGAGACTGATGCTGGCCGGGGCGGTGGACGTGGATATTGACAGACTCGGGCGAATTCTTGTCCCGGACTACCTCAAAGAATACGCGGGACTCAAGAAAGAAGTGGTGATCGCCGGACTTTATAATCGCCTCGAAATCTGGGACAGCGGAAATTGGGGCAAGTACAAAAAAGAAGCCGAGAAAAATACGTACGAAATCGCGGAACAGTTGGGGAAATTGGGAATATACTAGAAATTTAAAATGAAAAATTAAAAGTGAAAAATTTTGATGTTCCCGCCTGCAACGCTATCGCGTAGCGATTGCGGGCACGGCGCTGCGCTCACGGTTTATTTTAAATTAATTTATCCCGCGTAGCGGGATACCATAACTTTACATTTTTCATTTTTAACTTTGCATTTGGGATATGATTCACAGATCGGTTTTGCTTAACGAAGTAATCAGAAATCTAAATCTCAAGCCCGGGATGACAGTCGTTGATGGAACTCTCGGAGCAGGCGGACATTCAGTCGCGATTTTAAAAAGGATATTGCCGGGCGGAAAATTAATTTCAATAGACTGGGATAGGCAAGCCGTAGATAATTTTAAAGTTATATCAGAAAAGCTGAATATCCCGAAAAAGAATCTGATTTTAGCAAGCGACAATTACGCGAATTTAAGCGCAATCATCAGGGGGCTCCCCGACGTCACGTCGGGGGCAGACGCAATTTTTGCTGACCTCGGGTTTAGCTCCGACCAGATTGAAGACGCGAAAAGAGGATTCAGTTTTCTCCGGAATGGACCGCTGGATATGCGCTATTCCCAAGAAGCACAGAAATTGACGGCGGCGGATATTGCGAACGGATATTCTGAAAAAGAACTGGTTGATATTTTTTGGAAATACGGAGAGGAAAAATACGCGAAAAAAATTGCCAAAGAAATCGTGAAGGTAAGGAAAATTAGGAAGATAAGGGAAACAAAAGAATTAGTTGAGATAATCCTGAATACTGTTCCTGAAAAGTACAAACGGGCAAGGATTCATCCCGCCACGAAAGTTTTCCAGGCTTTGCGAATTGAAGTTAATCAAGAGCTTGAAAATTTGAAAGAGTTTTTAGAGCAAGCGGTTGAAATTTTAACGGATGGAGGGAGACTGGCGGTTATTAGCTTCCACTCATTAGAAGACCGGGTAGTGAAAGATTTTTTTCGGAAAGAATCACGCGACTGCCTTTGCCCGCCGAGTTTTCCAAAATGCGTTTGCGCTCATAAGCGGGGACTAAAAATTATTACAAAAAAGCCGATTGTGCCAAGTGAAAAGGAAATTCGGGAAAATCCAAGGGCTCGAAGCGCGAGGCTGAGAGTGGCGGAGAAAATATAAAAACAAAAAGAAAAAATGGGGGCGATATTTCAATGAGTCGTTATCTTACACTTACCAGCTCCAGTTCTGTCCGATTTGGCGAAAGGAAGAGAGTTTTGGGAAACCAGCCGAAAATAGGCCGGGTGACTTTGAGTTTTTTTCTGGTAGTGCTCGTTTGCGCGACGGGAGTCTTCTATATTTTCGAGGTCAATAACATGGCCACGAAAGGTTATGAGATAGACAAACTTGAAAAACAGCTGAACGATCTCAAGAAAGAGAATGAGCGGCTCCAGATTGAAGCGGCCGAGCTCAAATCGATGTATAAAATTGAAGAAAAAACGAAAGAGCTAAATATGATTGCCCCCAAGGGCGTGAGTTATTTGAGTCTGCCGGGAGACGTGGCGATGAAGTAAGAAATTCGCGAATAAGAGCGAATGAATTGCGAATTAGAGCTAATCGTGCTGGCAAGTTCGCTCCCATTGGCTTTAATTCGCTCCGCATTCGCGAGTGGTTATGAAATTTTCCAAACATAAGAGTGGTTCTCTCAAAGCAAACTTCCGGATTTATATTCTGGTTGTTTTTATTTTGGCGGCGGTGGCTCTGGTGCTTTTCCGGCTTTATACTCTCCAAGTTCTGGCTCACGACTACTATCAGGAGCTGGCTTCTGATCAGCACAAAATTTTTGAGGATTTAATTCCCAAGCGGGGTGAAATTTTTGCAAAAGACGGCGATAGCTACTATCCCGTGGCGGTGAACAAAGAGCTTAATCTTGTTTTTGCCGTTCCCCGCGAAGTGGAAAATCCGCAAGAAACAGCCAGGCAAATTGCCCCCATTCTTAGCCTTGACGAGCGGGAAACAGAAGAGAAAATTGACAATCCTGACGGCTGGTATGTGGTTCTCAAGCACAAAGTCGAGGAGGATAAAGCTTCCCAAATACGCGAAAAGAAACTGAAGGGAATTTATATGTCCCCCGAGGACGAAAGATTTTATCCGGGTGGAAATTTCACCTCGCAACTTGTCGGTTTCGTGGGTTCGGACGGAAACAAGGTGAGAGGGCGTTATGGTCTCGAAGCCTATTGGAACAAAGAGCTTGAAGGGGAGGAAGGGAGACTCGAGCAGGAAAGAGACACGGGGGGACGCTGGATTTCGATTGGCGAGAGAGTAATGTCGCCGGCTAAGAATGGAGCTGATTTGTATCTCACCATTGATCACACGATTCAATATCGGGCCGAGATGGCGATCAAAAAAGCTTTGGAAAAATTCCAAGCTGACAGCGGAAGCATCGTCATTCTCGAGCCCCGCAGTGGCGGGGTTTTGGCGATGGCTTCGGCGCCGGATTTTAATCCCAATGATTTTTCCAGCGTGGAGGATATGTCATTATTTTCCAACCCGGTTGTGAACAGCACTTATGAATGCGGGTCGGTCTTCAAGCCCATTACGATGTCGGCCGGAGTTGACGCCAAAGTCGTGACGCCGGATACGACCTATACCGACACCGGCGCGGTGAACGAGGCCGGCTACACTATCAAAAACTCCGACGGGAAAGTCAACGGCGTGCAGACGATGACTCAAGTTTTGGAAAAATCCCTGAACACAGGAGCGATATTCGTCGGAAAATCGCTCGGCAACTTGCGTTTTTACGAGTACGTGAAAAACTTCGGGTTCGGGCAAATGTCGGGAATTGGCACCCTGGGAGAAGTCCCCGGAAATATTTCCGGTCTGGCAGAACTCAAAAATATCAATACTTTCACAGCCACCTTCGGCCAGGGTATCTCTATGACGCCGATACAGCTCGTGAATGCTTTTGCCGTGATTGCCAACGGAGGCGAGCTGATTAAACCTCACTTGGTTGAAAAAATAGTTCAAAGCGA
>Ga0233421_10000763_pt1 | contig 12625 bp, 18 predicted proteins | sample Watercolumn_Mata_3_FD_182725 | JGI IMG/M metagenome (GOLD analysis project Ga0233421, IMG submission 182725) | Freshwater microbial communities from Lake Matano, South Sulawesi, Indonesia - Watercolumn_Matano_2014_107_MG | ecosystem: Environmental > Aquatic > Freshwater > Lake | place... | reverse complement strand
TGCTAACCCTTTATTGTAATGTTGTAGAAGGTAATGACTGGACCGCGCCCTTATTTTTGGACACTAAGTTAAGTTAGAAGGTTTAGTTAACACCATAAAAATGTTTAAAAAGCTATTTTGCTAAATGCTGGAATGAAAAGAAGAGCCAGAGCAAAAGCAAAAAAACCCGATGATAAATCTGAAGAAAAGAAGCAGTTTATAGAGAAAAGAGACCTTTACATGATAGTTGGCGCAATTGTTGCTTTAATTGTTATTTTCATGGTTGCCAGCGCAATATTCAAGCAGATTGGCAAGATTGAATATGGGGGGTTGACATTTGTGAAAGACAAGTTTGGAGACATTCCAATTTACAGGCACGGCTATCATTTTACTACAGCCAGCGGAGAAATAATAAATTATAATTTTTATGTGAGAGTTAATCCGAAGGAGAATAATGTTCCTGTTAGTGGAGAGATAGTATTTCCTGGGGAATGAGGGCTTGTATTTCTAGGAATAAATGGGACGGGGCTTGGGAAATGCGCGCAAAGCAACATAGCTCTCGCAGGCCTAAGCGCATTCTTAAAGAACAATCAATTTGATGTAAAAGTTGGAACTCCGGACAAGCAAGAGGCAAGAAATCTCTCTGTAACCCATGTAACCTGCGATTTAGATGAAACTAAAATGACTGTGATGGTCGCTGCCGGGGATGAGACTAAAATAGAGAAAAGCGGAAACTGCTATGACATAAGAGTTGCTAATTGCGAGATACTCCAAGCTCTGGAGAAATTTGAAGTTCAGGCGCTTGTTGATGCTAAAAACAGAAGGCTTGCTGAAGGCTAAAGACCTAATCGCAATAAGTTGCTCTCGGCCGCCTGACTCTTTCAAAGACAAAAAATATTACCCCCTATAATTATGATAGCATGAACATTATCTTATTGGACATTTAATAATCATTGTTTAGTTTTACCTCAATAACGAACTACGGGGCTTTTTATCAATTATGGTGTATTTTCCTTCTTGGCCTTATTTCCTTAATCAAGCCCGAAATATCTGTATAAACAGGCAGGCTTCTTATCTTAAAAAGATAAATATTTGCAAACCAGATTAAGAGCACCATTATTGTGCTGCCAAAATACCATGTCAGCTCATGGGCTATGTTAAAGTATTTGTAGCCTTCGGCAAAGAGCATGGCAAATATGAGTATTCTTGCTATATTCAAGGCTATAAAAGAGAGAATTATGAAAAATAAGCTTCTAATCCTCTGCCTTTTTTGCATTGGTGTTGAGAGATTGAGAATTAAAAGAAGGTATATTGCAAGAGTGCCTGTGCATGCCTTTATCAGCTCAATATAATTGCCTTGAAAGAATATTCTGTTGCCTACCAGCAGCTGGGCGCCATAAAAAATATTAAGTATAAAATAAACTGGAAAAGCTGTTAATGGTGCTGCAACAACATCAATCAGCATTGCGCCATTAGCTCCTAATGCAAGCAAAATCAAATATCTTGCAAGGAGACGCATTGCGTTCTTTTTGTTCATTAATAAAAAAGAAGATTGCTGTTTAATAACCTTATCTTCTTGATACTCTTATTGCTACAAGAATTATTACAACTATCAAGATTATGTTAACTGCTCCAATTACCCAGATAAGCCAGTTGCTTCCAAGGCTCAAGCTTAATGAGCTCTGTGCCTTTTCAGGGAATGATAGTCTGACATCTTCTGTGATGGTATTATCGCCTGCAATTGCCTCAACTGAAAGGGTCTTGCTTCCTATAACATCCTTGTTTGCCAAAAGAGTTATTGTTATTTCCTTGCTCTCTCCTGCAGCAAGCAAAGCTGTTCTTTGGCTTATTGAATCTAATGCTGCATAGGAGTCATATCCTCTTGCATTGAAGACAAAGGTAACTGCTGACTTTCCAAGATTTGTTATTGTTGCCTTTACATTAACTTTCTCTCCAGCTGTAACTGTTCCTTCAGGAGATGCAGATACTGAAGCTATCCTTGTTGTTGGAGTTACAGCCTCCTCGCATCCAAACACTTTCAGGGAAACTGGAACCTGCTCGTCAAGGCTTGCTCCATAACCGCTGTTTCTGTAATCATACTCTGCATCAAGCATAAGATTGTATGTTTTTTCTGCCAATCCATCAGGCAAGGTAAAGTCAAAGCTTACGAGCTTTGTATCTCCCTGCTCAAGGCCGGATTTCAATTCCTGAGTCAAATCAACCCCTAATTCCTTATTAACAAGATTGATTCTGATTCTGTCTTCATCATCTTCGCCGACATTTGAAACTATTGTTGATAATGTAACAACATCTCCGCATGTTGCCTGCGCTGAAGAAAGCTTGATTTCATCAAATGCAATGAATTCTCCTTCATCATCCTTTGAATCTATCTTTATTGGTATGTAGAGGTCGTCTGTCTCAAGATCGTCAGATGTATCTATGCATTGGGTGTTTTCGTTGTCTGAATATGCTTTTACAACAAGCTTGTAGCTTGCAGTTGGCATATCTGCAGGAACTTTAAATTCAAATGCAACTTCCTCTCTTGAATCATCTCCAATGCTGCCGATATCTGCCTGCTCGTCGTCCTTGCTTATGAAATCAACATCAGATATCCTGTTTTCTCCGTTTGAATCAAGCAAGCCAAGCTCAACAAAAACATCATCAACATCTTCATTGCTTGGATTCTTAACCTTGACTGTGACTGTGATTGTGTCAAGCAATTCCCAAGTTGTTCTCTTGGTTCCTGTATTCTCAATTTTTACAGAGTCTATCTTAAGAGAGGTATTCTTTGGGCCATTTGAGCAGAACCCTTTGACAAATGAAAAATCTTTTGTAGAAGATTGAGCTAGGCTGCTATTAGTATAATAAGAGGATACATTGATAGTTGCAGTATACTTTCCAAAATTCAGGGATGAAGGTGTTGTTGCTTTTATTTCCACATTGAAAGGGTCTGCTGTGGATATTATTTTATCAGCTATTGAAGCAAAAGTTATTCCGCTGACAGCAGGTATGTTGAATTTGAAAGTTTGCCCAATCTCTCCAACAACTGGAGTGACAGTCAAGGTTGCGTTCTTTTTTGACATTGAAAGCTGGTCAATGTCTGAAAGAGTGAAAGCAGAAGCTGAACTAAGAACTAAAAATGCTGTTAAAACGCTCGCAATAACAAACAAAAGTGTTTTTGAATTCATTTTGTGTTGTAACTTTACAATTACGCCACTATTTAAATGTTTTGTTTTTAGACTTTTTATCGACGATGCTGAAATTTGGGTGCTTTTCATTTTGAATGTTTAACTGGGTATTGAAAGAAAATAATGTTTAAATAGATGTTCGTGCTTTAATATATATTATAATAGGAGAGAAATAAAATGGTTATCCGCGCAAGGGAAAATTTAATTGGGGCATGGGCATTTCTAATAGTGATTATACTTGCGATATTAATTGGGATTTTTACAGGAGTAAGCTTGTCCCTAAGCCCTGTATTTCTTTTGATTTTATCTGCTCTTGGGCTTGTTGTTGGATATTTTGTCGCTGAGAAAGATGTGAAGACTTTTCTTTTTGCTTCTGTTGCTGTTGTTTTTGTCTCTTTTGCCGGTGTTCAAGGCATTGCAAACGCGGCGGGGCTTGTAGGAGTTACAGTATCCGGCATAAATTTCATTAAAATTTTCGGAGCAACATTAAGCGCATTGGTTTTCCTTTTTGTACCAGCCACTATTATTGTTGCTCTCAAGACAGTATTCTCAATATCAAAAAGCTAGCGTCCGCCCCTTTGACCGCCTTTCTGCATTGCATAATTGCACCCTGAGCATCTATAATAAATGGTGTCTGCTTCATCTGCTGCTGTTGTAATTGCATGCCAGAAATACGCTTCATTGTTTTTACATCTTGGACATTTCCATTCAATCTTGGGCAAAATCTCGCTGTCTTTCTCATTAATTATTGAAATTTCGCTTTTTTGCTGTGTTTTTTCAACGAAGCACATATCCTCTGCATTGTTAATTGAACTGCAAACCAAACAAACCCAATTATTCTCCTGCTTGCTTAACAAGCCCCTGCATTTTGTGCAAAAATTTATTCCCATGGTTGCCTCCCACGGGGCTAGAAAAAACTAATTACATATCTGAAATAAAGTCTGCCTTCGGAGCAGCTTTTGCCGCCGGAGCCTTGTGTATCTCGGCAAATTTTGGCGTTGCAATTATCATGTTGTCTCCAAAGCCCGCGATTGAGCCTTCCAAAGCCTCAATTGTCTTCTTTATCTTCTGAATTGCCCTTTTGAGCTCAATAACATCTTTCTGCTTGAGCATTTTAATGTCAATTAGCTCAATTGTGTATCCTTCCCTTAATGAATTAAGAATATCGTTGATATCGTCAAACTGCCTCAAAACAAAAGGCTTTACAATTACTTTTGATTCCTTTTGCTCAGTAGAATTTACATCAATTTCTACAAATTCCTCAGAATCGTCCTTGCCAAACATCTTTTTTAAGCTAAATGCCATATTTGATTTTGACTTAGTTAGTATATAAATATTACTATGATTGATATTGTATTTTAGAAAAATAGGATATTACTTCTTTTTCGCGTTTCTCTGAAGCAGCTCGTCAAGCTCTTTCCTTAATTTTTCTATTTTCTCATTGAAAACATTTTCCTGCTTCTCTATTGCAGAGATTCTTGCTTCAGAAAGCTTCTTTTTTTCTTCTAATTCTGCTTTTATTGAAGTTTTGTCAGAGCGAATCATTATTCCAGAGACAATTTTATAGACCTCATCAGAAGAGCTTTTTAATTCTTCAAGAGCATTTAAAGATTCGTTCATTTCCATCTGAATAGACTGCTTTTGCATGAGCATTCCTTGAATTGACTGCTCTAAGTTCTGGAGCTCGTGGACTTTTTTTGAAAATTCTTCCTGCGACATTTTATACTGCCTTAAGCTTCACGATATGCGTTCTTGGCTTATAGAATATTTTTGAGCCGCAATTCGGGCATACGAATCTTTTCTCAAGAATCTTGCTTGTTATTGCCTTGCCGCAGTGAAAGCATTTGTATTGCGCCATGTTAGTTTATGTTTTAATTGGATTTAAATTTATTGTTTATTTTGGTTTAATGAATACGCCGGGCCTGCGAATATTTTCCCTGTTTTTATGTCTTTCCAGATGCCCGATGCAATTCTTTTTGCCCTGCCTTTTGCATAAAATGGAGAAACCTGCCTTTTTCTCTGCAAGGATTCAACAGCATTATATCTCGCCTTTACCCTTGTTCCATATCCAGAGCCGAATTTGCCGAATGCTTTTGATTTTTTTGTTTTTGAGCCCATGTGAATAAACCTGCGGTTTCTTAACTTCCCTTATATTATATATGCTTGAAAAAAGGGCTTTTTAAATTATTCTATTTAAAGAACAGAGCCTAATGAAGAGAGTCTGACAAAGAGGCTATAAATTCTTGGGCAGGCAGCTTCCAGCTCAAGAAGTTTTCTATCAAAAAATTCATATAACCTATCAGAGAATCCTTTATTGTGCAAATATAATAATGATAAAATTCTCGCTTGCCTGAAATCTTCCTGTATTTGTTCTTTTCTGCTATCAAGTATCATGCTATGCTGCCAAATGCCCGATTTATAAATTTATGGGGATACCCAGATTTGAACTGGGGTCGCAACGTTGATTGCAATCTGCCTTTTACAGCACAATTGTCCCAAACGTTGAAGCTTAACCAGGCTGGCCCATATCCCCTTAATGAAGAAGATTAAATTGGCTTTTTAATCTTTGCTAAAACTAATTTGAGAAATATTTTTACTTTTTCTTTGGCTCTTCTTTCTTGGCCGCAACAGGGGCTGCTGTTGGTGCCGCGGTCTTTGCTCCTGGTGCTGCTGGCGCTTTTGCCCCGGCTGCTGCCGGTGTTCCTGCGGCTGGTGCCGCTCCCGCTGCACCTGGAGCCGGTGTTCCTGCGGCTGCTGCGGCTGCTGCCTTTGCGGCTTCTGCTGCGGCTGCTGCTTCTTCTGCCGCTTTCTTTGCTTTCTCCTGCGCAGCCTTTCTATCTGCAAAGAATTCATCAAGTTTTGCTTTCTTTTCTTTTGAAACTTCTGTAACTATATTTTTGATTTCTTTGTCGTATATTCCTGCATCAATATCTTTCTCTATATCTTTTGCTTCCTTGTTTTCAACAAGAACTCCTAGAGAAACACAACTCCCAACAACAAGCTTCACTGCAGCTTTCAAATCTTTTGCGAGCAAATTGGGCAATTTTGTATTTGCAATAGAGATAACTCTTTCAATTGAAATGTTTCCAACTTTTGTCTTTAATGCTTCTCCAGAGCCTTTTTCAAGAGCAAGCTCCTTCTTGATAAGCTCTGCAACTGGAGGAGAAAATACTTTTATTTCATATTTCTTTGTCTTTCCATCAACATCTATTTCAACGGGGACTTTTACTCCCTTGAAACCTGAAGTGGCAGAATTAACATCTGAAATTACTTTTCCAAGATTTATTCCCATCGGGCCGAGCTGCTGAGCCACTGCTGGGCCAGGCTTCATTTCTCCTCCATCAACAATTAATTTTACTTTCATGCGTATTCTTCTCCTAAATCAGAATCAAGAGATTCGTCAGAGGATTCTTTTTCCTCCTTCTCCTTGTCCGACTTTTCTTCAGAATCTTCATCTTCGCGCCTTATAACCTTTACGTTATCTATTTTTACTGTTACTGGTATTGGGACGCTTGCTCCAAGAAGAGAGACAACAACCTCTCCTTTGGTTTTGTCAATTCTTGTGACTTTTGCTTTTTCCCCCTTGAATGTCTGCCCAGTCATCTCTACAATGTCTCCAATTTCAATTTTAACATCCTCAACTTTGGGCTGAAGCATGTTCTTTATTTCCTCGTATTCAACAGTTTTGCCGATTATCCCCTTTACATAAGGAAGATTGAATGCTGCTTCTTCCGCAACTTCCCTGTCCGCAGCTTCGAGAATTATGTAGCCTTTAAGGCCATGCGGGCGAACAACTGCATAAACCGGCAATGCCTTTTTTTCAGCTCTCTCGCTAATCATTTCAATTGCTTTTTCTTCCTTGTTTGATGCAACCTTTATGATAAATATCATTTTCCTATGCTCCACTGCTCCATTAAATCAAGAGAAGTAGATGCTTATATTGAAAAATAGAGGTTTATAAAAGTTTCTAATTTTATTTTCCTGTTTTTAACCGCCTTTCATATATGACTTGGAGCCTTGATTGGAAAGTTTTTTGATGCCGCCTTGAAATCTTTCTGTCTAAGCCTTCTATCTCATAACATAAACCCCTGCCTATGCGCTGCATTCTGAAAATTTCTTGGCGATTTTCTCCTTGGGCAACAAGTATGTCTGGACCATGCCTATTGTTATTTGGATCCCTGGATTCATATGCACTAACTTTTATGCCCAGGAGTTCAGCAAGAGAATCGGCTGCGGTGATTATGAAATAAGGGTCGATGCTCTTCCATTTTGGTTTGGCGTAATTAAATTTTATTCTTTTGGACACCAAACCTAGCGAAGAGAGAATTAATAAATATTATCAATGTGCAAAATAATCATTGCAAATCAGACAATTTCTGCAGATATTCTTTCACCCTCTCAATTGTCTGGGGAATTAAGAATTTTTCTATCTTATTCTCAAATATTTCTTTTAGCGGAGAAAATTCTGAAAGGCGATAAACATTTTCAGACTTGTCAACAAGCATTAAATCTCTTAATCTCTTCAGCTGCCTTCTGATGTTAGATTCTGCAAGGCCTTTTTCATCAAGGGAATTCTGCTTTCTTGTTGCCTCAACCAAATTCCTTATTTCAAATGAAGAAAGGTGCTTTTTTTGCTTTCTTGCATCTTCAAGAACAAGAAGGACATCAACAATAATGTCTCTTGAATCGCCCGGCTGAAGCAATCCGAGAGAAAGACAGGCTTTTTTTATGAGCTCTCTTTTTGAAGAATCATACGGCTTCTCGTATTTTCTTAAAGTTATTTCTCCCAGAGGAAGCTCTTTTACCATGTCCAATGCAATATAATAATTATTATAAATCTATTTGTTTAGCATTATGAATGGAATTGGTTGCTTTTGCCGGGAATGACAAAGAATCCTGGGGGCAGATAAGCGGCTTGATAAATAATGGTCAATGGAACAAAGTGATAGTTGTTCAAAGCAGGAATGCTGAGAAATTTCCTGCGGATAATGCTGAAATATTAAGTGTTGACAGTGGAATGCCTTTGGTTGAATTAAAAAATGTTCTTCAGGAGAGATTAAAAAAATATATTTCAGGAGAATTCGAAGTTGCGGTTTCTATTGCATCTGGAAGTGGAAAAGAGCATATGGCTCTGGTTTCTGCCTTGCTTAATATCCCTGTTGGAATCAAGCTTGCTGTATTCACAAAGAATGGTGTGGAGTTTATAACATAATGAAAGCGATTATTCTTGCGGGCGGGCTTGGGACGAGGCTTAAGCCGTTGACCGACGCAACACCAAAACCCTTGCTTCCTGTTAGAGGCAAGCCAATAATCCAATGGGGGGTTGAAAATCTTGCAAAATATGGAATAAATGAGATTATTTTTTCCATAGGATATAAGGCAGAAATGATAAAAGGTTTCTTTGGCAATGGAGAAAGACTTGGGGTTAGGATTTATTACAATATTGAAAGCGAGCCACTTGGAACCGGGGGGGCTGTAAAGGATATTGTTAAAAAGTTTAGTATAAGCGAGCCATTTGTTCTTATTTGGGGAGATAATATTGCAGATTTTAATATAAGTGAGATGATTAAAAGTTATGAAAGAAATAATGCCTGGATTGCTATGTCATTGACAGAAAGAGATGATGTTGAAAATTTTGGGGTTGCAAAGCTTGAAGGCGAGAAGATTGCAGGATTTGTTGAAAAGCCGAAAAAGGAAGAAGCCCCTTCAAAACTAATAAATGCAGGGGCATTTATTGTGAGCCCTTCTGCGTTGGATATCTTGCCTGAGGGAAAAAGCTCTATTGAAAAGCAGTGCTTTGAGATATTGGCAAAAGAGGGGAAGGTGTTTGCGCAAATGCACAAAGGATATTGGTTTCCCACAGATAATCTGGAAAAGTATAATTTTGCTGAACAAGAGATTGGGAGATATATTTAGAAAAAGATAAACGCCCACTTAACCATTAATGCTGCGATGAGCAGTAATAGGATATATGTTGAAGCCTTATACGCATATTCGCCAATTTTCTTGCTGCCTGTGATGCCCCAAATTGTAAGCATAAAGAATCTTCCCCCGTCAAATATGCCAAGAGGCAGCATATTGCATAAAGCAACGCTGATATTAATTAAAACAAGCCACCAAAGCAAATTGTATATGAATATTCCCAAAGGCCCGATTCTTGAAGTGAATTCAATTCCATTTAGATATTGGTTGTATTTTATTGGGTCAAGAATTTTATAAAAGCTTATAGAGATTGAAGATAGCAAGCCTTTTCGTTCAATTTGAGACGAACTAATATGTATTATGCCAAGATATGCCTTATTATTCCTTTCCCCGAGCTTTATCTCAAATGCCTGCATTTTACCATCATTGAGGGTTTTTATTTGCACAAGGTCGCCTGGAGAACGGGAATCTATTGCTGACGCCAAATCGCCGTAAGAGCTTATTTTTTTGCCGTCAAATTCAAATATTGCTCCTGAAAGCCCTGCATGGAAGGCAGGAGCATCATCAAGAGCAATCAACACTGAAAGATTGTTATCAATTGAAGATTTATATGATGAAAGGGAAACAAAATATGTCTTGTTTAATGCTGTTATCTCTGTGAAATCTTCTGATAGAAGAGATTGTATTTGCCCCGTATTTTGTATTTGGATTCCATTTACAGAGCTAATATCTGAAAGATTAACTAAAGAAGAAGAATACATGCTGAATACAACTCCCGAATTGACAAATGCGAGAACAAAAAATATCCAAATTAGAATTGCAAACAAAATACTCATAACTATATTGGCGAATGTTCCTCCTGCAAGAATTGATAATTGGGGGAATTTTTTTGACTTGCTAAGCTCCTTTTCATCAGGCTCAACGAATGCTGCCAAGAATGGGCCTAAAAAGCCGAAGCCTGTTGAATGCACTTTTATTTTATTCAGTCTGGCAAATATTCCGTGGGAGAATTCATGGGGAATTGCAATAACTGCAATTATTATAATCCAATAAGTAAAATATAACGAAGGAAGAAAACTTAAATTGAAAAGCTTGTCAATGTAAGGGACAAGAGGCATGACTACTGGAATTTTAATCTGCTGGGCAATTGTTGGAGAAGTGATATAGCTGTAAGAGAATTTAATAATAGCATAAAGCATAATAAGCATTAGGGCATATCCGCACGCTACAACAACATACTGCAGGGGCTTAAGAATTTTGCTGTATTTTTTGGCAGTCCTGTCAATTATGTTTATCCCGATTTTTGTCGGATAAAGATAAAGCAAACCCTGCCTCTTCAAATTTTTTCTTTTCCTATAAAGGAATATTATTGCAACTAATGTGAATAATATCAAAAATAAGATATCATAAAATTGTATTGGGTCCATTTTCTCTTTATTGAATATTATCGGAAGAAGGCTATTTATTTCTTCCTAACTGGGCGCAGAACATGGCTTCCGCACTTTATGCATTTTACTTTTCCTGAAATGACTCTTACTGCCTGGGTTCTCATTTTGTGATTGCAATCACGGCAGACAAAAAGATTTCCAAACATTCTCTGCTGGGCTATTGGTATTTTCGTGGCCATCTTAAGACACCTGCGGTTTCTTGAAGGTCAACTTCCCTTTGATTAACCTTATCATTTTATTGCACCCTCATTATGACTTTCTTGCCTTCAATATCCCAGTATTCAACCTGAACTTCCGGGGCAAGCTGTGATTTAATTTCCTCAACAAATGGCAAATCTAAGGTTTCATAGCTTTCCAAGTCCATTACAGAAGCTGTTGAACCAGCTACGCTCAAAACCTGGGCTTTTCTTTTTTCAATCATTGGAACCTCAAACCTTTCGTCTCCTGGAACTGCAACTATTCTTTTTTTTCCAGAAATAACCTCTATAACTTCCATTCTGCATTTGCTTGCGCCATGCTTTCCTGTTTTAGAAATGTCATTTGAGCGGACTGTGCACGCCTGTCCTTCAACCATAATTGTTGTGCCTGGATTGCATGCGTGCGCATTGATTAGCCTTAAAACCATAAGAGACTATCTTTTATGCGATTTATAAATGTTTTTACAAAATATTTAGGTGTTTAAAACTAGCTTTTCACCACCATAAAAAATAAAAAAGATTAATTTGATTGGGATATATGCCAGAGCTTGCGACAGATATTCAGAGATTATCCTATTTTTTTAGAAGTTTAGCAGTAGTTTTACTGGAGACAAAAGGCGATGAAGAACACTATAAAAAATATTTAGTCAGAAAACTCCCAACTAAAAAGAGAAAATTATATTCTTTTGATCCAAATCAATACCTTCTTTTTAGTAATTATGAACCCCCTGTTTTTTCCCGACCAGCGCCCACCAGGCCTATTCAATACGATGCATATGCTTATGCGCTAGGTTTTGTGGGCGATGACGGAACATTAGAGAAAAGTGTAGTGCGCTCGGCTTTTTCGTGGCTTTCTCGTAAAAGATTTGTAGATATTGGTATAAATGAACCGACTGCACAAGGAAGAGCTCTAAGAGTGTCAAGAATAAGAGGAGATGAATCCTCTGGAGCCAAAGTAAGAAGGGTATTTTATCTAGTTGGGCTGGATAGCCTAGTCTCATTAGAGCCCAGAAGCAATATCGCACGTACAAATGAACTTATAATTGCTTGGAGAGAAAGAGGAATAATCCCAAGCGAAATTGCGCACTTGGATGAAGACATGGGAGAGTCATTACCTCGTTTCTTATACTTATTAGGAAGAAGAATATATCGAATTAAAGACCGCAAGGGTTTTGGCGAAGAAGTTCTTAGGGTTCTGTACCAACTGAGCCGACCAATGGGTGAGCTGTGCAAGAGTCATAGAGAAACATTAGACTCCTTAGTTAAAAATGGTCCTTTTAACATAGAAAATCTTGTAAATTTAATTGATGGATTGGAGGCTTTCAGTCATATGGATGATGAAGATAAAATACTGCTCCGCAGCGTAGGAAGAGACATAGCGGAGGAAGCCTATAAAATAAGAGAAGGTTACAAAAGGAAGGGATGGGAGGTAAAAGACGGATTAGTTATAGAAGGGGATAAATGGAGGCTGCTTAAAAGAGCTAGTAAGAGAATTAAAGAAAAATTGCCTGATGGAACAAGCGATGAAGAAATTTTTAAGTTATGTAGAATGTGTAAATGTATTATATTCAATACTTTGGGGTTAAGAAGAAGGGCTTGCTTGGAACTTGGGAGAGTAATACCCAAGAGGCCTTCATTTGCTGGGAACTTTATAGCTTATGAGGATGATTTCAGAGAAGTTGGCCTAAGAAGATTAAATGAATTGCTGTATGGGGGAAAAAGACCGTATAAGTCTGAGGCAGCATTATTTGGGAAAGTACTTGAATACAGATTAAATAAAAGAAGATTTATTGATGAAGTAAATATCTGGCTTGAGAGAAGAGGAATTGCAGGTATTAGTTTAGAAAATATTAATTCTGGACTTTCGTAGAAGTATTTTTAAACAATGATT
>Ga0233421_10000760_pt1 | contig 12665 bp, 11 predicted proteins | sample Watercolumn_Mata_3_FD_182725 | JGI IMG/M metagenome (GOLD analysis project Ga0233421, IMG submission 182725) | Freshwater microbial communities from Lake Matano, South Sulawesi, Indonesia - Watercolumn_Matano_2014_107_MG | ecosystem: Environmental > Aquatic > Freshwater > Lake | place... | reverse complement strand
CTATCCGCTCCGCCACCGGCGCCTTGGTTCGAGTCCTCTTCTGCCCCCAATCCCTGACCCCTAACACCTATACCCTATCCTGGGACGGCCGCGACGACTCGGGCCGCAGCGTCGCCCCGGGCATTTACTTCTGGCGCCTGGAGACCGACGACGCCGTCCTCACCCGCAAGACCGTCAAACTCAACTAGTCCGAACAATACCTGGGCGCGGGACGTCGATCGTCCCGCGCCTGCTATTGTCGGTCAGAGTCGCTGGTAGAGAGGAAACGAACCTGGAGCGCTTCCCCAGGCAGCACGCCCGCATGGCCGGCGAAAGCGACGTGCGGCCTCTGTCCTGCGGGTTTCCTGGGTTCGATGGTTCGGACTACGTCAAGCCAGCGTGAGAGTCAGCCGCGTGATTCTGGACACCCGGAAGGAGACCGAGGACGTACCGTGCGCGAGCAGCTGGGTCTCGACCCCGCATGGCGCGAATTGAGACAAGTAGCGTGTCCCCGCACCTCCGCCGGCCGAGTTGTCGCAGCGCCAGAGATGCATGTTCTTGTCACGGAGCGTAGAGCGGTTTTCGGGACTATCTGCTTGTGACGCAAGGCGTTAGGCTTGGGGCTGCCAACCTGACACCCCCGCCTGGGGGACTACCCCCCGAACCGTCTGCGAGGTTGTCTGGACCGTTGTCTGGTCCCCTATCCTGCGGGCAGTCCCGTACATCGTTCGGACGGCCATCTCGACCGCAACTCCCGGGAGAGCTTCCTTCTTAATCTCCCCTGCTGCTCAGGCTGTAGCGGGGCGAGGCATGTCTTCGGTTGTGTGCCGAATCACCCGTCCCGCAATCTGGTCCACTGCCCTGCAGATAGCTTAGACCGTCATCGCCTGGACTGCCTGCGCCACTGCGAAGCCCGCTGTCCCGCACATCACAACCGGAGTCGCACAGGGCAGCCGCGACCGGAGTTTGCAGGCTGGGAATCCGCGGCCATCTGCAGCGGAGGTCGAATGTCGAGTTGCGACCCGGATGCCTGCGATTGCAGCAACAGGGCGGGGTCAGAAGTAGGCCGACGCGTACTGGCCTTCTATCGGGCAGACGCCATTCGGCATCACCGGCCGACCATTGGGCCATACGCCGCAGTCAATCGGGCCGATTTCCCGGCAGACGTCAAACGGGCAGCGCCCGTACATCTCGTGGAATCCCTCGAACGTCTGGCACCCGTCCGATGTACGACCGCAGTTCGGGCAGGTGAACTTCGGGGAAACCGAGACCCCGACGCGTCGGAAGTAACCGTCGAAGTGGACCGCGGCCCGGCACTCGATACAGGTCGAACCGTCCAGCCGCGAGTAGTTGATACGCTCGACCAGCGCTGCCTGTTCGGCCTGGCCTTCGTCTTCGAATCTGATTGCCCGGGCATTGAGCATCGGAAAGTCCAGGTTGACGGCATCGGCAACGTAGTAGAGTGCGGGCGCGGCATCGAGGAACGGCCGGGCCAGGAACGAGCGCGGCACCGCTTCGCGTCCCCAGCCGGAGCGGCCGATGACCGGTACGAACACCGCGCTGATGAGACAGCCGAGCAGCAGGCCGAGGAGGCCGCCCAGGAAACGCGCCGCAGGAAGCCGGCCCCAGGCAGGGTCCAGCCGCAGGGCGTGCAGCAGGGCACGCACGCCGAAGATGCCGATGAGGGACGCGATCCCGAATGCGGCGAAGCCGGCCGGGTACGAGCCGGACATCCGATGGAGCAGGGAGAAAGAGACAAATCCCAGCGCCAGCCCGATGACGATCCGGATGAGGTCGAAGAGAGCGAAGAAAAGACCTCGCTTCGCCTCGGCATACGTGCTCAGGCCGAGTGGGAGAAGGACCAGACCGTCAATCAGGAATGGCATACAACATTGTAGCGTACTGAATGAACAAAGCCAGCAGCGGCAACTCCTGGCATGCTGCGTTCATCGGCGGCGGCTTCACAGCCGCTGTCCGACGGTACACCTGCGGATGGCTGCGTTCCTGGCAGGGTGAAGCCAAACCGGCTGCCTTTACCTGACTCGCTTTCGACCCAGGCTTCGCCTCCGAGCTTCTCCATTATGCGGCGCGCGATGGATAATCCCAGCCCCTGGCCGGTTGCCCGAACCTGGTGCAGCCGGGTGAATGGCGTGAAGAACCGGGACTGTTGTTCCGCCGTCAGACCGGGACCATTGTCCGTAACCCAGAACCGAACCTTGTCGTTGAGCCTGTCGTCGCCCAACTCCCCACGCGGCGGTCTGCCGCCAAATAGCCCGAAGCTACTCTCCACTACCTTCTCCTCCGCCAGAGTCTCTGCCACGCCGCTCACGAACTCCATCACCATACCAAAGTCGGTGAGCCGCCGGTAGGCGCTGGCGAGAATTGCGTTCAACCGCGCCCGTTGAAACTCCCGCCGCCACTCGAGCGCCGCTTTCTCCATCAGCAGCCCGAGTCGCTCGCGGCCGGATTCGGAGAGAGCGCGGACTGCTCCGTCACACGGTTGAATGACCGATAGGTGTCGCCATGCGACATCGGCCACGGACGGACCTGAGACACACGGGCCGGCAAGCAGGAGAATCTGCCGGCAGCCGCCGCGGCCCGCTCAATCTCCTGCCAGTCCTTGATCTGTCGGGTGCAGTCGCTCTGGACTGCTATGAGACGAACGTCGTCAAGCCGGGCAGCCGCGGCTGGCTCGACTGCGGCCGGGTAGAGGCACTCGCAGACCAGGAAGCCGAGTTTCTCCGTGTCCGGCATCAGCACACCTCGTCCGCCGGCGGGAACTGCACGCCCGCGAAGCGTTCGCACGACGACAACACATCCACCTTGGCAGAAGCCTACAGCGCGGAATCTGGAGCGTCAAGGAGACACTGAGAGTTCTGGATTCTCCGGAGTTCGGCGGCGCGAGACTCGGCGCTTCTAGCCGAGACTGACCTTGTGCTTGGCGACCGTCGAGCCGGAGACGATCACGACCAGGTACGTGCCGCGCTTGAGCCGCGCACCGCCTTCTCCGGTGCCGTCCCACTCAACGGCGTGGTACCCGGACGTTTGCTGCTCGGTCAAGAGCAACTTGACCGGCCGGCCCAGCATGTCGAAGACTTCCGCGCGGACCTGCCCGGCGCGACTCAGCCGGTATTCGACGCGCAGGCTGCCGTGGCGGATTGCCGGCTGGGCCCTGACTATCACCACGACGTCGGCATCCGGCTCGCGGTCGGCACTTGCGCCCCCGGCCTCGCCGCAGGCGAAGACCAGGGCGGGAATATGGCCCGAGGGCAGTCCCAGGGCGGAGGCGATTGCCCGCCGTTCCGTGCGACTCAACGGCACCGCAAGCGAGCCGGCAAGCCCGAGCGCCCGCGCCTGCGCCAGCAACTGGAATCCGGCGAAGCCGGCCTCCATCATCGCCGGAGCGGAGGCCGTGTCCGGAACGCACACTGCGAAGTAGGCGGGAGCGCTGCCGGGGATCCGCTGCGAGGCCGCGCGCAGTAGAGGCCTCCGGTCGCCGGCGGAAACCCTCTCCAGGCGGTGGTCGCGGGCCGACGCGTCAGCGCCGATCCTGAGTCGGTTATGATAGCGACTGACGTCATATGCTGTGACTACGTATATGCGGTCGGTCAGGTAATAGCTGGCCATCGCGCTGGGCACGGTCAACCCCTGTCGCCGGTTGTAGGTCAGATGCGGGGTAACGCCGTATGCAGCCCAGCAGAGCTGCGATATGTTCTCCAGCGAGGGCTCGACTGGATTGAACAGCGAGTCCTGGTGCAGATCGGCCATCACCGCCTCGAACGTATCGGTTCCGGTGACATACGGCAGCGGCAGGCTCGAGTCCGACGAGAAGGCGAGGCACACCGTGTCGAGCGGCTCGGAGGCAGAGCGGCCGAACACATTGACCATCCGGATAGGATTGGCCGGCTGCCACTCGGCTGAGGCGTGAACCGCGGCCCACTGCATCGGGCATCCGACCACCTGGTGTCCATCGCCCCTGAAGGCAGTCCCGGCGAGCAACCCCGCTTGGATCGCCATACCGACCTCTTCCGGGCGATCGGCGGACACCCCCACCTCAAATGCCGAACCCGAGCTGTAGCGATGGTCACCGGCTCGATGCAGAGTCAGGCATAGGGATGACGGGTCGTAGCGGTAGACGTTGTCAGGCGTGGCGACATAGAAGTCGCGGTACCCGGTCCCGCTATGCGGTGCACGGCTCATTGCCCAGAGTACGTTGGCAGTGACCTGCGCCGGCAGGGCGTTCTCAAACCCGGAATGAACAGAGTGCCGGCTGTTGACAAGCTGCTCGAACGAATACGCGTGGCGGATCGGCCTGGGTAGGCTGTCGCCCAACGCGGATCCCGGCATCGTCGCGACATGTACCGAAACGCCGATCAGGCACAGGAACCAGAACATATGCCCATAAGACTAACCCCTGCGCCACCCCTGTCAAGCTGCGGCAACGCCGTGGCGCTGAAGCTCTCAACGATTCGGCCCGGTTCAGCCCTTGGTAGACGGTGGCGGAATCAGCGCCCGGACTGCTTGGGCGGCCGGGCCAACTCACGCATGCACTGCTTGACCGGAGCTGCCAGCCTGGGATTGACCTTCACCCAGGCGGCGATATCCTCGTCCTGCAAGATAGCGGCGCGCGCCCCCGAGTCGCTCGCTGTCGCGTCAGAGAAATCCTTGATGGCTAGCGTCACGTTGCCCTGCCACAGCCGGGCAATCCCGGACAGGAGACGCGAGGCGCCCTGTGCCCGTTCTGAACCTACGCCTTGAATCTCTGCCGCGTCGGCCAGTACCTGACCGAATTCCCGCTGGCGCAGGTTGGCGAGTGCGCGCCCGTGCAGCGCGTGGAACCGCAGCTGCGGCTCGTCGACAGGACTGCCGGCGAGCAATTCCAGACACAGCGTGAATGCCCGCACCGCCGCTGGGTACGCGTGCTGCTCCAGCTTCTGGTCTCCTTCACGCAGCGAGTCTACGGCGGAGGTCCTCCTCGCCACCGCCTCGGCACGGGCGGCGCCGGCCTCGGCCGCTGATTGTGCCTTGACCGCCGTCTTGACCAGGCCCTCGACTCTAACCAGACCTGCTGCGGCGGCTTGTGCCAGACTTTCGACCCGCGCCCGCTCGGTGGCGGCGCTCCGGGCGAGATCTCCGACCCTACCCCGCTCGCTCGCAGTCTCCTTGGCCAGTTCCTCGATTCTCGCCCGCTCTTCGCCGGCCGCCCTCGCCAGATCCTCCATCCTGCCCCGTTCCTCAAGGATGCTCCGAACCAGATTCTCGACCGCAGCGCGTTCCTGCTTCGTCACGACGGTGTGATCAGCAACCGCCTCGAGGCCCTCTTCGGCCCGGTCGAGTCGCTCACGGACCGCCACCATTTCTGACTGTACCATCGCGACCTGAGCGGTCGCGGCATCCTGTTCAGAGGGACGCAGGGCCGCCATGTCTGCCTCGAGCTTGCCTGTCCTGCTCTCGGAATCGGCCAGCTTCCTCTTCAGCCGCAGTACTTCGTCCGCGGTTCCGGCGAAACGCGCGTCCCAGGAAGACCGCAGGTCCTCAAGCCGTGCGACCTTCCGGCCCAGTGACCACATCCGCCACACGGCGAGCGTGGCCGCGACGAGCACGGCTGCAATGACAAAAGCGAGCGTGCGGCCGAGATTCCGGCTCGCCGCCTCCAGCGCCTGCTTTGCCGCCAGCACTGCGTCCTCCCGCGCAACCGTGTCCGAAACTGACGCCTGGGCTGCGGCCAGGGCGCACGCGACTACTGCCAGGAACACGACCGTACGCTTCATGCGGGCTAGCCTGACAAACCGGTAGAACGAAATCGCCTGACGAACACTTTGCCGCGTACGCGGTCAAGGTAGGTCTCGAGCCGCTCGCCCAGCTTTTGCTGCTGAAGATAATTGCGGATACTGTCCTGCAGTTCGAGGTAGGAGAGAAGCTGCTCCGGTTGCTTGGACAGGACCTTGATGATGTGGTAGCCGTGCTCGGAAAGCACCGGCTCGCTCACTTCTCCTGAATCCATGTCGGCGACAACCCGGTTGAAGGGCGGAGCCAGACCGGCGACGAGGAATTCTCCCAACCGGCCGCCCGAGTCGGCGGTCACCGGGTCCTGAGAATACTGGCTGGCGAGCGAATCGAAAGGTGCTCCCTCAAGGGCCTTGCGGCGGATTGAGGCGGCGAGAGTCCGCGCCCGAACCGTGTCACTTCGTGTCACCGGCACGCGGATCAGTATCTGCCGGAAGCGGACGCGGTCCGAGTTCTTCTCCTCGAATCTCACAGTCATGTAGCCTTCGCGGGTCGGGAAAGGTGGCGAGGTCTGACCGGGCTTGAGCTGCGACAGGACGATCATCAACTCCGGGGGCAGTTGCTCCATTTCCACCCAACCGCGGTCCCCGCCCCGTGCGGCCGTCTTCCTGTCGTCAGAGAACGAACCGGCAACGGTCGCGAAATCGCCGCCCCGTGCCAGCACGTCCATGACCTCAGTCATGCGGCGCTGTCCGGCCGAGTCGGCGGCCGGACCCGGCGCAAAGCCGAGCAGGATGTGGGCAAGCGCCACTCGTCCCGGCACGCGGGCGATGGAATCACGATTCTCGTTGTAGAAGCGTTCCGCCTCGCCGGGCGAGACATAAACCTGGGTGAGCCCCTCTTTCTCCATCAGCTTGCGGGCGAGCAGCTTGCGCCGCGCGTCCTTCTGGTAGCGCTGGCGCAGGGCCCTCTCGGTGTAGCCTTCGGCCGCCAGCGCTTCCCGGTATTGCTCCTCGTCCCCAAAGCGCTCCCTCACGGCGGCGATATTACCATCCACCTCGACGGCGACTTCCGACTGCGCCACCTCGACCGTCTCGCGCCGCGCCTGCTCCTCGAGCACGAGGTCGTCAATGATGCGGCCCAGCGCCATTTCCGCCAGCGCGGAATCCGACCGCGTCGTGTCCGGTTGCGACAACCGCAGGAAGGTAACCGCCTGGTCGATCTCGCTGGAGAGAATCAGCTCGTCGCCGACCGCGGCGACGATGGAGTCCGCCGGCCCAGCCGCGAACCCCGCCGTCGCTAGAAAGGCACCAAGGGCCAGGGACAAAGGACTGACCAGGCGGGAAAGGACAAAGTGCGGATTCCCGCCTCCGCCTTTCCTCTTTTCCACTTTCCTGATTGCTTTGTCCTTTGGCCTTACGACTTTCCCCTACTTGCCCGCGGACTCGAAGTACGCGTCCGGCTTCAGTTCGATCTTCGCCTTCTCGCGCAGCGAGGTGAGCACGCTGTCGACCAACGCCTGGCTTCGGCGGTAGGAGAGAATCGCGTCGATCTCATCCTGGGTCTCCGAGAGAGTCGCATCCGCCTTCACTTTCTTCTTGTCGACGAGCTTGATGATCTGGTAGCCTTCCTGGCTGGCTATGACCTCGGAAATCTGCCCGGGTGCGAGCGCAAAGATGGCCTCGGCCACCGCCGGATCCCCGCCCATACGCGGGTCGCCGACGCTCCGGGCGAAGTAGCGCGATTCCTGACCCGCCTCGAGCGCAACGTCCTGAGACCGCTCCCTAGCCAGCTTGGTGAAATCGGCGCCGGACTTGATCTCAGCCAGGGTCTGCGCCGCCATCAGGCTGTCAGGCAAGACGATGCGGACGATCTTTACCTCGTAGCTGAACTCCTCTTTGTGCTGATTGAAGTACTGCATCACCTGGTCTCTCCCGACTTTGACATTCGTCGTCAGACGATCGAGGAGATGGTTGACCAGGTAGTCTCGCTCCAGCCGCTTCAGGTGGGCCTGCACCTGCGGTTCCTTCTCCACCCCGCGACGCAGCGCTTCTTGGTACATGAGAGTATTGGAGATCCACTTGTCGAGTATCTTGGGCAGGTTCTCCCGCGTGACCTCGAAACCCTCGGGCGAGAGCGAATCGAGTTCCGGTGCGGTCAACTTGTCGCCGTTCACGCTGGCAAGCACCGGCCCGGCCAGGACCGGCGCACTCCTCTGACCACCGCTTTTGCCGCAACCGGCCAACAGCACTACTACGGCCAACACCAACGCCGCAGCCAGTAGATTTCGCTCTCTCATCGACGCTCCTTATCGTTGGGGCTTGGCTCTCGCCGCCGCTTCCTTCTTTACTGCGGCTAGCGCAGCCTGGTTGATGGTTATCTTCGCCTTTGCCTTCAGACCGGCCAGGTACTCGGTCATCCGGGCTTCGCGCCGCTCGTTCAGCAGCCGGCTGCGGATCATGCTCGCGACCTGGTTCGAGTCCGGGGTCGTGAAATTCCGGCGGTTCTGCCGGAAGTAGTCCATCACGTCCGCGTCGGACACGACCAGCTTGTCGGTAATCTCCGCTTTGAACAGCGCCCTGTACAAGACGTCCTCGCGCTTGACCGCAAGCTGCCGAGCAATGTCCGGGGCCTTTTCCAGACCCATGCGCAGCGCGTCCTCGTACATCAGGTCCTCTTCGATGGTACGCCGCACCGTGTACTTCCTCATCTCCGCGTCCAGAGTCGCGGGGAACCTCGCCGCGACCGAAAGCAGCCTCGCCACTTTGACGTACTTCGACTTGTCCTTGTAGGCGACGGCCACATCCTTTTCGGTATCGGTAATGGAGTCAAGCGGCTTGCACAGGATGTCGAGGCCCTCCGGGTTGTAGGTGATGCGCTCGCGCAGTTCGGCCATGTACTGGTTGGCCAGTTCCCGCCGCTGCAACTGCTTTAGCCGTCGCTCGAACTCCGGTCGGTATTGGCTGAGTGGAGGCGGGCCCGGGTCTGCCGGCCTGGTCTCAATCAGCTCGGCGATCTGCCAAACCCCTGAAACCTGCGTCGGCTCGGTGCGCTGGCCCGGTTTCAGCACCATCGCCCTGGTCCGCAGCGGCTCGTCGATGTAGAGGACCGGAACAAAACCGGCATCCCCGCCCTTGACCGCGTCGGGACGTCTGGAGTACCTCAGGGCGAGCGATTCGAAAACCGCGCCCTGGTTGAGTTCAGCCGCAAGACGTCGCGACAGGCTCTCGTCGGGAACCGAAATGATCTTCAGGTGCGCCTCGACCTGCAGCAGTTTGTATGCCGCCTGCAACTCGGACTCGCTCAGCCGGTTACCGGCAGCCGTAGTCGTGTCGTAGAGCCGCTGGTTCACGAGCGCCTTCTGCTCCAACTCCACCTGGTACTCGGCATCCCCTTCCAAGCCTAGGCGCTTCGCCTCCTGGGCGAACAGCTTCCGGGTGATGATGTTGTCGAGCACCTGTCTCCTGACCGTGTCGGCTCGCATCGAGTCCAGATTCTGGGGAAGCATCGCCTCGACTTCGGCGGCGGCTATCTTCTCACCGTTGACCACAGCCACCACCTGCCGACCCGGGACTCCCGCGCAGGCCATCAGCGCCAAGGCTGCGACCATGGTTGCGGAAAAGTGTCTCATGGCGAGAGAGACAATAGCTTCTACCTCAGGAAAGTCAAGGTATCGGGGAGCACGGACACGCGTCGATGCCGATGGTGCGACGCCTCTGCCGACCCGACCCCGCCCCGCTTGCGGGGTCTACTTCTTTGACTCCGGCTGCGGCTGTTGCCCCGTCTGGATCGGGGACTGCGCCTGCGGTATTGCGGCCAGCTTCGCCTTCAGCGTACCGTAGTTGGTGTGCTTCGCACCGAGCGAGACGCTCTTGGTGTTCTGGGCCAGAATGACGTCGTATGTTCCGCCGGACTCCAACCCGGGGATCGCCACAGCGGGACCGGAAGGGAATTGCAGCGGGTAGGAGAATTCCATGGTGGTGACGCCGGTCTCTTCATCGCGGTCGATCTCTGCCTCTCGAATGGCACTGTCCGACTGCGGTGAGTTGGCGTGGGCGCAGTTCGCCCCGACCTGATTCACTACCTCGGTCGAATCCTCGGTGTAGTAGCCGATTATCATGTTCGACTTGTTCATCTTGGCCGAACCGAACCCGATTGCCAGCCAGCCCCGACCCTTGGTCTCCAACCCCACATAGATCAGGCTGTCGTCACATCCCCAGTGAACTGTAATGCCCGATGCGTTGTCCTTGTAGGTGGCAGGGTACTCCGGTCCTTCGTCGTTGTCGATTACGCCGTCGATCCCGACGCGGTCTACCATCAGCGAATCATAGGGTATTACCGGCTGCGCCCACAGCAGCGCCAGCCCGGTCCCAAGCAGTAGCATGAACTGCCTCAGCATTCCAAAGTCTCCTTTCAAACGGGAACCACTCCAGAGATTATGTCGCCGACGCGCCTGCCGGTCAAGCAGCGAAGCCCCTCAACGCCTTGCTCGACAAGCAAAGGGGACTGCCCCCGATTTGCTGGACACTTTCTTAGGCGGCAAGTGCTGGTTCTTCGTATTCAGCCGGGCTGAGATAGTCGAGGCTCGAGTGCCGCCGCCTGCGATTATAGAACAACTCGATGTACTCGACAATCGCGGCTTTCGCTTCGAGTCTGGTCCGAAACCGCCGTTTCCTCAACGCACTCGGCAACACCAGCCATGCCACGAGAACCACAACGGCCAGTGCGAGGAAGACAAGCTTCCCCGCACTGGACCGAAGGAGACGTGGCAGTTCTATGGCCTGAAGTTGAAGGTTACCTTCACGGTCGCGTCGCCGCCGGTGGAGTTGCTGATGATGAGTTTCTGCAGCATCTGCAGGGCTGTCGGCTCCAAGCTGGGAGTCACCTCGTTCAGCACGACCTTCACGTCGCGCACCAATCCGTCAGTGCCCACGGTGAACTCGACAACCATCTTGCCGCGCAGGCCGGGTTGCGCCGCCAGTTCCGCGGAGTAGGCATTCACCAGTTCGAAGAGCTGCTTCTCAACCGGCTGCTTCACCGCCCGCTCAGGCAGGCCGCCCTGGATCTCGACCTTGCCGACCTTGACGGCACCAGTCGGTGGGGGAGGCGCCAGCTTGGCTTCAGTCTCCATAAGTCCATCGGCCGCAACGGGCGCCATGGACCGCATCGCGCTCTTGTTCATGCCGTAGCCCTGGCCCGCGAACCCGTGTGCAGCGCCACCGCCGACCGCGTAGTCGGACACGCCCTGCGGCAGCGCCTATTCCGCACGCAGAAAAACAGGCCGGCCGCACGCCCGGTCAATGGCCGCCACCCCGGCCCTCAAAGTACGGACCGCAACGCTCGAAGTGACACGGCCGGAAACCGGGGACTGCACCACGCGTCCTCGCGCCGCGCTCAGGTCCTGCATCAGAGCTTCCACTGTACCTCGCATCGTAGCTGCCATCGTAGCTCACATCGTTTCCCGTACCGTTTCTCTCACCGAGTAATGCACCTGACCTCTGTCCAGGTCTCCGACCGCATCTCAACCTCGACCTCAACCCAGACTCTCGTTCACATCCGTCACCAGCCCTCGAACTGGTCCTCTAGCTCAACCTCAACCTTGCCCTGAGACCGAACCCGGCATCTGTCCTTTGGTCTAAGCCTTCGTCATTCCCCGAGATGGACCTTGCGCTGTGGCTTCGACTTGGCCCTGGAAGGCTATCCCCCGGGTAATCCCCCGGCAGACCACCCCCGGGTCCGAATTGTGGCTCGCTGGACCGCCGCCACAACATATAGACATCACGCTCAGCTATTCTGTCCTTCCAGACTCGAACCACTGCCGCAGCCTTGCGTTCGCGACCCTGCCAAGAAGGCCCGAGTCGAGGCCAAAGCTCCGCACCACCGTCAGTTACGCTTCCTCTCTCTGACCTGACAGCAGGGGCAGGCCCTTTCGCCCGCCCCGCTCCTAACTGCTCTCTGCTCTATGACTGCGGGCGCGAATAGCGCCTCACTTCTAACTCTGCATCACCTCGTCACCATCGCCTGCTTCACGTCCCGGAATTCCGGCTTGTCGGGAAGTGGAAGCGACTGCCGACCGGACCCGCACCGCGACAGCTTGACTGCTACCGGCGTTGCTCCGGCAGGCCGACGACTCGGATTGGGTTGCCGGTCGGGTCCTTGAACCTGAAGCCAGAGATGGCAGCCGTGTCAGGTCATGCAGACCCCTGGCCGGACGCTGGTTGCCGACGCGGCATTGGTCGGTATAATCCTGCACTACGAAAGGAGCCGCGATGGCCAGCGAATTCATAAGGACCGACCCGTACAAGCTGAAGGACAACGTCTTCAAGCTGATTGACCTGGACTGGATGCTCGTGACCGCGGGCACCCTCGGGAAGTCCGAGTGCCAAGGTTCGAACGTCGAAGTTCGGCGTTCGGAGTTTCCCGGCGAGCGGTGGAACACGATGACTGCAAGTTGGGGCGGACTGGGCGTCCTCTGGAATAGGCCGGTCTCGTTCGTCTTTGTCCGGCCCACGCGCTATACCTACGAGTTCATGGAGCGACACGAACGGTTCACTCTTTCGTTCTTCACGAAGACCTATCGGAAGGCCTTGGTCTTCTGCGGTTCGAAGTCGGGCCGCGACTATGACAAGGCGAAGGAGACCGGGCTCGAGCCGGTTTCGGTTTTCAAAGACACGGTCGCGTTCCGACAGGCAAGACTCGTGCTCGTCTGCCGCAAGCTCTACACAACCGACATCGACCCGAAGCGCTTCCTCGACCCGAAGACCGACATCCACTACCCGAAGAAGGACTATCACCGCATCTACATCGGCGAGATCACCCGCTGCCTCGTGAAGGTGAAAAGGTGACGAGCTGGCATACGCGCCACCCGGACAAGGCCATCACCGACCCGGCCGAGATCGCGCGCATAGTCGCAGGCCAGAAGTTCCTGACGCTAGCCCTGTGCGCTGAGAACCAGCCCT
>Ga0233421_10000757_pt1 | contig 12690 bp, 16 predicted proteins | sample Watercolumn_Mata_3_FD_182725 | JGI IMG/M metagenome (GOLD analysis project Ga0233421, IMG submission 182725) | Freshwater microbial communities from Lake Matano, South Sulawesi, Indonesia - Watercolumn_Matano_2014_107_MG | ecosystem: Environmental > Aquatic > Freshwater > Lake | place... | reverse complement strand
GCTGTCCAAATCACAAAGCTTCCCATCGCTAAAATCGGCAAACCAAGACACAAGACAACACCAATAACACTAATGTCATCTCCTAGTCTGCTATACAGCCAATGAGCGCGATAACTAAAAACTCCAGCCACCACATTCAAAGCTGCAAAGATCCAGCCAAATGTCCACATCGGCAAGCCCACTTCAACAAAATAGTTGTTGTAAGTGAAAAACCACAATTTACCAGCCACGCTTACTAGTACCATAAAGCTAATCAGCCACTTCACCTTCAGATGATTAGCTACAAAAAGCACGCTGGTTTTCATAATCCGCCAATGTTCCCTGGCATCATAATAGCTATTACCGGCAAAAGGCGCTTCAGTAAACCACCAGGCCACCAACCAATTGAGAATCATCGGCGGCAAGCAGAGAAATAATGGCAACCGCATATTTATGGTTGCCAAATAGCCGCCAACAACCGAGCATATCGCGATCAGAAAATAACGCCACGACAGAGCTCGGCCAAGAATCTTTTTATGCTCTCCTTCTCGACCCAAAAACTTCAAACTGTCAAACAACAATGCCGAATCAGCGCCCGAGACAAAAGTGATTCCAGCAAAACAAACGATATCTGCCAGCCACATCATCAACCGGCTCTCCGCCAAAGAAAACATCAACATCATAACCATCACCAAAGAATAGCCGACAATAATGGTTTTCCTGCGGCCAATCAGATCAGCCAATGCTCCGGTGGGGATTTCCAAAAATACCGACACTAAAATACAAACCGCTTCCATCAGATAAACCTCCGCCAAGCTCATACCTGAAGCCAACTGAATAAAAATAATCAGGATTGGACCCCAAAATAATGGCTCAAAAAACAAACGAAAAACATAATACAGCCTAATATTTCTTTCTGCCAGCTGCTTATTCATGACCACTTCCTCCTTATGGGTTGTTAAAGTGCAAAACCAAAGTACCAACTAAACAGGAAACAAAAACTCGGCCTGTTTAGCCGAGGAAGTTTTTATTAGAATGTTTTATCTTTTTATCATTAAGTAGATAATTTAAACACTCCCTGGGCCAAACCACGAGAAAAGCTGCCGACAACGGCAGAGCCGTTAATATCGGTCAACATGCAATAAGGGAATTGTTTAAATTGTCTTTGCATAAGTTATTTGATTTATTGTGACTTTATATTAACATGTTATAAATTTAATGTCAAATTATTGTTATTTAAGTTCAATAAGTAGGCACTGACCTAGTGCCCTCAAAAAATAAAAAACTCCCGAACGACGATTCTTGACACCGCCGCCCAAGGCTAAAATTATTTCTTTCTCTTTTTGGCGACCTTCTTCTTTTTGGCCGGCTTTTTTACCGCACAGCAACCGCAAGACATGGGTTTAATTTATTTTTTAATTCTAAAATTAATCCTTTTACTTGTCCCCCTTTTCCATTCCACTAGGCGGTCAGTATAGGTCTCTATTGGGTCGGCTCTTCTTAAACTTCTTATCTGTTTTTTATTCAATATGGGAAAATGTCTCACTTCCGCCAAATATTCCGGAATATAACCAACCTCCTCCAGAGTTGTCATCCAGCCCAAGCGGTCAAATCTTTTAAGATTAACCGGCCGACAAAAACTCCGCAAATTTTTTCGGCCGCGACTGTCAAAATACTCATGAAAATAACTCATGACCAATTCCCTGATTGAGCGGTAAATCGGCTCGCGATATCTTAGCACCGGATGATTAGTTTTGGAAATTGCTCCCCATTTGCCGTCTTTTCTAAACACCGCGACCACGTGGTCAAAATCGTTTTTATTAGCCGTGAGGTCTAACAACAGCGGCGGCCAGCCGTTGGCCCGCAAAGCCAAGGCCGCCAAAATCGCCCCCTCGGTGCAATGACAGCTTTTCTTTTTTAAAACCGTCATCGGCGACCAGCAAGTATCGCCTCTCTCCTCAAAATTTATCCGCAATTGGTCTAAAAAATCCTGGATCTTGGCGGGAGTATTAAATTTTTTTAAAATTTTAAACTCCCGTTTGGACAATATATTTTTCATATTCACCAGCAAATTTTTACCTCTTCGCCTATCTTACTTTTAAGATATTCCTTAACCTCGGCTTCGCCGCCAATTTGATCAATTAATCCATTTTCCAAAGCCATCTGTCCAAGCATAGAGAAAAAATATTATTTTTTATTCGATTTAATATATACATAAATGGTTTAAATTAATTTACAACTCAATTTAAATTACTTTAATTTTCTCACTCTTCCATAAAAAAGTCAAAAAATAAAACAAATGTAAGTGATGAGAGATGTCAATTTATTATTTTATTTAATTATCTAAAACATAAAAATACCCTATTTCTAGGGCATCTTTTGCAAACTCTGTTTTTTAAAAAAATCCGAACCGAATTTGAAGAAAATTCTTTACGGGCGAGGCGTCCGGGTCAGGTTTCGCTTTTTAGATTTGTGTATCAGATTCAAAAAATGATTTTTATGTGGCTCTCCATTTTAAACGAAATTCTAATTTTTTTCCAGAAAAATCCGAATGCTGATTTTTGAATCCGGGGCGGAATGCTGGCAAAAAATGACTGGGGGTTTGGGGGGAAGGAATTTTTACCCGCCCGCCCCGGTGCTACCTCCGCCAAATTTCGCGACGCGACTAGTCGCGTAGCACCACCTGAAAATTTTGTTACGCCGTATGTTGCGTAACAAAATTTATTCTACCGCACTAATTTTTTTAACTGTAGTTTCTATATAACAACCATCATAAGACTCGTCACAATTCACATAATTTATGGTGGCGGTTACTAAAAATTTTTCTGACATGGTTTTTTCATAATCAATTTTACCATACACATCCATAATATAACTTATCCAACTGCTTTGCCACTTTTCTTCCCAATTTTTAAGTCCGGCCTCTGTATAGCGCGGATCGTCTCCTGTTGCTAAAAATGTACCCCAAAACAAACCATGCTTACTTCTTTCTTCCGATGGATTTTGATGCTCGTCATCAATAACCCAAAATCTTATGCCTCCAGTCTGTGCATAACTGCTTACGGTAGCCAGCCATGTCACTTCTTTACCAATATATCTATTATCATCGCCACATCCAGCTTTTGAGACATCATTAAAAGTCGGATTAGATTTTATGGGCTTATTGTTGTCTATACATTTATCGGTTGTTGTGGTGTTATTAATGCTTTCTTCAATTATGGGCGTGTCTAAAAGGTTCGCTTCTTGGTCAGAAATTTTTATAGTTGATTTGTTATTTTGGACAAACTCATAAGACAATCCGACTAAAACAATAATAATAATAATACAAATTAATGTGATTTTTTTTGATTTAGTCATATTATTCATAATAATTAAATTACAATTTTATTGCTAATATTTGATTATTTTCATCCTTTTTGTTTCTGAGTAATTTTATAAATCCTTGTCTATCTTTTTTTATTAATTTTAATAAATTCAAAAACTTATTAGAAGAATGAGGGCCACTAGGGTGTGGCAACCCAACAATAAAATTATTTGGAAAAGCTACCGAACAAATTTCCCAAGATTGCCTGCCCATGCAAAAAATGTCCGCACTAGGCAATAGATTATTAATTTCGTACTTCAAAAACTTATTTATACATGTCCTAAGGGTTTGTGGCGGCAAATATCCATTTCTACCATCACATTCACATTTAACTAAATTAGTCCACAAGACGTCACCTTCATAGCCCAAAATAGTCAACAGTTCCTTTACTCGCCTAAAATATGGCCATTTATTTAAATTATTTTGATAATAATCTTTTTGATTTTCCCAATAATTACCATCCTTAATAATCCAGTCACGCTCAAATGCATTACATTTTCCTGGATTCAACCCAATAATAATTGCTTTTTTTCCTTTTTTATTGCCCTTTTCAATAAAAAGCAAGCGCGGAAAATAACCGGCTTTTTTGTTATTTTTTATGCCAGCGCAATCAAAATTACAACCAATTAATCTCTTTCCTAATTTTTCATATATATCCTGCTTTTTCATGGGATTATTTCCAATCCTTAATAATAATATTCTTCCCTTTTGTGGTAATGGTAAGTTTTTGTTTCTCTCTAATTTTCAATTGATTTACGATTTCAACGGGAATATTTATCGATAAACTGCGCTTTCCAACGCGAGTTACTTTACGTATATATTTTTCCATAAGTTATATTATTTTATTATATTTAATAAATCATCATTATAGTTTTTCATAGTATCTTTATTTATTGGAGTATAGAGAATATTCTCTTTATATTTTAGATAGACTTCATTTTTTGAAAAGTCAGATAAAGAAATATCATCCTTTATAACGCCGAGAACCACATTCTTATTTTTGTTTTGGGTTATTTTCGCATGACTAAACGCGTCAATATAAACCATATTCTCCCATCTATCCAACATTTTAAAATGATGAATGTTTTCTGACCAAGCCAATGGGACGACATGATGAAGCTCAAATCCTGGAGTTTTGGAAACTTTTTGTTTTACAAAATATTGATATTTCTCGTTTAATGATCTGTCTAATCTAGTAGCCGATTCATCAAAACTATTCTGGCCGCCTTTTAAAACTAATTGTTCTCCCCTAACTTCAAAATAAACAGTTTGATTTAGAAGGTAATATATTTGAGCAATTTTGTTGTGCCAATTATGAAAATCTCTTTTATTTTTCTTTGTTCCGGAATAGTTTTTCGGATTCAATTCAGTTTTTAATATTTCTATAACAGATTTTCTTTGTATTGGTGTTAAATTTCTGTACTCCCTAATCAATTCAACTGCTTTATCGGTATTAATATTAAAACTTGATTCCACGCCAATAGCGGATACAAAAAACATGTATTCATAAATATTGATTTTATCAATTCCATATTCTTTATCTCTCAAGATGTCTAAAATTATATCAACATAACCGCCAACTAAGTTATCTATTCCCCTTGAAAATATAAAAAATTTATCTAAAATATTTCTTGCTTCAATTAATCTCAATCCCTGATTACTAATTGAAACAAATTTTACTCGTTGTCTTGAAAATGTGTCAATTATCTCTTTATCTTTATTATACCGAATTATCAGACCCATTCTGTGAATATCAACAAATAAATTTTTCCGCATTGCATCCTGCGTTCCAATGCCAGCTTTTTGTTTAGCTTCGTTACAAAATTGAGCATAAGCAACCTCTTCAAAATTATTTTCTGGTCTTTTAGAAATATCGGTAGTTCTAATCGCCATTAGTCCTTGACTTGGCGCATATTTATTCAATAATTCTAAAATTGTAATAATCTGTGCCATCACATAGCGATTATGTTCCGAAGATGGCGCACCTCGATATTTTTCATCTCTAACCCTATAATCAATAAATTCTAGAGCTTTATTTCCTGGATTTATTTTATTTACTGGCATATTTTTTTAAATTTTTTTTTGCCAAACTAACATATTTTTTATTATTATCAGAACAGATGTAGTTTCTTTTTAATTTTTTTGCTGCAACTGCTGTTGTACCACTTCCAACAAAACAATCCAAAACAAAATCGCCCGGATTAGAGCTTGCTTTTACTATTCTTTCTATTAATTCCAATGGTTTAGGCGTAATGTGCGGCATTTTGGGTGTTTTGCCATTAATTTTATTTTTATGCCGTTCGCTAGCAATATGCCACACCTCACCACACAATTTACCTTTTGGATTCGGAAACCATCTTTTCCCATCTTTCAAAATTCCTTTTTTTTGAGCATGCGCAATTCTGTCTGTTGATTCATAGGGTAAGCGTATATCATCATAATTAAAAGTATGGTTATTACCCTTTGTAAAAAATAAAATTGTTTCCTGTCCATTACTATATTTACGCTTTGCCCCTCCCAATCCATCTCTCTTGTCCCAAGTTAGCCAATTTTGAAATATCAACCCTCTATTTACTAAATAAGAAAGAATGATTGCTGAATTATATGGTGTATTAAAAATATATAAACTTCCATTTTCTTTAAGTTTAAGATTTAAAGCATCGATCCAATGAAATGTAAAATCAAAGAATTTTTTTTCACTCTCAAAAGTATCCCAATAAGCCTTTTGTAAATTATAGGGTGGGTCGATAATAGCAAGATCTATTGACTTATCATCAATTTTACTCAAAAAATCAAAGCAATCTAAATTATAAATTTCGTTTATTTTTAACATAAACTAAAATAACGACTGAAGTTTTAAATTTATAATTCTCTCATAACTTTTTGATATTTCATAGCCAACATAATTTCTTTTTAATTCCTTAGCAACTTTTAAAGTTGTTCCTGACCCTGTAAATGGATCCAAAACAACATCATTAACATAAGTAAACAACCGAATGCAACGTCTAACAATTTCTTCAGGCATTATTGCAGAATGTTCACCAAAAGCCATGTCGTTTTTGTTTGGAATGGGTATATTCCAAATTTGTTTTGTAAACTCAACCCATTCTTTTTCCGTTAATTTACTTTTTTCCTTTATTTCTTTTGGTAAATTATTTTCTGGCAGTCCGTCTTTAACATAAACAGTGATAAATTCGATCGTGTTTTGAGCGTAAAAATTCCTAGGATAGGGATAGCTGCCGAACATTAATTTTTTACTTGGATTAGTTCTATTCCAAATATAAACATCAAATAAATATAATTTAGTATTGTTTAAGATTGAATTTTCAATATCACTATTAATATTAAAAATATCTCTGTTATAGTGCGTATTAAAATTTTTCTTTAGCATCGGCATTAATGGAGTATTAACAACCAACTTTCCATTTGGTTTTAAAACGCGCTGGCATTCCTGCCAAATTTTTAACATCTCATTAATATACCCTCTATAGTCGGCTATATCGCCAATTTGTCCTTTCCCTTTTTCAGCTTTTTTGTTTTTTTGATAGCCGTCTAAAGAATAATCTTTAATATTAAAATATGGTGGGCTTGTAATTATAAGCTGAATAGAATTATCGGGTAATTCCGACATACTTCTTGCATCTTTAAAAAATACCTTATTTAAAAATTCCATAAATTACTTTATTAAATCATCAATACTAACACCCAAAGCATGGGCAATTTTTTGCGCCGTTTCAACGGTTGGACTTTGAATTGCTCCGGATTCAATTTTAATAATCGTCGGATGAGCTACATCCGCCATTTTAGAAAGCTTATCTTGAGAGATTCCTTTTTCTTTTCTTAATTTTCTGATGTTTTTAGAAATATTTGGCAGTTTTTTTGACATGTGATATAATAATAGTGATATTAAAGTATATATAGTAACCTACTGACAATATACTATCTCAATAGTAATATTTTAACAAATATAACAGATTGAGTAAATAACCAGGGAGTGCATTCGTTGCCCGCGCACGGGAGGGCGGGTCAAGCGCAACTGTATTGGCGGCGCATTTTGCAAAGCAAAATACGAAATTCGGCGGCGGCGGAAAAGCGAGGGCGGGCAAAAGTTCCTTCCCCCAGATCCCCTTCCTTTTTGCCCGCCCGAGCTTAAAAGTTTTTCAAAATTCAGCGTCCGGATTTTGGCGAAAAAAAGTTCGGATTTTTTCCAGAAAACAGAGCCACATAAAAATCACCAATAAACATTGGTGATTTTTATGTGGCTCCGCGAGCTGGATTCGAACCAGCAACCTACCGGTTAACAGCCGGTTGCTCTACCATTGAGCTATCGCGGAATATTTTTTATTTTAAAAGAGTCACCTCTGACTCCCAAAAAATCTTAGCAAAAAAACAATTACTTGTCAATCATTACTTATTTACTATACTAAAAAATGTTTTATTTGCTCCTCCAATAAACCAACTCTTTTTCTCAATTCTAAAACATCTCTAGCTAAAGCCGAGTCATCCTCTATGGTTCTTTTTGACAAGACCTCTAACTCCTTCTTAATATCCGCCACCTCTTGCTGAATGAAAATCAACTTGGCGTCAACGCTATCCAATCGCTCAAAAACTAATTCAAATTTTTTATCAACATTATCAAATCTCTTATCAATTCCTTCAAATCTCTTATCAATTCCTTCAAATCTCTTATCAATGGCATCAAACTTTTTATCAACACCTTCAAATCTTCTATCAACCCCATCAAAACCCTCTTTTATCATTAAGGCCAAATTATCAATTGTTAAATTATTATTTTCCATTATCGTTTTTTATATTCTCTATTATATTTTAACTCCCGTGGGTCTGTCAAACAAACATAGTATTGTTAAAAATCTCTCAATTTTTCCACTCCCTTTATTTTTTCAATCTTCTCCAGCGCTTTGGCTTCAATCTGACGAATACGCTCGCGAGTAACATCAAACTCCTTGCCCACCTCTTCCAAGGTGTGCGCCACGCCGTCTTTAAGGCCAAAACGCATCTCCAGCACCTTCTGCTCGCGCGGCGTCAATTCAGAAATCACTTGCCGCACGTAGTCTCCCAATATCTGCAAAGCCGCCGCCTTATCCGGACTCACGGTCTTCTGGTCCTCAATAAAATCTTCCAAAATGCTGTCGTCGCTGTCATCACCAACCGGAGTGCCCAACGAAATGGTTTCTTGAGAAATTTTTATAATATGATTGACTTTATCCAGTTCCTCGCCCATTTCTGCGGCGATCTCCTCTGGCATTGGTTCGCGACCTAAATCCTGTACCAGCCGCCTTTCTACCTGCTGAAATTTGTTGATATTTTCCACCATATGCACCGGAATGCGAATGGTGCGCGACTGATCAGCCAAAGACCGAGTGATTGCCTGCCTAATCCACCAGGTAGCGTAAGTAGAAAATTTGTAGCCCTTGTGATAATCAAATTTATCCACCGCCCGAAACAAACCAATATTGCCCTCTTGAATCAAATCTAACAGCGACAAACTTTTGCCTTGAAATTTTTTGGCCACCGACACCACCAACCGCAAATTGGCGCGGATTAATTTCTGCCTGGAATCAGCGTCGCCGTCTTCAATCCTTTTGGCTAGGTGAATTTCTTCTTCCGAGGACAACAGCGGCACCCGGCCGATTTCCCTTAAGTACATCTGAATCGAGTCAGCGGAAATATCGCCCAAACCGATTTCCGTTTCGGTTGGGGTTTTTTTAGCTTTGGCCTTTCTGGTGGTTTTTTTGACCAGCGGCGCCTCGACTTTTTCTTTGACTTGGTTAAAAAATCCGCCCCCCTCAACAATATTTATGCCGAGCAAATCCAGCTCTTCTAAAATTTCTTCATAACGATCCACATACTCTTCCATTTCTGAAAAAGTCATCAGCACTTCCTGCTCGGTGACAAAATTTCGCAGCCGACCCTTGCGCACTAGGGCGGCAATGGCCTCTTCGTTGGGTTTGATAATCGTCCTAGCGGCTCGTTTATTTTTTGATTTTTTGATAGCTGCCCTGTTTTTTTTGGAAACAAAACGTTTCCGATGGGCTAGCTGAGTTTTTTTGCCTGCTTTGACGTTGCGATGATGACCAGCAGTTTCAGCTTTCTTAGTTTTCGCTGGTTTTTTAACTTTAGTCTTTTTGCCCTTTTTAACTTTGGAGGACATTTGACTTTTAAAATTTAATGTTTTAGCTCTTTTGCCGGATTAATTCGCTTAGTTCTTGATAAATTCTATTTATGACTTCTGGCGCGGCGCCGGCCCGTTCAGCTTGCGACAGCTGCGCGCTTAAAATATTGATTTTGTTTTTCAAATAATCTTCCTTGAGGCCTTTCTGTAAATTGTTTAATTCCGCTTTTATTTCTCCTTCGGTTAGTTGCTCAAGTTCCGCGGCAAACAGCAAACTTAATTCATCAGTCGTCTGTAGTTCTGCCTGACTGGGCTTGTTATTTTTAAGCCAATCCGCAAAAAAATTAAACAAATCGGATTGTGGCCGACTGTCTAAGTTATCCACAGTTTGACTTTTTATAAAATCAGTATTTTTAGTATAAAACAAAACGATTTTTTTGTAAAGGCCAAAAGCCAATTTATCTTGCAAAAAATCAGCCGAAAAAGAATTTATTACTGCTGACAAATAATGAGGAAACCCTAAAATCAAAGCCGCCAATCTTTTAAACAGTAATAAATCCTTGGCCTCAATATTTCTAATAGCGTCCGCTGTTTTGCTTTTTACTGCCGTGCCACTGTGCCTGACCTGCGTTTTTTTCACCAATTCCCGTAAAACGCTTTCTGAAGTATTAAATCTGGCGGCAGCTTCTTTCAACCAATGGTCTTGCTCCAATAAACTGCCTAATTTACTGATTTTTTCCAGAATAAATTTAACGGCTAATTTTTTCTGGTCAATTTTTGAAAAATCGTATTTTTTATCTGCTTGATCAAAAAAATAATCCATTATTTCTTGCGCGACGCCGATCGCCATTAGCCAGTCACTGGGATTATTTTTAATGCACTCCCCCGGGTCTTTGCCTTGCGGCAAAGTAATAACTTTAACATTCATCTCTTGAGCCAGCGCCGTTTCAATGCTACGCGCGGCGGCGTTTTGACCAGCCGCGTCCATATCCAGAGCCAATGCCATATTAACGGAATATCTTTTTAACATTCTCACCTGCTCGATAGTCAGTGCTGTGCCGGAAATCGCCACCGTATTTTTTATTCCCAATTGGTGTGACGGCAAAACATCCATATATCCTTCCACCACAATCGCCGAATCCTTTTTTCTAATCTCTTCTTTGGCCCGATACAGCCCGTAAAGCACCAAACTTTTATTGTAAGCCGCGGTCTGCGGCGTATTAATATACTTGGCCGCTTCGCTGTTATCAAGCGTCCGACCGCCAAAGCCAACTACCCGGCCCAAAACATCAACTATGGGAAACATTAGGCGGCCGCGAAAGCGGTCATAAAAACCGCTGCCCCTATCTTTCTTGACTGAAAGTCCGGCGGCAAAAATTTCCGCTTCCGTAAAACCGCGCTTGACCAAAAAATCCGACGTCTGCGACCAAGAATCCGGCGCATAGCCCAAATTAAAATCTTCTATTGTCTCTTCCTTTATATCCCTCTGTTTTAAATACTCACGCGCCTTGGCCGCCACCGATGATTCCACTAAAACCTTGTGCCAATAACGAGCCGCCCATTCCAACAACCGATACAATTGTTCTTTTTGTCCGCCATCAACCGTTATGTGGCCGGATAACTTAATACCCACTCTCTGCGCCAAAGCCCTCAACGCCTCGCCGAATTCCAAACCCTCGATTTTCATTAAAAATTTAAAAACGTCGCCACCCTCACCGCAGCCAAAACATTTCCAGATCTGTTTACCGGGGCTTATCATAAGCGAGGGCGTTTTTTCGCTGTGAAAAGGGCAAATGGCCTTGAAATTTGTCCCCGCCGGAATCAATTTAATGTATTCCTGCATGATTTCCACCAAATCAGCGCGAGATTTTACTTCTTCAATTTCCTGGCTCATATTCCCTGAAAGATAAAAATTTCTTAAAAATAAACCGCAACGCCACCAAAATCGCCAAGCCAGAAAACACCAAATAGCGACTGTAATAGTTGTACTGCTCCAAAAAATTCCAGGAAAATCCCATCAGTATCCCCAGTGTAATTACCAATACAATCCAAAACAAGTTGGCCAATAAATTATAATAAAAAAAACTGCGGTAAGGCATTTTCTCGTGGCCGGCAAAAACCAGCATCATAATCCTGGCGCCGTAAATAAACTTGCTTAAAAAAACCAACCGGCGATGGTGTTGATTAAATTGCCGCTTTAAACTGTCGACGCGCGACTGAAATTTGTCGGGACAAAAATTATGCCGACAAAAACTTAGCGGCCGTTTGAACTTGTAGCCCAAAAAATACCAAAAATTATCGGAAATAAGAATGCCCAACAAGCTAACAATAATTACCAGCGGCAAACTCAAAAAACCCAAAACCGCCAAAAAACTGGCGGCCAAAATTATAGTCTCGCCGCCCACGAGCGCGCCGACAAAAACTACCAAATAGCCGTAATGGCGAATAATTTCAATAACCAAAGGAATAACTTCTTGCATAAATTAATTCTTCCACAAGCCGTGGAGATTGCAATACTCGCGCGCTGTTACTTCAGTCGTTTCAATGGCAAACTCCGCCTCCGGCGCTTCGCCAGGTTTTAGAAATTTTCTTAGTGCCTGCTTGCCACTAATCACCTCAATCCATTCAATATAATGCGCCTCTTCCATCGGATGAGTAGCCGTGCCGACCTTTACCTTTATCCCCTGGTCGGTTTTTTCAACTACTGGCACGTGCTTCTCTTGGGAAGCATCGACGGTATTCTCCTGCTGCTGCTCCATTGCCTGGCCGCAACAAACCAGCGTGCCAGCGCCGGCGTGGACCACTTCCACTATATTGCCGCAAACGTGGCACTTATAAATTTGATTTAATTGAGTCATACTTTTTAAAATTAATTAATAAGTTTCACATTTTAACTGATAAAAAGCCCGGACATGGTTACAAGACGGACATTCAGCCGGCGCTTCTTGGCCAAAATGCTGATAACCGCATTCCCGGCAAACCCACCACACCTTTTCTTCCTTTTTAAACACCGTGCCAGCCGCGACCTCTTTTAATAATTTTTTATATCTTTCTTCGTGGTGCTCTTCGGCTTTGGCGATGGCTCTCAACCGCTCGGCGATCTTGGCCAATCCTTCTGCCTCTGCTATGGCGGCAAATTCCGGATACATCTGCGTGTGTTCATAATTTTCACCGGCAATGGCCGCTTGTAAATTTTCCGCGGTCGTGCCATAGG
>Ga0233421_10000756_pt1 | contig 12692 bp, 10 predicted proteins | sample Watercolumn_Mata_3_FD_182725 | JGI IMG/M metagenome (GOLD analysis project Ga0233421, IMG submission 182725) | Freshwater microbial communities from Lake Matano, South Sulawesi, Indonesia - Watercolumn_Matano_2014_107_MG | ecosystem: Environmental > Aquatic > Freshwater > Lake | place... | reverse complement strand
CTCTAAAGAGTCCTGGATGGCCTGCGTATCTATACGAAAGTATCTCCCTAAGTACCAAATCACTAAGATAGCGATAATTAAAACCAGGAACTCCAACTCGTGCTTGTGTCTTTTAATATAATCCATTCTCTTCTGGGGGACGTTCCCCCAGGTACCAGGCTACCTTATTTTAAATGCTTGGTCTACAATATGTTCGTAAGGTCTTTCTTCTAATACATAATCGCTGTATCGCTGTTGCCGTTCGCAATCAGTTTGCGCTAGTTCCAAATAGAGAGGATTCTTAGTTAGAATTATACCATTGTCTTTGCCTTTTGTATAGAATGAAAAACTGCTAAATGGATATTCCAAGAGATTATCTGTAATTTTAGCTCTAAGGGGATTCCTTTCAATATAACGACCACATTCCATAAGATAAGTATCTTTGTCGATGAGTAAACTTTTATAGCGGTTTTGAAACACAAATCCTGTTGACTGATACTTCTTCCTAAAATAGCTGGCATATACCTGTAGCACTGCCTGCATAAATTTAGGTAAATCCCTTGCCTCCTGCGCCTGAATAAGTAGATGTATATGATTTGGCATAAGGCAATAATTAAGTAAATCAATCTTGAATTTATTTAGATACGTTTTGATAACTTTCAAAAAGATATAGTAATCCTGCTTGTAACGGAATAGTTTTCTTTTATCGTTTCCTCGGCTGAGTATATGATAATATCCGCCATCCACCAAAATCCTTGCTCTCCTGGGCATAAAAAATCCCTCCCTTCTACTGTTAATAGACGTAGAAGGAGGGGTAATCTAACTGCTTTTTAATTCTTTATAATAAAAGGGGTTACGTCATGTCAGAGTGTCACCTTGGGGAACGTCCCCCAGCATAGTCTAATAGCTAATAGTAATAGCTAATAGTTCCCAGGCCCATACCAACCACTATCCTGCCCAGTCTCAGTATTAAGGTATAAGCCCCTCCAATCTTCAACTGTTCCCTGTGGCGACTTTCCGCCACTGGTGCATCTATACCCTAGAAGCTGACAATCCTGAGTTCCCCCTACAAAGAGATCGTACCTAAAATAATGGGATGACCTACAGGCTGACGGAAACTGATCTGCGGCTGTTCCTATGTTAACGTTGGCATCAGTAATACCTATTAGTGAACCGTTTTGTAAATAATAGGATGCTGCGAGTTTACGCATATCTCCTATAATCATCCTTAGTTCAGCGCCACGAGTCTTTTCTACCATTCTTCCGTATTGGGTAAAGCCTAAGGTGGCAAGGACACCTATAATCATAATTACTACTATTAATTCCAGGAGGGTAAAGGCTTTGTTCTTCATTTGTTATTAGTTTACCCCCCCCCAGAGTTTTGTCAAGGGTTTTGGTTACAGATTTATGATTGGATTTAGAAACGATTTGAGGTTATTTGTCGTAGGTGGAATAAAAATAGGGGGTGCGGGCCTTAAACTCTGCGGCGCAGGTATCCACGAGTTTAAAGGCGGGTTGTATATTAAGTGATTTTCGCAATTTATATACTTCTTCCTCTTTCTTATTTATGAGCTTAGCCAGCTGCAGGTCGCTAAAACCGAGTTCTTTTGCGCTTGTCAAAATTTCTTTTGTGATATTATCTTTATTGGCTGAAATCTTTTTCTCCAAATCAATGAGCTCTTTAATATTATGTAAGAACCATCGGTCGATTTTGGTAAGTTCATATATTCTTTCGATATCCACACCAGCCCTCAAGGCATCGCCGATATAGAAAATTCTCTCGGCATTGGGCACCCTTAATTTCCGGTAGATTCTGTCCAATATGCCGTTATCCACTTTTATATTTTCAGGATTATCAAAAAGGAGGCTTTCCAGTCCGAATTTTCTTATCTCCAAAGACCTTAGACCCTTCTGCAATGCCTCCTTAAAGGTCCTTCCTATTGCCATTGCCTCTCCCACTGACTTCATTGAAACTGATAATGCCGGGTCTGCAGAAGGGAATTTCTCAAAGGTAAAACGCGGTATTTTTACTACGCAATAATCAATTGCCGGCTCAAAGCAGGCAGGCGTTTCTTTGGTAATGTCATTGGGTATCTCATCCAAGGTATAACCGATAGCTAATTTTGCCGCAATCTTGGCAATGGGGAATCCGGTTGCCTTGGATGCCAGAGCAGAGCTCCTGGAGACTCTGGGATTCATTTCAATAATCACCATCCGGCCTGTCTCAGGATGCACCGCAAATTGAATGTTAGAGCCGCCTGTTTCTACCCCTATCTCTCTGATACAGGCAATCGCAGCGTCCCGCATTTTCTGGTATTCTTTATCCGTTAGGGTCTGGATGGGAGCAACAGTAATGCTGTCTCCGGTATGAATCCCCATCGGGTCAAAATTCTCAATGGAACAGATGATGACCACATTGTCCTTTAAATCCCGCATCACTTCTAACTCAAATTCCTTCCAGCCGATAACCGACTCTTCAATAAGAATCTCGCTTATCATGCTTGATTCAAGACCGCGTTTAGCCAGGTCTCTAAATTCCTCTATATTGTAGGCAACGCTTCCGCCTGTTCCTCCTAAGGTAAAACTCGGCCGGATAATTACTGGAAAGCCGATGTGCCCTGCAATCTTACAGGCATCATTAAGATTGTAAGCCTTATCGCTTTTGGGAAGGTCAAGGCCGATTCTTGCCATTGCTTCCTTAAATAGGTGCCTGTCCTCCCCTTTCTTAATCGCTTTTATATTAGCGCCGATAGTTTCTACTTTATATTTCTTTAATATGCCTTTTCTGTCTAAGTCTACGGCTGCGTTAAGCGCGGTCTGGCCTCCTAATGTCGGTAAAAGCGCATCCGGCCTTTCTTTGGCGATTATCTTTTCTATAACTTCGGTAGTTATCGGCTCAATGTAAGTGCTATCTACTAACTGAGGGTCAGTCATAATGGTGGCGGGGTTTGAATTTACCAGCACCACCTTGTAACCTTCTTGTTTTAAGACCTTGCAGGCCTGGGTGCCGGAATAATCAAACTCGCAGGCTTGGCTGATGACAATCGGGCCTGAACCGATTATTAGAATTTTCTTAATGTCTGTCCGTTTGGGCATAATCGTTAACTTTTACCTTTTTCCTTTTGCCTTTTGCATTAAATTTATGAACTCATCAAACAGGTACTGCGCGTCGTGCGGCCCAGGAGAGGCCTCAGGATGGAACTGAACCGAAAATACAGGTAATCTCTTATGCCGCATCCCCTCAAGCGTATTATCATTCAGGTTCATATGGGTCAACTCTATATCCTTCTTATTCAAAGAGTTTATATCCACGCAGAAACCGTGATTTTGCACGGTAATAGAAACCTTCCCTGTCTTTACATCCTTTACCGGCTGGTTTGCTCCGTGGTGGCCAAACTTAAGCTTATAGGTCTTGCCGCCAAAGGCCTGGCCCAATATCTGATGGCCAAGGCAAATGCCGAATATGGGTAATTTCTCAAGCAACTCTCCTGCAGTCTTGACTACGTAAGGTAAGGCAGCCGGGTCTCCGGGGCCGTTAGAAAGCAGCAGGCCGTCCGGCTTTATATCTAGGATTTCCCTGGCAGGCGTCTTCGCCGGCACAACCGTTACCTGGCAATTTTTGCTTTCCAGTATCCGCAGCATATTAAACTTTATACCGCAGTCAATGGCCACGACCTTATATTTTCCTTTTTTATTCCAGGCATAGACTTTTTTAGAGACAACTTCCCTGACTAAATCCAGGCCAACCAATCCAGGAGATTCTTTGGCTTTCTTTACCAGGCTCTTTTCATCCAAATCCGCCGTAGATAAAACAGCTTTCATCGCGCCTGCCTCCCTGATATGCAAGGTGAGTTCGCGTGTATCAATAGCCTCAATGCCTAAGATATTATTTTTCTTAAGATAATCCCCTAACGACTGCTGCGCGCGCCAGTTACTGGCAATTTTGCTATATTCCTTTACTGCAAATCCTTCTGCAAAGGGCTTGCATGATTCCGTATCTTCAAGATTTACGCCGTAATTGCCGATCAAAGGGTAGGTCATGGTTACAATCTGACCCTTATACGAAGGGTCGGTGAGTATCTCCTGGTACCCTGCCATGCTGGTATTGAAGACCACTTCTCCGAATCTTTCTCCGCCGGCGCCGAAAGATTTTCCCCTGAATATTTTGCCGTCTTCTAAGGCGAGTATTGCGTCCATGAGTTTAGCTTTTAGCTTTTTCTAATGCGGCTTTGATAAATTCTCTGAATAAAGGATGTGCTTTATCCGGTTTGGATTTAAATTCCGGATGAAACTGCACCGCCATAAAATAAGGGTGGGCTTTAAGCTCGATTATCTCCACGAGGTTGCCTTTCGGATAAATCCCCGAAAAAACCATTCCCTTCTTCTCCATGAGTTTGCGGTATTTATTGTTGAATTCATACCTGTGCCTGTGCCGCTCCAAGACCAAACCTTTTTTATAAACCAGCAGGTCGGCTTTGCTGCCTTTTTTTATCCTGCACTGATGCAACCCTAAGCGCATGGTGCCGCCTAAGTCCTTAATTTTTCTCTGCTCTTCAAGCAGGCTTATCACAGGATAACGCGTGCCCTTATCAAATTCCGTAGAGTTTGCTTTCTTCAGGCCGCAGACATTCCTGGCAAACTCAATTACCGCGCATTGCATTCCCAGGCACAGCCCTAAATACGGGATTTTATTGACTCGCGCAAAATTTATGGCCGCGATTTTCCCTTCTATACCCCGGTATCCGAACCCTCCCGGGACAAGCACTCCAGAAACCTGGCCGAGGATTTTCTTTGCGCCTTCTTTTTCAATGGACTCGGAATCAACTTTATCTATCTCAACCCTGCAGTTATTGGCTATCCCTGCGTGCGCCAACGCCTCATATACTGATTTATAGGCATCCTGTAAGGTTATGTATTTACCCACAAAGGCAATACGCACCTTTTGTTTCGGATTGCGCGCCTTATCTACGACATTGCCCTTCCAGTCTTTAAGGTCAAAATCTTTGGACTTAAGGCCAAAATGGTCCAGGATTATCCTGTCTAGTCCCTGGCTTTGAAAAACAAGGGGTATCTCGTAAATCGATTCCACGTCTTTTGCTTCTATAACCGCCTCCTCATTAACATTGCAGAATAATGAAATCTTCTCTTTCACGTCTTTAGAAAGACTTTTTTCCGTGCGGCAGATTAAAATATCCGGCTGAATCCCTATTTCGCGCAAAGTCCCCACGCTATGCTGCGTGGGCTTTGTTTTTATTTCACCGGCGACCTTTATAAACGGGACTAAAGTGAGGTGCACGTAAAGCACATTATTGTATCCGGCATCGAGCCGGAATTGCCGCGCAGCTTCTAAGAAAGGAAGGCTTTCAATATCTCCGACGGTGCCGCCGATTTCAACAATCACTATCTGGGCTCCCGATACACTGGCGACCTTCCTGACGCGCTCTTTTATTTCATTGGTAATGTGCGGGATAACCTGGATGGTCTTACCTAAATAATCACCGTGCCTCTCCCGGGAGATAACCGCATTGTAGACCTGGCCGGTAGTAACGTTGTTGAACGTGGTCATATTGGCGCTGGTAAAGCGCTCGTAGTGGCCTAAGTCAAGGTCTGTTTCGGCTCCGTCATCGGTCACATAGACCTCGCCGTGCTGATAAGGGTTCATTGTTCCGGGGTCTACGTTAATATAAGGGTCAAACTTCATCAGGGTCACTTTAAGGCCCCGCGACTCCAGGATTCTCCCGATGGATGCGGAAGCGATACCCTTGCCTAAGCTTGAGATGACGCCTCCGGTGATAAAAATATACTTTGCCATTTACATTAAAAAGGCGTTTTTCAGCCGATACTCCGGACGCTTCGGCCTCCAAACACCTCGGTTATTCAAATAGTTATCTTGCACTGTGCAATTATAACATACTTTAAAAATAAGTCAAATATTTTCGGGCCCAAAAATATCAAACAAAAGGCAGATACTGTTTACCTTCAGTGAGCGGGTTCAAAGAGTGCTCTATTTTGTTTTTCCCTTCTGTCAGCTTCAAATCAATAGTCTCTCTCTTATCCTGAGGCCAGATAACTTCTACTTTGGGAGAGAATATATCAGCCTCATTTTCTTTCCTGACCACGGCAATTCTTGCGTCGCTTAAGGCGACGATTGTCCCTACGGGCCAAACCCCCATTATTTTAAAGAACCTCTCCACGAGATGGGGTTCGAATGTCGTCCCTTTCTCTTTCATCATCAGGTCGTAAATCATTTTAGGAGGATAATCATTCTTATATCCCCTTCTCTGGGAAAGGGCATCATATACATCGCATATAGACACAATCAGGGAGGCGACGTGCGGCTTTTCATAAAAAGATACTTTAGGGTATCCTGAAAGGTCGTATTTTAAATGGTGCTCAAAACAGATAACTACCGGCAGGATTCCCAAAACATCCGCATATTTAAGCAGAATCTCTGCTCCTGTAATAACGTGGCTTTTAATCTTGGAGAATTCTTCCTCGGTCAACTTAGCCGGTTTCTGCAGTATCTTTCTTGAGATATAAAGTTTGCCGATATCATGGAAGAGCGCAGCAGTCCCTATATCCAGGACCTCGTCTTTAGCAAAACCCATTTTAGAAGAAAAATACATGGATAATATAGAGACATTGATGATATGCAGGAATGTTCTTACGTCATATCTCTTCATTGTGGCGAAATTTAAAAACTCCTGATACTTGCCTAAAAGATTTTCCATAACATTGGCAACAGCGAGCCTTAAGGAGAGGTGGTCTAACTCCTGCTCATTTAATACTTTTTCCAGGGAATCGGTAAATTTATCCAAAGAACTCTCATAGAGGCTCAGATAATTAATTGCCTTTTCCACTTTATCAGTCAAGGGCAGTGAAGAGGCCTTGAGTTTGCCTGCGATTATATTTTTTATTCCTAAAAGGGATAATGCCTCGGGAGGTTCGTTCTTTAGCTCTTCTTTGGGCGCGGTTAAAAAGGTTATAAATTTGCTTAGCTCTTCTTTCTCCAGGCCGGAGAGGAATTCAATCCTCTCTATGCCCCTTTCTTTTAAATAAAGAATCGCTTGCCTGGCTATCTTGCTTAATTCAAAAAATATCTCTTTCTCAAAGGCTAATTCCTCTCCTACGATGCCGATAACCAGATTCTGCCTCTCCTTCAAAACATCCTCTAAAGTAGCATAAGCCCTATCAACGGATTTTTTAAATTCCGGGTGCCAGTCAGGATAAAGCCTGGCTGTCTGTAAGGCAGAAATTAAGTCCCTGAAAGAGTCTTCAATCTTTTTTAACATTCCACTTTTTTAAAACGCTGTCGGCCCTATCTCTCAGATTTTTATTCCAGAAAAAGCGCCTCTTGCTTAAAGTAACCAGATAATCCGCCGCTTCTTTTAAATCTATATCCTCTATAACCGCTATATGTTCAATTAAAATTTTATTCTTTCTGCCGAAAGGGCTGGGGATGGAGAAAAGTTTTTCCAGGGCCGTTTTCCTTCCTTCCTCTTCTCTGGCTAATGCCAATAACGCGTGCTTCTTTAAAAATGGATAAGCCTTATCTAAAATAGAAAACAAAAATTCATCATCGCGCCTTGGCAGGACCTGCATCGCCTTCAATACCTCTATTTTTATAATATTATTGGAGAAATAGAATATTTTTTTAAGCAATTCTAGGCTTAACGGAGAATCTATCCCTCCCAGGCCTTTTGCGATTTTGCCCAGGAATTCGACATCAAAATATCTTTCCTCTAAATTCCCTGAAAATAAAGGCAGGTTTTCGGGAAAAAATTTTAACAATAGCCTTAATATGCACGGGTTGACCCTGCCCTCCTTGAATATCTTATTGAGATAAAAATCAAATCCTAAAGAACTTTTTCTCAATCTGTCTATAAAATATTCCAGGCCCGCAAGAGGTTCTTCTTCGAAGGCGGCGTTTTCTACGAACTTGGAAATGCAGCTCTCCAATTCCTCAAGCGGTAAGGCGAAAGACGCGTCTTCTTTTATCTTTCCCTCCAGGGTCTCCCAGAGAAATTTTAAATATGCCAGGTCATTCTCTTCAACAATCTTATCCCACTCTTTTAATAGCCGTTCTGAAATCAAACTCAGGCTTTGTATATCTTTCTCCCCTTTAAGCAAATTCAGGAGAAGAAAACGGTAATGCTCCTGTAAGAGGATGTAGTCAAAAGAAAAAGCGTCTTCTAAAAAACTCTCTTTGGAAAGCCAGGAAAGCGCCTCGCGGTAAAACGGTGAAATAAACGAGCTATCAGGCAGGGAAAACATCTCTTTGATTTTCTTTCTTACCTTGGGGTTATTTTTCAGGAATTCCGCGTTTTTTATCTCTTTGCCTAAAGTAGGGGCGATTGCCTTGTGCTTATCTTCGTCAAAAAGGCGGGAAAAGACCGTAAAACTTAAATAATTAAAATTATCATCCTTTGAGAGCCCATCGAGAAGCGTCTCGGTCAGGGCTTGATTATCCAGGCCTTCAAAAAATATCCTGATTTTATCAAATTTTTCCTCTTCGGAGATATTTTTACCGCTCAAGACAAACCTTAATAAGTTCTTGGTGCAGTTATGGAACCTCTCTTTTTCTTTATCTTTAAGATAGTTGAGGAAATTGTATAAACTCTGCCTCAACTCCTCATCCTGGAACAAATCCCTGGCATTGAACTTGCCTATAATTTTTTCAAAATTATCCGCGAATTCATTAATCTTGCCGGCATCGTTATTCTCTACCGTCGCCTTGAATAAATATACCCATATGTCTTTGGTCTCTTCTCCCTCATCCCGCAGAAGTTCAGAATAATCTAACTCCTCGATAGCAAGGTGCGGGACCTCTTCCTTGTTTAAAATATTCTGCAGGCCCCCCTGCCTCAAGATTTCTTTGATGGGCCTGGATACCGAACTTAAGAAGTTAATTAATTCCTCAACGGTTACTCCCGCATCAAACTCAATGCTCTTTATTTTGCGCAGGTGAAACACTGTTGCCAGGTCAGCATAAAGAGCTGTTTTTTCCCAGAACCTCCCGTCCATAAACAAGGAGTCGGGGGTTATACCGATGGTTATCGGGTTTAAAAAGGGAAATACCGCATCCATCTTCTGCTTGAAGACTTCAACGGATTTTCTAAAGTAGGGATGTTCTTTGAAGTAGGCGGAGGCGTTATTCAGGACTATGCGCAGGCCTTTTAAGAAATCAATTAAGACTTCTTCTTTGGTCATTAAATGAGCAGACGACTTACGGAACGACAGTGACGTAAGTCGTAGGCCGTAAGGCCGTCTGCGAATTAATCCCCCCTTCTTGCTTTCGCAAGAAAGCAGGGGGGATAAGTTCGGACATTAAGTTATGTCGATTAGCCAAGCAATAGCTGTCTCCATAACTTAAGTCCTCACTTATTTTACTACTAAAAAAAACTTATTCAATAATAAAAACGCCCCGGGTTAGGGGGCGTTCTTGTGGTAACTTAAAACTATCCTAAATGGCGGGGTTATTTACCTTCGAGGATTTTCTCGGCATCTCTACGGTAAGCATCCATCACATAAGGAATGCCTGAAACCTTGGCTGCCTCCTCAGTCAGGCTCATCAGGTCGCGCCGCGAGATTGTGCTTAGATTAAAATTGCGCGAGCCAGCCATAAGCTGCTGCAACCCGACTTTTATCCTCTGTGAAAAAGTGTATATCCCTACTGCGCCAAGAGGTATATCCTGCATATCCTTGCCATATTTATCCGCTAATTCCTGGTAGCAGACAAATATCTCTTCGGGCTTTGTGCCGAATTCCGATACTGTGGGTGGCAAAGTATTGCTCTTAATCCACTCTGCGATATTTTTGCCTACAAAACCGGGGATCATAAGCGCCCTTCCCATGCACACTGCCTTTACATAAGGAGAACCGAGCGCTATTACTTTAAACACGTGGTCTTCCAATGAGAACCCGCCGGCAATGGCTATATCAGGTATGCGCATCTTCTTTTTGGCTAATTTCTCGCAGAATTCGTATGCCAATGCCTGTAAATAAAATGTGGGGATTCCCCATTCTTGCATCATCCTCCACGGGCTCATACCTGTCCCGCCGGGTGCGCCGTCAATAGTAAGCAAATCAATTTTTGCAAGAGAGGAGTATCTGATTGCCTGCGCAAGCTCAACCAGGGAATAGGCTCCGGTCTTTAAGGTAATCCTTTTAAACCCTAAATCCCTTAAACGCTTTATCTCTTTCATAAAACCATCTTCTGAGACAAAACCAAGACGGGAGTGCCTTTCAAATTCCTTGATTGCCCCTGCCTTAAATGCCTCCTGATTCGCTTTAATAGTCGGGTCAGGCGTTACAATGTAACCGCGTTTTTTAAGCTCAAGCGCCCTTTCCAGGCTCTTTACCTTTATTTCTCCGCCGATACACTTTGCTCCCTGGCCCCACTTTAACTCAATAGTTTCCAATTTATGTTTCTTATGCACGTATTCGGCAACGCCTAAGCGCGTATCCTCCACATTCATCTGCACTAAGATTTCGCCGTAACCGTCATGGAACCTCTTGTAAATCTCAATGCGCCTGTCCATATCCGGGGCGCTGGTAATCTTACCTTTGTTGTCTAATTCAAGTTTCGGGTCAATGCCGCAGACATTCTCGCCGCAGACGATAGTGACGCCTGATATCGCTGCTCCTATTGCAAAATGCTCCCAGTTTTTACGGGCGATTTCCGTAGAGCCTAAAGCTCCGGTAAAAATAGGAAGCCGCATTTTCACTTTTTTATCCCAGCCGTATTGCGTTTGCGTATCCACGGCAGGGAATGTCGCTGTATCGGGTGAGCCTTCAACCCCCTTAGGCAAACCCTTTGCGCCCTGGGCATAACCCTGGATATTCAAATGCGAATAATCTACAGGGTAATCCTTATCTCCGCCTGCTGTCATCTCCCCAAAAGGGCCGGGATAGATAACCTCTCTGCCCCTGAACGACGATTTAAACACTTCGCAATTTCCCCGGCAGGCTTCCAGACACCTTGAGCATAAGCCTGAACACGGCACAACATTCTTTGAGCGGTTAAACGTGCGCGTGGCATCGTTTCCGCCAGGACTGCGTAAATTCATAGCACAACCCTCCTTTATTTAATTATTATGCAACTCTTGCCTAAAAATAAGGCACAAGTCTCCAAAAAAATAAAAGACGTCCCCCTCTTATTTGCGGACGTCTTTGTCCTCAACTCCTGCTTCCTTGCAAAGCGAGATGTTTAGCAAATACTTAACAAGATAATAATACAAAAAAGGGCTTTGTCAAGGATTTTTCGTATCAAATATTATTTGCTTTGAGAAAAAAAGGTAGTAAAATAATATACAATGAAAAATAAGCTCAAGGTCCTATCTGCGGCTATATTGTGTTTGGGCGTCCTGGTTTATTTATCCATATTTATAGCCCCTTTCATATTCCGACATAAGGAGCCGCCCCAAGGCAGGGTATTCAGGGGAGTGGCGTGGTTTCGGTTTGACCAGAAAAATGCATTGCAGGGTTGGGAGGAGAAGATATTCAAGGGAAGGGTCAGGTATTCTGTAAGGGCGGATAGGCAAGAGGGGTATCTGGACGCTTACAGCAGGGCTGCTGCCTCGGGAATCGTGCGTTGGTTGAAATTTAATCCTAAAAGGGCGCCGATGGTCAGCTGGAAATGGAGGGTCTTAAAATTCCCGGAGAAAAATAAAGGCGTGTATGAAGACAACTGGTGGATAGAAAAGGATGATTACGCGGCAAGATTTTATGTTATCTTTCCCAGGTTTCCTTTCTTCAGGTTCCAGTGCCTGGAATATATCTGGGATAAAGACATCCCCGCAGGCCAAGTCCTGGCAAACCCCAACTTCAAAGGCCTGAAAATCATTGTTGTGGAATCAGGGGAAGAAAATCTGGGGAAATGGGTCAGCGAAGAAAGAAACGTCTATGAAGATTTCAAGAAGCTGTTTGGGAGTGAGCCCGGTAATGCCGGCGCAATTGCAATTATGACGGATTCGGATAATACCGCCAGTTTCGCCCAAACGCAGTATAACGATATAGAGGTGGGATATGCAAAACAATAAAAGAAAAAGGATTTATCTGGGGACGGCCTTTGAAAAAAGGCTCTTGTTTCTTGTCTTTATCTCTGCGGCAATACCCGCAACCATCGTGGCAGCGTGCATGTATTATCTTATTTTTAATATGATGGCCTGGCAGCTTGCGTTCCCGGAAGCCATCGCCGGTATCTTAATGCCTGTTTTAAGCAAGGTCAATCTGGTTATGCTTGTGTCTTTGCCTGTGTGCCTGGTATTGATATGGTTTGCCGCGTTGGGAATATCTCACCGGGTAGCCGGGCCATTGTACAGGCTGGAAAAGGACCTGGACGAAAGAATCGCCGGAACAAAGCACGGGCCGATAAGGTTGCGCCAGAAAGACGAATTCAAAGCGCTCGCAGAAAGATTAAATAAACTTATCTGCAAATAAAAATTTAGATAGTTATATCATTGGCAGGTAGGTTTTGCCCATAAGATATTTGTCTATGTGGTGCGCAGAGCGTCTTCCTTCAGCAATTGCCCAGACAATCAGGGATTGTCCCCTGTGTATATCACCGCAGGAGAATATGCCTTTTGCATAAGTCATAAAATCCTCCCCTGTTTTGACATTGCCGCGGGAATCTAAGTGTAAATGAAGTTCTTCTATCAAGCCTTTCTTTTCCGGGTGCAGGAAACCCAAAGCCAGGATTACCAAATCCGCTT
>Ga0233421_10000755_pt1 | contig 12701 bp, 12 predicted proteins | sample Watercolumn_Mata_3_FD_182725 | JGI IMG/M metagenome (GOLD analysis project Ga0233421, IMG submission 182725) | Freshwater microbial communities from Lake Matano, South Sulawesi, Indonesia - Watercolumn_Matano_2014_107_MG | ecosystem: Environmental > Aquatic > Freshwater > Lake | place... | reverse complement strand
AGGATTCCAGAGTCCGGACACCCGACCTCTCGAATCCTCGAATCCTATAACCCGCTCTTCTCTCAGTCGCCTGCGACCGGAAGTCAAGGTCGCCGCAGTCGTCATCATCGGGCTGGTTGTCGTCATCTTCTCGGACTACCGGTTGTACGTCGCGGTGTTCGGGTCCCTCGCCGTGTTTGCCATGCTCGGGCGGGTCGGACCTAGCCGGCTCGCTGCCGGGCTCAAGCGCGTCTGGGCGCTGCTCTTGATGTCGCTCCTGCTGCCTGTGATCTTCTCTCCCTGGGGGCGCATTCTCTTCGCGCTTGGGCCGCTAAGGATCACGGCGACCGGGCTGCATGACGGCGCCATCTTCACCGCACGCATCCTGCTCCTGTTCTTCGCAACCACGCTGCTGGCGCAGACGACGCCGCCGGCAGATGTGGCCGGCGGGCTCGAACGGCTGCTCGCACCGCTGCGCGCGTTCGGAGTTCGGCCCGGTTGGCTGGCGCATTCGATGGCCCTTTCCTGGGCCTACTTCCCGGTCTTCTGGCAGAACGTCAAACAAATGGTCAGGAGCCGCGGCAATCGCGGCGGCTGGCTCGACCGGGTGGTGCATCTGCCCGGAGACATTGTGGCCGACCTCTACCTGCTTGCTGAAGCCACGGCAGCAGTGCCTTCCGGCGGAAACGAAAAGTAATGCCCGCTAGCTGGCGGATTCCCGCCACCGGCTGTCCGGCTTGGAAGCCGTCTGCCCCTGAATCCGCCTGCAAACGGGCAGAGCAGGGTGGCACGGAACGTGATACTCCCTGTCCGATGTCTTTCCGTCTGACCGCATACCCTCGCGTAGGCGCGGGCGCTGGCGGCAGAAAGTCCCCAAGGAAGAACCCGGGCACATGTTGAGGCACATCCCGCCAACCGGCGGATTCTGCATGTCGGGTAAGACCGTTGTTCCCCGACGAATAAGGAGACAGGATGAACAATCAGAAAGTGCTGCTGGTCGCCGTGCTGGCCACGGCCCTCGCGGCAAGCTCCGCGGTCGGCGCTGAACTGAACTTCGGCGGCGACCTCGGTTTCTACCTGTTCGATGTGAGCAGCGGCAACGGCATACTGCCACGCTGGGACACGCTCACGAAGAGTGCCGTTCCTGATACATGGGGCGACACAACCGGACGCATACAGACCGCGCTCGAGTCGCACGGCTTCGGGCTGTACTGGAACGTTCAGCTCACCGACAACGTTTCAGTCAACGCTCTCACCGAAGTCGGTGCTAGGACCGGAGCGACGCCGTCGCTTGGCACCAAACTCGGCAAGCAGGAAACGGAGGCCGCCTTCAAGGCGCTGTCTCTTCCCGAAGCCTACATCCAATTGATGTTGCCGTGGGAGGTCCAGATGAGCGCCGGCATCCTCCGTCCGATCTTCTCCGAGGACTATGGCGAAAAGAAGGGCTATCAGGAAGCCAACCGGCTCTTCCAGTCTTCGACCACCGCCTACGGCGGTGAGTGGCACGACCTCGGCATCGAGCTCTACAAGTCCTTCGAGCCCGGCGGCGGATTATCGATCCCCGCCTACGCGTACGTTCTTGCCGGCGAGATGGATGCGTTGGGTGACAACAACAGCAACAAGACGCTTCTGTTCCACGTCGCGCCTGCGTTCTGGAAGCTGCGCCTGCTAGGTTCCTTTGGATTCGGCAAGGCCGGACCCGACACCGCCCTCATGTCTTGGTCACGCTACGCAGCCGGGCTGGCCGGCGACTTCGGCAATTTCTGGTTCCGGGGAGAGTTCTTCGGTGGCAGTTGGGCCGGGAGAGTAATGCTCAACGAAGCGAACAAGGATTCCCTGGGCAACGTACTGCCGGAGACGGTCGCAGTCAAGCCGATCGCCTACTACCTGAAGGCCGGGTACAACTTCATGCCCGACAAGCTGGGCCTTGTGCTGACCTACGACCAGTCGAGCCCCGATTGGACCACACGCTCCAAGCTCGGGTACAAGACCCAGTCCGGGAATACGACTGATGCCGGCGAAAGCTACACGACAATTGGAGCTACAGTCCAGTATTGGGTGATTCCCGGCTCCGCGCTGCTGTTCGAGTACAACCGCGGAATGTGGAAGGTTGGCGACGGTTCGTTGAACAAGATCGACTTCAACCGGTTCACTCTGGGCTGGCGGACGGTTTTCTAGACTCAGCATGAGTTCCTTGAGCGCTCGCCGCCCGCGGCCCACTGCGCCTCGTGGGTCGTACTTAGCGGCGTGGAGCGCTCTTTTAACTGCCCTGGCGGCAGGTTTTCTGCTTCCTTCCTGCCGCCAGGGCAAACCCGAGGTGCGCAAGCAGACCCGGCTGATGATGGATACCTACGTGACGGTTTCCGCTGTCGGCCCGGGCCCGAATGCGAACGCCGGGCTCGACTCGGCCTTTGCGCGGCTCGAGCAGATCAGCCACAAGTTCAACCATCTCGATAGCACGAGCCCAATCTATGCTTTCAACCAGCGCAACGAGCCGATCACCGACTCAGAAATCGTCCACGTGCTCAAGGCGGCGCAGCGCATCAGTGTTCTCTCCGGCGGAGCGTTCGACGTCACGGTCGAGCCGCTCGTCCGGCTCTGGGGGTTCTACGACGCGAACCCGGCACTGCCGCAGCAGAGACAGATTGACTCCTGCCTGAAGTTCGTCGGGTACACGAACCTGCAGATCGACAGCGGCCGGGTGACGAAGCGGGACCCAAGGACCCGCATTGACCTGGGCGGCATCGCCAAGGGCTTCGGCCTTGCCGAGGCTGCCAAGGTGCTCCGTCGGGCCGGCGTGGATTCGGCGCTGATAGATCTCGGCGGCGATGTCTACGCCATCGGCCGGAAAGGCAACGCGAGCTGGAAGGTCGGCATCCGCAACCCGCGCGGCGAAGGCGTGATCGGCGTCGTCGCGCTCAAAGACCTGGCCGCGGTAACGTCAGGCGACTACGAACGATTCTTCTGGGGACCGCCTCGGGCCGGCTCGGGACACGATCCCGATTCCTCGCGGGAATCGGGTCATGTCCCTCACGACAGCGTCCGCTACTGCCACATCCTGAACCCGCATACCGGCTGGCCGGCGCGCGGCTTCTGCAGTACGACGGTGCTGATGCGGGATCCCCTCTTCGCGCAGGGTTTCTCCAAGGTGCTGTTCATCCTCGGGCCGGAGGCCCTGAAGATCGCCGAAAGCGCCGAACACTTCGAGGCGCTGCTCATAACCGACAGCATGAAGGCAATTACGTCCGCAGGACTGGCCGGCGCGGTCGACCCAGAGCTCAGGGATGCCGTCCGCCGGGTTGAAACAAGACGATAGAACAAGGAGTTATGATGAAGAGAGGTCTCGCGACTAGTTTGGTGCTGCTGGCGCTGGTGCTCGTGCGGCCGGCGGTCGGAGTGGTACTGCTTACCCAGGACCAGGCGCTCAAGCAGATGTTCCCGGACCCGGCCAAGGTCGTGCCCGAGGCGCATCTGCTCACGCCGGCTCAGGCGGAGTCGGCCAAGGCGCGGCTCGGCGGCAAGTGGACGCTGTACGATGCGGGCGGCAAGGCCGGCGCGGTCACCAACAGCGACAGCGTGACGTTCTTCTACGCGACCAAGGACGGCAAGAAGACCGGTGTTGCCGTCGTTGAGGTCCAGCCCGGCAAGTGGGGTCCGGTGAAGTACATCGTTGCCCTTGACCTGACCGGCAAGGTCAACAACCTGGCGGTGATGTCATACGTCGAGCAGCGCGGCCGTCCGATAGCGACGCGCAGGTTCCTTGACCAGTTCATCGGCAAGACCGGCAAGAGCGCGATTACGGCCGGCAAGGACATCGACGCCGTTTCCGGCGCGACCATCTCTTCGCGCGCGACCGCCTTCGCAGTCAAGAAGGTGATCGCCCTCTACGAGGCAGTCTACCTCGCGCCCGAAGAGTAGCGCGGGAAAGGAACGGCAATGAACGGATACTCTCTGCCGGCCCTGCCGAAGTACGCCAAGGTCACGATTACCTTCTTCCTGCTGCTTATCGGACTTACCTACCTTGTCGGTGTTCTGAATATCTACCACAAGACAAAGTTCACCGTCCAAGGCGCGATCGAGAACGAGCGCGGTTCGGAAGAAAAAATGATCTACGCCAAGGAATTCGGCGATCTGGTCAGCCTCACCCACTTCCACCTCGGCGGCTGGGCGATGATGTTCATGTGGCTTATGCTCTTCTTCCTGTTCTCGACCTACAGCTCCAAGCTGAAGGGTCTGTTCGGGTTTCTTGCCTTCAGCCTGCCCGTGCTCGACGCCGGCGGGATGTGGCTCACTCGCTACGCCGCCACCGGGTTCGCCTACCTGTTTATGATCGCCGGGTTCCTGATGGCCACGCTCTTCGGTTTGGTCATGGTGCTCGACCTCGTCAATCTCTGGTGGGGAAAACCGAGGCAGGTCAAAGCATAGTCTTGTCCAAGACCGTCGCCCGCAAGCCACGGCCGCTCAATTGCTGGGAGTTCAAGAACTGCGGCCGCGGGCCCGGCAGCGAGCCACCTTGCCCGGCGGTTACCGCAACCAGTGCCGATGGCGTCAACCGCGGCACCAATGGCGGCCGAGTCTGCTGGGCGGTTGCCGGCACGCTCTGCGGTGGCCGGCAACAGGGAACGTACGCGGTCAAGCTAGAGACCTGCCTGCGCTGCGATTTCTGCCAGCTCGTGCTGAGGGAGGAGCGGACCGAGCCCTGCGCGACCTACCGATCTCCGAAGGCGAGGCACTGACCGCCGCTCGTCCGCAACCGAAGGGAATTCCACTGAGGGTTTGAACTGCTGCGGCGGCACTAGACCAGGCGACCCCACCAATGCCTTGTCCCGCCGACAATAGAGCGACGGCACACCAGCGCCGTCGCTCTATTCTCAAACGCTTCTATTTCAGATACTTATTGGGCTCGGCCGCAAAGTCGTCCTTGCAGCTTGCCGCACAGAAGTAGTAGGTCTTGCCTTTGTAGTCGTAGCTGCAAGCCGCCTCTTCCTTGGTCAAGGTCATGCCGCACACCGGGTCGAGGTTTCCTTCTTTTCCGTCATGCTCGTGGTTCATTCTTACCTCCAACGTGTTCGACCGCAACGGGCGAGGTTCGGTTCAGGCCGGCTGGTGTTCGGCCAGCCAGCGGCGAACCTCGGGCAGCCAGGCGGTCTTGATGTCGGCCGCGACCCAGCGGCCAAGGATCGTCTCCCCGTCCGTTGCGACGACCAGTGGCGGGCTATCAGTCCAGTCATACCATGCGAAATCGGCCAGGTTCTCGGGTGTGGCGGCGGTCCCTTCGACGTACCTCACCTCAGGTACGACGCCGGCCCGGCTCAGCACGTCCTGGGCCTTCTTGCACAGTTCGCAGTCTTCCTTGGCAAATACCTGAAAGTTCAACAAGTCCTCCGGTTACTCGATTGAGACTGAAAGCTACTCCCCCCTCCTGCGAAATCAAGAGTCGCCGCGACGGAGACCGTCAACCCCGTGCGGCGGGAAGGTGCGTGACGTCCCCTCTTGTATCCGCCTCTGCCTGCGGCGTCATTTCACCACAACCTGCTGAGTACGTCAGTCTCTTGACACCACCAATGCTGTTGATAGGGGGAGGGGCGGCGCCTGCCGCGTGCCCGCCGGGGCCCGCGCCCGGTCGCCTCGGGCTCGGCTCGGGTCTCGGCGGAGGCTTGACCCCGATGCTGGCTTCGTCTAGAATCACTCAGTCCATAGATTGAGGCGCACAACCCGCCGCGTCCGCCTCTGTAGCGGGCCCGGCAAACGGAGGTAGTTGTGAACAGACACCATCTTGGGGCCGGACTGGTCCTAGTCGCCGGCGTCGTCTTCGCCGGACCCAGCTACACAGGATACTCCGGCGCGCCGGGCACCAGTGGTACCTGCGCTAGTTCCTGCCACGGCTCGGGTACGGGAGCCATACAGGTCGTCGGCTTCCCTGCTGTCTACGAACCGGGCCAGACCTACGTCATCAGCGTCTTCAAGCAGACCGGCAGCCCCATCTCCAACTTCAACGCCTCGGCGCGAGTCGGCAGCGGCGCGCAGACTGCCGGAACCATCACCGCCGGGTTCCGGACCGCAACCTACAACACGGGCTCCGAACCCAATGGCGTGCATCTCTCCAGCAACGACCAGGACTCCTGCACCTTCAGCTGGCAGGCGCCGGACCCCGGAGTCGGCGACGTGAAGCTGTATGTATCTGGCCACCAGGGCAACAAGGACGGCCCCAACACCGACATCGTCCAAACTTCGTCGCAGCTTACCGGCATCAGCGAAGGCGGTCGCCGTCCTCTGGGCCTGGCGCTGGCGTTGGAGCCGACGGTTGCTTCCGGTCTGGTCGGCATCCAGCTATCCGTACCGGCAGGTTCCCGCGCGTCGCTGCGCGTCGTGGACCGGGGCGGCCGGCTGGTGGCCCGGATCGGCGTGCCGGCATCCGGCGAACCGGTCTCCTGGCGTCCGCTTGACCGCGAGGGCAGGCGGCTGGCCGCCGGCACCTACCTGGTCGTTCTCCAGGGCAACGGCGAGCGGCTGGTGCGCAAGCTGGTATTGAAGTAGGCTTGCTGGCCAATCTCTTGCGTCGGGGCGGGCCTCTGCTCGCCTCGACGCTGGTTTTGTCAGCGGCGCTGGGCAGTCTGTTCGGACCCGAGCCGGTGCAGAAGCTGGTGGGGTCGTCCTGGTTCCTGGCCGGAGCCGGCATCGCCACACTGGCCAGCCTGCTTGCCGCGGCCCTCGCCGTCTCGCGCCGTTCCTGGGCGAGTGCGGTCCAGCACATCGGCCTCGTGATCGCGCTGGTGGGCGTGGGCGTCAACCAGCGCAGCGCCCGCGGTGGCTACCTCTTCCTCGAACAGGGTGCCGGCGCCAGCAACTTCGTCCTGAGCCGCAACCTGCGCGTCTCTGAGGAACTGCCGCAGCCCCTGGCGCTGGACTCGCTGACCATGGTCGGGGCCAGGGCGTTCCGGCCCGCCCCGGTTGCCTGGGTCACGGCCGCGGAAGGAAAGTCCGTGCCCGTCACCTACAACCGCCCGCTCGGCCTGGACGGCAGACAGGTGCTCCTCTCGCAAGTCGCGTCGCCGGGGTTCCTGACCGAGTACGAAATCGCTGTCGAAGGGGAAGAGTACTTCCTGCTGCACAACCAGGTCATTGAACCTTCTCCCGGCGGGCGCCTCTGGAGTTTCGCCTACGATGCCGCGGCCGGCCGCGTCGGCCTGATGCTCGACCAGGAGCAGCTCTGGCTCGGTCCAGGCGAAAGCGCCGCGGTTCAGGGCCGGGAACTGAAACTACTGTCCGCGAACTTCGCCTCCGGCGCCGGCGCCATCTTCATCCTGAACGACATCCGCTATCGCTCTCTTGTCTTCATCGGCTTCGGCCTGACCCTGCTCGGGCTCCTGCCGCCGCTGTTCCGGAGGGAGAGACCGTGAGCGGCCCGGGCCCGCTCTACGCCGCCCTCGCCGGCTACGCCGTGGCTGCGGTCGCGGCCTCCATCGCTCGCGGCCGGCGCCGGCTAGGCCGGCTCTCCGGGTTGAGCGTCGCGACTTCCGGCCTCGGGCTCTGTCTGCAGCTCGCCTTCACGGTGGCGCGCACCCTTTCGGTCGGCTTCCTGCCCTTCGCGTCGCGGTTCGAGTCAATGGCCTTTTTCGCGCTGGCAGTGCAGGCCGTCGGCCTTGTCGTCTACCTTGCCGTGCGACAGCACTCGGCCAAGCTCGGAACCGACGCCGCAAGCGCCGTGCTGCTGGTCGGAGCTCTGATGCCGTTCGGGTTCCATCCGGGCGGCGGCATGAATCCGATCCTCAACAGCCCCTGGTTCGCCGTCCACATCATTGTCGCCTTCGGCGGTTACGGCTGCTTCACTGCCGGCCTCGCCTGGAGTATTGCCCACCTCTTCGACCGCACACTCGACTTCAACCCATCCGTGCCTCGCCGTCTGGCTCTCGCGGGCCTCGTGCTGCTCGGCGCCGGCATCCTGACCGGCGCCATGTGGGCCGACAGCTCCTGGGGCACGTACTGGAACTGGGACCCGAAGGAGTCTTGGGCCCTGCTGACGTGGACGATCATGATGCTCTTCATCCACGTCGACGGACGCCGGCCATCCCGTGCCGCCGCCGCGTTCTTCTTCGGCCTGACCTTCGCTACAATGATGTTCACCTTCATCGGTATCAACCTCCTCAAGTGGGGGCTGCACCGGTACTAGTAGACCCAGCCGGACGATTTCAGAAGTCAGGATGCAGATATCAGAGTGCAGAATCGCAGTCGCGGACGAACGGGCCACTAGCAAGGCTGCCGGGCCGGCGAATGCCGGCACGTCCCGTCGGGGCGACGCGGTTTGACGCCTGCCGCTCGGGCTGCTATCCTGAGCCCAACCATGCAAGAAGTGATTGAACGGACCCTGCGCCGTCTCGGCCGGCCGTACGAACGCCTGCTCGAACTGAAAGGCGCGCGCAGGCTGTTCCTCGTCGGCGGCACCATCCGCGACCTCATCCTCGGACGGGAGCCGACCGACTTTGACTTCGCGGTATCGGGCTCCGGCCTGGAATTCGCCTCCGCCTTCGCCCGCAAAATCCACGGCAGCCTGGTGGTGCTGTCCGAGCCCGACGACGAAGCCCGCGTCGTCTACCGCCGCGACCTGACATTCGACTTCAACGGCTTCGGAGACCGGGCGATCGAGGACGACATCCGGCGCCGCGACTTCACGGCCAACGCCCTGGCCGCGGAAATCCTGCCGGACGGCCCCGACGACCTGCTCGACATCGTCGCCGGCCGCAGAGACATCGCCGAGCGCCTGCTCCGGCCCGTCACCCCGGACTCGCTCAAGCTCGACCCGCTCCGACTGCTCCGCGCCCTCCGCATCGCTCTCGAGCTCGACTTCCGCATCGATGAATCGGTATTCGACCTCGGCCGCCGGGTCACGCTCCAGCAGACCGCGCCCGAGCGCATCGGCGCGGAACTGCTCCGGATAATGGAGTGCCCCGGCTCCTGCGCCTATATCCGCAAGCTCTTCGACCTCGGCCGGCTGCAGGACATCCTCCCCGAACTCGTGCCGCTGCTCGCTGACGAAGACCTGCGCGAGCACTCGCTGCGGACCTATTACAAGATCGAGGAAATCGTCACTGACGACTCCTACTTCCGTCGCTTCGAACCCGAGTGGACTGCCTACTTCGACAAATGGGGAATCGGGGAAGTCCAGAATGACAAGGACAAAGGACAAAGTCAGGAACCGGATGCGTCGGTCGACAGACCCGGCGAATCTGCAATCTGCAATCTGAAATCTGCAACCGACTCCGCCCCCTGCCCCCAACCCCTGGCCCCTGAACCCTCTCCGCTGCCCTACCGCCGCGCCCTCCTCAAACTCGCCGGCCTGCTCCACGACACGGCCAAACCGGAAACCCGTTTCATCAACGTCCAGGGCGAAACCCATTTCTACGGCCACGACAGCCTGGGGGCTCGCGCCGCCGCCAGAATCGGGCGCGACCGGCTCCGCCTCTCCCGCGCCCAGACCGCCATGCTCTCGACCCTGGTAGCCGAACACATGCGGCTGCACCTGCTCGCCACCGCCCCGGACCTGACCGACCGGGCCGTGCGCCGGTTCTTCCGCGACCTCGGCGAAGACGCGTTCGGCATGATGATCCTCTGCTTTGCCGATGGCTGGGCCACTGCCGGACGCACCGGGCACCTCGAAGACACTATCGCGCGCATGATCGACCAGCGCCGGGCCGAAGCCGCGAAGCTGAAAGTGAAGCGCTTCGTCACCGGCAACGAACTGATTGCGCTCGGCCTCAAGCCCGGCCCGGCCTTCAAGGTCATCCTGCAGGAACTGGAAGACCTGCAGCTCGAAGGCGTAATCTCGAGCACCGAGCAGGGCCTGGACTACCTGAAAGCGCATCTCCCTGCGCTGAGCGCAGGGAATTCTCAATGACCAGGTCCCGCGTGGGAAGTCCCAAGTCCGACCGGAGTCCGCAATCTGCAATCTGCAATCTGCAATCTGCAACGTCGTTCGTGTACGGTCCTGTTCCGAGCCGCCGCCTCGGCCTCTCGCTCGGCATCAACATCATCCCCTTCAAGACCTGCACGCTCGACTGCATCTACTGCCAGTGCGGCAAGACCACGAAGAAGACGCTGGAACGCCGCTCCTTCTTCCCGGTCGGCGAAGTCATCGCCGCCGTCCGCGCCGCAGTCCGCCACTCGCCCCCCGACTTCCTCACCTTCTCCGGCGAAGGCGAGCCGACCCTCAACCAGGACATCGGCCGCATCATCCGAAGGCTCAAGCGTGAGTTTGCTATTCCCGTCGCGGTAATCACCAACTCGACCCTGCTCACCGACCCGCAGGTCCGGCGCTAGCTCTACGCCGCCGACCTGGTGGTGCCGTCGCTCGACGCCGCCGACCAGCGCAACTTCGCCCGGGTGGACCGGAACCACCGCGACCTGCGCGCGGCCGAGGTCATCGAGGGACTGAAGCTCTTCCGCCGCGGCTTTCGCGGCAGGATCTGGCTGGAAATAATGCTGGTGAAGAACGTCAACGACTCGGTCGAGCACGTCGTGGCCCTGCGCAAGGCGGCCTGGGAGATAAGACCCGACCGCGTCCAGCTCAATACCGTAGTCCGGCCGCCGGCCGTGAAGTCCGCCAGGCCGATGTCGCAGGACGACCTCGAGCAGATCCAGTGCCTGTTCGGACCCGATACCGACATCATCGGGGAGGCTCAGGACAAAGGACCAAGGACCAGGGGCAAGGCGACAACCCGGCCCGACGAGGCGATTGCCGCCACGGTCCAGGGCCGGCCGGTGACGAAGCTCGACCTCGTCTGCTCGCTCGGCGTGGCGCCGCGCGAAGTCGAAGCCGCCCTGCGCCGCCTGCTCCGCTCCCGGCGCATCAAGCCGGTGGCGTTCCGGGGCAAGACCTTCTTCGAACCCATCTAGCTCGCAGCCTTCCGGAGTCCGGCCGGAACGACAGCCGCGCCCATCTCACTTCGTGTCTCTGTGGTGATTCTCCGCCTCCTCCAGCAAGGCCAGACCTGCATCTTGCGATAGTTGTACAGCCTGCCTGTAGTACATAGTGTGTCGTGAGTATCGGGATCCTCGCCATCTCGGGATGGACCTGACGACCACGGCCGCGCGCTGACCGAGGACACTAACTACTTCACCCGCCAGCCGGACTGACGCGCACTCTGTCCCTGTTCGAACCGGGCAGGTCACCCGGGCAGGCGTGTCAAGAGGGCGGGCGCATGCCGCACTGACAGGACCGGCGGGCAGATGCCCGCCGGCCTTCTCCTTCCCGCAAAAGTGGGGACAGTCCCACGGAGCGCCAACGTCGGACTTGGCGCGGTACAGTCCCCCTTTTTCCTGCTACGGCGCGATCGGGGCGCTGACGTTGAACACGTCGGTGCGGATGGCCTGCAGCACGGCCAGAGTCAGGCCGCGCGCCACCCACTTGGCGATGAGCGTTGCCGCCTCAATCGCCAGCGACTCGCCGGAGATCTCCTTACGGGAGAGACTCCACATCTCACGGCCGAAGCAGAGGTAGAACGGGTACTGGATGGTCGGCACTCCCGCTCCATCGCAGACCTGCTTCACCTGCAGCTCCATGGCGGTGATCATCGGCGTCACTGCGGTGACGTTTGCGAGCATGTTCGGCCGCATCGCGTCCAGCGTCGCCTTGATTCGCTCGGTGCTGTACTTCGCGTCCCACTTCGCGATCCTCTTCGTCGGGTCTATCACAGACCCTCCTTCCTGTCTTGGTGCTTACCGGACTTCGGGCTGTAGCCCGGAAAACTGGGGACAGTCCCACGGAGCGCCAACGTCGGACTTGGCGCGGTACAGTCCCCGTTTTCCGGTCTGCCCTTCGTTTACTTATAGCCTCTGCACCCCCATACCTGTGAAAACAGCGCAACGGATAATCCAGAGTTCAGAGTGCAGAATCCAGAAAGCAGAATGCCCTCGTCACCGCTGAGGCCAACACGGAGGAACACGAATCTCGGCTCCGGTCACGACCCCGGAAACGAATCTGTGCTAATCTCTGTCCATCCGTGGTTGCTCATCGTCTTCGTGTCGTTCTGGCAAAGCCTCCGCCTCCAGCTTCTCTTGTCTATCCTCCCTCCCTCACTCTTCATCCCTCTCCTTGGCCGCGGCGCCGACGAGGGACGGCGGTTCATCCGGCAGAACCGCAGTCACCGAAGTCGTGAAGTCGTCGTCAGGCTCGGTTCTGTCTTCGTGGTACCAGGCGGGCGGCCGCGTCGCACTTGGTGGAGAACCGGCAAAGCAGGGGACAGTCCCTGGGAGTCGCACAGGGCCCTGCGAAGGTACAGTCCCCGTTTTGCCGTGCCAGGTCGGAACCGGCGTGGTATCAATCGGCACCGGCCTCACCCCGCGCTCCTTCAGCCGCCGCCGCAGGCGCTTCAGCACCAGCCTGCGCCTGTACCTCACCTGCTCGTAGGTCAGCCCCGAGTCCCTGGCTATCTCCGGGTGCGACCTCGCCTCGACATCGTGCAGCATGACGGTCCGTCTTTCCTTCTCCGGCAGAGCATCGGTCTCCTCCCGCAGGATTCGCCAGAGCCGCTTCTCCTCATAGATGTCGACCGGGCCTGTCGCCGAGACTGCGTAGGCCTCGTGCCGGGCCTGACTGTATCGCACGAACCGCGAGCCGTACCACTCCCGCCTGACATGCCTGGCTGTGGCCCGCGCCTGCCAGAACAACCAGGTCCGAAACGATGCGCCGCGGTCGGAGCTGTACTCGCTGATGTGGATGAACGCGA
>Ga0233421_10000754_pt1 | contig 12708 bp, 10 predicted proteins | sample Watercolumn_Mata_3_FD_182725 | JGI IMG/M metagenome (GOLD analysis project Ga0233421, IMG submission 182725) | Freshwater microbial communities from Lake Matano, South Sulawesi, Indonesia - Watercolumn_Matano_2014_107_MG | ecosystem: Environmental > Aquatic > Freshwater > Lake | place... | reverse complement strand
CGTCAAGGTGGTGGACGCCCTGATCCCCATCGGCCGCGGCCATCGGGAGCTGATCCTGGGCGACCGCCAGACCGGCAAGACCGGCCTGGCGGTGGACGCCCTGATCAACCAGAAGGACAAAGGCGTCCTGTGCGTCTACTTCGCCATCGGCCAGCGGGACGTGGCGGTGGCCAAGCTCATTGCCGAACTAAAAGCGCACCAGGCCATGGATTACACCATCGTGGTCATGGCCCCCGGGGAGGCCTCTCCCGGACTGCAATTCGCGGCCCCCTATGCCGCCACTTCCATGGCCGAATATTTCATGGAGCAAGGCCGGGACGTGCTGATCATCTATGATGATCTCACCAACCATGCCCGGGCTTACCGGGAGCTCTCCCTGCTGCTGAGGCGCCCGCCCGGCCGGGAGGCTTATCCCGGAGATATTTTCTATATCCACTCCCGCCTGCTGGAACGCTCCACCCACCTGCGCCCCGAGTTCGGCGGCGGCTCCCTCACGGCTCTGCCCATCGTGGAAACTGAAGCCCAAAATATCGCCGCGTATATCCCCACCAACCTCATTTCCATCACCGACGGCCAGCTCTATCTCACTCCCCGGCTCTTTCAAAAAGGGATTTTCCCCGCGGTGGATGTGGGCAAGTCGGTCTCCCGGGTGGGGGGCAAGACTCAGTTGGCGGCTTACCGGGAGGTGGCCGGAGACCTGCGCCTGGTTTATTCCCAGTTCGAGGAACTGGAGGCCTTTGCCCGGTTCGGCACCCGCCTGGATGAAAAGACCCGCAAGACCCTGGACCGGGGATTCCGGGTGCGGGAGGCGCTGAAGCAGGGTCAATACGACGTCATCCCCGCGGCCGAGCAAGTGGCGATTTTGTTGGCGGTCACCACCGGGTTGTTTGACGACCTTCCCCTGGAAGAGATCCCGGAAGCAGAAAGAAGACTGCGGGAGACGGTCCGGGAGGAGTTGCCCGATATTTGCCAGAAAATTACGGCCAACGAAAAGTTAAGCGACCGGGATCGGGAGGCCATAATCAATAAAGCCGGCGCAGTTCTTCATGGGCCTCTTAACCGCCCACAAAACAAATAAAGTCTGGTGGGGCGGGCCTCCGTGCAGTGGGGCGGGCGTCCCCGCCCGCCAACCTCTCGGGCGGCCAGGGACGGCCGCCCCACCGATTCATTGTTTTTAAGTATATTCTTGCGCCTTGCTTTGCGCCTTGGCGTCTTTGCGTGAGGTCTTCTCTTTCGGGACCGACATGGAAACCATCGAATCCCTGCGCCGGAAAATCGAAACCGTGGAAGAGCTGCAATCGGTGGTGAAGACCATGAAGACCATCGCCGCGGTGAGCATCCGGCAGTATGAGCGGGCGGTGCAATCCCTGTCCGAGTACGACCGCACGGTGACCATGGGGCTGCAAGTGGTTTTGCGAAAGCGGTCCCGGGTCCCGCAAGCTCCATTCACAAGCGCCGGCCGCAAGGTGGCGGCCGTCATCCTGGGGTCCGAACAAGGGATGTGCGGCCAATTCAACGAACAGATGGCCGCCTTTGCCCTGGATAAGCTCAGCCGGGCTGCGGGCCGCCCCGAGGACCTCGCGGTCATCGCCGTGGGGGGCCGGGTGGCCGCGCGGTTGGAAGAGGCCGGGCAACCCATAGCCCAGCAGTTTGACCTGCCGGGTTCGGCTGCCGGGATCACTCCCAGGGTGCAGGAACTGCTGGTGAAGCTGGAGGAGATGCAGGATAAGGGTCTGGTCGACCGCCTCCTGGTCTTCCACCACGAACCGGTGCACCGGGCCGCTTATCAGCCTCGGGAGGGCCGGCTGCTGCCGGTGGACCCCGCCTGGTTGACGGAACTGGCCCGGGCCAGGTGGCCGTCCCGGGTGTTGCCCACCTATACCATGGAGGAGGACCGCCTCTTTTTCCTCCTGCTGGGCCATTACCTCTTCGTCTCACTTTTTAGGGCCTTCGCGGCCTCCCTGGCCGCGGAAAACGCCTCCCGTCTGGCCGCCATGCAGGCCGCGGAGAGCCACATTGAAGACCGGCTGGGGGAACTCAAACTCCAGTTCAATGATCTCAGACAGAATACCATCACCGAAGAGCTTCTGGACATCATGGTGGGCTTCGAAGCCGCCACCGGCAAGAAGTATTGATACCGGCAAAGGAAATAAAAAATGGGGTTAGCCGCATCAGCTAACCCCTCTGATTTCCCTGGTGGGCCGTCGGGGGCTCGAACCCCAAACCTAGTGATTAAGAGTCACTTGCTCTACCAATTGAGCTAACGGCCCGGAGACGCTTAAATGCTGAGTATCTACCAGATCAAGCCGGAAATGGCAAGTAGTTTTAAGGGGAGTATTTTGGTGTTAAGTCGGTGCATTTCGCACTAAATTCGCACCAAGTATAAGGTCAGGAGGAACAACCTCTTTTACCGGGAGGGATAAAGCCTACACCTTCTCTTTCATGGATGAAAGTGGACCGCCCGGACCGCCAATGACTCGGTGTTTATTCCCTTCCCCCTGGACTACGGGGTCTGGACTGTGCGAGTCGAGCGGGTGGTCAAGGGTACCCCGGCCGGTAAAAAGGCCGGCCGCAGTCCTGCCGATGTCGAACTTTGGGTGACCGGCGCGGTTTCGCCCCTGGCCGGCCCCCGGTTTATTGTGGGTACTATAAAAAAAGCCTTTTGAGGCCGAAAGCATAATTTTGGCAATTGCCATATGATGGATAAGGCTCTACAATGGCCGGGGAAAAAATCAATCCTGCCGCCGACTGGGTTTGATTGCAGTTCTTGCGGCAACGCGGCTCGACGGACCGCACCCTGGCGGGCAGATTCGGTTACCACCTATGAGAGATGCTTTCGAGTTCCTGCGCCTGATTCAGGAAGACCCGCAGTTTCTAAAAAATGCCCAAACTTGCGCAACGGATAAAGAAAGGATGACATTTCTGCGGAAGGAGGGATTTGGATTCACTCCGGAAGAGTTTGAAGCCGCGATCAGAACCTGGCCTTCCTACAGAGGTTTGGAACAGGCGGAAGAGGTCAAAGAGCGGCGGCAAGGCGATCGCTATGACGTCTTCCTGAAGGTAACGGAAGTCAATCATCAGCCGGTGAGCGACGCGATTATGCTGGACATCAGCGCCTGGGGGGCCAAGATCGAGTCGTTAATACCTCTGAATGCCGAGAGCGATGTCAGTTTCAGCTTTTCTTTGCCCGGAGGCAAAGAGGAGGAAAAGATTCAGCTTGCCGGCAAGGTGGTCTGGTCGGGACAGATCCCCGTCTCCAAACGCTACCAGGTGGGCCTGCAGTTTTATAAATCAATCCAGAAACTGCAGAGTGAAGGCAATTTTAATATCGAAGAGTTTAGGACGGCCATTCAGAAGCGGAACGAGGCGATATCCAAGAAGAGTTTTTTAACCATCAAAGAATTTGCCGACGCCATCGGGGTCCACTGGTTTACGGTCTGGCGGTGGACCGCGGAGAACCGCATTAAATTTAAACAAGTCAAGGCAGGCTGCAAAATCCTGATCCCCGCCTCCGAGTTGGACAAATTCCAGGAAGCTTTTTGATCCCGGTTTTCGCCTTTCCGTTAAAAAAATAAATAATATCGATAAGTTATCTATCAGGTCGGCGTCATTTGCAGCGAAAACGGTATGAAGACATTATCAGCATTTCCATTACCCCAAAATCCAGCGTCTCCTGATTGCTCTTATCCCATTTAAAATACTTTCAAAATGGGTTTTAGCACCCTTTAGCAACTTTTAGTGTCTATTTATTGCCAAATCCCATTTATTTTCTTATCTTTCGTACCCAGATAACGCCAAATCCGTCGCGAGGCGGAGACGGAAAGCCACGGGTCTCTGTTTATAAAAGGAGAGACAGCCGGGTTGCCTAAGCAACCCGGCTTTTTTTATTGCGAACTTTAATAATCCTAAAACCAGGTTCAATTTACTTCGGAAGTGGAGGAAAAGGCAATGCTGATGAGATTTCTGTTAATACTGCTGGCGGCGGCGTTTTTCTTCCCGGTGGCGGCGCCGGCCCAGTTGCTCAAGCCGACCCTCTTGCCCCAGATGCACCTGCCTTCCTGGGGAGGGATGGTGACTTTCAGCATCGACGACGCCAATAAGAATGTTTACGAGAACGGCCGGCCCATTTTTAACAAATACCGGGTGGCGGGCACTCTGGCCCCCATTGCGGGAGCCGTTGAAAACCAGGAATCCTGGATCATGACCTGGCCGCAGATCAAGGAATTCCAGCGGGCCGGCTGGGAGATCGCCAGTCATACCATGTGGCATCCCCACTTAACCTCCCTGTCCGACGCGGAACTGGAATATGAACTGGGGCAGTCCAAGAAATTATTGGCCCAAAACGGCATCGACGCCAAGACCTTGGTGTTCCCTTATGCTCAATACGACGCCCGGGTGCTCGACTACACCACACGGTATTATGAAAACAGCCGCATCGGCGGGGATGCATTTAACGGCATCGACCTGAACCGCTACACCATCCTGTGCAAGGAGTTGACCTCCACCACCACCCCGGAGGAGGCCATTGCCTGGATCGGGGAAGCGGTGCAAAAGAAGATGTGGCTGGTGTTGATGATTCACGAGATCGTGGCCGGTACCCCGGGTGATTACCAGTACAATGCGGCAGACCTGGAAAAGATCCTGGCCTACGTCGCCGCCAACCGGATTCCCGCGCCGACCATCAATCAGGCCCTGGCCTGGCGGCAAGCCGTCCTGGGCCCCAATCTGATTAAAAATCCCAGACTGGAGATAACCGATGGCGGTTGGGCGCGCTACTGGAGCCGCAACAATGCCGCGCAAGTGGCGGTGGAGCCGGCAACCGTCAGGCGGGCGTTTTCCGACGGAAAGCGCCTGAAGATCACCGGCAGCTCCCAACAGAACATGGCCTATCCGGAGATGATTAAGCTGGCGGAGAAAGATAGCGTCTATCTGTTGTCATTTTTCGCGGAAGTGGCCACCGAGGGGGCCAACGGCGGCCTCGGGCTCTGCATCGATGAGTTCGATACGAACGGCAACTGGATCGGCTGGCAATGGCTCGGCGGTATCTATTATCACACCTGCGGCATGCCCGCATATCTCTATCAACCGTCTTCCGGGCAGGTTGACCAGATCGTGATCTACCTCTTTACCGATGCGTCTGCGGACATCACCTTCCGGGGTGATAACTTCTACTTCGGCGCCGTCAACGACGGCCTGGACTGGAAATTAAGGTTTTACAACCGGCGCTAGCGAACCCACTTCCCATTCTTCCATATCTCCCCTCTATCCCCCATCCTCCTGCCCCCAAAGCAGGGGGATGGGGCCTCTCTTTCCCCAACCCGGCGGCAATTCTCGCAGGCGTCTTCAGGAAATAATGATTTTGCCATAATTTCTGTTGTATAATCGGCTCAGGATTGCCGCCACCTTTCCAGCGAATTATATGGGCCGGTCTATGGAATTGAATAATATCCAAAAGAAATCCTGGTTTGAAAGAAATCAAAAAAAGACCATAGCATTCATCATAGTTGTTGCTCTTGTTTCCTTGATGTTCGGCGCTGAAAAAGTTATGGGGCTGATCAACCGCCATAATCAGGTTAATGCCGAATACTTCACCAGACACATAACCTTAAGGGAACGTCCCCCTCTCCTCTCAAGTTATCTGCGGCCCACCAGGGAGGATTTGGATTGCAGCGACACGTTGAAGGATAAGAAGTACCGATATAGAATTGATAAAAACGGCTTTGTAGTTCCTTCCGAGAAATACGCTAATCCGGACAAATCCCTGGTATTTTTGGGCGGCTCGGCCGTGGAATGCATCTTTGTCGAAGAGGAAAACCGGTTTCCCTATGCAGCGGGATGCCTTCTGGAAAAGAGATCGGGATTGAAGATCAACTCTTACAATGGGGGACACGGCGGCAATAATTCCATGCATTCGCTATTTATCTTGCTGTCAAAGGTTATCCCCTTAAAACCGTCTATTGCGGTAATGATGCATAACATCAACGACCTGGTTATTTTGTTGTACGAAAAAACCTATTACAATAATAATCCTCATAAAGAAATCATCGTTACCGAGAAATATGGGGTGTTGCGGCTGGCCAGGATGTTTGGGAAGAAAATGTTCCCCAATCTTTATCAGGCCGGGTCGCAACTGGTGGATATTCCGCGGTATTTACAAGTTGTGGAATTTGGCGATGAATTCGCCCACATCCGGGGCACTAAAATCACTGCCGATAGGGAAAAGATTGTTAGTGATTTTCGGAAAAATCTGCAATTATTTATCGAGATCTGCCGGACCCATAAGATTATTCCCGTCTTAATGACCATGCAAAATAGACTGAAGAAAGTTCCGGACCCAGTAACGCTCAAAGAATTCCGGCGGCTGAGTTCCGATCTGAGCTATGAAGAATTTAAAAATCTGTTCGACGCCATGAATGACGCCATTCGCAGCCAGGCCCGGGAAAACGGGGTGACGGTCATCGACCTGGCCCGGGAGATCCCCCAGGAGAAAGAGTTTATTTACGACATGGTGCATCTCAATGATACGGGCTGTAAAAGAGTGGCGGAAATCATCAGCAACCGCCTGGAACCCCTGATGGTCAATCCCGATTGAGGGCATGTTTCAGCCGCGGCAGAGTGAAGCCTATTAAAGTTTTTGATTAAACGGGATGAATCAGGCTAATTTTCCTTAATTTTTTGCCTAGTCTCGCTCATGGCCATGAATATCTGGAAGACTAAGGGTCTGAATCTATTATTGATCGCGGGGTCCATTCTGGCCTCGCTGCTGCTTTGTGAAGGCCTGGCCAGGATAATCTACACCCCTGCCGATATCCATCCGGCCCATCCCGCCGTCGATGACGTCCTGGGACATCGCATCAATCCCCACGAGTCCGGGCATGATTCCCGGGGCTTCAGAAATGCGGATGACACCGGCGATTTCCAGGTGGTGTGCATCGGCGACTCCTTTACTTACGGGGACGGCGTCCCCCGGAAATCGGCCTTCCCCCAACAACTGGGCCGGACCATCCGCCAAAAGGTGTACAACATGGCCATGGGCGGGTACGGACCGGTGCAGTATTACTACCTGATCAGCCAGGCCATGGAGCTTCACCCCCGAAAGATCATCATCACCTTTTACCTGGGCAACGATCTCCTGGACGCCTATTATATGGTGGAGCGGCATGACTATTGGAAATGGCTGGCGGCAGGCCTGGGGCCGGAGAATCAGTTGGCATCCATTTCCCGCTGCGCCCTGCCGTGTAAACCGGCGGTGGAAGTGGACCTGTTTTATGCCCCGGAAATAATCACCTTAAGACTTAAAGAGAGCGGTTCTTTTCTCTTTAGGCTGCATTCCTTCCTGCGGTTGAATTCGGCTTTTTATTCCCTCCAATACGCCGGCATCACCAAACCTTTAATCCAGAAATTATTTGAACGGGAACAGCATCTCCAGCATCCGGGGGCTTTCGCCTGCAAGGAAGTCGATACCATCTTTACCCCCGGCACCAATTTAAGAAGGGTGGACCTGGCAGACCAGCGGGTGCGCCAGGGGGCGTTGATTACCCGCAGGATTATCGGGCTGATGGCCGAGAAGTATCCCAAGGAAGACTTGCTGCTGGTCTTCATGCCCACTAAAGAAGCCGTTTATTATCATTGTCTGAAAAGTAAGGGTATCTCCCTCCCCAATGAATACACCTGCTCCGTATATTATGAAAAGGAGCTCACCAGGTGGCTCACCGGCGCCGCGACCGCGGCCGGACTCCAGGCCGTCGATCTCTTTCCCCTCCTGGATAACGCCATTCTCCAGGGCCGGAAGCTTTACCATTCCTCCAGCGACGGCCATCTCAATAAGGTGGGCAATAGCCTGGTGGCCGCCCACCTGGCCCAGGTCCTGGAAAAGAGCCGCTGATGCCGTTTTCGGTTTTCCGGGGAAGGTTCAGGAAGAGATGATGAAGACGATTTTATCCAAGTCGGTCGCTTCGGTCACCGGCTCGGATTCCTGGTAGCGGGAGAGGTCCAGGGGCCGGAGGTTGGGAAGGCAATTCGTTAAGTCGTACGACCTGACGTAACTTCCCTCCTGGCGATGGCAAATCACCATATCGCCATGCCGGATTTTTTCCCGGCTCTGTTTCTCGACAATTAAGATATCCCCGTCCTTATGGAAAGGGATCAGGGAATTGCCGCGAACCCGCAAGGCATAGCAGCGCAGGCCCGTTTGCCTGGTGATGCCCGGGAGATTGGTAATATCGAAAAATTCGAGAAAGGAATTCTCCCGCAATTTGAAAGGGCCTCCTGCGGTCACTTCCCCCACCACCGGCGCCAAAACTTGATCGCCGGTGAGCCATTCTACAGATACTTCCAAGCGCTCCGCGAAGTCAACAATTTTTCGCATACCGCTCTTTTTTCCGGTAACGATTTCGGAAAGATAAGGAATGGAAATGCCCAATTTCCGGGCCATGTCCTTCTTTTTTAGCCCCCACCGCAGGCGCAGCTCTTCCAGGCGTTTTGCCAGCATCAGTTAATAGATCCTCAATGACCGTTTTGTCTAGAATATGACCATTCTATCTAGAAAATTCCCGGCCGGTCCCAGACGAAATCTGGACCGCCCATTTGTTTAATTATATAAGTTATTTTGTATAGATAAATAACATTTAATCCTTTTTCCAAAAAAAAGCAAGTGATAATCGGTTCAAGCCCGCCTTTCCGGTCATGCGCCGCAGGCAATAAATAGGGCGACCGGAAAACCTCCGGCCACCCTGGTTTGATTAATTAAGTTTTTCACCGAGATATTACTTTATCGGGCTTGGGTCAGCAAGCCCCCTGCGGCGTCGAAGACCTCGATTTCCACGGTGCGGCCGCCATCCAGGCGGTGAGTGGCGCAGCTCAGTCACGGGTCGTAGGCGCGCACCGCCATCTCCACCTTGTTCAGGGCCTCTTCGCTCACCATCCCCTGGCGGATGACGCTGTCGGCCACCGCCCGGATACTCATGTTCATGGGCGCGATGTTGTGGGTGGTGCCGACGATGATATTGGCCCGGGAAATGAGACCGTTATCGTCCGTGGAGTAATCATGAATCAAAGTGCCCCGGGGGGCCTCCACGCAGCCCACGCCCCGGCCGGCCTGGGGAATGACTTCCCCCCGCACCCTGGTGTCGGTGATTTCCGGGTCATCCAGCAGCTCCAACACCCGCTCGCAGGCGTAGACCAACTCGATCAACCGGGCCCAATGGTAGAGCATGGTGGATTGGGCCGGGCGTCCGAAGAGCTTGCGTAACTCCTCCAGTTCGGCCTGGGCCAGGGGAGTGTTGATCTGATCGCAGACGTTCAGCCGGGCCAGGGTGTTGACCCGGTAGATGCCTTTGGGCTCTTTCAGGTCCATGGAGAAACCTTCGCCCCAGGACCGGGCGTAAGGCATCTTGGAGTAGGACCAGTCTTCCACGTGCTCGCCCAGGAAATCGGCGTACTGCCGGTAGGTGAAATCCTGGTAGGAGCCGTCGGCCTTCATGAGGCGCAGGACCCCGTCGAACAGGGTCAGCGACCCGTCCTCCGGCTTCACCGTGCCCAAAAATCCCGTGGTGATCTGTCCTAAGCCCACGGTCTCCGGGTCCAGTTTGTAGAAGATGTTCTTCTTGGCGAAGTCGATGCAGAAGCGGGCGAATTCCAACTGCTCCTTGCTCTTCTCCAGGAGTTCCCGGCGCTCGGCCTCGGTCATGGACTTGGCGAAGCCGCCGGGCACCACCACCACGGGATGGATGACCTTGCCCGCGAACTTCTCGATCATCATCTGCCCGGCCTGGCGCATCTTCACCACCTGGGTGGCCAGCTCCGGCGCGGCCTGGACGATCCACAAGACGTTGCGCACGGCGTAGTCCGCCCCAGCGCCCAAGACGAAGTCCGGCGCGGCCAGGAAGAAGAAGTGCAGGATCTTGTCGTTGATCTGGGCCATGACCTGCATCAGCTCCCGCAACTTTGTGCCGGCGGGCGGCACCTCGGCCTGGAAGCAGCCGTCCACGGCCTTGTTCGACGCGGTGTGGTGCATCCAGGGGCAGATGCCGCAGATGCGGTTGACGATGCGGGGCACCTCTTCCGCGGGGCGGCCCTCGATGAATTTTTCAAACCCCCGCAGGGCCATGACGTTCAGCCGGGTATCGGCGACGTTGCCCTCATCGTCCAACTGGATGGCGATGCGGGCATGGCCCTCGATGCGGGTGATGGGCTGGATGTTGATGACCTTTTTCTTGGAGCAGGCCCCGTGTGCGAAGGCCTGGTCCGCGGCGGTCTCGACTGTTTTCTGTTCCATGGGTTTTCCTTCTATTTCGAGAGATGTGTCTCACGCAAAGCCAAAGTGGTGCGTAAGACGCACCCTACTTGGCCCGCACCAGGCCGTGGGCCCCGGAGAAGCGCAGCAGCGAGGCCGCGTCGGTCACCGAGGCGCAGTCGATGCCGTTGCTGGCCAGGGCGTTGAGCATATCCAGCAGTTGGTTGCCGTCGTGCTGCACCGGCCCGAAGCAGCCCCGGCAGGGCACCCGGGCGATGAGGCAGCGGGGCGCGTCGCCGTTATTCCCGGCGCACCCGGCCCGGGTCACCGGGCCCATGCAGAGCAAGCCTTGTTCCAGGAGGCAGTGCATTTCGCTGAGGGGCCGGCCCGGCTCGAAATGGGCGTTTTCGGTAAAGCGCCGCACCTTTTTCACCTTGCCTTTGCCCTCCCGGATGGTGGGGCAGGTGTCGCAGACGCTCTTGGTGGGCAGATTCGGGGCCCGGCCCTGCAGCAGGGCGACTATGGCCTCGGCGATCTGATCCGGGTGCGGCGGGCAGCCCGGGAGATAGAGGTCCACCTTGATCTTTTCATCCAAGGCAAAGGTGCGGTCCAGCAGGGGCGGCAGCGCCGGGTCGTGGGGATCGGCGTGGGGGTCCGTGGTCTCGCTGCCCCGGTAGTAGCGCTCGAACAGGTCCTCGTCCCTAAAGCCGTTAATGAGAGAAGGGATGCCGCCGTGGGTGGCGCAGGTGCCCAGGGCGATCACCACCTGGCAGCTTTTGCGCATGGCCTCGGCCACCTCCAGGTGCTCCCGGTTGCGGATGCCGCCGCTGATCAGGCCCACCACCGCCTCGGGGATGTCCAGGTGATGGATGTCGCCATCCCCCTTTTGCCCGAAATACTTGTGGTCCATGAGCACGGGGATATGCACAAATTCCAGATGGGGCAAGACCGTCAGCAGGGTCTCGCCCAGGTTCAGGATGGCGATCTCACACCCCGAACACGAATTCAACCATTCCGAAGCGACCTTGACTGGCAAGGGATACCTCCTATCCTTTCAACTGCACGGACTTTTCCAGTTCCCGGTGCATGGCCTGGGCGTGCGTTTTTTTCTTGTCGGACCATTCCATGACCTTCGCCAGGGCGCGCTGGGCCAGTTGGGGATCGTCCTTAACATTGAACTGCTCCAGATCCGTCCCCCGGGCGTCGGCCAGGATGGCCCGGCCCAGGGGGGTGCGGGCGATCACCGTGGTCCAACCCTCCGGCGCGCCGATGCCGCCGAAGGAGAGGTCGGCGAATTCCGCGGCGTAATCGTCGCAGTAGCGGCAGGCGAAGCGTTTCATGCAATTCAGGTGATCGAGCGGCAGGGAGCGGATCTGGCCGTTGGTCAGATGGATCAACAATTCTTCCTTGACGTTGACCTTGCGCACCTCATCCCATTGGAAATTGCCCACCTCCTCCAGCCGCGCCCGCTCCTTGGGGCCGAAGTGGAAGTTGCCGGTGCAAAACAGCCCCAAATGGAACTTGATGGAGCCGGCGGGGACAATCCCTAGGGCTTCCATGCGCCGGAGCGAGTTGATCTGGCAAGGGGTGCCCACGAAGGCCACCCGGCTCAGCCGCTTTTTCGTGACCTCCCCCAGTTCCACCACGGACGGGGAAAAGGTGGAGTAGATGTCGGAGTAGACCTTGGAAAAGTGGGTCATGCCGTGCATGGTGTCAAAATGAAAGCCCGCGGCCTCCAGGATCTCGTCCCGGGTGACGGCCAGCCAGGGCCAGCGGCGGAATTTGCCCACCCGGCGGCTGACAATGGCGCCGTCGATGCGGCCCAGGTCGAAGAGATGCAGCAGCAGGGCGGTCACCACCCCGCCGTCGGTGCCCCGGGCCAGGACCTCCGGGTTGGCGGCCCGGGCCACGGTGGTCCCGAGGATGCGGCCCATGGGCGCGCTCCAGGAGACCATGCGTTTGGTTTCTTCTTCCAGCTCATGGATTTCCGGGCAGATGGAGTAGCAGAGCCCGCATTCGATACACTTCTCGATCTCTTTGTAGCGGGGCTTGCCGTCTTCGCCCAATTCCAGGGCGCCGTAATTGATGGCGGTGCAGAAAGTGACGCAGCCGCCGCAATGATGGCAGAGCCCCGGCTTTTGGACTTCTTGGATCAGATTAAAAAAGGTTTTCATGTCCCCTCCCTCAAGCCGCCTGAGACTTTGCGGGCCTCAAGGGGTTGGGGCCCAACTCCCGGATCTTGCCGATGAACCGGGTCACTAGTTCGGTGAACCTGGGAGCCTCCGCGGAAGAGACCCACTCCAATGCAAACCGCTCCGGGTCGATCCCCTGGACTTCCAAAACCACCTTGGTTGCTCCCAACCTGGCCAATGCTTTGCGATTACATTCCAGGTAATGACAGTCGCCCAGGTGTCACCCCATGACCATGACGCCGTCGGCGCCTTTATTCAGGGCGTGCACCACCAGGTCGGGAT
>Ga0233421_10000753_pt1 | contig 12711 bp, 16 predicted proteins | sample Watercolumn_Mata_3_FD_182725 | JGI IMG/M metagenome (GOLD analysis project Ga0233421, IMG submission 182725) | Freshwater microbial communities from Lake Matano, South Sulawesi, Indonesia - Watercolumn_Matano_2014_107_MG | ecosystem: Environmental > Aquatic > Freshwater > Lake | place... | reverse complement strand
TAAAGAATCAAAATAAACCTTTTGCAATAAAAGTTTGGTTCCTGGGGTTGGGCGACGCTTCTGGTTTGTATTCTGACGATAGGAGTCTTGACGGCAGCGGCTACCGGGTTCGTGGGGTGCGCGAAGACGCATAAGCACTTGAAAGAATTTTAAAAAGATTGGGTGAATAAAAATCCCTTTTTCTGAAAGATTTTTAATCTATGGATACTTTGTTCTTTTATGGTAAAAGAAATTCAAGCAGGAGATTATGTTGAAATTTTTACACCTAAAACAAGTTATGAAGGAATTTTATTAGAGAGTCCTGAAAATGAAATCTTACTTTTAAAATTAAAACAAGGTTATAATATTGGGTTTAATAAAAAAGATATTCTTAAAGTTAAATTTTTGAAGAGAATTAAACAAGAAAAAAATTCTTTTGAAATAAAAAATAATTCTGAAAAACCAAATATTGCTGTTCTTATTTGTGGGGGCACAATTACTTCTCGTTTAGATCCTAAAACTGGCGGAGTTGCTCCTTTGACTTCTCCTGAAGAGCTGTTTAGATTTTATCCTGAAATTTTTGACAAAGTTAATGTTTTAAAAACAGAAGTTCTTTTTACAAAAGATTCTTCTGAAATTGAGCCAAAAGATTGGCAAAAATTTGCTAAGTCCTGCAAAAAATATTTAGAAGATGATAATATAAAAGGAATAATTATAACTCATGGAACAGATACTCTGCATTATACTTCAAGTGCATTAAGTTTTTTTCTTGGAAAAATAAGTAAGCCAGTTGTTTTAACTTATTCTCAGAGAAGCACAGACAGAGCAAGTTCTGACGCTAATTTAAATTTAAAATGTGCGAGCTTAGTTGCAATTTCAGATATTGCTGAAGTTGTTGTTGTAGGCCATGCATCTTCAAGTGATGATTTTTGCTATGCAATTCGCGGAACAAAAGTTAGAAAAATGCACTCGTCAAAAAGAGATGCTTTCAAGCCAATTAATTCTGAGCCAATTGCAAAAATTTATGAAGACAAAATTGAAATTCTTTCTGATTATAATTCAAGAAAAAAAGAAAAAATTAAATTAGATAATTGTTTTGAAAAAAAGGTTGCTTTAATAAAATATTATCCTGGGCAAGATTCGGAAATTTTAGATTATTACTTAAAAAATAAATATAAAGGAATTATTTTAGAGATGTTGGGTTTAGGGCAAATTTCAAGAAAATGGATTAAAAAGCTGAAAGAGATTCAAAAAAAAGGAATTGTTGTTTGTGTGACGACGCAGACAATTTATGGGAGAGTTAATTCATTAGTTTATTATATTGGAAGAGAATTAATAAAAACAGGAATAATTTATCTTGAAGATATACATTCTGAAACTGCTTTTGTAAAATTAGGGTGGGTTTTAGGACGCAAAAAATGGAATTTTTCAAAAGAAAAAATTAAAGAAAAAATGCTTGAAAATTTTGCAGGAGAATTTAGCAAAAGATTGGGATAATTAATTTAATTTTCTTTCAATTCTGTTTAATTGTTTTTTAATTTCTTCAATTTCTTTTTCAGATTTTTTATTTAACTCGTAGTCGTATTGAAGTTTTAATCTTTCTTTTTCTGCTTCTCTATTTTGACTCATTAAAATTATTGGTGCTTGAATTGCAGTTAAGCAAGATAAAACCAAATTTAAAAGAATAAAGGGATAAGGATCCCATTTCTTAGAAATAATAAGTGTTGTATTAACTATTATCCAAATTATTAATATCCCACCAAATATTACTAAAAATTTCCAACTACCTATAAACTTTGTTAAATTATCTGCTGCTTTTTGCCCAATTGTTTTTTTAATTTTTATAATTGGGTGTGTAAAGATAATTAGATTTTGATCTTTTTCTTTTTTTATCATAAAATAATTTAGTAAATCTCAATTATAAATCTTTCCGAAGTTAAAATAGAGTAATAACATGGTTTTAAATAGATTTTTTCTCTCTAATTATATGAAAAAATATTATCTTTTTTATAATGAATTGATTGATCATTATTATTTAGATTGTGGGGTTTTTGACAGAAACAGGGTTGATTTAGGTGTTTGTAAAGATTTTTTTGGATTAGAAAAAAAATTGAAAGAAAACCTTTCTCTTCATAGAAAATCTTTGATGCATGTAAATAAAAATTTTCCATTAAAATATAGGCAAAATTTAAAAGAATTTTTTAAAAACTCTCGAGTCAAAGTTTCTTTTGAATATCAACAAGTTTAATAAATAAGAATTGCTTTTTAAATTGATGGCTGAAATAAATTATGAAAAGTTAAAATTTAAATCTGGATTAGAGATTCATCAGCAGTTAGATAGTTCTAAACTTTTTTGCAATTGCCCGAGTATTTTAAGAGGTGATGAACCTGATTTTGAAATTAAGAGAAAATTGCAGTTAGTTGCAGGAGAATTTGGAGAAGTAGATATTGCAGCAAAGCATGAATCTGGAAAGAATAAAGAATTTATTTATCAAAGCTATAAAAATAGCACCTGTTTAGTTGAATTAGATGAAGAACCGCCTCATTTTATAAATCAAGAAGCATTGAAAATAGGCATTCAAATTGCTATTTTGATGAACATGAAAATTATTCCTATTACACAAATTATGAGAAAAACTGTTATTGATGGGAGCAACACCTCTGGATTTCAGAGAACTGTAATGGTTGCACGAGATGGTTTTATTGAAACTAGTTTTGGAAAAGTTAGAATTGATTTTTTATATTTGGAAGAAGATTCTGCGAGAATAATTAAGAAAGAAAATAATTGTGATATTTATAGATTGGACAGATTGGGGATTCCTTTAGTTGAAATTGTGACTGCACCTGATTTTAAAACTCCCGAACATGCTAAAGAGACTGCTTTGAAAATAGGGGAAATTTTAAGAAGTTGCAAAGTTCGTAGAGGAATTGGGACAATAAGGCAGGATGTAAATATTTCTATTCGTGAAGAAAATCGTGTTGAAATGAAAGGCATGCAGGATATGGATATTTTTATTTCAGCAATTAATAATGAAATTTTAAGACAAAAAGAATTGTCAGATATGAAAGAACCTACTTTGATGGAAGTTAGAAATGTTTTAGATGACGGAAATTCGGAATTTATGAGGCCACTTCCTGGAAAATCTAGGATGTATCCTGAAACAGATTTACCTCTTTTGAAAATTTCTCGCGAATTTATCGACGATATTAAAAAAAATCTTCCAAAGTTAAAATCAGAGAATAGAGAAGATTTAAAAAAGCACGGATTAAATGAAGAGATGATAAAATTGATTTTAAACGAAGATAAAATTGAAGAATTTAAGAATTTACTTAGAATATTAAATCAGCCGCAATTAGTTGCTAAATCTATGCTAATTTATCAAAATGAAATAGCAAAAAAATTTGGAAAAACAGAAGAAGATATTAAAAGAATTTCTGAGATAATTAATAATTCTTTAGAATATATTTTAATGGCAGTTAAACAAAATCAAATTTCTGAAAATGATATAAAAGAAGTAATGGAAAGAATTGCAAAAGGAATAAGTATGACTGAAGCAATCAAAATTGAAAAAGCAGATTTATCTTTTATGGAAGAACGAGTTTTAGATTTAATTAATTCAAAGCCTGGATTAAGTGAAAATGCATATATGGGTTTAGTTATGAAAGAATTCAAGGGGAAAATATCTGGAAATGAAGCAATGGAGATTATTAAAAAAGTGATGAGAAAATGAAATCCTTAAAATTTGTTTTGCTTGGGTTAGCATTCCCATTATTTTTTAATCAATGTTCCAAAGAAAAATTATGTGGAGAATATGATTTAAATGAGGATGGAAAACCTGATAAAATTTTTGAATCATTTACAAATAAAAAATATTCTTTGTATTATTTTGGTGAAAATGATATGGATACTAATTATATTGCAGTCTTTTCTAAAAGGCCTTTTTCTTGGAGTTTTTATGATGTTAATGGAGATGGATATCCTGATGCTGTTTATTCTGAAATTAGCGGAGATAAAACTAAAACATTTATTTTAAATAATGAAGCAGGAATTTTTTCTAAGGAAGCTGAAGAGATGAAATAAATATCTCTTTTAGAATATAAATCTTTATAAATAGTCATTCTTTTTTAGTTTTATGAATTATCTTGGATATAGTGCAACAGATGTAGCGAGTTTTGCTAAAGCGTATAAATGTTTTTATGATGCATATGATCTCATAAAACAACCTTTAATTCCAATTAAAGAAAAGAAGGAATTTGCTAAAAGAATTGAAGACATTTTTGGGCTATGTTTATTGAAGTGTACAGATGTTCTTAAACAAGACGGAATTTTAGAAGATATGTATTCTAAAATTAATGAGTTGAATGAGAAATATCAATTAAATATTAAAACGCCTAATTTGGAGCATATTATTAAGAACATTGAAAGTAAGAATAAATAATTTAATAAATCCTATTTCTTTTTGTTTAGTATGCAAAGAAGTTATATTTCAGATTTAAAAACAGGAAAAGAAGTTTTACTGAAAGGATGGGTTTTTGAAATAAGAGATTTAGCAAAAATGAAATTTATTTTATTAAGAGATGTTTCTGGAATTGTTCAATGTGTTTTAAAAGATGAAAAATTATTGAAAAAATCTTCTGATTTGAGATTAGAAAGTGTTGTTGAAATTAAAGGAGAAGTAAAAAAAGCAAATGTAAAAGCAGAACTTGCGAGAAAAGATGTTGAAATTGAGGTTTCTGGAATTGAATTAATTTCAAAAGCAGAGACATTGCCTATTTTGGTTAATGAAAAAACAATCACTACTGATTTACCGACGAGATTGGATTATAGATTTTTAGATTTTCACAAACCAAAAATTCAGGCGATTTTTAAAATTCAAAATGTAATTGAAAATTCTTTTAGAGAATTTTTTTATAAAAAAGGATTTATTGAAATGCAACCCCCATGCATTATTTCTGCTGCAAGCGAAGGTGGAACTGAACTTTTTCCTGTGCAATATTTTGAGAAAAAAGCATATCTTGCTCAATCTCCACAATTATACAAACAAATGTTAGCTTGTTCTATGGAAAAGATTTTTATGATTACACCAATTTGGAGAGCAGAAAAACACAATACAACACGGCACATAAATGAAATTCGGCAGATGGATATTGAATGTGCATTTTATAATCAGAGGGAAATCATGAAAGAGCTTGAAGAAGTTGTTAAATTTATTGTTAAGAGAGTTTTGGAAAATTGTAAAGATGAACTTGAAATCCTTGGAGTTAAGAATTTGAAAATTCCAAAAGGGATTTATTTAAGTTATGAAGATGCAATAAAAAAAACAGGCGGAAAGGTTGGAGAAGATTTTACACCAGAACAAGAAAGAAAACTTTGTGAGCAGTATTCTGGCGACATTGTTTTTACACATTCGTGGCCAGCGTCGATAAAACCTTTTTATATTATGCCGAAAGATGAAAAGAAAGATTCAAAATCTAGTGAAGGCTTTGATGCCCTTTATGGTGGAATTGAAATTTCCTCTGGTGGGCAAAGAATTCACATTCCTGAATTATTAATTGAGAGATTAAAAAATAAAGGATTAAATCCAAATAATTTTAAATCTTATGTAGATAGTTTTAGATATGGTGCTCCGCCACACGCTGGTTGGAGTATTGGATTGGAAAGATTGACACAAATTATTTGCGGTTTGGATAATGTTAAAGAAGCAACAATGTTTCCGAGGGATAGAGATAGATTGGTGCCTTAAAATAAAATGAGTAAAAGATTTGAAAGAAATGTAATAAAGTTTTTAGAAATGCTTCATTATTCAGAAGATCCTGGAAGTACGGGTAAATTTAAGAAAAGATATTGCAAAAGTGAAGGAGAATACAAACATTTAATAGATTATTTAGAAAGAGAAGAATTAATCAGAGCTGGTTTTTTTAATAAAGTAAAGATTATTCAATTAACTGACGAAGGTATAAAATTTCTTCAGGAAATAAAAAAAGAAAAACGTCAGCAAGAGTTTAATAGGATTATTGCATTTACAGCCTCTATTTTAGCTTTAATTGGAATTTATGATTTTCTTAATAAATTAAATATTATAGATAAAACCAATTGGTTAACTTGGATTTTTGTGGTTTTTGTAATTATTGCAATTGCACCTATTGCTAAATTTTTAATTGATTCTTATTTAGAATAATCAAAATAATTAAAAACATTTATAAGTAAGAAAATTCTTACATTATCATGGAAACTAAAATAATTAAGGTTACGAATAAAGGACAAATTTGTCTCCCTGTTGTAATAAGAGATTCTTTGAATATTTCAGAAGGAGATGAATTAATTTTAACGAGAATGAATGATTCGATTGTTTTAAAAAAAATTAAACAAGATGATTTTAAGGATTTACTTATTCATTCTGAAAAATCTTTAAAAAAAATCTGGGACAATAAAGAAGATGAAATTTGGGGGGCTTATTTGAAATGAAGATATCTCAAAGAGATATAGTTTTAATTCCTTATCCTTTTTCAAATTTAGAGAATAAAAGAGTAAGACCGGCATTAGTTGTTTCAAATAATTTCTTTAATAAAAAATCTGAAGATTGTCTTTTAGTTCCTTTAACTTCTGTAATTAAAAACGAACCTCATTCAATAATCATCGAACAGAGTGATCTTTCTTCAGGAAAATTAATTAGAACAAGTAGAATTCGTGTAGACAAAATATTTTCAGTGGAAAAAGATAAAATTATATTTAGAATCGGTGTTTTAAGTGATCAAACATTTAATAAAGTTAAAAAAGAATTTTATAATTTGATATAAAATGACAACACAAAAATTTCTTTCAATAAAACAAGCAATGAAACAAGGAAAAGGAAAAGTATCTGTGCGTGGATGGATTTATCGTGAAAGAGGAAGCAATAAAATGAAATTTCTTGTTCTTCGTGATAGTTCAAATATTATTCAGTGTGTTTTGAATAGAGAAAAATTTGAAAAACAATGGTCTGAAATCGATAAATTAAAAATTGAATCAAGTGTTGAAATTGAAGGAACAATAAAAGAAGATAAAAGAGCACCCACAGGTTTTGAAATAGAAGCAGAAAAAATAAATATTGTTTCTATTGCAGAAGATTATCCAATTAACAAAGATTTGAATGAAGAATTGCTCGGTGATAGAAGACATTTGTGGTTGCGTTCAAGAAAAATGACTGCAAGTATGAGAATTCGTTCAACTGTTCTTTTTGCTTTGCACGAATATATGCACAAAAAAGAATTTACAGAAATTCATGCACCTTCTTTAAGTGGAGCAACTAGTGAAGGTGGTTCTGAAACCTTTGAAGTTAAATACTTTGATAGAAAAGCATACTTAACTCAATCTTGGCAATTTTATGCTGAGAATTTTATTAGTGCTGTAGAAAAAGCTTACGCAATTGCACCTTCTTTTAGAGCAGAAAAATCAAAAACACCTTGGCATGTTACTGAATTTTGGCATTTTGAAATGGAAGGGGCTTGGATGAATTTAGAAGATGATATGGTTATTGCTGAAGAATGTATAACTTATGTAATTAAAAAAGTTCTAGAAGAAAATAAAGAAGATTTACAAATTTTAGGAGCAGATATTTCAAAATTAGAAAAAGTAAAAATTCCTTTTAAGAGAATAACTTACAAAGAGGCTATTGAAACTTTAATTAAAAAAGGACATAAGATAAAGCAAGGTGATGATTTTGGTTCTGCTGAAGAAAGAGGACTTGCAAAATATTATGGGGATAATTTTGTTTTTGTTACAAACTATCCATTAAGACTTTTGAAATTTTATCATGGAGAAGACACGAAAAATCCTGGAACAGGAACAAATTTTAATTTATTGGCCCCAGGTGTTGGAGAAATGGTCGATGGTTCACAAAGAGAACCTGATTTGAAAAAAATTGTAGAAAGATTAAAAAAATCTAAAATGGATTTAGGGGCTTCTAATTGGTATTTAGATTCTAGGAGATATGGGAGTGTTCCACATGCAGGGTTTGGTTTAGGTATTGAAAGATTTGCTGCTTGGATTTGTGGATTTGATACAATAAAAGATTCTATTCCGTTTCCCAGAACTCCAACGAGATTGATGCCGTGAACTTATTTTTTGAATTTTGTAATGCCTAATCTTAATCGGATTGCTTCTGATATTAATTCATTTCTCGAACGATAACCTTCTTTAGATTTTTGAATATATTCATCAATTTTTTTGGCGAGCTCTTCTGTTATTGAAATATTAACATATCTCAAAAATTATTAAGAATTTATCAAGAAATTCCCTATATGTTTCCTGCAAGAGAGTTAGGAATAGAATTAGAAGTTTTGAAATAATCTTTTTATATTATTTTTAGGAAAATTATCTCTGAGGTATTGAAACATCACAATTAGAACAAATTACACTAACTTCTTTTGTCTTTGGGTCAGTGATATACTTACAATAATAAGGATTTAAATCTTTTTTGCATTTAGCGCATTTTTTTCCTTGTTTTAAAAGAGCTTGTCGGGTGTTTGAAATTTTAAAATCAACATTCTCTTTTTTTGCTGTTTTTATTACATTCAAATAATTGTTTAAATCTCCACTTAATGCCATGTTATTTAATGAAATCCTTCTTTTATAAATTTAATTGTGCTACTCTGAGATGATTTTTGAAAGATTTTTAAAGAAGTTTTGTGTTTAGAGGGTATGAAAATACTTGCTTTAGGTGACCCACATGGAGAAATAAATAAAATCAAAAAAATTCCTCTAAATAGAGTTGATTTAATTTTAATTACAGGAGATTTAGGAAAGGCAGATTTAGCCAGGAAAAGATATTTTGAAAATCTCGAGAGAGAGAGACACGGACTTTCTAAGTTAGAATATGATGCAAAATTTAATAAGGCTGTTCATGATGAAGTGCATTTTTCTACCATTAATTTATTAAAATATTTATCTAAATTTGCCCCTGTTTATTTTATTAAAGGAAATGTAAGGATTTCAACTAAATAGAAGTTAAAAAAGATTATGAAAAATACAAGATTAAAATTGCCAATACTAAAAAAGAAATAGATAAAATGAAAAATACTTTTTTCGTTAAAAATATTTTAAGGAATATTGATGGTTTAAGAATTGGATTTTTAGAATATTTCCTTGATACGAATTGGGTTCAAGATTTTAGACCTAAAAACTATAAAAAGCAATTAAAGAAAGCGAAAAAAGAGACAGAAAAAGCAAAAAAGATTTTAAAAAACTTTGGTTATAATTTAGATATTTTGGTTTGTCATCAACCCCCTTATAAAATTCTTGATAAAGTAAGTTCAAAATATAATCCTCCTAAAAATTGGATTGGAAAACATGCTGGAAGTAAAGCTATTTTAGAGTATATTAAAAAATATCAGCCAAAATATGTTTTTTGCGGGCATATTCATGAAGGAGAAGGAAAAACAAAAATCGGGAAAACAGAAATTTATAATCTTGGTGTTGCGGGCTGTAAAATAATTAAATTATAGCCCCCTATAACCTTTATAAACATCTTTTTGTTATTTAAAATATCATGAAGATAGGGGAAATTAGTTTGAAATGGCTTGGGCATGCGGGCTTTTTAATTGAAAATTCTGCTGTAATTTATATTGACCCTTATCAAATTAAAGATGAACTTCCTAAAGCAGATTATATTCTTTTGACGCACGGACATTATGATCATTGCAGTTATTCTGATTTGTCTAAAATAGTTCAGGAAGGCACAAAAATAATTATGACTGCTGACTGCCAAAGCAGTGTAAATAAATTTAATGTCCCAATAAAAATGGAAATTGTTGAACCAGGACAGGAATTAGATTTTAATTCTGTAAAAATTTCTGTTGTTTCTGCTTACAATTTGCAAGAAACTTTTCACCCTAAAAACGAGAATTTAGTTGGATATATAATTAAAATAAATGATGTTTTGATTTATCATGCAGGTGATTCTGATTTTATTCCTGAAATGCAAAAATTGACTGGTTATAATCATAAAGAAAAACAATTTATTGCTTTGCTTCCTGTTGGGGGGAGATTTACTATGGATGTTGAGAGTGCTTTTGAAGTTGCAAAATTATTAAAACCAGCGTTAGTAATTCCAATGCATTGGGGGAGTATTATTGGAACAAAAGAAGATGCAGAAGAATTTGTAAAGCTTTGTTCTGAAGAAAATATAAATGCAAAGATTTTGGGTAGAGAATGACTTTCCGAGAATATTTGCTGGGAAAACCTGAAGATTTTTACAATTTTGTAGATTCAATTTCAGAAAAAGATAAAATTGGTTTAGTAACCCATGTTGATTTAGACGGCGTTGCTTCTGCTGTTTTCTTGCAAAAAATTTTGGAATCTAAAAAATTAAATTTGAGATTTATTGATTTCATTCAGTATAATTCAAATTCTTTGAAACCTGTTATTAAAAAGGATTTTAATATTTTATTTTTTACAGATTGGAACGCAGATAATTTTTCTGAAGATTTAACTGAATTAAGAAAAAAAGGAAAGGTTTTTGTTATTGATCATCATCCTATAAATTCAAATTTAAAAGATAAATTTAATATTATTAAGACCCAAACTTCTTATTGTTCTGCTCATACAATTTTTGATTTAGCTAAGAGTTACATTAAAACAAAAAATTTAAAGTGGTTGCTTTATCCGACGCTGATTTTTGATTATTGTGTCGCTAATACTGAAGTAGTTGATTTTATTAAAGAAAAATATCATGGTTTTACAAAAGAAAGTGCATTTGATTCTGTTCCAGGAAGATTAGGGCAAAAAGTTGAATCTGGTTTAATTTATTATAAACAAGGAAACATTAAGAAAGTTTATGATTTAATTTTGAAAAAAGATTTAAAAGAGTTTTCAAAAACACACAGGATAATCAGTAAAGAAATTAAATTGTGGAAAGAAAAGTTTATGAAAGAAGCAGAATTTTATCCTGATAAAAAACTTTATTTTTATTATGGAAATCTGAATTATTCTATTACTTCTGGAATTACAAGTGAATTATCTTTTAAAAACCCAGAATTTACTTTTATTTTTGTTTCAGATAATCCTTATGAAAAAGGTTTCGTGAAAACGAGTTCAAGAAATCAAACAGGAAAAGTTGATTTAAATTTAAAAATGAAAAAATGCATTGAAGAATTTGAAAATGCAACTGCTGGTGGGCATTCTAAAGCAGCTGGTGGAAGTTTTTTAAAAAAAGATTTAATAAAATTTAGAGAAAATGTTTTAAAAGAATTTTGAAATGTTTTTATAGTTTGATTTTTTAATCTAATTAAAATGACTAAAGATTATTTTGAAGAGCGCAAAAAAGCAGTTTTATCTAAAAAAGATAAATCTTCAAAAAGTTCTTGGGATAAAAAAATTATTTCTTTATGTAATAAAATTAATTTAAATAAAAATTATTATACAAGTTCTTCTTGTTCTGGAAGAATTGTTTTAATCTTTGATGAGGATAAAAAATTACCTAATCTTTTTTTGCATGTTAACCATAATTTAATTGATTTTAATTCTTTTAAAAAAATTCTTGAAAAGATGAAAAGTAAAAAGTTTAATAAAAATTCAAGAATTAAATTTAAACAAGAGCCGTGCGGAGTGCATGTTGTATGCAAAACTTTAAATGATGCTGAAAATATTTTGAAAAAAGCAAAACTTTGTGGTTGGAAAAAAGCAGGAATCATTTCAATTTCTAAAAATATTATTGCTGAATTAATGAGCACAGAAAAAATGGAGTTTGTGGTTTGTGATAAAGAAAAAATTTTGGTTGATGATAACTTCTTGAAGATTAATTTAAAAAAAACTAACGAAAATCTGAAGAAATGTTGGGAAAAAATAGAGAGATTAGAAAAATTAGTTTAAAAAGTTTTTTATATTAAAATTATTTAATAATATTGTAAAATGAGCACGAATAATTTATTTTTCTCAAGAAGAGGAAATGTTTTTTTAAAATTATTTGTTGGAATTTTTTTGGCTTTAATAATTGTTTTTATTTTCTTATATTATTTAATTTATCATACTTCTCCTTCTGTTCAATCTGTTTATATTCCTGAAATTGATTTAGTTGAAGGGACTTTTTTGAAAGTTACAGAGGGTTCTCAAATAAACCTGAGTTATAGTGCTGAAGAGTATAATTTTATAATTTATTCCATATCTTCACATAAGTTTGTCTTAAAAAATGATTTAAATTCAGAAATAGAATATAACAAAACGAAAAATTTTGATTTGGATAACGATGGAAAAGGAGACATTTCTATTGAAGCAAAATTTTTAGATAGAGATTTAATTAATATTTCAATTATGAGTCTTTCCTTGATTGACTGCCCTGAAAATTGGTATTGCACAAATTGGACACCTTGCATAAATAATTTTAAAGAAAGAAAATGCATTGATTTTAATCTTTGTGGAACAGAAACTCAAAAGCCTGAATTTGAAAAATTTTGCATAGGAGAATTTAATCAAAATACTCCGAGTTCTGTTGTTAATCATTTTGAAAATTTAACTGATTTTTTTGATTGCGGCTTTGAAAATTCAACTATTATAAATGAATGTTTTATTCAATCTGTTGATGAATGCAATAAATCTAAATTAATAAGTAAAATAAATTTATTTTATGAGGGATTTTTATTTAATTCAACAAATTTGTTAGCAGTTAAAAGTGATTCAAATAATTTTTGTTATTATTATCAGAAAAATTTAGACTCTTTTTTTGAATTTAGTGAAGAACTTGTAGAAGAATTAATTGC